>OFMI01000010.1_pt1 | contig 177993 bp, 183 predicted proteins | sample 1541741 | NCBI WGS metagenome assembly OFMI01 (sample SAMN04209219, study PRJEB22552) | human gut metagenome | biome: gut; material: feces | host: Homo sapiens | place: USA: Oklahoma | reverse complement strand
CTGAGGAGCCTACCACTCCCGTGGAGCCCGGCAAGCCCCAGCAGCCGGAGAAGCCCACCACACCCGATACCCCCGCCACCGGCGACAGCAGCAACATGACCGCCCTGTGGGTGGTGCTGGCTGTGGCTGGCCTGGGCATCATCGCTCTGGTGGTGCTGCTTGTCACCAAGCGCAGCAAGAAGCAGAACGGCTAAGCGCTGACAAGACTCCTTAATAGTTGAAAAGGTCCCTCCGGCCATGTGACCGGAGGGACCTCTTCTTTCCCTGATCTACCTGAAAGCCTCAGCACAAAGGCCACCCTGCGCCATCGGCGCAGGGTGGCCTTTATCTGTCGGGGAGGGATTAGCCCTTGTGTTCAGCGGGCTTGCAGCGGAAGGTGTAGCAGCCCTCGGCGCAGCGGACGCCCTGGGCGTCCTCCACCCAGACCTGCATCACCACGATCTGCTGCCCCATGCGGACGCTCTCCGCCCGGCAGCGCAGCAGTCCCGGCTGGGCCGGGGCCAGATAATGCAGGTCGTAGTTCACCGTCCGGCAGGTGCTGCCACGGCTGCAGGCCGCCGTTCCCGCCACATGATCCATCATGGCGGCATAGACCCCGCCGTGGACGATGCCCAGCGGGTTCAGCATCCCGTCGCCTGCCGTCAGCTCCCCCTCGGCCCAGCCGTCACCAATGCCGGTGACGTGGAGCCCCAGCCCGTGGGTGAAGGTGCCGGGGCGGTTGGCAAGCTCCATGACGTCCTGCCAGATCTGCTCCTGTTGTGTCATATGATGCTCCTTTTCCGGGAAAGAAACCGGCTCCCCGCCCACAGGCAGGGAGCCGATGCTCTTACGAAAATGCTTACAGATAGTTCCGCATACCCTCGGTGGCCAGAGATTCGTCCGCCGTGATGGTCACGGTGAACTTGACGCTGTTCTTCTCACTGAAGCGCTCCAGCCAGTTCAGGAACTTCTCCACCGCCATCAGGTCGCTGGTGCCGGCGATCTTGCACAGGTTGTCCACGAAAACGTGGGAAATATCGTAATTGCCCGCATACAGACCGCTGATAAAGCCACGCAGGCACTCAAAAGAATCCACGGAATATTCGCTGGCGTTCACCAAACGAACGTTATAGCTGATGTTATAGGTCATGTCGGCGCTGGGTTCCATGCAGACGACGCTGCCGTTCTCCGCTTCCACGGCGTTGTGGATCAGGTCGATGAGCTGCTTGGTCTTACCGGCCCCGTTTGCGCCCATGATCAATCTAACCATAAGTATCACTCCTCTTGATAAGATCGGGATGGTTATTCCCTGTCATTAAGATACCATATTGCCGACCAAATGGCAATGGAAAAAACGCTATTTTACAGATTTGTAGAAATGGTGTAAAGAGGCGGTCAAGCTCTGTGCAGTTTTTCCGCCAGTTCCTGCCGGAGGGCCTCGTAGCCGGGCTTTCCCAGCAGGGCGAACATATTCTTCTTATACGCCTCCACCCCCGGCTGGTCGAAGGGATTCACGTCCAGCAGGTAGCCAGACAGGCCGCAGGCGTACTCGAAGAAGTAGATGAGCTCACCCAGCGTGAAGGCATTGATCTGGCCGGTGCGGAGGATGATGTTGGGGACGCCGCCCTCCACATGGGCCAGCAGTGTGCCGTCCATGGCCTGCGTGCGGATGAAATCCACGTCCTTCCCGGCCAGAAAGTTCAGGCCGTCGCCGTCGGTCTCATCCAGCGGCACCACCTGCGGCCGGTGGGAAGCGCCGAAGCGCACCACCGTCTCGAACAGGGAACGCTCCCCCTGCTGGATGTACTGACCCATGGAGTGCAGGTCCGCCGTGAACTCCACGCTGGCGGGGAAGAGACCCTTGTGCTCCTTGCCCTCGGACTCGCCGTACAGCTGCTTCCACCACTCCGCCATGAACCGGAAGCTGGGCTCGTAGGCCGCCAGCACCTCGATCTTCTTGCCGGTGCGGTACAGCTCATACCGGGCGGCGGCATACTGCCAGGCGGGGTTTTCCGCCATGTCCGTCTTGGCGCAGACCTCCATCATAGTCTCGGCACCCTCCATCAGCTGGCAGATATCCACCCCCGCCACGGCGATGGGCAGCAGGCCCACAGCGGTGAGGACACTGTACCGGCCGCCGATGTTGTCAGGCACCACGAAGGTCTCGTAGCCCGCTTGATCCGCCAGAGCCTTCAGCGCCCCCTTGCGGCGGTCAGTGGTGGCGTAGATGCGCCGGGCCGCCTCCTCTGGGCCGTACCGCTCCTCCAACAGCTTCCGGAAGAAACGGAAGGCCACCGCAGGCTCCGTGGTGGTGCCGGACTTGGAGATGACGTTGACGGAGAAGTCCACCCCCTCCAGCAGGTCCATAAGCTCCGCCATCTGGTCGGAGGACAGGCCGTTGCCGGTGAAGTAGATGTTGGGGGTGTCCTTCTTTTTCAGGTTATAGTTGGGGGAGCACAGGCACTCGATGACGCCCCGTGCGCCCAGATAGGAGCCGCCGATGCCGATGACTACCAGCGCCTGAGAGTCCTGCTGAATTTTTCGGGCCGCCGCCTGAATGCGGGCGAACTCCTCCCGGTCATACTGCCGGGGCAGCTGCACCCAGCCGGTGAACTCGCCGCCTGCGCCGTCACCGTGCTGCAAATGGCTGTGGGCCAGCCGCAGCTGGGCGGCACGGGCCTCCTCGTAGGGCAGCGGGATAAACTGCCGGATATGGGACAGATCCATCTGTATCATATCAGATGCCTCCTCTGTGCAATTTGGTTTATCATACAACGTTTTCCCGTGGAATACAAGAGGAAACCTACCCAAAAGCGGCTTTCAGCCGGCAAAAAATGCCGCCGACAGCATCCGGCGCAGCATGGTACCGAAGGTAAGGCGCTCCACGCTCTGCGCCGCCCGGATGGGGATGGACTGCACCGTCTCGCCGGCGGCATCCGTCACCGTCAGAGTCCCCAGTTCCTGTCCGGTGGATACCGGGGCCTCCACCTGCTCCGCCAGTGTGACGGACTGGGACAGACCCCCGACCTGACTTTTCTGCAGCAGCGCCACCGCTTCCTGCGGGTCGATGCAGGGCTGCACCGTCTCCGTCTCCCCCAGCACCACCGGGATGGCGGGGAAAGGTTCCTCCGGCACCGTGTGCAGCAGGGCATAGGTGGAGAAGCCGTAGTTCAGCAGGGCCTTGGCATCCTCGAACCGCTGCTGGCCGGTGGGGGACTTCAGCACCACGGCGATGAGCTCCATGCCCTCCCGCTCCGCCGTGGCGGACAGGCAGTATTTGGCGCTGTCGGTGGAGCCGGTTTTCAGACCCGTGGCCCCGTCGTAGAACCGGATCAGCTTGTTGGTGTTGGCCAGCTGGAAGGTGCCGTCCCGCAGGGTATCCATCCAGATGGTGGTGTAGCGGCGGATGTCCGGGTGCTTTTCTATGAGCTCCCGGCTCATGAGGGCGATGTCCCATGCACTGGTGACGTGTCCCTCCGCCGGAAGGCCGGTGCAGTTGACGAAGTGGGTGTCCGTCATGCCCAGCTCCTTGGCCCGTGTGTTCATCTGCTCCACAAACAGCTCCGTCACCCCGGCCACGCACTCCGCCAGCGCCACGGCGGCGTCGTTGCCGCTGGCCACACACACCGCCTTCAAAAGATCGTCTACGGTGATCTGCTCACCCTCCGACAGGTAGACATGGCTGCCGCCCATAGAGGCGGCGTAGGCGCTGACCGTCACCACATCGTCGTAGTGGAGGCTGCCCGCTTCGATGGCCTCCATGGTCAAAAGCAGCGTCATCACTTTGGTGACGCTGGCCGGCTCCAGCGCCTCGTGCTCATTTTGGGCGTACAGCACCTGTCCCGTCTCTTTCTCCATCAGCAGCGCCGCCTCCGCCTGTATCGGCAGCTCTACCGCTCCGGCCTGTACCGGCGTCAGCGCCAGCACCAGCAGGAGCGCCGCCCATAAGCCCGCCATCCGCCTCATATGCAGCCCTCCGTTCCGTTTTGTTTCCAGCATATGCGGCGGTGAAATTTTCATGCCGTCGTCGACAAAATTTCCGGTTGCAAAGCCGGGGGATATCTGCTATAATGAGCAGGTATCCCAGCTGCAGGGTTAGTACATCGGTAGTACATCGGCTTCCCAAGCCGAGGAGGCGGGTTCGATTCCCGTACCCTGCTCCAAAAAGAAAGACACCCGTAGGGGTGTCTTTCTTTTTGGAGCAGCACTTTTGCTCCGCAAAAGCGGTCGCCTGCGGGCGGGCGATTTAGCATGCAAGGGAAACCCGACTAAGGTTTCCCTTGCATACATTCCTTTCCTTGCGATATACAGGAGTGCGCACGGGCAGCAAAACCTGTGGGCAATCACAAAAAAGGACTTCAAGAGAACCAATAACCACCAGAGTCACGCCGAAGAACTTACTGGCCTTACTGGTGATAAGGCTTGGGAGAAGTATGAAGAAATGGCAGATGAATTTTTGAAGAAAGAAATTGATGGTAAAGATATGGAAGGCTTTATGAGTACAGATAGTTGGCTATTCAAGTTCCAGCACTCTACCCAACTTTTAGGAATATTGAGTGATAAAGGAACTATATCAACCCTATACATACCAGATGAGAAGATTTGTAAAATGACACCAGAAGAGTATTGGAAGGAGCAAATCAGAAAGTATGGAAAGAAACAATAATAATCCCGCTGTGCGCCCTTGCCCTGTTTGTGGAAAGTATATTTTTCAAGAACCTTTTGTAGATTGTCCTGTATGTGGATGGCTAAATGATGTGGTTCAAGAAGAACACCCAGATGCAGGAGGGCTCGCTAATATTATGTCCCTAAATGAGTGCCGTAAGGCATGGAAAGAGGGAAAAGAGTTCTACTAAAACTTCATAAGAATTTATGAAAGAAGTGGCTAACAAGTCGCTTCTTTCTTTTATGGACGCTTTGGGGGTTCAGTCGTAAAACGAACGATCAATTCATTGCGGGATTTGCACTATGGGAATTGCTGCGACATTTTCATAAAAATTTTATAAGGGCTGCATACACAAGGGCAACAAACTACTGCCTGACACAGTAATATAAGAGGCTTTTCATGGATGGCCTAATCTGTTATAGTAGAAAGGAAGAAGTTTGTGCGTAGCTTGAAGTATAAATATTGGAAATCCGTCATCGATCTCCGAAGATGTATGGAATGCAAAAAGCATCAAGGGAAAATTTACTTGCTCTATGATATTATTCCAGAAGAACCACCGCTCCCTCCTAATTGTCGCTGCTCTGTTCAACGCTTAGAGGCAAAAACGGCTGGCACAGCGACAAAGATTGGCCTGCGGGGGGCCGATTGGTGGCTAAAAACTTTTCGTCAGCTACCTGGATACTATATAACTGAGGACGAAGCTACCAAGTTAGGATGGATTCCGATTTTAGCAAATCTTGCCAGTGTTGCACCTGGTAAGATGCTGACAAAGGGCGTTTACAAAAACAGAGACAAGCGGCTCCCCGATGCACTTGGACAAATATGGTACGAGGCTGACATCCATTACTCTTTTGGTTACCGAGGCGGTGAACGAATTCTCTACTCCAACGATGGATTGATTTTTGTTACTTACGACCATTACGCCACATTTGTCGAGATTGTTTGACAGAAAGGAGCTTTGTTATGAATCGCAACGCATATACGCCCATTACAGCCGACCCCGTTTTACTGCGCCTGAACAGCTGCAGGGACTGGGGCACATTACATCAGCGTATCCGCAAGGCATTTGGATTTCCCGACTATTACGGGGAAAACTGGGATGCCATGTGGGATTGCCTGACGGATGTGTTTTTGCAGCCGGTGCAAAGGCACATTGTGGTGGAGGGCTTTGACGCCATGCCGCAGAGGCTGCGGGCGTACGCCGCTCCGATGCAGGAGATTTTCAGCGACCTTCAGGAGAAATATCCTTGGGTCTCGGTCACATACCGCTGATCGCAGGGACAGCAAAAGCTATGGGCAGCCAGAGAGAGGAAGGACGCCCGGTGTCCTTCCTGCTGCTATGCCCTGATAGCGTGCGCCGCCCTTCGACAGCACACGTTTTTCACCGGATATTGTACTTTTTCATCTTATAGGCGAGGTTCTGCTTGCTGACCTGCAGCTCCGCCGCCGTTTTGGTGAGGCTGCCGCCGTTGCGGCGGTAGGCGTCCTCGATGAGGAGGACCTCGTACCGAGCCAGCATCTCGTGGAGGGGCAGGCCCCGGACGTCCTCGGCGTGCATGGTGTCCACCGCCAGCCGGGAGAGGATGTAGTTGGGGATATCGTTGCGGGTGAGGATGGCGGTGTGATTGTTGTGGAAGGCGGATTCGATGACGTTTTTCAGCTCCCGGACGTTGCCGGGCCAGTTATAGGCCAGAAAGATATCCTGTACCTCGCTGCTGTATGCCATGATCTGCTTGTGGAATTTCTTGTTGTAGTGCTTGCGGAAATATTCCATCAGCAGGGGGATATCCCCCTTCCGCCGGTACAGCTCCGGGATATCGTACCGCAGCACGCACAGGCGGTAGAAGATATCCTCCCGAATCTTATTCCGCTCTACGCAGCCCTCCGGGTCCTCGTTGACGGCGGCGATGATCCGCACGTTCACCTGCTTTTCCTCCTTGGCGCCGATGCGGCGGATGCAGTTGTCCTCCAGCACCCGCAGCAGCTTGGCCTGCGCCGTCAGCTCCATGGAGTTGATCTCGTCGAGGAACAGAGTGCCGCCGTCGGCCAGCTCGAACAGACCCGGCGTATCCTTAGCCCCGGTGTAGCTGCCCTTGGTGGTGCCGAAGAGGATGCTCTCCAGCAGGGTGCTGGGGATGGAGGCGCAGTTCTGCTTGATGAAGGGGGCATCCTTGCGGCGGCTGGTTTTCTGGATGGCGTTGACGATGAGCTCCTTGCCGGTGCCGGTCTTGCCGTAGACCAGCACATGGGCATCGCTGTCGGCGGTCTGCAAGATCTTCTCCTTGATACGGATCATCTCGCCATCCTGCGTGACGATGTCCTCCAGCGACTGGTCGGAGGTGTTGTAGCTTTTGGTGAGGGCGCTGATGAGGCTGATGTCGAAGCTTAGCCGCCGCTCGGTGACGTGGGCGTCCTTGTAGATGACCATGTCGATAACGCCCACCACTTCGCCGTGCTCCTTAATGGGGACGGCGCTGCAGTTGGCCTCCATGGAGTCCCCCTTGTAGTTGATATAGGTCTGCTCGTAGTTGATGAAGCTCTCTCCCGTCTCCAGTGCCCGGCAGATGTAGCTGTCCTCCCGCTTCAGGGAGGGGTAAATTTCAAAGAGGCTGCGGTTCAGGGGTTCGTCCTGCCGCAGATTCACCAGTTCGGGGTAGGCGGTGTAGTAGTGGCGGATGATGCAGTTTTTGTCCACCACCATCAGGCCGTCCACATAGTCCACCAGACGGAGCATTTGTTCAAAGTTCTTGTTCATAGTTCATACCTCCTGAGAAAAAGAATGGGGAAGGGGCGAGACAAAAAATCTTGACACGGCGCAGAGCAAGGGCGGAAGTGAAAGGTGTCTGCACTGCCGGATCGGGTGACTATTTGGCGAAAATGCCGAGTTTTCCGGAAAAATCTTGTGAAAACCGCTGGACGAGGAGCGAAACTTGCGGAATAACCGCGGAAGCTGTCATGCTGGCACGGGAGTTGCTATTTAGTTTGGCATCAACCTGATATGTGAGGAGATACCATGAGCGATCAAAAAATCAAAAATAGGGAGGCCCTGCTGTCCCACGGCGACGCCGGGGCCAAGGCACAGGTGCTGGAGCTGACGGAGCGGGTGCTGCACCGACTGGATGCCCGGAAGCGGCTCCATGAGATGATGCACCGGGAGGGCAGCGAGCTGGTCATCGGCAGCCGCCGCCACGATCTGAGCCAGTACCGTCATGTGTACGCTTTTTCCTCCGGCAAGGCGGGCAATCACATGGCACGAGCCTTCGAGGATCTGCTGGGGGAGTATCTGACGCTGGGCGTCACCATCATCAAGATCCGGGATGAGGAGGACGTCTATCGAAAGACGGAGGTCTATGTAGGAGGGCATCCCCTGCCCAATGAGGAGGGCATCCGGGGCTGCCAGCGGATGATCGACATCGCAGAGCAGATGGGGCCGGACGACCTGCTGCTGCTGGGCCTTACCGGCGGGTGCTCGGCGCTGATGGGCTACCCGGTGGAGGGAACCACACTGGAGGATCTGCAGGAGGCCACGGATGTGATGCTGAAGGCCGGGATGTGGGTCATGGACATCAACGACATCCGGGGACATCTGTCCCGCATGAGCCGGGGAAGGCTGGGGCAGCACATCCACGGGGCCAAGATCCTCTGCTTCGAGATCTGGGACGCCGTGGGGCTGGATGATATCACCGATTACACGGAGCCGGTACCCATTATGGGAACCCCTGTGGGCTACGACACCGTGACCTTCGAGGACATCGGGGCCATCCTCCGCAAATACCACATCGAGGACAAGCTGCCCCGCAATGTGGCCCGGTATCTGCTGGACTATGACCCGGCTCAGGAAACGCCCCAGACCATGACCAACGATGTGGATTACTATATCGTCAATACCCTGCCGGACTCCTGCCAGGCGGCGCTGGAGGCGGCGGAGGAGATGGGAATACCCGCCCATGTGCTGACCACCTACGCCGAGGGGGAGAGCCGGGACTACGGCACCTTTATGGCCTCGCTGGCCCATGAGGTGGTGAAGAACGAACGGCCCTTCCGGGCGCCCTGCTTCCTGTTCTCCGCCGGGGAGACGACCACCGCCATTCCTGACAGCAGCCTCATCCGGGGCCATGGCGGCCCGTCACAGGAAATGACGGCGGCCTTTGCCGTGGCAGCGGAGGGGTTGAAGAATGTGTGCCTGCTGTCCATGGACAGCGAGGGTACCGACGGCACCACCCCGGTGGCAGGCGGCCTGACCGACGGCACCACCGGGACTGCTGCCGCAGAGCGGGGCATCGACCTGCGGAAGGCGCTGCGGGAGCACGCCGCCTATGAGGCGCTGGAGCCGCTGGGGGATACGGTGCTCACCGGGAACACGGGAACCAATTTGTGCGATTTTAATGTGCTGTACATCGGTACACAGGAGTAAGGAGGAACTATTATGAAAATTCAGGATCTGCGGGCAAGAGAGATCATCGACTGCAAGGGAAAGCCCCTGCTGGAGGTGGATATCATCACCGAGGACGGCACCATGGGCCGGGCAGCGTCCCCCTCTGGTATCTCCGCCGGGGAACACGAGGCTATGGTGCTGCGGGACGGTGACCAGAGCCGTTATGACGGCAACGGCGTCCGCAAGGCCGTGGAGATGGCGGAGAAGGTGGTCCTGCCTGCCATCCAGGGCATGGACGTGCTGGACCAGCAGGCGCTGGACCGCCGTCTCATGGAGCTGGACGGCACCACCAATAAGTCCCATCTGGGGGGCAATGTCACGTACAGCACGTCGCTGGCGGTCATGCGGGCCGGATGCCAGCTGCGCCATGTGTCCCAGTACCGCTATCTGAACCCCGGTGACATCCGCACCATCCCTCTGCCCACCTCGGATATGTTCGCCGGAGGCAGCTATGAGGACGACACCATGCCGGTGCAGGAGACCACCATTGTTCCCTACAAGGCATCCTCCATCGCTGAGGCTACGGAGATCCTCTGCAAGGTCTATAAGAAGCTGCCGGAGGTCATCCGGGAGTTTCAGGGGGGCCGCCGTCCGGAGATCGGCGCCATGTCGGAGTATATGGCCCCCAGCACCGATTTCATGGACTGCCTGGATATCCTCTATGAGACGGCCAAGCGCTGCCACTGCGAGGAGAAGATCGCCTTCCATATGGACTGCGCTTTCAGCGAGATCTACGACGCCAAGCGGGGAACCTATCACTACTGCGGCCGGGAGGTGGATCTGGATGAGATCATCGGCATCCTGAAGCAGGCCACGGAGAAGTATAACTTCCTCTACATTGAGGATCCGGTGGACGAGAACGACTGGGAGGGCTGGGTGAAGGCCGCCAAGGCGCTGAATCGTACCACCCTCTGCGGCGACGACCTCACCGTTACCAACATCAACTATCTTCGCAAGGCGCTGGACATGGGGGCCTGCGGGGCCTTCGTCTTTAAGCCCAATCAGGTGGGGACCGTTACGGAGGCCATGGAGGCCCAGCGGTATGCCGTGGATCACGGAATGTTCTCCATCCCCTCCATCCGGGCGGGCGGCGTCAGCGACGACCCTGTTGCGGACATGGGCATCGCCGGCGGAGCGGCGGCGGTGAAGCTGGGCCCGCCCAAGTTCGGTCACGCCATTCACATCATCAACTCCCTGCTGCGGGCGGAGACGGAGCTGCCGGAGGCCAAGCCCTTCGACTTCTCGCCCTTCGTGAAGTTCTAAGGTACTTGCCCCTATTGTAAGAGATACCAAGGGAAAATGCAAGTTTTTTTACAGGAAAGTCAGTGAAAACTGATACAGAGTAAAAATATTTTTACAATTTGCTCTCTACACCCCCTCAAGTAGGAGACCGCAGCGGACGCAGAACACGGCGCCGCTGCGGTCTCCCTGCGAAAAAACGGCTTGCACCGGGGCGGTGGATGCACTATAATAATAAAAAAATCCCGTGCAGGGAAATTGGGGAGGGAAGCACAGTGGAGCTGGAGCTGAGGCAGGAGCAACAGCTGTCCATGCGGCAGCTGCACAGCCTGCGGCTGCTGCAAATGGGGCGGCTGGAGATGCGGGAGTATCTGGAGAGCGTGGCACAGGAGAATCCCACGGTGGAGCTGGAGCTGCCCCACGAGGAGGAGCCCCTGACCAGACAGGCCGAGCGCTGGCTGGACCGCTGGCGCTGGCTGGAGGAAAACGACCGCCAGAACAGCTACTATGAGCGGCCCAATCAGGAGGAAGAGGACTCCCCCATGAACCGCATCGGCACCGACGGAGGTCTGGCGGAGACGTTGGAGAGTTTCCTGTGCCGCCAGATCGCCGGACTGGAGGTGCCGGAGAGGCAGCGGCAGCTGCTTTACTATCTGGTGGGCTGTCTGGAGGACAGCGGGTACCTCACCGTGCCGGCGGAGGAGCTGGCCGTCGGGGCTGGTGTGCCGGAGGAGGAGCTGCGCCGCAGCATCGCACGGCTGCAGACGCTGGAGCCGGCGGGGGTGGGGGCTGCGGATCTGAGCCAGTGCCTGTACCTGCAGCTACAGCGCATCGGAGATGACGGCCCCGCCACCCAGATCGTGCTGCATCATCTGGAGGCGCTGGCCAAGAACCGCTATCACCAGATCGCACAGACCCTGCACATCTCGCAGGAGGAGGTGCGCCGGGCCCAGCAGCGCATCCGGCAGCTGGATCCCCGGCCGGGGCGACAGTTCAGCCCGCCGGAGCCGGCCCCCATGGTGTACCCGGATGTGTTTGTGGTGGAGCAGGAGGGGGAGTTCGTCTGCGACGACCATCGGCGTCCGGCCCCCATGCTGCACCTGAACCGGTATTATCAGGATCTGTACCGCCAGACGGATGATCCGGAGGTCAAAAAGTATCTGGCGGAGAAGCTGGTGCAGGCGGAGAACGTGTTGTTTGCCCTGCGGCAGCGGGAGAGCACCATGCTGCGCTGCGCCCGGTTCGTGACGGCGGGGCAGCAGGCATTTTTCCGAGACGGCCCCCGTGCCCTGCGGCCCATGTACATGACGGAGGCGGCACAGGCGCTGGACGTGCATCTGTCCACCGTCAGCCGTGCGGTGAAGGATAAGTACCTCCAGTGCCGGCAGGGGGTGTTCCCCCTGAGCTACTTTTTCTCCGCTCCGGCCCCGGACGGCAGTGATGTCAGCCGCCGGGCGGTGCTGCTGCAGCTGCGGGAGCTGATCGACGGGGAGGACAAGGCTCATCCCCTGTCGGATGAAAAGCTGCGGTGTCTGCTGGAGCAGAAGGGCTGCGTCCTGTCCCGGCGCACCGTGGCCAAGTACCGGGAGGAGCTGGGCATCCCCGGCACGGCGGGCCGCCGGGAGTAACAGCATAAGCTTATTTTTGAAAGCAACAGCGGGGAGCCATTCGGCTCCCCGCTGCTGCTTTCACCTGTGGGAGTGGGATTGGATCACTTCCGCAGCACGGTGTACTTGTCCATAAGCTCGTGGTTGATCTCCACGCCGAGGCCCGGCTTCTGAGGCACGGCGATGTAGCCGTCCTTATCCACCACCAGAGGCTCCGTGAGCATCATGTCACGCACCTCGTAGGGCCAGTAGGGAGGATCGTAGCAGTACTCGATGAAGGGGCAGTTGCTGACAGCGCCCGCCATATGCAGTGCGGCGGCCATACCCATACCATGAGTCCAGGTGTGGGGGGTGTAGATCTTGTTCTCCGCCTCCGCCATGGCCGCTACCTTCCGGTTCTGCACGAAGCCGCCGGAGAGCACCACGTCCATCTGATAGATGTCGAAGCAGTTGTGCTTGATGAGGTCACGGTACTCGTGGACCTGAGCGTTCAGCTCGCCGCCGGCCACATGGAGGGTGGTGCGCTTGCGCAGTTCTGCCAGACCCTCGAAGTCGTAGCCGTACAGCGGCTCCTCGATCCACTCGATGCCGATCTCCTCGAAGGCACGGCACACGTTCAGGGCCTTCTTCAGATCCCACTTGGCCACGGCCCGCTTGCCGGTGAAGAACCAGCCCTGATTGGCGTCCACGGCGATCTTCAGCTTGTCGCCTACCCGCTTTTTGATCTCGGCGATGATACGGACGTCCTCAAAGGGATCGTCGTGGTGAGCACGGAGCTTCATCATCTTGAAGCCCTCGGCAATAAACCGCTCGGCGTCCTCCACACGCTCCTCCACGGACTTCAGGGAGCCGGTGCTGGCGTAGGCCAGAACCTTGTCCTGCACGCCGCCCAGCATCTTATAGATGGGGAGGTTGGCGTATTTGCCCAGTGCATCCCACACGGCTACCTCCACGCACCAGGGGCGATAGGCGTACAGGGAGGCGTTGACGAGGCCGGTGTTGATGGCCTCTACCTGCGTGATCTCCTTGCCAATGACCAGCGGGCGGATGTGGGTGTCCCAGATACCCGCCAGCAGCTGGGAGGAGTCGCAGGCGGCACCATAGCCGTGGATACCGTCGTCGGTGATGATCTCAGCGATGGTAACGAACAGCTTGGTCTCCGGATTGCCGGGGTTCCAGGTGGAGGGGAAGGGATGGGGCAGGGGGACTTCCACCACCTGCAGCTTAGCGTCGATAATTTTCACGGTTATATCCTCCTATTCGTGTCCAGAATTTGGATGGGATCAGGCGGCGTCCTGAGGGGCCTTGGCATCCTTACCACGGCCCACGTGCTTATTCAGCAGGAAGGACACCAGGCAGATGAGCACCAGCGTGATGGCAAGTCCCACGAAGGCACCGCCCTTCATCAGGCCGCTGACGATATAGCCAACCAGAGACGATCCGGCAACCGTCAGGGCATAGGGCAGCTGCGTGCGCACGTGGTCGATGTGGTCGCAGGAGGAGCCCATGGAGGACATAACGGTGGTGTCGGAGATGGGGGAGCAGTGGTCGCCGAAGATACCGCCGGACAGCACCACGCCGATGGCCATGCCTACGGGGGCACCGATGGAGATGGCCAGAGGCACGGCGATGGGGATGAAGATGGCGAATACGCTCCAGGAGCTGCCGGTGGAGAAGGAGGTCAGGCAGGTAGCGATGAAGATGATAGCGCACATAGAGGTGGGGGTCAGGAAGCTCTCGCAGGTGCTGACGATCCAAGTGGAAGTGCCGCAGGCGGAGCAGATGCTGCCGATGCCCCAGGCCAGCATGAGGATCATCAGGACCTCCATCATGCCCGTGCAGCCCTCAATGAAGGTGCTCAGGGCCTTCTTGAAGTTCCAGACCTTGCTGATCATGCCCATGATGATGGCGGCGATGGAAGCCAGAATGAAGGCGGTATCCAGCGCACGCAGGGAGCTGCCGTTGGCCAGCGCACCAAAGAAGCCATTGGTCTTGATGTCACCGGTGTAGAACAGGCCCACGAAGATGAACACCAGCAGCACGATGACGGGAACCAGCATATTCCAGATGGAGGGCTTGGCACCTTCCGGCAGATCCTCCTGCTCGATCTCACGGCGGATCTCGGCGCCGTCACGGTACAGCTTGCCGGTGAGCAGCGCACGGTCCTCGGCCTTCTTCATGGGGCCGTAGTCCCAGCCGGTGACGGCGATGATGAGCACCATGAGGATGGAGCCGATGGTGTAGTACTGATAGGGGATACCGGCCGCGAAGTCTACCTGAGGATTGCCGTTATAGCCGGTGGAGGTGTAGAAGGTGGCGATGAGGCCGATGATGTAAGCGCCCCAGGCAGAGATGGGGAACAGAGTGGGGACGGCCGCCGTGGTGGAGTCCACGATGTAGGCCAGCTTCTCACGGGAGACCTTTACCTTATCGGTAAAGCTGCGGCAGATGGGGCCCACCAGCACGGGGTTGGTGGAATCGGAGAACCAGACGAACACGCCGCCCAGCCAAGTCAGCACCTGAGCGCCCCGGCGGGTCTTGCCTGCGCCGTGGCTGACGGCATTGGCGAAGGCTTGGGCACCTCCGTTCTTTTCCAGCAGCAGCGACAAACCGCCGCAGAAGGTGGTCAGCGCCAGGATGCGCTGGTGGTCGGTATCCTCGAAGCCGGGGAGGATGTAATCGAAGAAGGTGCTGTAAAAGCCCTCCCACAGATTACCGCCGCACAGCATCACGGCGCCGACGAACACGGCAATGAACAGAGACAGCACGACCTGGCGTGTGATGACCGCCAGGAGGATGGCCAGCAGAGGGGGAACGATGGCCAATAGGGTAGGTGAAAACTCCATATGTCGTCCTTTCCTCACTCGAAGAGTGAAACATAAATTCTGCGGTCTGTGGACCGTCTGCCCATAGTAATAGCAAGTGACGTGCCAGTCTGAGAAACGGCGATTTTTCGGGGATTTTTGGGGACGGCAAAAGCAATGAGTTGCATTTTGTCAAAAATATTTGATTTTGCATCCGGACGTCAGCATTTTCTATCAAGAAATTTTGACAAAGCCGGAGAAATATGAAGAATTTGTAAAAATTTGATGTGTGGGGGGGAGGAGGCTTGTCCTGAGGGCAGATGTAGGGCAGTTCGTTCTTCTTTTGTCTCCGACGGTGACTTTCTGCTGCTATTGGCAGAAAGTTACCCGCCGGAGGCAAAAAGAAAAAGCCACCCGCCGGAGGCAAAATACGACACATTTGCAAAGCGGCCTTGTAATGACGGAAGAATGAGCCGCAGCCACAACAGGGGCTTCCCCTTGATTCCGGCGGCGGGGTCTGGTATAATATCTGGGATTTTTCCCCGGCGGAGAGGTCAGAAAGCGAGTGATACCATATGCCTTTTCAGAAAATGACCATCGATGATATTCCGGTGATCGCCCCATATTTCCGCTTCGTCACCACCAACACCTGCGACTTCACCGTAGGCGGGATGTTCATGTGGCGGGACTACTTCCACATGGCGTGGCAGGTGGAGGACGGCGTGCTGTACTCCACCCTCACCGGTGAGGACGGAAATCTCTACTACAACCTGCCATTGGGGGAGGACATCCCCGCCGGACTGCGGCAGTGCCTGACCCGCCATCCGGAGCGGCCGGTGCGGTTCTGCACCATCCCGGAGGCGGATCTGCCCCTGTTCCGGGAGCTGCCGGGCCGGGTGGAGATCACGGAGGAGGAGAATTTTGCCGACTACCTGTACTCCGCTGAGGAGATGATCCAGCTGTCCGGCAAGAAGTTCAGCGGCCAGCGCAACCACATCAGCCGTTTCCTCCGTACCTGCCAGAGCTGGAGCTTCGAGCCGCTGGACAGCACTGACGCAGCGGAGGTGGAGGCCTTTTTCCACACCCTGAACAAAAAACTCAACTACACCCCCGGCGAGGCGGCGGAGGAAAACCACAAGGTGCAGGAGGTGCTGGAGCATCTGGATCAGTACGGCTTGGTGGGCGGCGTCCTCCGGGCCGACGGGGCCATCGTGGGCTTCACGCTGGGGGAGGTGCTGCGGGACACCCTGTATATCCACATCGAGAAGGCGGACCGGGACTACCCCGGCGCCTATCAGATGCTGTGCCGCCAGTTCTGCACCGCCTATGCCGACGGTCTTGCGTATGTGAACCGGGAGGAGGACATGGGGGATCTGGGCCTGCGGAAGGCCAAGCGGGATCTGCACCCGGTGACGCAGCTGAAAAAGTACACCGTGGAGGTGTGGTGACTGTTCCCCTGCCTGCGGACAAAACGGTTGCGCCGTGCCGCAGAATGAAGTATAATCAAAGAGCATTCCATGAAAAAATGACAGGAGGCATTTCTCATGCAAAAACTGGAGAAACAATTTCACATCCACTGTGTGGAGGGCGACGTGGGCCGGTATGTGATCCTGCCCGGCGACCCCGGCCGCTGCGAAAAAATCGCCGCCCTGTTTGACAACGCACACTTCGTGGCCCAGAATCGGGAGTACACCATCTACACCGGCACCCTGCTGGGGGAGAAGGTCTCCGTCTGCTCCACCGGCATCGGCGGCCCTTCGGCCGCCATCGCCATGGAGGAGCTGCACAATATCGGCGCCGACACCTTTATCCGGGTGGGTACCTGCGGCGGCATCGATCTGGATGTCCGCTCCGGCGACGTGGTGGTGGCCACCGGCGCCATCCGCTTCGAGCATACCAGCCGGGAGTATGCGCCCATCGAGTACCCCGCCGTGGCCAACTTTGAGGTGACCACAGCGCTGGTGGAGGCGTCCCGTGCGCTGGGCAAGCGGACGCAGGTGGGCGTGGTGCAGTGCAAGGATGCCTTCTACGGTCAGCACAGCCCTGCCAGGATGCCGGTGTCCTATGAGCTGCTGAACAAGTGGGAGGCGTGGAAGCGTCTGGGCGTCAAGGCCAGCGAGATGGAGTCCGCTGCCCTGTTCGTGGTGGCGGATGCGCTGGGCTGCCGCTGCGGCTCCTGCTTCCATGTGATCTGGAATCAGGAGCGGGAGGCCGCCGGTCTGGATCAGGACATGAGCGAGGACACCACCTCCGCCGTGCAGGTGGGCGTGGAGGCCCTGAAGCGCCTCATCGCCGCCGATCGGTTCCAGAAGGAGCAGTAAGGGGACAAGGGCATAAAACTCCCTGTGGGGCTGGCGGAGCAAGGGGGCATCGAGATGTGGAAGCAGAATCGATCATTATTCGCCTACTTCCGAATCATGGGCTTAGTGATGCTAATCGTGGGCATCGGCCTGATTGCCGACGGGATAGGAGACTATGCAGGCCAATCCCGTCAGAAGGATTGGATCCCCATAGAGGCCACGGTCACGGATGTCTCCAGCGAGGTAGTCAGTTCTTCGCCCGGAAGGCATGGCAGCAACAGCAGTACCTACTACATTATGGCATATGAGTATGCCGTGGACGGAGAAACCTATACGGGCCGAACAGGACGTATGTCATCGCCCCGTCTGGTCGGTACTGTCATTACCGTGAAATATAACCCGGAAGTGCCGGAAGAGAATACGGAGATTCTCTCTCCCAATACCCACAATCTGGTGGTCCTTTTGATTTTGGGAACGGCCATCGCAGTGGTAGGTTTTTTCCTCTCTGGGGTGCTGGAGCTGCTTCGCAGTCTCCTGCGAAAGAAGCACACTGAGGAGCCGAAGGAATCGGTCCCGAAGACAGATACAGGGTTTGATTCAACGGCCATTGCAAAGATCCCGGCAAAGCAGTGGGTTCCCCGACTTGCGGCTTGGCTTCTTGCGTTCGTTGCCGTTATCCTTTTCGTTAAATTTTTCCTTACGTCGGGAGCTGCGGACTTGGATGAGTTCCGCAATGCAGCAGTGGCGACCGGCTACACCGCTGTGGACTCCACGGAGGACGTTCGCCAGAGATGGGGCGTCGGATCCATGTTGATCCGCTCTGTTTCCGTGCATGAGGACTCCTTGCGGTTAGACTTCTGTAGGCTGGATTCCGCAGACGGCTGCCGCCGCATCTATGCCGCTGCGACCCTCCCCATCACCGGTGAGGTGACAGAAAGCAGTACCGCTGCCCGTCAGATCTATGCCGTTGATAGCCCAACGAATTTCGCAGCAAAGATCCGTAGCGGCAGGATGATGCTTTATGTGTATACCACGCAGGAGGATAAGGCCGATGTGCTTGCGTTTCTGGAATCTGTAGGCTACTGGGGCAAATAAGAGGGCGAAAATCCCATATACGGGATGCCAAGGGAATAAAGAACAAGGCTGGCAGGTCATTGACCTGCCAGCCTTATTCTTTCGGCGTTGATGGATACTTGCTGCGCCCGATGGCACCTCGTTATACACGCAGAGAATTTTCCGCATTGGAAAGGGGCCTCTTACGTCTCCTCGAAGAGACTGGCCTGATAGGGCAGGGGGGAGCGCCCGATCTGACGGAACTGGGCGGCGTTTTCCTCCGCCAGAGTATCACAGATGGCCATTTTCCGGATGATATTTTTCACGGTGCTGTCCAGCGCCGTCCCCTCCCGATAGTCGGCGGGGAAAATGAAGTCCACCCGGCCTTTGCTCAGCAGGTCCTCCACCCCCTGACGGTTCTCCTCCTGATACACGGCGATGGCCTGCCCGCCGTAGGCCCGCATCATCTTCATGCACGGCACGTCCGACAGGCCGTCCCCCACATAGATCATGTTGGTGAAGGGGATGCGCTTGCTGTCGTCGGGCATGGAGTCGTTGAGGGTCTTGTCGTCGGACACATCCAGCACGCCCTTGTTGATGCGGTAGACGAACTGGGTCTTGTTGGTGAAGTTTACGTCCAGCTTGGGCCAGCAGGCCAGCCCCTCCTCGTCGTAGAAGAACTCGCAGGCGTAGATCTCCCGGAACTCGTGGGCGATGCCGCTGCCCTCGATGATCTCCCGCAGGCCGGAGGAGATGACGTAGTGCTCGATCTCCACCCCCAGCTGCTGGCCGAAGGCGTTGATGCGGCGGAACCACTCCCGCACGCCGGGAAAGAGCACCATGTCCCGTCCGCAGCGCACCAGAAAGTCCCGGTCCAGCCGCCGGTTCTGCTCCCGGCACTCATGGATCATGGTGTACATATAGGCCAGCAGGCCATCCATGTGGTTATCCCGGCCAAAGCTGTTGGCCTTCTGCCAGAACTGGGCCGGGGTATATCCCAGCGCCGGGATGAAGGTGTAATTCTCCATGTCCGTGGTACACAGGGTCTTGTCAAAATCGTACAGCAGAGCGATGATGGGGCGGGTCATAGTGTCACTCCTTTGATGGGTTGGATAGCAGATAGCAAGCAGGGGCGGCTCACAGGAGCCGCCCCACGGTATTTAGTGTTCGCTGTTATAGTTGCGCCCGAACTTCAGGTCGTCCAGATTGAAGTCCGCCGAGAAGGGGGACTCCGTCTTGGCGGGCTCCTCCGCCGGGGCCTCCTGCGGGGCGGGTTCTTCTGCCGGAGCCTCGGCTTCCTCTGCGGGAGCCTCCTCCACCGGTGCGGCGGACTCCTCCGCAGCGTCTGCCACGGGGACACGGCCCTCCTCCGGGGCGGGCAGGGTCACAGGCTGACCCTCCTCCACCTCTGCCTCCGGCAGAGAGTGCAGGAAGCTCACCTGCTGGGCGCAGAGGTCTGCGCTGCGGCGCAGGAAATCGGACAGGCTGGCCTGGGCCATGGTCAGCTTGTGCTGGGCCTGCGCCACCTGCTGCTCCAGCTGGGCCACCTGCCGGTTGGCCTCCTCCTGGGCGTCCGAGAGCATCTTGTCCCGCTGGGCCTGTGCGTCGGAGACCATCTGGGCTGCCATCCGCTGGGCCGACAGCAGGGTGGAGCGCATGGCGTCCTCGGTGGCCCGATACTCCTCCACCTTCTCCGCCAGCACCTTCAGCTTGGCCTTCAGGGCGGCGTTGTCCTTATACAGGGCGGTATAATCCTCCGTCAGCGCATCCAGAAACTCGTCCACGGCGGCCATGCCGTAGCCGTTGTTGAAGCCGGATGCCTTGGGGAACGTCTTTTCGGAAACTTCCTGCGGTGTAAACATAATCTATCCCTCCGATTTACATCTCTATCCGGCCCTTACAGGTACAGGCCGTTGTTCTCCAGCTCGTCGATCAGGTCGCCCATGAGATCCACGGAATAGGGCGTGATGATATAGGTATTGGTGGAGACCTTCTTGATCTTCCCGTCACCGGCGTAGGCCACGCCGGAGAGGAAATCCACCAGCCGCCGGGCCACATCCTTGTTGGTACTCTCCAGATTCAGCACCACCGTGCGCTTTTCCCGCAGATGGTCAGCGATCTCCGAGGCGTTTTCAAAGCGCTCCGGCTTTACCAGCACCACCTTCAGCTGGGTGGTGGCGTGGATGTTCACCACCTTGTTGCGCCGCTCCTCCGCAGGGACCTCCTTGCGGCGGGAGGACTCACGGGGTTCACGGGGTTCACGGGGCTCGAAGTAGGTCGGCTCGCTGTCACGGCCCACATCCTCCTCGTAATCGTCATCCTCATCGTCATAGGGATGAATGATCTTCTTAAATTCGTCCATCAGGCTCATGGAAAGACCCTCCTGTTTCTTTATTTGGTATAATCCCTGGCACCGAAAATAGCAGTTCCCACCCGGACCATATTGCTGCCGGCCCGGATGGCATCGGCAAAGTCGCCGCTCATGCCCATGGAGATGTATTCTAATTCATTATCGTATATTTTCCCGTTTATGTCAACATAAAGACGGTGCATTTTCTCGAAATATACCAGATTGCCGTGGGGAATCGTCTCCACCGGCGGGATGGTCATCAGTCCCCGGACCCGGACATGGGGCAGCTCACGGGCCAGAACGGCCGCCGCCTCCGTCTCCTCCGGGGCAAAGCCGCTCTTGGCCTCCTCGCCGCCGATGTTCACCTCCAGCAGGATATCCTGCACCAGCTGCTGCCGGGCAGCCTCCTTCTCCACCTCCCGCAGCAGGGCCTCGGAGCCGATGGATTGGATGAGAGCGGCCTTGCCCACCACCTGCCGCACCTTGTTGCGCTGCAGATGGCCGATGAAGTGCAGGGGCGCTCCGTCATAGGCGTTCTGAGCCAGCTTGGCGGTCATCTCCTGCACCCGGTTCTCCCCCAGAGCGTCCACTCCGGCGGCGATGGCCTCCTGACAGGCGGCGGCGTCGTTCATCTTGCTGGCGCCCACCAGGATGATATCCCGCTCGCTGCGGCCGCTTTCTCGGGCGGCCTCCGCCATCTCCCGCCGCACGGCGGCAATGTGTTCCGTAATGGTCATACAGATCTTTCCTTTCCCGATGGAATCTATTTATGTGGCTGCATTGATTGGCCGATGGCATCTGCTGGGCGGATGCTACTGCACGATCTGCCCGCCGGAGAGCTCACTGGAGGTGACGATGACCTCGTCCCCCGGCCGCAGGACGGAAACGTCCTGACTCGGGCTGGCGGCCTGTACCAGACTGTATCCGTCGCCCCGGTAGACCATGGACACCGGCTTGAAGCTGGCCACCTTGCCCACCACGCAGTAGACCCCCAGCTGGTTGTCCTCGTTCATCCGCAGGGCGTTGGTGGGGATCCGCAGTCCCTCATAGGACCGCAGCACCAGCTGAGCCGCCTGATGGCGCAGCTGGGTGGTCTGGGCCAGATACTCCCGGCAGGTCAGCACCACCGCCTGCTTGCCGTCTTCGGCGGCGCTGAGATAGGTGACCTGGGCGTCGATGTCCTGCTGCGCACCCTTGGAAAACCGCAGGGTCAGCCAGTCCCCCTTCTCCAGCTGCTGAGCCTGCTCCGTGGCGATCACGGCGGTGTAGGACCACGTCTCCCCGATGATGAGCTTTCCCAGAGAGCTGCCGCCGGTCTGGCCGGAGGGCAGCTCCTCCAGCTGGGAGGGGGTCACGGACTGCAAAAATTCCGGCGTCAGCAGGGACTCATAGCCGTCGCAGGCGGCGGAATAGGTGCCAGAGTGCTCCGCCGTCACCGTCCGGGCCCCGGAGAGGGAGCTCCGCAGAGCGGACAGCTCCCCCTGCACCGTGGCGATGTCCGCCTCGATCTCCTCGCCGGAGGAGTAGGTGTGGCTGCGCTTGAGGATGGCGGCCTTCAGCTGGGCCGTCTGGCCCGCCGCATCGTCGTAGTCGCCGCCGGAGAGGGAACGGCGGATGCTCAGCAGGCTCTCGGTGATGGAGCCGTCCAGCTTCAGGGTGGCGTCGGGGTTCAGATAGGAGGACAGGGCGAATTGCAGCTGCTGCAGCTGCAGCTCCTTGCTTTCGATCTGCTGCACGGTGTCCAGCGCATCGCTGCCGCTGTATACCGTGGCCACCGTCTGGCCCTTGCCCACCCGTTCGCCCTCGCTGACCTCATGGCGCACGGTGCCGCTTTCACCGGAGAGGACCTCCTCGTCCCGGACCAGCCAGCCGCTGACGTCGATGGTGTCCTCGGCGGAGCTCTGATAGACCAGCGTGGTGGTGAAGGGGTCCGTCAGGGCAAAATAGCCCTGTGCGGCGAAGTACAGCGCAATGGCCGCCAGCAGGGCGATGCTGAGAAAGCGGAAAACACGGGTGTTGTTCATGGCTCCTCCTTGGTGGAATGTTGGGACGCCTCACTCGTCCGACGGCAAGCAGGGCTCCTCCTGCAGCGAGACGGGGTGAATGGGAACGATGGTGGAAATAGCGTGCTTATAGATGATCTGCTGCTTGCCGTCGGTGTCCAGCACCACGGTGAAGCAGTCAAAGCCCGTCACCACGCCCCGTAGTTGAAAGCCGTTCATCAGAAAGATGGTCAGGGGAATGCTCTGCTTGCGGGCCTTGGTGAGAAAAATTTCCTGAAGGTTGTTGTTCTTCTGCATATCGTCTGCTCCTTTTCTCTGTTGGCGGACGACGTGCCGTCCGCTCCTGGGCTTATCGTAAGCCAAGAGCGGTGAGATATTCTGTCGCATTTTGCAGGCCCCGGGGAAAATTCGGCTCCTCTCCCCACAGGATCCAGTGAATGTCCGGGTTGCGCCGCAGCCACGTCAGCTGCCGCTTGGCGTACTGCCGGGAGCGGAGCTTGACCTCCTCGATGGCCTCGGTTACGGTGCAGCGGCCGTCTGCCGCCGCCAGAAACTGCTTGTAGCCGATGGCCTGCCACGCCGTAGCGGTGGGAGGCAGCCCCGCTGCCAGCAGGGCCTGCACCTCCTCCAGCAGTCCCTGCCGCACCATCTCATCCACCCGCAGGTCGATGCGTCGGCGCAGCTGCGCCCGATCCTGAAAGCTCAGACCGATGTAGGCGGCCCGGTAGCGGGGCGGCTGCTGCCGGGTGCGGTGGTCGTGCTGGGTGATGGTCTCGCCGGTCTCATACCACACCTCCAGCGCCCGGAGGATGCGCTTTTCGTCGCCGGGGTGCAGCCTTGCGGCGCTGTCCGGGTCGATGGTTTGCAGCTCTGCCAGCAGCGGGCCGACGCCCTCCTGCTCCAGCCGCTGCTGCAGGCGCTGCCGGGTCACACCGCCGGCGCTTCCGGCGGCAAAGTCCGTGCCGCGGATCAGGGACTCCAGATACAGCCCCGTGCCGCCCACCAGAATAGGGCGGCGGCCCCGGCGGAGGATATCCTGCACACAGACATCGGCCTCCGATACGAACCGGGCCACGGACCAGCTCTCGGCGGGATCGGCCACGCCCACCATATGGTGGGGGATGCCCTCCATCTCCTCCGGAGTGGGGGCGGCGGTGCCGATGGCCATGCCCCGATAGATCTGCATGGAGTCCACGGACACCACCTCGCCGCCGAAGCGGTGGGCCAGCGCCACGCCCATTTTCGTTTTTCCCGTGGCGGTGGGACCCACCACGCAGATGATCTGTGGGATCATAGGGGGACTCCTTTCCCGATCGTTCTTTCTTTTTTTGCCGCCGGCGGGGCGCTTTCCCGGCTGCTGAGAGAAGTATGCCGCCGGAGGCAGCAGAGAAATTTACGCCCGCTTGAACATCTTCTCCATTTCATATTTGGAAAGCTTCACAGCCACCGGGCGGCCATGGGGGCAGTAGCGGATCTCCCCGCTCTGCACCTTATCCGCCAGCGCCTGAAGCTCCGAGGGATCGGACCACATCCCCGCCTTGATGGCGGATTTGCAGGCCATGGTCTGGAGCAGACTGTCCCGTGCGGCGGCGGGATCGGCCCGGTTCAGCCGCAGTTCCTCCGCCAGCTCCTCCAGAGCGGCGGGGACATCCCCCACCTCCAGATCCGACGGCACCTGCCGCACCAGCACCGTGCCGTCTCCGAAGTCCTCGCACACAAAGCCGAACTCCTCCAGCAGCGGCAGCTGCTCCAGCAGGGAGGCGGCATCCTCCGCCGACAGCTCCACCGCCAGCGGCGACAGAAGCTGCTGGGACATCACCGGCTGGGTGTTGTCTTTCAGGGCATCGAACCGCACCCGCTCATGGGCGGCGTGCTTGTCGATGAGCCACACATTCTCCTGCCCGTCCTCGCAGATGATATACGTCCGCAGCACCTCGCCGGCCACTCGCCACGGGGCCTGACGCACCGGCTCCACCGTCTGCTGCGCTGCACTCTCCTCTGCGGGGGACGGAACGCTCGTCTCCTGCACCGGCTCCGCCGGGACGGGAACGGTCTCCTCCGGCACGGATGCCGCCGGGGCTGACGGTTCCTCCTGCACGGCGGGGGGCGTGATGCGATAGCTGATGCCGGAGGAGGCGACGGTGAAGCTCTCCCCCCTTCGGGGGGCCACGTCGTGGACCTCCAGCGGCTGGGAGGCCGGTGCGGCGGGCCGGACGGTGTAGGAACCCAGAGGCTTCTTCTCCTCCGGCTGCGGCGCCCGCTCCCGGTACTGCTGCACCGTCATGGTCTGGTAAAAGGACTCCTGTTGGGGCTTTTTGGGCTGCGGAGCGGGGGTATTCAGGGCGTCCAGCACCGTGTAGTACACGGCGTTGAAGGCATCCTTGTCGTTGACAAATTTCACCACCGTCTTGGCGGGGTGAACATTGACGTCCAGCCGGTCGGCGGGCATGGTGAGCCGCAGCACGCAGCCGGGGAACTTTCCCTTCAGCAGTTGGTTGCGGTAGGCCTCCTCCAGCGCCGCCGTCAGCAGTTGGCTCTTGATGAACCGGCTGTTGACGAAGAACAGCTGGCGGCCACGGGTGCCGTGGCCGTTGAGGGGCTTGGTGACGAAGCCCTCCACGGAGATGTCGCCGCTGCGGCCGCTGATGGGCAGCAGCCCCATGGTGAAGTCCCGCCCCATGGCGGCGTACACCGCCGACTGCAGATCTCCGTCACCGGGGGTGTGCAGCAGCTCCACACCATCCCGGATGAGCTTGAAGGAGATCTCCGGGTGGCTCAGGGCCAGATGCTGCACGATGCCGCTGACGGCGGCCCCCTCGGCAGAATCCTTCTTCATGAATTTCATTCGGGCGGGGGTGTTGTAAAACAGGTCCCGGACGCAGATGGTGGTACCCTCCGGGCAGCCCACCTCCTCCACCTGACCGGGGACGCCCCCCTCCAGATGCAGGGAGGCCCCTGTCTCCGCCCCCGTCCGCCGGGAGAAGATATCCACCCGTGACACGGCGGAGATGGCGGCCAGCGCCTCACCCCGGAAGCCCAGCGTACCGATGGCGGTCAGATCTGCCGCCGTCCGCAGCTTGCTGGTGGCATGGCGCAAAAAGGCCGTGGGCAGCTGTTCGGCGTCAATGCCGCAGCCGTTGTCAGCAATCCGCAGATAGGTCAGTCCGCCGTGCTGGATCTCCACCACAATGGCGGAGGACCCGGCGTCGATGGCGTTCTCCAGCAGCTCCTTGGCCACGCTGGCGGGCCGCTCCACCACCTCGCCGGCGGCAATGAGGTCCGCCACGTGGCTGGGCAGGCATTGAATATCAGGCATAGAGCACTCCTTTCATAGAGGTTCGTGGACGGGATGAACTCCCGTCAGTTCAGCTTCTTTTTCAGCTCGTACAGCAGGTTCAGGGCCTCCAGCGGGCTGAGGGTGTCCACCTGCGCCCGGCGCAGCTGGTCGATGACCTCCCCCTCCGACAGGGCCGTCAAGGATACCTGATCCTCCTGCGCCTGCACCGCCGGGGCGGGCCGCCCGGCTTCTTCCTCCAGTTGGCGGAGGATCTTCTTGGCCCGATTGACTACCGTGGACGGCAGACCCGCCAGACGGGCCACCTCGATGCCGTAGCTGCGGTCTGCGCCGCCGGGGATGATCTTCCGCAGGAAGATGATATCCTCCCCACGGGTCTTGACGGCGATGTTATAGTTCTTCACGCCGGGGAGGGTCCCCTCCATGGCGGTCAGCTCGTGATAGTGGGTGGCGAACAGGGTCTTGGCCCCCAGCTTCTTGGGATCGGCACAGTATTCCAGCACCGCCCGTGCGATGCTCATGCCGTCGAAGGTGGAGGTGCCCCGACCGATCTCATCCAGGATCAAAAGGCTCCGGGAGGTGGCGCAGCGGAGAATATCGCTGACCTCCGTCATCTCCACCATAAAGGTGGACTGCCCCGCCGACAGGTCGTCGGAGGCGCCGATGCGGGTGAAAATGCGGTCCACGATGCCGATGCGGGCGGCCTTGGCCGGCACGAAGGAGCCGATCTGGGCCATGAGCACCATCAGGGCCACCTGCCGCATATAGGTGGACTTACCCGCCATGTTGGGGCCGGTGATGATGGCGGCCCGGTTCTCTTTCTCCCCCATGTAGGTGTCGTTGGGGACGAACATGGCGTCGGGGCGCATACACTCCACGACCGGGTGGCGGCCGTCGTGAATTTCAATGACCCCGGACTCGTCCACCACCGGGCAGCAGTAGTTGTTCTTCACCGCCACCGCCGCCAGCGAGCACAGGCAGTCCAGCTCCGCCACTGCGGCGGCGGCCCCCTGTACCCGGGTCACGGCGTCGCACAGGGTCTGGCGCAGCCGGGTGAACAGCTCATATTCCAGCGCCGCATCCCGGTCGGAGGCAGAGAGAATATCGTGCTCCAGATCCTTCAGCTCCTGTGTGATGTAGCGCTCGCCGTTGACCAGGGTCTGCTTGCGGATGTATGTCTCCGGCACCAACTCCTTGAAGGAGTTGGAGACCTCGATGTAGTAGCCGAATACCTTGTTGTAGCCGATCTTCAGGGTGCGGATGCCGGTCTTTTCCTTCTCGTCAGCCTCCATGGAGGCGATGATGCCCTTGCCGCCGTGGAGGATGCCCCGCAGCCGGTCCACTTCCGGGTCAAAGCCGTCCCGGATGAACTCACCCTCCCGCACGGAGAAGGGGGGATCGTCCTGCAAAGTCTTGCCGATGACCTCTGCCAGATCCTCCAGCGGGTCCAGCCGTGCGCCCAGCTCCCGCAGGTGTCCGCCCTCGAAGGCGGCCAGCTGCTGGCGAATGGCGGGCAGATGATCCATGGCGTTTTTCAAGGACACCATGTCCCGGCCTCCGGCGCTGCCGTAGACGATGCGGCCCATGAGCCGCTCCATGTCCCCGATGCCGGTGAGGGCCAGGATCAGCTCCTCCCGCTGCACGGTGTGCTTCACCAGCGCCGCCACGGCGTCGTTGCGCCGTGCGATGGCGGAAACGGACAGCAGGGGCCGCTCCAGCCAGCTTCGCAGCAGCCGTGCGCCCATGGCGGTCCTGGTCTTGTCCAGCACCCACAGAAGGCTGCCCTTTTTCTCCTTGCCCCGCAGAGTTTCCGTCAGCTCCAGATTCCGCCGGGCCGTCAGATCCAGCTCCATGAACTGCCCCTGCCGGTAGTAGTCCAGCCGGTCTACATGGTTCAGGTCCGTTTTCTGGGTATCGTGCAGGTAGTCCAGCAGAGCACCCAGCGCCAGCATGGCCGCCGGGTTGTCACGGGGCAGCCGCTGGGCGGCGTCGTCCCCGAACTGCTGGCGAATGCGCTTTTCGGCGGCGGGCAGCTGGAATCGCCCGGCGGGCAGACGCTCCACGTGGCACCGGAGCTTGTCCTCCAGCAGCGCCCGCAGGGCCGCATCCTCGGCGGCGCCGGGATTCAGCACCGCCTCTGCCGGGGCGAAGCGCCCCAGCTCATTTTGCAGGTGGGCCTCCCGATCCGGCCCGGAGAAGGCCGTCACATGGGTCTGCCCCGTGGAGATATCGCACACGCTGAACCCGGCGTAGTCTCCGTCCAGATAGATGCCGGCGCAGAAGTTGCTGCGCCCCTCCTCCAGACAGGCGGAGTCGATGACGGTACCCGGCGTCACGATGCGGACGATATCCCGCTCCACCAGCCCCTTGGCGGCGGCAGGATCCTCCGTCTGCTCGCAGATGGCCACCTTGTAGCCCTTGGCAATGAGCCGGGCGATATAGGCGTCGGAGGCGTGGTACGGGATGCCGCACATGGGGATCTTCTCCTCGAAGGACTTGTTCTTGTCCTTATCCCGTGTGGTAAGGGTCAGATCCAGCTCACGGGACGCCTTCCGGGCGTCGTCCCCGAACATCTCGTAAAAATCCCCCAGCCGAAAGAACAGGATGGAGTCCTTGTTTTGCTCCTTGATTTCCATATATTGGCGCATCATGGGCGTCATTTCTGCCATACCCTCATACCTCTTTCTGCCAGAAATAAGTGAAAGCGATCGAATTTGGTGGAAAAACCTGTTGAAAAGTGCAAAACTCCGGGCTGATAGGTGGAAAACTCTTCCACCCGCCCATTTACTGAGGGAGGGTCATACCATTTCCCCGAACAGCGCCCAGGTGTTGCTGTCGGTAATGCGTACCTGCCGGTACTGGCCCAGAGCGGCCTCGTCGCCCACCAGATGTACCAGCCGCCCTCCCGCCGTCCGGGCGGATAGGGGCCAGCGCGCGTCGTCGGTGCGGCCGTCCACCAGCACACGCAGGGTCTGGCCCACATATCGGGCGTGGAGCCGGGCAGAGATGTCGTTCTGTACGGCGCAGAGGGTGTCGAACCACTTCTGCTTCTCGCTGCGGGGGACGGGATCGTCCATTTTGGCCGCCGGCGTACCGGGCCGGGGAGAGAAGATGAAGGTGAACAGGGCGTCGAATTCCACCTGCCGCACCAGCTCCACCGTCTCCATGGCCTCCGCCTCCGTCTCGCCGGGGAAGCCGATGATGACATCCGAGGTCAGCACCAGATCGGGCATGACCTTCCGGGCATAGGTGATCAGCTCCAGATACTTGGCCCGGTCATAGGGCCGGTTCATGGCCCGCAGCACCCGGTCGCAGCCGGACTGCACCGGCAGGTGCAGCTGGTGGGCCACGTGCCGGCTCCGGGCCATGGTGTCAAACAGCTTGGGGGTGGCGTCCTTGGGCTGGGAGGACATGAAGCGGATCAGATAGTCCCCCTCGATCTTGTCCAGCTCCCGCAGGAGGTCGGCAAAGTCCCACGGCGTCTCCAGATCCTTGCCGTAGGAGTTGACGTTCTGCCCCAGCAGAGTGATCTCCTTATACCCCTCGGCGGCCAGCTGCCGCACGTCATCGATGATGCACTGAGGCTCCCGGCTGCGCTCCCGGCCCCGGACGTAGGGGACGATGCAGTATGAGCAGAAGTTGTTGCACCCGTACATGATAGACACCCACGCCCGGACGTTGCCCTCCCACACCACGGGCATCCCCTCAGCGATGGTGCCGTGTTCATCCTCCACGGAGAACACACGCCCCCGCCGGGTATAGACCCGGTACAGAAGCTCCGGGAACTTCCACAGCGCCTGCGGCCCGAACACCAGATCCACGTGGCGATAGCTCTGGCGCACCTTCTCCGCCACCTCCGGCCGCTGGGCCATGCATCCGCACAGGCAGATGACCTGCTCCGGGTTCTGCTTTTTCGTGTGGGTCAACGCCCCCAGATTGCCGTAGACCCGCTTTTCGGCGTGATCCCGGATGGCGCAGGTGTTCAGCACCACGATATCCGCCTGAGCGGCGTCGTCGGTGAACTGGCAGCCCATGTCCCGCAGCATACCCAGAATGTGCTGGCTGTCGGCCACATTCTGCTGGCAGCCGAAGGTGTCCACCAGCGCATAGACGGGCTTGCCCCGCTGCTGATGGAGGGCCGCCAACTGGCGGGTATACTCCCGCTGCCGCTCCAGCTGCGCTTCGTCCAGAAGAACTGTTTTTCTATCCAATGGGTACCTCCCCGCCCCGGTGGGATGCCGGGGCGCTATCTTCCATATTTATCACGTTAGTATACCATATTTCTCCCCCCGGCACAAGAAATCCCGACGAAAAAATCCAAAAAACTGCCGCTCCTTGCAGAGGGCGGATATCCTGTTTTACTGCGAGGCCGGGGAGCAGAAAAAATAAACGGAGCCGGGGAATAGCAAAAATAACGGAAGCGGCCGGACGGGCTCCCGTCCGGCTGCTTCCGCCTATTGAGAGAATGAGAGGAAAGAGTAAGACCTTTTTATGCGCTGCGGCCCGGCACGTTGGATACGAACACCCACCGGCCATCCAGCTGCCGCAGGGTCACGGTGCCGCCGTCATACTGCAATACCGTCAGCCCGTCCGCCGTGTGCCATCCGGAGAGGATGCGGCAGTAGGCAGCCTCCGCCTCGCCGCCCACCCGGTAGTAGGCATTGTATTCCGAGAGGTAGCGCAGGCTGTCCAGTCCCGCGCCCTGTGTGTCGGACAGGGCCAGCCCCGTGTAGCGCAGCATCAGCTCCTGCGCCTGCTCCAGCGGGATGCGGACCACGCTGTCCGTTCCCCCGGCGGCGATCATGTTCCGCTCCTGAGAGGTGACGTTCCAGCTGCCCTCCGGCCCGCAGGCCAGCACCGCCGCCAGATCCATGTCCTCCGGCCGGGCATAGGCGCAGGTCAGAAACCGGTTGGGGCCCCAGCCGGGGACCACGTTGAAGAAGCACCGTCCGAACCAGTCCAGCTCCGCCGCCGTCAGCGGTGTGGTGCCGTCGGGAGTGGAGACGGGAACCGCCTCCGAAGGGGTGGGCTGCGCCGGAGTGATGACCGTGACAGGCTCCGGCGTTTTGGGAGCAGGTGCGGGAGAGGTTCTCCGTCCGCAGGCACACAGGCCCGCCAGCATCATCAGTCCCAGCAGGATCGCACAAAGCCTTTTCATGGCAGCTCCTTTCTTCCGGATGCACATTGGTTTGCTTTACGACTCTATCATACCGAATTTTCTGGACAGATTCATCACGAAATGATGAAAAACATTTACAAACCGGTGACAGTGCGGTTAAAAATCAGTGGCATCTCCTGCATAGTGTTTACAAGTCGGCGGTTGCAAACCCGCCGCCGATAGGGTACAATAAACCCATAGCCAAAATCCATGTGCAGAAGGAGTACATTATGTGGTATGCGATCCTTGGCGCCGTGCTGCTGGCCGGCGACCAGATACTGAAATATTGGGTGGTGACCCACTTGGCCGTGGGGGAGTCGGCGCCGTTCTTGCCGGGCTTCATGCAGCTGACCCGGCTGCATAACTACGGGGCGGCATGGTCCAGCCTTTCCGGCCGGACGGTGCTGCTGGTGGTGTTCACGGCGGTGCTGCTGGCGGCGGTGGCGCTGCTGCTCATCAAAAAGGTGGTGCGCCACTGGACGGGTATCACCGCCTGCACCCTGATCCTGTCAGGGGGCATCGGCAACATCATCGACCGCATCGTCCACGGCTACGTGGTGGATATGTTCGATCTGCAGCTGTTCAGCTACCCGGTGTTCAATCTGGCGGACTGCTGCGTGGTGGTGGGAGCCATTCTGGGCGGGATATACTACCTGTTCCTCTACGAAAAATACGACAAGAAAAAGAAGGAGCCTGACCATGCACACGATCCGTCTGACCCCTCTTGAGGAGGATACCGGCACCCGGCTGGACAGCTTCCTGTCCCGGCGGGTGGAGGGGCTGACCCGCTCCGCCGCCGCAAGGCTGCTGGCGGAGGGCTGCGTCACCTGTGATGGCGCCGTCCCCGGCAAAAGCTACCGCATCGCCGGCGGGGAGGAGCTGTGCGTGACGCTGCCGGAGGCAGAGGAGCCGGAGGCCGTCCCGCAGGATATCCCGCTGGACGTGGTCTACGAGGATGAGGACGTCATCGTGGTGAATAAGCCCGTGGGCATGGTGGTGCATCCGGCGCCGGGCCATCCGGACGGCACGCTGGTCAACGCCCTGCTGCACCACTGCGGGGACTCCCTCTCCGGCATCGGCGGCGAGAAGCGCCCTGGCATCGTACACCGCATCGACCGGGACACCAGCGGCCTGATCATTGCCGCCAAAAACGATGCCGCCCATCTGGCACTGGCGGCTCAGCTGGCGGATCATACGCTGGCCCGCACCTATGAGTGTCTGTCGGTGGGGAGCTTCCGGCAGGACAGCGGCACCGTGGACGCCCCCATCGGCCGCAGCCGCAGCGACCGCAAGAAGATGGCGGTGGTGGCCGGCGGACGTCCCGCCATCACCCATTGGGAGGTGCTGGCCCGGTATCCCGGCGTCACCCACCTGCGCTGCCGGCTGGAGACGGGCCGTACCCACCAGATCCGGGTCCATCTGGCCTATATCGGCCACCCTATTCTGGGGGACACCGTGTACGGCAATAGGAAGCCCGTGCCGGGCCTGACGGGCCAATGCCTCCACGCCACGGGCCTGCGCTTTCTTCATCCCCGTACCGGCCGGCCCGTGGAGCTCACCTGCCCCCGGCCGGAGGAGTTTGAGCGGATGTTGGTAAAGCTGCAAAAGCGCATCTGAGCGTAAGCACACCGGGCGAGGACGTGGTAAAACCACGCCCTCACCCTTTTTATGAACGAAAATACCCAGCAAGGCCCCGCCGGTTTCGGCGGGGCCTTGCTGGGTAATAAAGGAAGGAAGTCTCCCGGCAGTGCCGGAAGAAGTAGAGGGTGAGGAAAGCGGCTTTACGCCAGAATGGCCCGGTCGCCGGAGAACTCGTCGCCGCTGGCACGGGCGAACATCTCCAGCAGCTCCGGCACGGTGAGATCCTTCTTCTCCTGACCGGAGATATCCAGAATGATGCGCCCGGCGTGGAGCATGATAAGGCGGTTTCCGTAGCGGATGGCGTCCCGCATATTGTGGGTGATCATCAGGGTGGAGAGCTTCTCCTCCGTCACCATCCGCTCCGTCAGCTCCATGACCTTGGCGGCGGTCTTGGGGTCCAACGCCGCCGTATGCTCGTCCAGCAGCAGCAGCTTCGGCTTGCGGAGAGTGGCCATCAGCAGCGTCAGCGCCTGCCGCTGGCCGCCGGAGAGGGTGCCTACCTTGGCCGAAAGACGGGTGTCCAGCCCCAGCCCCAGCTCCTGGAGCCGCTGCCGGTACTCCTCCCGCTCCGACTTGCGGATGCCGGGCCGCAGGGTGCGCCGCAGGCCCCGGCGGGCCGCCAGTGCCAGATTTTCCTCGATCTGCATCCCGGCGGCGGTGCCGGTCATGGGATCCTGATACACCCGGCCCAGATACTTGGCCCGCTGGTGCTCCGACAGGGAGGAGAGGTCGATCCCGTCCAGAAGGATCTCCCCCGCATCCGGCAGCCATGTGCCACAGATGGCGTTCTGCATGGTGCTCTTCCCGGCGCCGTTGCCGCCGATGACGGTGACGAAGTCCCCGTCGTTGAGGGTGAAGGACAGATCGTTGAGGGCGATCTTCTCATCCACGGTACCGGGATTGAAGATCTTGGTCACATGGCGCATTTCAAGCATGACGGATCCCTCCTTTGACATGGTGCTTCCGGGCCAACTGCTTCTTCACATACGGCACGCCCAAAAAGGCGGCCACCACCAGCGCCGAGAACATTTTCAGCAGATCGGTGTCGAAGCCCACGAAGATGATGACCTGATACACCAGATAGTAGATAACGGCGCCCACCAGTACGCCGGTGAGCCGGACGGCGAAGTTGGGGGAGATGTGCTTGACCACCGCCTCCCCGATGACCACTGCCGCCAGACCGATGACCACGGCGCCCCGGCCCATATTGATATCGGCGTAGCCCTGATACTGGCACAGCAGCGCCCCGGACAGGGCCACCAGCCCGTTGGAGAGGGACAGCCCGATGACCTTGCTGAGATCGGTGTTGATGCCCTGCGCCCGGCTCATGACGGGGTTGCAGCCGGTGGCCCGGATGCCGCAGCCCAGCTCCGTGCCGAAGAACAGGTACAGCACCGCCACCACCAGCACGGCGGCAATGGCCAGCACCACCAGCGCACCGGGGACGTCCATCTGGCTGAGAAGGACGTGGTTGTCCCGGACGGACAGGCCCTGATTGGCCTTGCCCATGATCTTCAGGTTCACGGACCACAGGGTCATCTGGGTCAGGATGCCTGCCAGAATGGGGGGGATGCCCAGCCAGATATGCAGCAGGCCCGTCACGACCCCGGCCAGCAGGCCCGCCGCCACGGCGCACAGCACCGCCAGCCACAGGCTCCGGCCGCTCAGCAGCATCATGGTGCAGACCGCCGCACCGGTACAGATGGAGCCGTCCACCGTCAGATCGGCGATGTCCAGCAGCTTATAGGTGATGTAAACGCCCACCGCCATTATGCCCCAGATGAGGCCCTGGGCCACGGCGCCCGGCAGGGAACTCAGCAGATCGATCATATTTATGTTTCCTTCCTTTTCCGATTCCTGTTTTCTCAGGGAGTGCTTCAGCCCTCCAGAGCGGTGTAGCCCTCCGGTACGGTGATGCCCAGCTCCTGGCACATATCGGCGTTGTAGAGCTTGGAGGCATTGGCGTATTCAATGGGCATCTGGGAGATATCCGCCTCGCCCTTGAGGATCTGAGCGGCCATTTCGCCGGTCTTGTAGCCCAGATCGTAGTAGCTGATGGAGAGGGTGGCAATGCCGCAGCCGACGCAGATGCCCTGCTCGCCGGCCACAACGGGGGTCTTGGCGGAGCGGACGATGCTGCCGATGGTCTCGGTGCAGGAGGCGGCGGTGTTGTCGGTGGGGATGTAGATGACGTCGCTGTCGGCGGCGGCCTTGGTGGTGACGGCGGCCACGTCATTGCTGTCGCTGAAGGAGTAGCGGGTGCAGGTGATGCCCTTGCCGGAGAGGTAGTCCTCCACCACCTTCACCTGATATTCGGAGTTGGGCTCGGCGGAGCAGTACAGCAGTCCCACAGTCTTGGCCTGCGGCACCAGCTCCAGGATCATGTCCGCCTGCTCCGTCAGGGGCGCCAGATCGGAAGTGCCGCTGATGTTGCCGCCCACGGTGCCGCTGAAGTCGGAGAGTCCCAGCGCCACGCCGTACTCCGTAACGGAGGTGCCGAGAATGGGAATGGAGGTGGTGGCGTTATAGGCTGCCTGCAGGGCCGGGGTGGCGTTGGCCATGATGAGGTCTACCTTCTTGTTGACGAAGGAGTTGACGATGGGGGTGCAGGTGGTGCTGTCACCGGAGGCCACCTGCACGTCGATGTTGACGTGCTCACTTCCGAGAATGGTATTCAGGGCATCCACGAAGCCCTGCGTAGCGGCGTCCAGCGCATCGTGCTGGGTCAGCTGGCACACGCCCACCTGATAGACCTTGTCGGGGTCGCTGCTGCCTCCGCCGGCGTTGTCGTCGGCTTTTTTACCGCAGCCGGTGAGGCATACCGCCGTCACCATCAGTCCCGCCAGCAGGGCGGCGCAAAGAGAACGTTTCTTTTTCATGACAAATTCCTCCTGAATCTGGATGTGGGAGATTCCTCCGGCCCGGACGGAAAATAAAATCGCCGCCCGGATATGTGATCCGAACGGCGTCTCTCGATACGGTTTGTTTTCAAAAGAAGAAAATCGGTATCAAGCACTTTTTCGCTGCTGGGCATCACAAATCGCTTTTACTTTTGCAAAATAAAAGTAAAAGTAGGAATACCCAAAATACAGATTTGCAGATGCGGCGAACTTCATACCCGATTTTGCTCCTTTCAAAAATCTTGTTTGTACTTTAGCACAGCGGACTACCATATGTCAATGCTTTTATTCACAAAATGCGGAATAAATTTTCATGCAGATATCGTCAAGAGAGCTAAAAATGCCGAAAAGTTTCCTTAAAGTATGCGCTGTCCCGGCCCGGCAGCCTTGTTCCCGGCGGAAAAGTTTGGTAGAATAGGCCCGAAGAGAAACCGGAGCCACGGCCCCGGAGAGGAGGATATATCATGAGAAAGACAAAAATCGTCTGCACACTGGGCCCCGCCACCGACGGCGAGGGCGTGCTGCGGGAGATGATGCTGGCGGGCATGAACGTGGCCCGCTTCAACTTCTCCCACGGCACCCACCCGGAGCACAAGGCCCGGCTGGAGCAGGTGAAGGCGCTGCGGCAGGAGCTGGATCTGCCGGTGGCGGCCATGCTGGATACCAAAGGCCCGGAGGTGCGGCTGAAGAACTTTGCCGGCGGCTCCGTGACCTTGCAGGAGGGGCAGGAGTTCACCCTGACGGTGGAGGACGTGGAGGGTGACGCCACCCGCTGCGCCGTCACCTACGCCGAGCTGCCGCAGGACGTCAAGGCCGGGGATACCATCCTGTTAGATGACGGTCTGGTGCGGCTGACGGTGCTCTCCACCACCGCCTCCGCCATCCGCTGCCGGGTGGAAAACGGCGGCGTTATGAAGGATCACAAGGGGGTCAACGTCCCCGGCGTGTCCCTGTCCATGCCCTATATGAGCCAGCAGGATCGTGAGGATATCCTCTTCGGCATGGAGGAGGGCTTTGACTTCATCGCCGCCAGCTTTGTCCGCTCCGCCGCCGACGTGCGGGAGCTCCGCAAGCTGCTGGAGAGCCGCAAGTCCCGCATCCGCATCATCGCCAAGATCGAGAATCAGGAGGGCATCAATAACCTGACGGAGATCCTGGCAGCGGCGGACGGCATCATGGTGGCCCGCGGTGACATGGGCGTGGAGATCGACTTCACGGAGATCCCTGCCATCCAGAAGAATATGATCGCCCAGTGCGTGGCCGCCGGGAAGCCGGTAATTACTGCCACCCAGATGCTGGACTCCATGATCGAGAACCCCCGGCCCACCCGTGCCGAGATCACCGACGTGGCCAACGCCATCTACGACGGCACCAGCGCCATCATGCTCTCCGGCGAGACGGCGGCGGGCCGGTACCCGGTGGAGGCGGTGCAGACCATGGACGCCATCGCCCGGAAAACCGAATCCCACACAGACGATGCCAGACTGCTGGGACTGCGGTGCCGCAACCGCATGAACATCACCGCCGCCACGGCTCACGCCGCCTGCACCACTGCCAAGGATATCGGTGCCGACGCCATCCTGACGGTGAGTCAGGCGGGTATCACCGCCCAGATGGTCAGCTCCTTCCGTCCGGAGACCACGGTGGTAGCCCTGCTGCTGGAGGAGCAGGTGCAGCGCCAGATGGCCCTTTACTGGGGCGTGGAGCCCATCACCATGCCACGTGCCGAGAACACCGACGAGCTGGTGGAACTGGCGGTGCAGTCGGCAGAGAAGGCGGGCCTCATCCGCCACGGCGATCTGGTGGTCATCACCGCCGGCGTGCCGGTGGGCATCTCCGGCACCACCAACATGATCCGTATCCAGCAGGTGGGCGGGTCGCTGCTGAATGCAGTGGGCGTAGGCGGCCGGACGGCCTCCGGCCCGCTGTGCGTGTGCCGCAGCGTGGAGGAGGTGGCGGAGAAGTTCCACGCCGGCGACGTGCTGGTGGTGCCATATACTACCAATGAACTGCTGCCGTATCTGCGGGATGCCGCCGCCATCATCTGCGAGGAGGGCAGCGCCGAGTGCCACGCCGCCACGGTAGGCCTGCTGCTGAGCAAGCCCGTGCTGGTGGGGGCGGGCGATGCCACCCGCCGTCTGGAGGACGGCGTCCGGGTGTCGGTGGATTGCGCCCGTGGCGTGGTGCAGACCATGCCCCAGTAAGAGAGAAAAATCAAGAGGGGAGCAAGCCTTCGCTTGCTCCCCTCTTTGCATCTCACCTGCCTCCGCCGCCACAGCCGGTAAGTGCCGGTGCCTGTATGATAAAAGGGGCCGCAGGCATTTGCCTGCGGCCCCTTGGCCTGACTGCAAGACCTCCGGGCCTTGCGGTTTTTACTTCTCGATGACCACCTTGCCGTCCTTCAGGCACACATGAGCGGTGTCGCCGGACTGGAGTTTCCCCTCCAGCATCTGCTCGGCCACTGCATCCTCCACCTCCGTCTGGAGGGTGCGGCGCAGGGGACGGGCGCCGTAGCGGGCGTCAAAGCCGTCCTTGGCCAGTGCGGCCACGGCGTCGTCGTCGGCCTGCAGGGTGATGCCCTGCTGGGCCATGCGGCCGCCGATGATGTCCAGCATCCGGCGGGCGATGCTGCGGATGTTCTCCTCCGTCAGCTGGCGGAACACGATGATCTCGTCGATACGGTTCAGGAACTCCGGCCGGAAGGTCTGGCGCAGCTCCGTCATAACGGCCTCCCGGATACGGGCGAAGCTCTGAGCCTCGTCCTTCTGGGCGTCGGGATCGCTGCCGTCAAAGCCCAGCGGCTTCTCGGCGGCGGTGATGTTCTTGGCGCCCACGTTGGAGGTCATGACGATGATGGTGTTCTTGAAGTCCACCCGGCGGCCCTGAGAGTCGGTGACGATACCGTCCTCCAGGATCTGCAGCAGAATGTTCCACACATCGGGGTGGGCCTTCTCGATCTCATCGAACAGCACCACGGAGTAGGGGTGACGGCGCACCTTTTCGGTGAGCTGACCGCCCTCCTCGTGACCCACATAGCCGGGAGGCGAGCCCACCAGCCGGGACACCGTGTGCTTCTCCATGTATTCGGACATATCGATCCGGATCATGGCGTTCTCATCCCCGAACATGGACTCGGCCAGCGTCTTGCACAGCTCCGTCTTGCCCACGCCGGTAGGGCCGAGGAACAGGAAGGAACCGATGGGCCGCTTGGGGTCCTTCAGACCCACACGGCTGCGGCGGATGGCCTTGGCCACGGCGGCCACAGCCTCGTCCTGACCCACCACCCGCTGATGCAGAGTCTCCTCCAGCTTCAGCAGGCGCTGGCTCTCGTCCTCGGTGAGACGGGTGACGGGGATACCGGTCCAGCCGGCTACCACCTTGGCGATGTCGTCCTCGGTGACGGTGCCACGGTTGGTGGACATCTGCTTATGCCACTTATCCCGCTCGATCTCCACCTGCTCCTGATAATTCTTCTCGATATCCCGCAGCTGAGCGGCCTTCTCGAAGTCCTGAGCGGCGACAGCCTCCTCCTTCTCCCGGTGCAGGGCGGCGATCTTCTCCTCCAGATCCTTCAGATCGGGGGAGGCGGATTCGGCGGCCATACGCACCTGACTGGCGGCCTCGTCCATCAGATCGATGGCCTTATCCGGCAGGAACCGGTCGTTGATGTACCGGCGGGACAGCGCCACGGCGGCCTCCAGCGCCCCATCGGTGATGGTCAGACGGTGGTGAGCCTCGTACTTATCCCGCAGTCCCTTCAGGATCTCCAGCGTAGCCTCCGGGGAGGGTTCTCCCACGGTGACGGGCTGGAACCGGCGCTCCAGAGCGGCGTCCTTCTCGATGTACTTGCGGTACTCGTTGAGGGTGGTGGCACCTACCACACGGATCTCGCCGCGGGACAGAGCGGGCTTGAGAATGTTGGCGGCGTCCACGGCACCCTCGGCGGAGCCGGCGCCCACGATGGTGTGCAGCTCGTCGATGAAAAGGATGACGTTGCCGGCCTTCTTCACCTCGTCGATGGTGTTCTTGATGCGCTCTTCAAACTCACCCCGGTACTTGGTGCCGGCCACCATGCCGGACAGATCCAGCGACAGGACCCGCTTGTCCAGCAGCTCCTCCGGCACGTCGGCAGCGGCGATGCGCTGAGCCAGACCCTCTGCGATGGCGGTCTTGCCTACGCCGGGCTCACCGATGAGCACGGGGTTATTCTTGGTGCGGCGGGACAGGATCTGGATGACCCGCTGGATCTCCTTCTCCCGGCCGATGACGGGGTCCAGCTTGCCGCTGCGGGCCGCCTCCGTCAGGTCACGGGTATACTCCTCCAGAGCGCCCTTCTTGCCGCCCTCCTGTGCGGGAGCGGAAGCGCTGCCGGACACGGCGGCGGTGCGGGGCGCCTCGTTGAGCTTCTTCACCACGGCACTGTACAGCTTCTTGGGGTCGATGCCCACGGTGCGCAGAATGCGCAGGGCCATGTTGTTGCCCTCCCGCAGCAGCCCCATCAGCAGATGCTCGGTGCCGATGTAGCCGGCGCCGGTGCGGGCGGCCTCGGAAACGGCCAACTCCACGGCGCTCTTGGCACGGGGCGTCAGCCCCTGAGAGGGTGCGGCGCCGGAGACGCCGGTGCCTACGCTGCGGTGCAGGATGTCGCAGACCAACTCGTCAGTGAGTCCGTTCTCCTCCAGCACACGGTGGGCAATGCCCTCCTCTTCCCGCAGCAGGCCCAGCAGCAGGTGCTCGGAGCCCACATAGCCATGTCCCATATCCTCAGCGGCCTCCTGGGCCAGACGCAGAGCCTCCTCTGCACGAGGGGTGAATTTATTTTCCATCATAAAGAAACACTTCCTTTCAAAAGGTGTGGTGATCTACCAAAATTATTGCCGGGGCATTATTGCTGAGGCAGTGCCTTCAGCTGATCCCGCAGTCTGGCGGCGGACTCGAAGTCCTCGGCCTCTACGGCGTGACGCAGCTGCGTCTGCAGGGCGTTGCGCTGACGCTGCAGGGAGAAACGATCCTGCTCCGCCTTGTCCACCAGCGCATCCTCCGGGGCCTCCGCCACGGCCTGTTGGGCCTGCCGGGTCACATCCACCGGCTCCGGAAACTCCGTCAGCAGGCGATTGCCAAACCCGCCCAGCAGCGGCTCGAAGAGCCGGAAGGGATGGGAAAAGAAGTCGTCGCCGAAGAAGCTGTCCGGCTGCATCCGCTGCACATAGCCCAGCTTCCGGGCGCAGTCGGCGCACAGGTGCGTCTCAGTGACCCGTCCGTTGATGCTGCTCTTATAGTAGTAAGTCGCTTCATTTCTTCCGCAATTCTGACATTTCATAATGATTTCCTCCTTATCGAAAAATCAAACCGGTCAACTGTACCGATCCGACGCTATACCAGATGGATGAGGGCCTGCTTCAGCAGGTCGGCCCGCAGGACGCTGCGCTGATCCTTGGGAACGGATCGCAGAGCGGTGTCCGACAAAAGGCTCACCAGCAGCTTTCCCGTCTGGGCGGGGATGGCCTCCGACTGCACCAGATTGGAGAGGATGGCTCTGGCACTGGCCGGATCGATCTCCGACCCGATGGAGTTGATGACGTGCATCATCAGCGTCTGCCGGTCCACATGGACACGGGTGATGCGGATGTAGCCGCCGCCGCCCCGCCGGGATTCTACGATGTAGCCGTGCTCCGGAGAGAACCGGGTGGACATGACGTAGTTGATCTGGCTGGGTACGCACCCAAATCGCTGGGCCAGATCCCCCCGCTGCATCTCCAAAACACCGCCTGCATCGTCCAGCGCCTCCTGAATGAACCCGGCGATCATATCTGTGATTCCCATATCGTTCCCCTCCTGATTTGATATTGCCTTTCTTTGACCTTTGCCCATAGTATACCACGCCGGTAGGAAATGTCAATAGGGTATTTGACCTTTTTTGATGTTTATTTTGTAAACAATTTGTGAATGGGATGGAGCGGTAAACTCCGCAAAAGTTTGCCGCCCCGGCGAGATTTTTATTTACATCGGGTAATAAAGAAGATATAATTTACTGAACGTATAAACAGAAAGAGAACGGGTGAGAGAGAATGGCGACTGATTTTTCCCGCACATTGAGCCTGCTGCGGCAGGAGAAGGGCGTCTCCCAGCGGAAGGCGGCCGGGGAGCTGGGCATCAGCCAGGCCCTGCTGAGCCACTATGAAAACGGCATCCGGGAGCCGGGCCTTGCCTTTGTGGTGAAGGCCTGCGCCTACTATCACGTGTCGGCGGATTTCCTGCTGGGCCGCACTCTGAACCGGGACGGCTCCATCATCGAGGCGGAGGACGTGTACGACTCCAGCGGCGAAAAGGGCAGCCTCCGGGGCAGTATTCTGGCGACTCTGCAAAAAAAGCTGGTGGTGAACACCACCGGGGTCCTCTTTGAACTGCTGGGCAAGACCGGGGACCGGGAGGCCATCACCGCCGCCGGAGACTATCTGGGCGACGCCCTGTATCAGCTGCTGCGGCAGCTGTACCGGCAGGGCGGCGGCAACGAGGATCTGTTCGCCGTGGCCCCCTCGGTCTTTGACGGCGGACTGGTGGCGGCGGATATGCAGCTATGCGCCCTGCGCTACCGGCAGGCGCTGGCCACCCACGACGGGATGCCGGAGCTGACGCCGGAGAGCCTGACGGGCCAGCCCGGCGTGGGCCAGAGCGCAGCGCAGGTGTTCCACAGCGTGGACGAGCGCTGCAAGTCCTACCAGCATTAAGAAACCAACGACCTAAGGAGGCCTATATGTTTGACCAATCCCATATCAGAAACTTTTCCATCATTGCCCACATCGACCACGGCAAATCCACGCTGGCAGACCGCCTGCTGGAGCTGTGCAACGCCGTACCGGCACGGGAGATGGAGAACCAGATCCTCGACAACATGGACTTGGAGCGGGAGCGTGGCATCACCATCAAGTCCCGTGCCGTCCACCTGTTTTACACGGCGCAGGACGGGGAGACCTACGCCCTGAACCTCATCGACACGCCGGGCCATGTGGACTTCAACTACGAGGTGTCCCGGTCTCTGGCGGCCTGCGAGGGCGCCGTGCTGGTGGTGGACGCCACTCAGGGCGTGGAGGCACAGACGCTGGCCAATACCTATCTGGCCATGGAGCACGATCTGGAGATCCTGCCGGTGTTCAACAAGATCGACCTGCCCGCCGCCGACCCCATGAAGGCCAAGCAGGAGGTGGAGGACATCATCGGCCTGCCGGCCATGGACGCCCCGGAGATCTCCGCCAAGCAGGGGATCAACATTCAGGCGGTGCTGGAGGATATCGTTCAGAATATTCCCGCCCCCAGCGGCGACCCCAAGGCCCCCCTGCAGGCGCTGGTATTCGACAGCCAGTATGACCCCTATGTGGGCGTGGTGGTGTACTTCCGGGTGAAGCAGGGGACCCTCCGCAAGGGTCAGACCATCCGCATGATGGCCACCGGCGCCGAGTATACCATTCTGGAGTGCGGCTACCTGAAGCCGCTGGGCAATGAGCCTACCGATGCCCTGCAGGCCGGTGAGGTGGGCTACTTCACCGCCAGCATCAAAAACGTCAAGGATACGCAGGTGGGCGACACCATCACCGGAGCGGATGACCCCGCCCACCAGCCTCTGCCGGGCTACCGCCCCGCCCAGTCCATGGTCTACTGCGGCATCTACACCGAGGACGGCAGCAAGTACCCGGATCTGCGGGATGCGCTGGAGAAGCTTCAGCTCAACGACGCCTCCCTGACCTTCGAGCCGGAGAGCTCCGTGGCGCTGGGCTTCGGCTTCCGCTGCGGCTTTTTGGGGATGCTCCACATGGAGATCATTCAGGAACGGCTGGAGCGGGAGTTCAATCTGGACCTTGTGACTACCCTCCCCAGCGTCATCTATCACGTCTATAAGTCCGACGGCACCATGGTGAAGGTGGATAACCCCCACAACTACCCGGACCCCGGCACCATTGAACACGCCGAGGAGCCATATGTGAGGGTTTCCATCATCGCCCCCAATGAGTTCGTGGGCAACATCATGCCCATGTGTCAGGAGCGCCGGGGCGAGTTCAAGGATATGCAGTATCTGGATACCCATCTGGTGGAGCTGCACTACCAGATGCCCCTCAACGAGATCATCTACGACTTTTTCGATACCCTGAAGGCCAACACCAAGGGCTACGCCTCTCTGGATTATGAGCTCTCCGGCTACCGCACCAGCGATCTGGTGAAGGTAGACCTGCTCCTGAATGGCGACGGCGTGGACGCCCTCAGCTTCATCGCCCACCGGGATAAGGCCTATCCCCGCGCCCGGCGGCTGTGCGAAAAGCTGAAGGAGAATATCCCCCGCCAGCTGTTCGAAGTACCCATTCAGGCGGCCATCGGCGGGCGCATCATCGCCCGTGAAACGGTGAAGGCCATGCGTAAGGACGTGCTGGCCAAGTGCTACGGCGGCGATATCACCCGTAAAAAGAAGCTGCTGGAAAAGCAGAAGGAAGGCAAGAAGAAGATGCGGAATCTGGGAACCGTACAGGTTCCCACCGAGGCCTTCATGGCCGTCCTCAAGCTGGACAGCGATTGATTCTTTTTGCCTTCCCGCCGCACTTGCGGCGTCCAAGCGTTTTGCCGCAGGCAAAACCTTGAAATGGGCGGAATTCATTTCCGGCCATTTGAATCTGATCCGGGGACCCCACAAAAGCTTGCTTTTGTGGGGAGCAGGCAAGAAGATGCGGAATCTGGGAACCGTACAGGTTCCCACCGAGGCCTTCATGGCCGTCCTCAAGCTGGACAGCGATTGATACACCCTCATCGCCCAAATGGCTCTGCGCCATTTGGGCGAACCCATCTCACATTCGGGAAGGTACATGATATGAGCGAATTATATGAGCTGCTGACCTTTGAAGCCTTTGGTCAGCGCTATCCGGAGCTGACCGCCCGGCACCAGATCCTGCCGGGACGGGGCGTATTCTGCAAGGCGGAGCGGCTCCAGAGCGGCGTCATCGGGACCTACGCCATGCCCCAGCGCATGGCCCCCACCGGCGAAAAGCACTTCTTCGGCTACTATCTGACGGAGAAAAAGCTGCTGCTGGTGGAAAAGGGCGGTTTTTTGCAGGGCCTGCTGCCGGGCCTTCCGGGGGAGACCCCGGCTCAGCTGCTGTCGGAGCTGCTGGCCCGGCTGACGGCGGAGGACATGGAAAGCCTCCAGCGCTACGAGGAGCGCCTGACGGCATTGGAGGAAGTTCTGCTGGCGCAACAGGCGGAGGATTTCGACAAGAAGATCTTCCGCATCCGCCGGGAGCTGTCGGTGCTGGCGGGCTACTATGCCCAGCTGGACGACCTCTATGCCGTGCTGGCCGATGCCATCCCGGACGCAGAGGAGCACGTCCAGCGGCTGCTGGAGCATCTCTCCGGCAAGGCCCAGCGGCTGCTGACCATGACGGAGCAGGAGAAGGAGTATTCCCTCCAGCTGCGGGAGATGCACCAGACGCAGGTGGATATGCGGCAGAACCAGATCATGAAGATCCTCACCATCGTCACCACGGTGTTCCTGCCCCTGTCTCTCATCGCCGGCTGGTACGGCATGAACTTCCGGAATATGCCGGAGCTGACGGCGGAGCACGGCTATCTGGTGATCTGCATCGTCAGCGCCGTGTGCGTGCTGGTGGAGCTATGGATCTTCAAGCGCAAAAAATGGTTTTAAGGAGGCGGCCCTATGGCAGAGCTATCCACCAACGTGCGATATATCAAAGGGATCGGAGAGACACGGGCCAAGGCGCTGGAGAAGTTGGGCATCACCACCCTGCGTGACCTCATCAGCTATTTCCCCCGCTCCTACGAGGACCGGACCCTGACCCGCCCCATCCGTGACCTGACGGAGGGGGAGAACGTCTGTGTCCGGGCCATGATCGCCGCCGATCCCACCGCCTACCGCATCCCCGGCGGCCGCACCATCGTCCGAACCCGTGCCGTGGACGAGACAGGAGCGCTGGACATTGTGTTCTTCAATCAGGAGTACCGGAAAAACAGCCTCCACCGGGGGGAGATTTACATCTTCTACGGCAAGGTGGAGGGCCAGCGCCGTCACCAGCTGGTGAACCCCTTGCTGGAGCCGGAGGGCCACCGGCAGCTGACGGGGCGCATCATGCCCATCTACTCGCTGACGGCGGGCATCAGCCAGCTGATGCTGACGCAGGCGGTGCGGCAGGGGCTGGACGCCTGCCGGGAGCTGCTGCCGGACGTACTGCCGGATGAGGTGCGGCGGGAGCACCGCCTGTGCTACATCAACTACGCCTACGAAAACGTCCATTTTCCCGATTCGCCGGAGGCTCTGACCCAAGCCCGGCGCCGTCTGGCTTTCGAGGAGCTGTTCCTGCTGACCTGCGGCCTCCGGCTGCTGCGGAGCCGCCGGGAGGACGTGTCCGGCCCGGCGTGCCGCAAGGTCTCCATGGATCCCTTTTATAACGCCCTGCCCTTCACGCTGACGGACGCCCAGCGCCGTGCCGTGGAGGATGCCATAGGTGACATGACCGCCGGCCGCCCCATGAACCGCCTGTGTCAGGGGGACGTGGGCAGCGGCAAGACCATAGTGGCGGCGGCCTGCATCTGGTTCGCCGCCCAGAGCGGGTGGCAGTCGGCCCTGATGGCCCCTACGGAGATACTGGCCCGGCAGCACTTTGAAACGCTGTCGCCCCTGATGGCCCGGCTGGGTCTGACCTGCGCCCTGCTCACCGGCTCCACCCGTGTCAGGGAGCGGCGGGAGACGCTGGCGGGACTGGCCGCCGGTACCATCGACCTGTGCATCGGTACCCACGCCCTGCTGACGGGGGACGTGCAGTACGGACGGCTGGGGCTGGTGGTGACGGACGAGCAGCACCGCTTCGGCGTCAACCAGCGGGCGGCCCTGAGCCAGAAGACGGAAGCCCCCCATATGCTGGTGCTGTCGGCTACCCCCATCCCCCGGACGCTGGCGCTGGTGATCTACGGCGATCTGGATGTGTCGGTCATCGACCAGCTGCCGCCGGGACGGCAGAAGGTGGATACCTTTGCCTTGGGGGAGAGCTACCGCCCACGGGTCAACGCCTTCCTGCGCAAGCAGGTGCAGGAGGGTCATCAGGTGTTCATCGTCTGCCCGCTGGTGGGGGACGGTGATACCCTCCCCGACGAGCGGAAGGCTGTCACGGCCTACGCTAAAAAGCTGCAGGAGGAGACCTTCCCGGACCTGCGGGTGTCGGTACTCCACGGCAAGATGAAGCCCAAGGAAAAGGAGAAGGTCATGGAGACCTTCGCCGCCGGAGGGAGCGATGTTCTGGTGTCCACCACCGTGGTGGAGGTGGGAGTGGACGTCCCCAACGCCACCTGCATGGTGGTGGAGAACGCCGAGCGCTTCGGCCTGTCCCAGCTGCACCAGCTGCGTGGCCGGGTGGGTCGTGGTCAGGCCAAGAGCTACTGCATCCTGCTGTCGGAGCATCCCAGCGAGGAGACCCGGCGGCGGCTGAAGGTCATGACCCGCACCAACAACGGATTTGAAATTTCTCAGGAGGACCTGCACCTGCGTGGCCCCGGCGACTTCTTCGGCCAGCGGCAGCACGGCCTGCCTACCCTGAAAATTGCGGATCTGGCCTGCGATATGCAGCTGCTGGAGGAGGCCCAGTCTGCCGCCAGAGCACTGCTGCGCCGGGACGAGGATCTCTCCCGGCCGGAGAACCGCCCCCTGCTGGAGCGTGTCCGGGAGCTGTTCCACGATACCGCCGACTCCATGAACTGATGAGAATAAATGAGGAAGAGGGAGGAGCTAAAAAGGCTCTTCCCTCTTCCTGCCATTTGCTGCACCCAAATGCTGCACGAAAACCACCGCCCTGAAAAGCTGTCTCCCACGGGCAGCTTTTCAGGACAGGATGACCCCATAGAAAATTTTCCATATGTTGGTATTGCGATCTCTCAAAACCAATATTGGCGCATCTGCTCCAGAAATTCTCTGGTGATGGGATACCCGCTATGCTCCCCGATGACGGAATCTATGCCGCAATACGGGCAGATCGCCGTACCGCCCACGTCCTCGATCCAACTGCTGATCTCCTTGGGGACGAAAATTTTCAGACAATAAAAGCAGCCGCATTTCCTGTCCTGTAACAGCCGCTTCCGGTGGCCGGTGGAAAATTCGTGCGCCTTTATATAGTCGATGGTATAGTCGATCATATGCACCTCCGGCATCCGCTGAAAGACCCTGCCTCACTCCTCTTGCAGTGCCGCCTGATACAGCTCGTTGCGGGAGAGACCTGTGTCCTCCGCCACCCGGCGGACGGCGTCCTTCATCCGCTGGCCCTGCTGCCGCAGGCTCTGCACCATGGCCACGCCCTCCGCCAGCGTCAGGGCCGGGGCCTCCTGCCGGGGGGCTCCCGCCACCACCAGCACGTATTCCCCCCGTGGCTCCTTCTCCCGGTACAGCGCCACAGCGCCGGACAGGGTGGTGCGGATGGTCTCCTCGTGGAGCTTGGTCAGCTCCCGGCACAGCGCTGCCGGCCGGTCTCCCAGCAGCTCCAGCATATCCGCCAGCGTGGGCCGCAGCTTGTGGGGCGCCTCGTGGAACACCATGGTGCGCTGCTCCGCCGCCAGCCGGGTCAGGGCCTCCCGCCGCTCCTTTTTGTTGGCAGAGAGGAATCCCTCAAAGGTGAACCGCCCGGTGGGCAGCCCCGACACCGCCAGAGCGCACACGGCGGCGCAGCAGCCGGGGATGGCCTGCACCGTGACGCCGTTTTCCCCGCACAGCCGCACCAGATCCTCGCCGGGATCACTGATGGCAGGGGTCCCGGCGTCCGTCACCAGCGCACACGTCTCCCCGGCCAGCAGCCGGGCCAGAATGGCCTGCCCGGCGGCGGCCCGGTTGTGCTCGTGGTAGCTGACCAGCGGCTTTTTGATGTCGAAATGGTTCAGCAGCTTCATGGACACACGGGTGTCCTCGGCGGCGATGAAGTCTGCCTCCTGCAGGGTCTGCACCCCACGGGGGGACAGATCCCCCAGATTGCCGATGGGGGTGGCTACCAGATATAATGTTCCGCTCATAGCGCTTGCTCCTCCTCACGAAAATAGGCACGGCGATGCTCCGCCGTCTCTCGGCCGTCGGGGTCATAGAGCAGCAGCGCAGGCTCTGCCCGCAGCCCAGGCTTCCCACCCCGGCGGCACTCCAGCAGCACCAGACCGGGAACCCCGGCGGCGTCGTGCTGCACCATCCGCAGCCGCTTGGGCTCCAGCCCGAAACGGCGGGCCGTCTCCATCAGCTCCGCCAGCCGCTCTGTGGGGAACACCACACAGAAGCGCCCACCCCACCGCAGCAGCCAACCGGCGGCCCGGCACACATCCTCCAGCGTACACACCACCTCCGACCGGGCGACACTCCGTGTCTCCTGCGGAGAGACACGCCCCGTCTCCGGCGGGAAGTAGGGGGGATTGGATACCACCAGATCGAACCCGCCCGCCGGGGGCAGGTCCTCCCGCCGCCGCAGGTCCCCCTGCCGGCACAGCAGCCGCTCCTGCCAGCCGCTGCGCTCTGCGGTGCGCCGGGCCAGACGGCAGGCGTCCTCCCGCAGCTCCAGCCCGGTGACGGTGAGGGACGGCTCCCGTGTCAGCAGCAGCGCCCCCAGCAGCCCCGTCCCGGCTCCTAAGTCGCAGACCCGTTCCCCACGGCGCAGGACGGGAAAGCCCCCCAACAGAAAGGTATCCGTGGAGGGGCGGAACAGACCGTCATCCCAGTAAAAGCCCTGATCGCCCCGCAGCCGGTCCCAGTGCTCCATGTGTCCCCCTCCTTTTCTCTGGGCAGAGATACTTATTACATTCTCCGCCATCTGCGAGATGGCAGCCGGTATCCTGCCGGAATCATTGATAGTATTGTACCACGGGGAGCGCCTCCGGCGCAAGACGGCAAAAAAACACCGGAGCATCCGCTCCGGTGTTTTTCGTCCTTGCTATGTAATTATTCAGCAGGGCTGATAGCGCCATTGGGGCAGGTATCGCTGCAAGTACCGCAGTCCAGGCAGGAGTTAGCGTCGATCACATAATGATCGTCACCCTGAGAAATGGCACCAACAGGACATACGTCTGCGCAAGCACCGCAGCTGACGCAGCCGGAACCGATCTGATAAGCCATGGGAAGCACCTCCATTAAGATTTGTACTGTTATTGTATCATGAAAATGAAAAAAAGCAACCCCTTCCCCTATGGAAAATTTTGTTTTGCCGATTTTTGCGGCGATCAGGCGAAATTGGACAAAAAACGGACAGAAACAGGACGGCATCCGGACAGGAAAAAATGCCCGAAAACGGGACAGCCGGACAAGGCTTTTGTCCAAGAGAGACTGCAAAAAATGCCGGGAGACATTTTCTCTGGCCCCGGTACATAGAATGGAGGGTATGGAAACAGAGAGGAGTGGAGCCCATGGAGCGAAAGCCCGATATCGACGATCTGATCTTCGGGGACGAGCGCCCGATAAGTCAGCGCTGAAAATGGAAAAACAGGACGCCCCGTATCGGCGTCCTGTTTTTATCATTTAGCGGTGAGGAGGTAACTCATGCCGCTCCAGAGGGTGAAATAAAGGGTTACAGCTGTACCCGATTCTCCTTGGTCCAGGTGGTGAGACCCAGACGGGGATACCGATGACGCAGGGCCTCGATCTCCTCCGTGCTGCCGCCCATGAGGGAGATGCGATCGACCTTGGCCAGATCGGCGGCGGGCATCGTGTGGTTGGAGGTGGCCCCGCAGGCCTCGCAGTGGTAGTACTTACCATCCGCCATCAGAGAGATCTGGCTGCTGCCGCAGACGGCGCAGCGATTCATTTTCGTAACCAGTGCCATATTCAAACAACTCCTTTCTCTTACTGTCTATACTTTACCACAGGAAATGCAATTTGTAAAACGCATCATTTTCATCTGAAACATGAGAGTTTTTCATGCATTAAACATTGTATACAATATGAATCCACGGGCAGAGGCAGGTCGTTGGCGAAACAATACAAAAGGCGAAAAGAGCGCTCAAAAGGGAGGCTTTCGGAAGCTGCATAGATACCTGAGAGGGGACGGGGAGAGGGCAACTGTAAGTATAGCGGGACGAGGGACGGAACATAGCTGGCGAAAGAAGAGCGGGGTCGTTGGGAGTATGGAGGGGGAGAGCTGGGGGGACCGGCGGACCTGTGCAGGAAGAAACGATGGAAGCAGCGGTGCTGGGGCAGGAAATATGTGGAAAAAATAACTGGATGCGGTGAGGGAGTGGTATACAGGAAAGGGTGAATATAAATGGGTGATATGCGGCGAAAATGTATATCACCGGCAGACAGACAGGAGAATATACAAAAGAGTGCATACAAAAAGTGCGTCGCTGCGTGACCATTCGCAGCGGCGCACTTTTTGACCCGGACGGCATGAAGAAGGAAAAGAAAGAATCTGCCGTCCTCGACCCACTCAACGGCTGGGGGACACGGTCCGCCGCAACCACATGGCAGACAGGATCATCCAGCCGGAGGACTTCCGATCCGGTGCTGTATGATCGTCCTCTTCACGGTACACGCAGAGATATGTACCGAAAGCCCTCTGAGATGGTCTTAGTATACCACAGGAAACGGCAGACGTAAAACGCATGATTTTCATAAAAAGCATGAGAGAATTTCATAGATGGACAAAAAACGCCACCTGCCCATGAAGGACAGGCGGCAGAGGAGGTAAAGGTTCAGCCGTGGGGGGGTAAATCAACGGGGGATAGGGGGCGACACACTGCGGGCGGTAGGAGCCTGATGCCGTGCCGCAGGGTGGGTCAGCGAACACTTGCACGCACAGCCAGTGCAGCAACGAGACCCAGAACGAACGATCCAGCCAACATCCAGTCCAAAAACATAACCGGGTCTTCCTTTAGATCATTTTTAGAGCCGAGGTTCCCTGAAAGCGGTTGGCCAACCTGCTTTTTACCACCGATGAACGAGGGCAAGCGCGGTTTTGAGGGGCAGAAATTCGCCCATACTGCGTCAAGCCCCTCGGCCATACGGCAAGTATGGTCGAGGGGCTTTCCTTGGCTGAACAAATTTCTGCTCCGACAAAACTGCAAAGCACCGGCCAGCGATGGGTTTTCGAGTGTTTTTTGAGATGCAGGTGGGTCAGCGCCCACCACGGTGAAAAGCAGCGGAAAGACGCACTGCCAGACATATTTGCCCTTGTCCATCGATGGTAAGTTCGTTGCAGAATATCATGCTTCTGCAAATAAGCAAAGAGAATGAATTTCATTGATCTTATGAAGAAAAGTTTGCAGATAGGGGGCGGGATATGGTATGCTGGAAAGCAAGGAGGCGAGGAAATGGACTTGACCAAATATCAGGTATTTCTGAAAACCGTGGAGTGCGGCAGCTTTACGGCGGCCGCCCAGCAGCTGAGCTTCACCCAATCCGGCGTCAGTCACGCCATCAGTGGGCTGGAGGAGGAGCTGGGGGTAACGCTGCTGAGCCGCAGCCGGGGGGGTGTGACCCTGACGGCGGACGGTTGGGCGCTGATGCCTTATATTCAGGAGATCTGCCGCCAGCAACGGAGCATCGAGGAACGGGCCAAGGATCTGCAGGGACTGGAGACCGGCGTGGTGCGGGTGGCGGTGTTCACCAGCGTGTCGGTGCAGTGGATGCCCTACATCCTGAAAAGCTTTCGGGAGCAGTATCCCAACATTGAATTTGAGCTGCTGCCCTCCAACTACAACACGGAGATCGCCCGGTGGATCCAGGACGGCACGGCGGACTGCGGCTTTCTGGTGCTGCCCACGGAGGCGAATCTGGACTGCTGGCTATTGCAGCGGGACCAGTGGAAGGCCATTGTGCCGTGGGATCATCCGCTGGCGGGGCGGGAGCCGTTTCCGCCGGAGGCACTGACCCAGTATCCCTTCATTCTGCTGGAGGAGGGAGACGACTACGAAATTCAGGAGGTGCTGGACACGCTGGGAGTGCAGCCCAATGTGCAGTACCGGGTGCAGCAGGATCAGGTGATTTTGGCCATGGTGTCCTGCGGGCTGGGCATCAGCATCATGGAGGAGCTGATGCTGGACCGGAACGAATACCCGGTGGTGGCCTGCTCCTTCGCCAAGCCCTTTTACCGGAACATCGGCATCTGCGTCAAGGACAAGCGGGCCATCTCCCGCTCCACCTACCGTTTTGTGGAGCACGTGCGGCGGTGGGTGCTGGAGAAGTACAGCGGATGAGCCATACGGCAGCCGGTGACAGGGAGGGGATACACCATATATAATATATACCCGGATTTTTTGACAGGGCGGGGAGGCGAGGCTTGCTGCCGGAACCGGAACTGTAACTCATCAGAATAGGAGGCGAAACCGTGGTTTTTATTGTAATCATTTCATCGGTACTTTTGGCCGTTTGCACCTCATTGAAGCCGATCTATCTCCAAAATGCCATTGATGCGGTGGACGCAGGCGCAGGCGGCGCACTTACCATGTTTCTGTGCTATGCTGCCAGCATCTTGGGCATCCTGCTGTTTGAGACGGCCAGCAGCTCAGCACGGGGAAATATCGGAACAGCAGACTGTTCAGCCTCAAGCGGAAGGTCATGGCGCATATTGTTTATATGCCGCCCCGGAAGTTCCAGGAGGAGCAGGGGCAGAACTATGTCACCACGCTGAACAATGAGATCGAGATGCTGGTGGACAGCTACTATGTCACCCGCTTGGAATTGGCCTACAGCATCCTGGTATTGATCACCTGTGTGATCGCATTGCTGTATATCAACGGCTATCTGGCCATCATTATCATCGTTTCCACCGTGTGTCCCATTGTGGCCTCCGCCGTGCAGGGGAAGGCGCTGGAAAAACGGACCAATTTCTATACGATGGCCCTGGAAAAGCTCAATGTCATGATCGGCAATCTGATCCACGGGTACCCCACCATCAAGGTAAACCACATAGAGCGGGAATATCTGCAAACGCTGGAGCAGGACAACGAGAAAGCCGCCCACGCAGAGTTTGCCAAGGCGAAAACAAAAATCCGGGTGAATATGATCATCGGCCTGCTGTCCTATATCGGCGAGGCCGTGATGGTGGGATTCAGCATTTACGAGATCTCCAAGGGGCGGCTGTCCGTGGGCGCTTTGGTGGGTGCGCTGCAATTATCGGAAATGCTGGTGATCCCCACCAACAGCATTTCCTATCAGATATCGGAAATGCGGAGCGTCACCGGTATTCGCCAGAAGATCCGGCAGCTGCTGTCTGTCCCTGACAGCGCTGCGGCTTCGTCGGCAGCTCCCACGATCGAGTACATGGAGCTTGACGATGTGTCCTTCCGGCATGAGGAAAAGGTCATTCTTTCCCATGCGAATTATCGGTTTGAGGCAGGGAAGAAATACCTGATTTTAGGCGAAAACGGAAGCGGAAAGAGCACGCTGTTCAAGCTGCTGACCGGGCTGGAAACAGAGTATGAGGGGCGTATCTCGGTGAACGGAACAGACATCCGCCAGCTGTGGCCCGCTCTTTATGACCAGATCGGCGTCGTGCTTCAGGACGCATTTATCTTTGACGATACCTTTCTCCGGAATGTCACGCTTTATCGCCCTGCATTGCGGGAACGGGCCGTATCGGTGATGCATTCTCTGGGAATGGACGCCTTCCTTGCGTCCCATGATCTGGATCAGGTATTCCAGAACACGAAGGGCAATCTGTCCGGCGGAGAGCGGCAAAAGCTGGCGCTGGCCCGTGTGCTGACCGAGAATAAGCGGGTCATCTTCCTGGACGAAGCCACTGCCAATATGGACAAGGGCAGCAGCCAGAAAATTTTGTCCCAGCTGCTCTGGACGGACGGCTTGACCGTCATCAGCATCGAACACAAGGTGAGCCCGGAGATCCTGCCGCTGTATGATACGATCCTTGAACTAAAGGACACGCACTTGGAAGAAAGGGCATAGGGCAATCCGGCTGCCGGGAGATGAAGGCGGAGATGCGCTTTTACCGGCGGGGTGGAGAGGCAGGCCTTGACAAGCGGGCGTCCGGCAGATACAATAAAAGTTCAGGAGCGATCCGTGAAAAACGATAACAATATAAAGGATTGAGAGAATTATGGCAAAAGATCAGAGAAACGTGGAAGCCATCACCCCCATGGAGGTGGACTTCGCCAAGTGGTACACCGACATCTGCCTGAAGGCGGAGCTGGTGGACTACGCCTCCGTGAAGGGCTTCATGATCCTGCGGCCCTACGGCTACGCCATCTGGGAGAACATCCAGCGCATCATGGACGGGATGTTCAAAAAGACCGGACACGTCAACGTGGCGATGCCGGTGCTGATCCCGGAGAGCCTGCTGAAGAAGGAGGGCGAGCTGGTGGAGGGCTTCGCCCCGGAGGTGGCGTGGGTCACCATGGGCGGCAGCGAGAAGCTGGAGGAACGGCTGGCCTTCCGACCCACCTCGGAGACTATGTTCTGCGACCACTGGCACAATGTATTGCAGAGCTACCGGGAGCTGCCCATGCTCTACAACCAGTGGTGCTCCGTCATCCGCTGGGAAAAGACCACCCGGCCCTTCCTGCGCTCCAGAGAGTTCTGGTGGCAGGAGGGCCACACCATCCATGAGACGGCGGAGGAGGCCATTGCCGAGACGGAGCAGCAGCTGAACTGCTACGCCGACTTCTGCCGGGATGCGCTGGCCATGCCGGTGGTGAAGGGCCGCAAGACCGACAAGGAGAAGTTTGCCGGGGCCGAGGCCACCTACACCATCGAGGCCATGATGAAGGACCACAAGGCCCTGCAGTCCGGCACCAGCCACTATTTCGGGGACAAGTTCTCCCGTGCCTACGACGTGACCTTCACCGGCCGGGACAACAAGCTGCAGTATCCCTTCCAGACCAGTTGGGGCAGCACCACCCGCCTCATCGGCGCCTGCATCATGACCCACTCCGACAACAACGGTCTGGTGCTGCCGCCGGCCATTGCTCCCATTCAGGTGGTGGTGGTGCCGGTGGCCCAGCACAAGCCCGGCGTGCTGGACGCTGCGGCGGCTCTGCGGGACCGTCTGACGGCGCTGGAGCTGCGGGTGAAGATGGACGACAGCGAGCAGTCCCCCGGCTGGAAGTACGCCCAGTATGAGATGAAGGGCGTGCCGCTGCGGGTGGAGATCGGACCCAAGGACATGGAGAAGCAGCAGTGCTGCATCGCCCGGCGTGACACCGGCGAAAAGGTGTTCGTGCCGCTGACGGAGCTGGAGGCTACCGTGCAGGCCCTGCTGAAGGAGGTACATGACAACCTCTACGCCATGGCGGAGAAGAATCTGGAGGACAACACCTTCGACTTCACCACGTGGGAGGAAGTAAAGGAGATGGCTCAGGGCAAGGGCGGCTTTGCCCGCACCAAGTGGTGCGGCAGCTTGGAGTGCGAGCTGGCCATGAAGGAGAAGGCCGGCGTGTCCAGCCGCTGTATGCCCCTGAAGCAGTCCGGCACCGTGGGCAAATGCCCTGTGTGCGGCAAGGAATGCACCACCGATATCTACTGGGGCGTGGCGTATTGATGCCGGGAAATGCCTTGTCTTGCCCCGGTTTATGGGTGGGGGCGAGGTTTGGCGGGCTCCACAAAAAATATTGAAAAATTTCATGAAAAAAGCGAAAAATCCCCTTGACAAAAGGGGATTTTTCCTTTAATATAGCAGGGTACGTGCGCTGAGGGTGCTGCACACCCGGAGGCGTGTACAAATGCGATGAACCGGGAGATTGCTCCGAGAGGAGGTAACTTCCGGGGAGTATGTCCGATCATCGGGCGGCTGAGAAGTTTCTGCACGTCAGCGTAGATCGCTGCGCCAGAAGGACACCGGCCGGATTTTGCGCCGGTGTTTCTTATGAGCCGGAATGATACGCACGGAACGGCGTATAAGAACTCTCGCCGTACGGCAGTTGGTCACGCAATCAAAAACCGTACGAAATAATGGAGGAACGAACCAAATGGCAAAAGAAATGATCCGCATTCGTCTGAAGGCCTATGACCATCAGGTCATCGACCAGAGCGCAGAGAAGATCGTCGAGACCGCCAAGCGCACCGGCGCTGCTGTCTCCGGCCCCATCCCTCTGCCCACCAAGAAAGAGATCGTCACCATCCTGCGTGCTACCCACAAGTATAAGGATAGCCGTGAGCAGTTTGAGCGCCGCACCCACAAGCGTCTGATCGACATCACCAACTCCACCCCCAAGACCGTGGAGGCTCTGATGGCTCTGGATCTGCCCGCCGGTGTGGAGATCGAGATCAAGCTGTAAGTACCTTTATATATAGGTACACGCTGTGGAAAACCACGGCACCCGGCGCAATGGGCGCCGGAACAAATGAATTTGCTTGCTACCCGACCGTCGGCTGACTTGCGTGAGGCCGGCGGGGGTTACGTCGGCAGAGCAAGCGATCTGTACCCAATGCAGATTGAACTATGCCGACCAATAACCTTTAAGGAGGATCATACATGAAAGCAATCATCGGCAAGAAGGTTGGCATGTCTCAGATCTTCGACGAAAACGGCAAGGTCATCCCCGTCACCGTCATCGAGGCGGGTCCCTGCACCGTCGTCCAGAAGAAGACTTCCGATAAGGAAGGCTATGAGGCTGTTCAGCTGGGCTATGAGGACATTCCCGAGCGGAAGCTGTCCAAGCCCGAAATGGGCCACCTGAACAAGGCTGGCGTGGCCCCCAAGAAGTACCTGCGTGAGTTCAACCTGGATAACGCCGCCGAACTGAACGTCGGCGACATCGTTAAGGCTGACACCTTCAAAGAGGGCGACTTTGTGGACGTGACCGGCACCAGCAAGGGCCACGGCTATCAGGGCGTCATCAAGCGCTGGGGCGCACAGCGCACTCCCACCAGCCACGGCGGCGGCCCTGTCCATCGTCACGCTGGTTCCATGGGCTCCACCACCGATCCTTCCCGGATCTTCAAGGGCAAGATCGGCGCAGGCCAGATGGGCGTTGACCAGGTCACCATCCAGAATCTGGACATCGTCAAGGTGGACGCAGATCTGAACCTCATCGCCGTCCGGGGCGCCGTACCCGGCCCTAAGGGCGGTCTGGTCCTCATCAAGAGCACCGTTAAGACCCATCGTGTCAAGCACGCTGACAGCGGCATCAGCAACAACCCGCAGAAGGCTTCCGGTCGTAATCCCCAGAAGGCTTCCGCCCGTAATAAGTAAGGAAAGGAGTGCTTGTAATGTCTACCATCAACGTTTTGAACATGGCCGGCGAGACCGTCGGTACCGTGGAGCTGTGCGACGGCATTTTTGGCATCGAGCCCAATCAGGCCGTTGTGCATGAAGTGGTCAAGAACCACCTGGCGAATTGCCGTCAGGGCACGCAGAGCGCTCTGACCCGTGCCGAGGTCTCCGGCGGTGGCAAGAAGCCCTGGCGTCAGAAGGGTACCGGCCACGCCCGTCAGGGCAGCACCCGTGCTCCCCAGTGGACCCACGGCGGCATCGTGTTCGCTCCCAAGCCCCGCAGCTACTCTTACGTTCTGAATAAGAAGGTCAAGAGACTGGCTATGAAGTCCGCTCTGTCCGCCAAGGCGGCCGCAGGCGAGATCATCGTTGTCGATTCCATCAAGCTCGACAGCATCAAGACCAAGGACTTCCGTGCGTTCCTGAACGCCGTCAAGGCCGACGGCAAGTCCCTGGTGGTCACTCCCGCCAAGGACGAGATCGTCGTCAAGAGCGCCCGCAATATCCCCGGTGTCGAGACCACCATGGCCAACCTGATGAACGTCTACGACATTCTCAAGGCCAAGTATCTGGTCCTCGATAAGGAAGCCCTCGCAGTAATCGAGGAGGTGTTTGCGTAATGGCTAACGTTTACGACATCATTATTCGTCCCATCATCACCGAGCGCTCCATGGAGGCCACCGGCACCAAGAAGTACGTCTTTGAAGTGGCTCCCACCGCCGGTAAGGTCGAGATCAAGAACGCCGTGGAGCAGATCTTCGGCGTGAAGGTGGCCAAGGTCAACACCATCAACTATGATGGCAAGGCCAAGCGTCTGGGCGCTGCCCGTCCCGGCCGCCGCAAGAGCTGGAAGAAAGCTTACGTCCAGCTGACCCAGGACTCCAAGACCATCGAGTTCTTCGAGGGTATGGTGTAAGAAAGGAAGGAGTGTAAGAAATGTCTATCAAAACTTTTAAGCCGACCACCCCTTCCCGCCGGCATATGACTGTCTCCGGCTTCGACGGCATTGATAAGCACGCCAAGCCTGAGTCCAGCCTGACCGAGGTCCTGAAGAAGAACGCTGGTCGCAACAGCTATGGCCGCATCACCGTCCGCCATCGCGGCGGCGGCGAGAAGCGCAAGTATCGTGTCATCGACTTCAAGCGTGACAAGACGGATATGCCCGCCACTGTCCTGCGTCTGGAGTACGATCCCAACCGCAGCGCCAATATCGCTCTGGTGCAGTATGAGGACGGCGAGAAGCGGTACATCATCGCTCCCGTGGGTCTGACCGCCGGTGACAAGGTGGTCTCCTCCGCCGCTGCAGATATCAAGCCCGGCAACTGCCTGCCTATCGCCAACATCCCTGTGGGTACCGTGATCCACAATGTGGAGATGCACCCCGGCAAGGGCGCTCAGCTGGTTCGTTCCGCCGGCGCCTATGCGCAGCTGATGGCAAAGGAGGGCGAGAACGCCCAGATCCGTATGCCCTCCGGCGAGGTCCGCATCATCCGCACCAACTGCACCGCCTGCATCGGTCAGGTGGGCAATCTGGAGCACGAGAACGTTCAGATCGGTAAGGCCGGCCGGAAGCGTCACATGGGTTGGCGTCCCACCGTCCGTGGTTCCGTCATGAACCCCTGCGACCACCCCCACGGCGGTGGTGAGGGCAAGGCTCCTGTGGGCCGTCCCGGTCCTGTTACCCCCTGGGGTAAGCCGGCTCTGGGCTACAAGACCCGCAAGACCAAGAATCCTACTGACAAGTTTATTGTCAAGCGCCGCAATGTGAAGTAAGGGAGGCAAGTAGAATATGAGCAGATCTGTCAAAAAAGGCCCGTATGTTGCCCCTGAGCTGCTGAAGCGGGTCGAGGAAATGAACAAGAAGGGCGAGAAGAACGTGCTGAAGACCTGGAGCCGCAGCTCCACCATCTTCCCCGCATTCGTGGGTCACACCATCGCCGTTCACGATGGCCGCCGTCATGTACCCGTCTATGTCCAGGAGGACATGGTGGGTCACAAGCTGGGTGAGTTCGCTCCCACCCGGACCTTCCGTGGTCACGCCAAGTCTAAGTAAGGAGGATGCACAGTACAATGGAAGCTAAAGCTTATTTGAGATACGTCCGCATCTCTCCCCGTAAGATCCAGATCGTGTGCGATCTGATCCGTGGAAAAGATGCTCAGACTGCCATGGCGATCCTGATGCAGACCCCCAAGGCTGCCTCCGAGCCCCTGATGAAGCTCCTGAAGAGCGCTTGCGCCAATGCGGAGAACAACTTCAGCATGGACCCCGAGAAGCTGGTGGTCACTCAGGTGTTCGCTACCCCCGGCCCCATTCTGAAGAGAATGATGCCCCGTGCTCAGGGCCGTGCCTATCGCATCAACAAGAGAACCTCTCACGTGACGCTGGCCGTCGCTGAGAAAGAGTAAGGGAGGGAGACAGTTTTATGGGACAGAAAGTTAATCCCCACGGCTTCAGAGTGGGCGTCATCAAAGACTGGGATTCCCGTTGGTATGCCAGCAATGAGAAGGTCGGCGATCTTCTGGTCGAGGATCACAAGATCCGTGTGTACCTGAAGAAGCTGCTGTTCGCTGCCGGTGTCTCCAAGATCGAGATCGAGCGCAGCAACGAGGTCGTCACCGTTTATCTGCACGTGGCCCGCCCCGGCGTGGTCATCGGCAAGGGCGGCGTGCAGATCGAGGAGTACCGCAAGAGCGTGGAGAAGCTTATCGGCAAGACCGTGAAGCTGAACATCGTCGAGGTTCGCAACCCCGATATGGACGCTCAGCTGGTGGCCGAGAACATCGCCGCTCAGCTGGAGAAGCGTATCTCCCACCGCCGTGCCATGAAGAATGCCATGGGCCGTGCCATGCGTGCCGGCGCCAAGGGCATCAAGGTCAACTGCTCCGGTCGTCTGGGCGGTCGTGAGATCGCCGGCTCCGAGCACTATCATGAGGGTACCATCCCCCTGCAGACTCTGCGTGCCGACATCGACTACGGTTTCGCTGAGGCCGCCACCACCTTCGGCCGCATCGGCGTGAAGGTGTGGATCTACAAGGGCGAGATCCTGTCTCAGGCTCTGCGGACCACCCCCCGCACCCTGGATACCAGCAAGCCTTATCAGGAGCGCCGTGAGCGCCGTGGCCGCCGTGATGGCGATCGCCGTGGCGGCTTCCGCCGTGATGGTCAGGGCTTCAACCGTGACCGCCAGAACGGCGGCTATAACCGTGGTCCCCGCCCTGAGGGCGGCTTCCGCAAGCCCGCAGAAAAGAAAGAAGGAGGCGCTCAGTAATGCTTCTGCCCAAGAGAGTTAAGTACCGCAGAGTACACCGTGGCCGCCTCACCGGCAAGGCCACCAGAGGCAACAAGGTCACCTACGGTGAGTTTGGCCTCGTTGCGCTGGAACCCGCATGGATCACCAGCAATCAGATCGAAGCAGCCCGTATCGCCATGACCCGTTACACCAAGCGTGGCGGTCAGGTCTGGATCAAGATCTTCCCCGATAAGCCCATCACCGAGAAGCCGGCCGAGACCCGCATGGGTTCCGGTAAGGGCTCTCCCGAGTATTGGGTCGCCGTTGTTAAGCCCGGCCGTGTCATGTTCGAGATCGCCGGTGTCTCCGAAGAGGTCGCACGTGAGGCTCTGCGTCTGGCCAGCCACAAGCTGCCCATCAAGACCAAGATCGTCAAGCGTGAGGATCTGGAAGCTCAGGAAGTAGGTGAATGAGATGAAGGCAACTGAAGTACGTGCAATGAGCGTGGAGCAGCTGAATGAGAAGCTGACTTCCCTGAAGAAGGATCTGTTCTTCCTGCGTATGCAGCACGCCACCAATCAGCTGGACAATCCTCTCAAGATCGCTGAAACCAAGCGTGATATTGCCCGCATCAAGACCGTGATCCGTGAAAAGGAGGAGAACTGAAATGGAAGAGAAGAGAATTTCCTCCCGCAAGACCCGTGTGGGTAAGGTCGTGTCCGACAAGATGGATAAGACCGTGGTGGTCGCCATCGAGGACCGTGTCGCCCATCCTCTGTATAAGAAGATCGTCGGCCGCACCTATAAGCTGAAGGCCCACGATGAGGAGAACACCTGCGGCGTAGGCGATATCGTGAAGGTGATGGAGACCCGCCCCCTGTCCAAGGACAAGCGTTGGCGTGTGGTCGAGATCGTTGAAAAGGCGAAGTAAGGAGGTAACCGAGAATGATTCAGCAAGAGTCCTATCTGAAGGTTGCCGATAATACCGGCGCCAAGGAGATCAAGTGCATTCGCGTCCTGGGCGGCTCCAAGCGCAAGTACGGCAACATCGGTGATGTGATCGTTGCCTCTGTGCGTAAGTCTGCTCCCGGCGGTCAGGTGAAGAAGGGCGAGGTGGTCAAGGCCGTTATCGTCCGCAGCGCCAAGGGCGTCCGTCGTGCCGACGGCACCTATGTCCGCTTTGACGACAATGCCGCCGTCCTCATCAAGGACGACAAAAACCCCAGAGGTACCCGTATCTTTGGGCCCGTTGCTCGTGAGCTGCGTGACAAGGATTACATGAAGATCCTGTCCCTCGCTCCCGAAGTTATTTGATGGAGGGGCCAGAGAATGAATAGTCTGAAAATCAAGAAGAACGACACCGTCGTTGTTCTGTCCGGCAAGGACAAGGGCAAGCAGGGTAAGGTGCTGGGCACCATCCCCAGCGAAGCCAAGGTCGTGGTGGAGGGCATCAACAAGGTCACCTGCCACATCAAGCCCCGCAAGCAGGGCGAGGAGGGCGGCATCACCCAGCGTGAGGCTGCTATCTACGCCAGCAAGGTGCAGGTCGTTTGCCCCAAGTGCGGCAAGGGCACCCGTGTGGCTTACGTCATCAAGGACGGCAAGAAGGCCCGCACCTGCAAGAAGTGCGGCGCTGAGCTGTGAGAAAGGAGAGAGTAAGAAATGGCACGTCTGAAAGTCAAGTATACTGAAGAAGTGGCTCCCGCTCTCTTCAAGAAGTTCGGTTACAAGAGCACCATGCAGATCCCCAAGATCGAGAAGATCGTTGTCAACGTGGGCTGCGGCGAGGCCCGTGAGAACCCCAAGGTCCTGGACGCCGTGGTGAAGGATCTGTCCGCCATCACCGGCCAGAAGGCCATCATCACGATCGCCAAGAAGTCTGTTGCAAACTTCAAGCTGCGTGAGGGTATGCCCGTGGGCGCCAAGGTCACGCTGCGCGGCGACAAGATGTGGGAGTTCCTGGATCGTCTGTTCAACGTGGCTCTGCCCCGTGTGCGTGACTTCCGTGGTATCAGCGCCAACGCCTTCGACGGCCGTGGCAACTATGCCCTGGGCGTCAAGGAGCAGCTGATCTTCCCCGAGATCGAGTACGACAAGATCGACAAGATCCGTGGTATGGACATCGTCATCTGCACCACCGCTCAGACCGATGAAGAAGCCCGTGAGCTGCTGACCCTGGTCGGCGCTCCCTTTGAACGCTGATTAGGAGGAGAAACACCATGGCAAAGAAGTCTATGATCCTGAAGCAGCAGGCTCCCGCTAAGTTCTCCACCCGTAAGTACAACCGCTGCAAGCTGTGCGGCCGCCCTCACGCCTATCTGCGTGACTACGGCGTTTGCCGTATCTGCTTCCGCACGCTGGCTTATAAGGGCGAGATCCCCGGTGTCCGCAAGGCTTCCTGGTAATCTTTTTCCGCCATACTTCGTTGGCTCGGCTCGACGTACACAAACTACGCCGCCGCCTCGCCGCCTCGTCTGGCGAAAAAATCCTGGATCTATCTCATGCGGTGCCGGTATGGCTTGCTGTGCGCAAAGTACAGCGGCACCCTGCCGCCTCGCATGACGAAAGAGTCCATTCCGTTATATACTGCCGGTGGGAGGGCCGCACGAGTGCGGCGGCGCTGCCGGTAGGACGGGAACCGTGTGGGAGGAGTTATCTCCCTGCAAAGCAAGTGCCTAAGAGCGCTGTGCGCTCCGGCGATAAAGGATGGCGAAAGGTCACTGGTAATTAAACATCGCTGGTCATCGGACGATGCCTAAATTATCAGTGATACCTCGCTACCTCAACAGGGCTTTCCCTGTAACTCTAAATTAGGAGGAAACAAGTATGCACATCACTGATCCTGTTGCCGATATGCTGACCCGTATCCGCAACGCCAACAATGCCAAGCATGAGACCGTTGACGTCCCTGCCTCCAACATGAAGAAGAGCATCGCTCAGATCCTGCTGGATGAGGGCTACATCAAGGCCTATCAGGTCGTGGACGACGGTACCCAGGGGACCATTCACATCACCCTGAAGTACAACGCCGGCAAGGAGAAGGTCATCTCCGGTCTGCGCCGTGTGTCCAAGCCCGGTCTGCGTGTGTACGTGGGTGCCGATGAGCTGCCCCGTGTGCTGCGTGGTCTTGGTATTGCGATCGTATCCACCTCTAAGGGCGTCATGACCGACAAGGCTGCTCGTGCAGCACACGTCGGCGGTGAAGTCCTTGCGTTTGTTTGGTAAGGAGGGTATTGAACAATGTCGAGAATTGGCAGAATGCCCATTACCGTCCCCGCCGGTGTGGAAGTCACCATTGCGGAGAACAACGTTGTCACCGTCAAGGGTCCCAAGGGTACTCTGACGCAGGCTCTGCGTCCGGAGATGATCCTGGAGCAGGAGGGCAACGTCATCCATGTCAAGCGCCCCTCTGACGACAAGCTGCACTGCGCTCTGCACGGCATGACCCGTGCGCTGCTGCACAACATGGTCGTCGGCGTCAGCGAAGGCTTCAAGAAGGAGTTGGAGGTCAACGGTATCGGTTACCGTGCCGCCAAGGAGGGCAAGAACCTGGTCATGAACCTGGGCTACTCTCATCAGGTCATCGTTCCTGAGATCGACGGCATCACCATTGATGTCCCCACTCAGAACAAGATCGTCATCTCCGGTCCCGATAAGCAGAAGGTGGGCCAGTTTGCGGCGGAAGTCCGTGAAAAGCGTCCTCCCGAGCCTTATAAGGGCAAGGGCATCAAGTATGTCGATGAAGTCATCCGCCGCAAGGTCGGTAAGACCGGCGCCAAGAAGTAAGGAGGTGTGCCGTAATGATTAAAAGACCCAATACCAACGCTCAGCGCCTGAAGCGTCATAAGAGAGTCCGTGCCAAGGTGTTCGGCACTACCGAGCGTCCCCGTCTGAACGTGTTCCGCAGCGAGAAGAACATCTACGCTCAGGTCATCGACGACGTGGCCGGCAACACCCTGGTCTCCGCCTCCTCCCTGGATAAGGAGATCGAGGGCAACGGCGGCAACAAGACCGCTGCCCGTGCTGTGGGCAAGCTGGTGGCCGAGCGCTGCAAGGCCAAGGGCATCGACACCGTCGTGTTCGACCGTGGCGGTTACCTGTATCACGGCCGCGTGGCCGAGCTGGCCGAAGGCGCCCGTGAGGGCGGCCTGGAATTCTAAGAGAGGAGGATAACTGACAATGGCAAGATTTGAAAGAGAACCCAGCGAGTATATCGAAAAAGTAGTTGCTACCAACCGTGTATCCAAGACGGTCAAGGGCGGTCGTGTCATGAAGTTCTCCGCTCTGATGGTGGTGGGCGACGGCAAGGGCAAGGTCGGTTTCGGCCTTGGTAAGGCCGCCGAGGTCCCCGAGGCCATCCGCAAGGGTATCGAGGATGCCAAGAAGAACATGATCACCGTGTCCCTGTCCGGCAGCACCATCCCCCACGAGATCATCGGCGAGGCCGGTGCAGGCCGTGTGCTGATGAAGCCCGCTGCCCCCGGTACCGGCGTGATCGCCGGCGGCCCCGTGCGTATCATCATGGAAGCTGCCGGTATCAAGGATATCCGTACGAAGTGCCTGCGCTCCAATACCGCAGTCAATGTGGTAGCCGCCACCTTTGAGGGCCTGAAGGCCCTGCGTACCCCGGAAGAGGTCGCCCGCACCCGTGGCAAGAGCGTGGACGAGATCGTTGGCTAAGGAGGCGTGAACAATGGCTAATCTGAACATCAAGCTCGTCAAGAGCCTTAACGGCAGACTGGAAAAGCACATTGCCACTGCCAACTCCATGGGCCTGCGGAAGATCGGTGACACCACCGTTCAGCCCGACAACGCCCAGACCAAGGGCAAGATCGCCAAGATCGGCTATCTGCTGCAGGTCACCGAAGTAGAATAAGGAGGTGCGAGAGCATGAAACTGAATGAACTGTCTCCCGCAGCCGGCTCCACCAAGGAAGCTTACCGCAAGGGTCGGGGCAGCGGCTCCGGCAACGGCAAGACTGCCGGCCGTGGTCACAAGGGCCAGAAGGCCCGCTCCGGCGGCGGTACCCGCATTGGCTTTGAGGGCGGCCAGATGCCTCTGGCCCGCCGCATCCCCAAGCGCGGCTTCAACAACATTTTTGCAAAGCCCCTGGAAATCATCAACCTGACCAGTCTCGACAAGTTCGAGGATGGCGATATCGTCACCGCAGAGGCCCTGCTTGCCAAGGGAATCCTGAGCAAGTGTGAATACGGCTACAAGGTTCTGGGTAACGGCAAAGTTACCAAGAAGGTGACCGTACAGGCCGCTGCTTTCTCCCAGGCTGCTAAGGAAGCGATCGAAGCAGCTGGAGGAAAGGCAGAGGTGGTCTAAGTGATTCAGACGATCAAAAAGGCGTGGGGTATTCCTGAGCTTCGCAAAAAGATCATTTTCACCGCACTGATCCTGCTGATTTTCCGTATCGGCAATGCCATCCCCGTTCCCTATGTGAACACGGATCTGCTGAGCAGCTATCTGGAGGGTATGAGCACCACCGTTCTGGGCCTGTACAATGTCATGTCCGGCGGCGCCTTCGCTCAGGCCACCGTCTTTGCACTGGGCGTACAGCCCTACATCAACAGCTCCATCATCATCCAGCTGCTGACCATCGCCATTCCCGCTCTGGAGCGGCTGGCCCGTGACGGCGGCGAGGAGGGCAAGAAGAAGATCCAGTCCATCACCCGTTACGCTACGGTGGCCATCGCCGTCCTGCAGGGCTGGGGCTACTATATGCTGATGAAGAACTACGGCATCCTGACCGAAAAATCCTTCTGGGTGGCTCTGGTCATTATCGCCTCCTTCATCGCCGGTTCTTCCTTCGTCATGTGGATGGGCGAGCAGATCACAGAGTTCGGTATCGGCAACGGTATCTCCATCATCCTGTTTGCCGGCATCCTGTCCCGTGTCCCCAGCATGGTCTCCTCCATGATCAGCGGACTGCGGGCCGGTACGCTGGCCTGGTGGGCAGCGGTGCTGGTGGTGCTGGGCATCCTGGCTCTGATCGTCCTGATCACTTGGGTCAACGGCGCTGAGCGCCGTATCCCGGTGCAGTATGCCAAGCGTCAGGTGGGCCGCAAGATGTACGGCGGTCAGGCATCCACCCTCCCCATGAAGGTGAATATGTCCGGCGTTCTGCCCATCATCTTCGCTCAGTCCATCGCCATGATCCCCTCTACCATCGCCGCTTTCTGCAAGCAGCCGGCGGAGGGTACCTTCTGGTATGGCTTCCTGAACGCTATTGACACCAAGTCCGTGCTGTACATGATCTTCTACTTCCTGATGATCATTGCTTTCAGCTATTTCTATGCCACCATTCAGTTCAACCCCGTGGAGATCTCCAACAACCTGAAGAAGAATGGCGGCTTCATTCCCGGCTTCCGTCCCGGCAAGCCGACCACCGACTTCATTAAGAAGGTCCTGAACAAGGTCACCCTGTTCGGCGCTATCTATCTGGGCGTCGTGGCGATCCTGCCCCTGCTGATCGGCAAGATCGTGGGGAACTCCTCCCTGTCCATCGGCGGTACGTCCGTCATCATCGTGGTGGGCGTTGCGCTGGAGACCGTACAGGCGCTGGAGTCCCAGATGCTGATGCGTCAGTATAAGGGCTTCCTGGAATAATTGAGGTGCAACATGAAACTGATCCTTTTGGGCGCTCCGGGTGCCGGTAAGGGTACTCAGGCAGAGATTCTGAAGAAGAAGCTGGAGATCCCCACGATCTCCACAGGCAACATTCTGCGTGCCGCCGTGAAAAACGGCACGCCCACAGGTTTGAAGGCCAAGGAGTATATGGACGCAGGCAAGCTGGTGCCGGATGAGGTCATCATCGGCATCATCAACGACCGCCTGCAGGAGCCCGACTGTGCCAACGGCTACATTCTGGACGGGGTGCCCCGCACCATCGCTCAGGCGGAGGCCATGGAGCAGGCCGGTATCAGCTTCGATGCAGTGGTGGCCATCGAGATCCCTGACGAGAAGATCGTTGCTCGGATGGGCGGCCGGCGTGTGTGCGAGCACTGCGGCGCCAGCTACCACATTGTGAACATTCCCCCGAAAACGGAGGGCGTGTGCGATGTGTGCGGCGGCAAGCTCGTGCAGCGCAAGGATGATGACCCCGAGACGGTCCGTGACCGGCTGGAGGTTTATCATAGAGAGACAGAACCTCTGAAGGGCTTTTACGAGGCCCGTGGGATTCTGAAAACTGTGGAGGACCAGTCCACTGTGGACGGGACCACGCAGGCGATCCTGCGTGCGCTGGGAGTTGACGCATGATCACTCTGAAATCCGCACACGAGATCGAACTGATGCGCCGGGCGGGAAAAATTACCGCGGCTGCCCGTGCTCTGGCACGGGAAATGGTAAAACCCGGCGTAACAACCCACCAAATCGATAAGGCAGTGTTTGACTTTATCCGCTCCCATGGAGCGACCCCCTCGTTCCTGCACTACAATGGCTATCCCGCCAGCGTATGCGTCTCCGTCAACGACGAGATCATCCACGGCATTCCCGGTCCACGGGTATTGCAGGAGGGCGATGTCGTCAGCGTGGACGTGGGCGCCTACATCGGCGGCGTCCATGGTGACTGCGCCGGCACTTACCCCTGCGGGAAGGTGTCCGACGAGGACATGGACCTGATCCGTGTGACACAGGAGAGCTTCTTCCAGGGACTGAAATACGCCAGGGAGGGCTATCGCCTGTCCGACATCTCTGCCGCTGTGCAGCAGTATGCCGAGTCGCATGGCTATTCCATCGTGCGGGAGTATGTGGGTCACGGCATCGGTCACCATATGCACGAGCCGCCGGAGGTACCCAACTTTGGCAAGCCCGGACATGGCCCCCGCCTGCTGCGGGGCATGACCATAGCCGTGGAGCCTATGGTCAACGCAGGCTCCGCAGCCATCCGGCAGATGCCGGACGGCTGGACGGTGAAAACTGCGGACGGCAAGAAGGCGGCCCACTACGAGAACACCATCCTGATCACCGCCGGCGACCCGGAGCTTCTGACGGACGCCAGCGAGTCTCTGGTGTAAAGTTTATGGACATTGCCATATCAAACATCGTAAGATCCACGGCCGGCAGGGACAAGGGAGATCTCTTCTTCGTGCTTGCGACGGAGGGAGACTTCCTCCTGCTGGCTGACGGAAAACGGCGCCGGGTGGAGGACCCCAAGCGAAAGCGACGGAAGCATACGGAGCTTTACGGGGAGAGCCACAGTCCGGTGGCCGAGAAGATCAGAAGCGGCGAAAAAATCACCAATAGTGAGCTTCGTAAAGCCTTAGCCGCATTCAGCGGCGGTAATCAAGACCAGGAGGGATAACGACTTGGCAAAATCCGATATGATCGAAGTGGAGGGTGTGGTAGTCGAATCACTGCCTAACACCACATTCCAGGTAGACATTGGAAATGGACACACGATTTTGGCGCATATTTCCGGAAAGCTCAGAATGAATTTCATCAGGATTCTGCCCGGCGACAAGGTGACGGTGGAAATGTCACCCTACGACCTGACCCGTGGCCGGATTACCTGGCGTAGTAAGTAGGAGGTTTATTAACATGAAAGTAAGACCGTCCGTGAAGCCCATGTGCGAGAAGTGCAAGATCATTCGCAGAAAGGGCCGTGTAATGGTGATCTGCGAAAATCCGAAGCATAAGCAGAGACAGGGCTAAGTAGAAAGTGGAGGTGCTTTAAAAGTATGGCACGTATTGCCGGTATTGACCTGCCCAAGGATAAGCGAATCGAGATCGGTTTGACCTATATCTATGGTATTGGCAGAAAGAGCGCTCAGGACATCCTGGCGCAGACAGGCATCAACCCCGACACCCGGGTGAAGGATCTGACCGAGGCCGAGGAAGCCAAGCTTCGTGAGGCCATTGACCAGAGCTATACCGTGGAGGGCGACCTGCGCCGTCAGGTGGCTCTGGACATCAAGCGTCTGACGGAGATCGGCTGCTACCGTGGTACCCGTCATCGCCGTGGGCTGCCCGTTCGTGGTCAGCGCAGCAAGACCAACGCCCGCACCCGCAAGGGTCCCAAGAAGACCATTGCCAACAAGAAGAAGTAAGGAGGGAAGATAGAATATGGCTAATGCTAAGACCGGTAAGAAGGTTATTCGCCGCCGTCGTGAAAAGAAGAACGTCGAGAAGGGCCAGGTCCATATCCGCTCTTCCTTCAACAACACCATGGTCACCGTCACCGACGCACAGGGCAACGCTCTGTCCTGGGCCTCCTCCGGTGGTCTGGGCTTCCGTGGCAGCAAGAAGTCTACCCCCTTCGCTGCCCAGAGTGCCGCTGAGACGGCTGCCAAGGCCGCTATGGAGCATGGCCTGAAGACCGTGGAGGTCTTTGTCAAGGGCCCCGGCCAGGGCCGTGAGGCTGCCATCCGTGCGCTGCAGGCAGTGGGTCTGGAAGTGACGATGATCAAGGACGTCACCCCCATCCCCCACAACGGATGCCGCCCCCCCAAGCGTCGTCGTGTGTAATCGGAACAAGGAGGATAAGTAGAATATGGCTAAGAATATGCAGCCTATCGCTAAGCGCTGCAAGGCGCTGGGCATTTCTCCTACCGTCATGGGTTACTCCAAGAAGGAGACCAAGCGCAACCCCGGCGGCCAGATGAGAAAGAAGAAGAGCGAGTACGCCATCCAGCTCAACGAGAAGCAGAAGGTCAAGTTCGTCTACGGTATTCTGGAAAAGCAGTTCCATATGTACTATGAGAAGGCTTCCCGTATGCCCGGCAAGACCGGCGAGAACCTGCTGACCCTGGTGGAGCGCCGTCTGGACAACGTGGTGTATCGTCTGGGCTTCGCCACGACCCGCCGTGAGGCCCGTCAGCTGGTGAGCCACGCTCACTTCACCGTCAACGGTCAGAAGGTGAACATCCCCTCCTACCTGGTGCGTGTGGGCGATGTCATTGAGGTCAAGGAGAGCAGCCGCTCTTCCGCCGCCTTCAAGCGCCTGACCGCCGAGGATGCCCCGCTGGTGACCGTTCCCACTTGGCTGGAGCGTGACAAGAACGCCCTGAAGGGTACCGTGTCTCGTATGCCCGCCCGTGAGGACATTGATATGCCCATCGAGGAGCATCTCATCGTCGAGCTGTACTCCAAGTAATAGGGTCGAGACCCTCACCAAACGCATGAACCAAATCAGGTGCAGACTCGTCTGCGCCGCATAGAGAATGAAGGAGGGTACTGCATGATCGAAATTGAGAAGCCCCAGATCGAGTGTGTTGAAACGCCCGGCGATGCTTCCTATGGAAAATATGTGATCGAACCCCTGGAGCGTGGCTATGGAACGACTCTGGGCAATGCGCTGCGGCGCATCCTGCTCTCCTCCCTGCCTGGCACGGCGGCGACCAGCATCAAGATCGCCGGTGTGCAGCATGAGTTTTCCACCATTCCCGGTGTGAAAGAGGACGTGACGGAGATCGTTCTGAACGTCAAGAACCTGCTGACCAAGCTGCATTGCGAGGGCACCAAGACCGTCTTTATCGAGGCGGCCGGCCCCTGCGAGGTGACGGCCGGCGACATCAAGCCCGATGGCGAGGTGGAGGTGCTGAATCCGGAGCTGCACATTGCAACGCTGGATGTGGGCGCCACCCTGAGCATGGAGATCACCCTGAGCCACGGCCGTGGCTACGTCTCCGCTGACCGCAACAAGGCTCTGCGGGCCGGCGTGATCGGTGTGATCCCCATCGACTCCATCTACACCCCCGTGTACAAGGTCAACTACACGGTGGAGAAGACCCGTGTCGGCAACCTCAGCGACTTCGACAAGCTGACGCTGGAGGTCTGGACGGATTCCACCATCACCGCCCGTGATGCCGTGTCTCTGGGCGCCAAGATCCTCTGCGATCACTTCGCACTGTTCACCGACCTGTCCGACACCATGGGCGATAAGTCCACGGTGGTGGAGAAGGCTCCGGACGATAAGGACAAGATGCTGGAGATGACCATTGAGGAGCTGGATTTGTCCGTCCGTAGCTTTAACTGCCTGAAGCGTGCCAACATCAACACCGTGGAGGATCTGATCTCCAAGACGGAGGACGAGATGATGAAGGTGCGTAATCTGGGACGCAAGTCGCTGGAGGAAGTCATCAACAAGCTGGCCATGATGGGTCTGTCCCTGGCCGACGAAGAGAACAACTAACTCGCACTCTGTGCGAATATCCTTACAAGGAGGAAACAGAAATGCCCGGAACTCGTAAGCTCGGTAAGACTACCGATCAGCGTATGGCGATGCTCCGTCAGCAGGTCACCGATTTCCTGGATAACGGTCGGATGGAGACCACCATCACCCGTGCCAAGGAGATCCAGCCCATGGCTGAGAAAATGATCACCTTGGGCAAGAAGGGTGATCTGGCAGCGTATCGTCAGGCTTTGAGCTTCATTACCAGAGAGGATGTTGCCCACAAGCTGTTCAAGGAGATCGCTCCTGAGTATGCTGAGCGCAACGGTGGCTACACCCGCATCATCCGCACCGGCATCCGCCGTGGCGATGCAGCGGAGACCGCTCTCATCGAACTGGTGAAGTAAACTGCCCCAACTAAAAAAGCCCTTTTGTATGGCACTGCCGCCATACAAAAGGGCTTTTTTGCGCCTTGGCAGGGGAGGACAGACTCCGGAGGAGGTTTGGCAGATCTGGCGCTGCATTTCCCTTGTGTTTCCCGGCAAAGCATGGTATACTGTCACGGAAGAAACGGCGACGGGAGGTGCGCTATGGCTAACGTACACTGTCAGTCCTGCGGCAGGACCTATGACTATGAGAAATACGGCTGCTGCCCCAACTGCGGCGCTTACAACCGCCGACCTCGGCGGGAGTGGGTGGATGTGGACGGCACCGTTCACCACGGTGCCCGCAAGCAGGAGAAGGTCTGCTATGAAAAAAAGACCTGTTACGAGGAGAAGGTCTGCTTCGAGGAGCAGGCCCGTCCCGCCAGGAAAAAGAACCCGCTGCGCCAGCTGGAGCAGGAGCTCCACAAGGCGGAGCGTACCGTCCGGCAGGCGGCTCCCCGGAAGAGCCATGCATCCGGGAAGGAGAAAGCGTCCGGCGGCATATTTATAGCGGTGTTCATCATCTCTATGCTATCTGTAATGCTGCCGTCCATGATCCGCAGCTGTCAGGCGAAAATCGATGAGGGAGGTCATGGGGTGACGGTGACGCCCGCTCAGGAGGAGACACCGGTCGAACCTGCGGAGGTGTATTACCTGAGCCAGGGGGAGTCCTTCCAGTGGTACGGCGAGGAGGCATGGGTGTCGGGCTATAACACCACCGAACTGGAGGATGGATACATGGAGGTATCGGTGCTGCTGTACTATCCTTGGGAGCGGGAAGAGCTGCCGGAGATGCCGGAGCTGTACCACAGCGATGGCATCAGCCCGCCGTTGATGCTGGATCCTCCCGACGGCGGCGATCTGTGGCGGCTGAACTACCACATCTCGACGCAGGATACCAGCTGGCTCATGGTGGAGTTCACAGACTCGGACGACACGGAGTATGACGTCATTCTGGAATAATGTGAGCGCCCGGCGGAATGGCCTTTCCGCCGGGCGCAGAGTCTGTCAAAAAAGGGAGAGCCTTTCATCAACGGGGAGCAAGGGTGTGTGCGGGAAACCCGGGAAGGGTGTCCTGCACGATGATGATCCCCATTTTTCAGAGCTTTTGAAGCTCTGAAAAATGCCGCAGCGTGGCGAAAAGACTTTTTCGACACGCTGAGCGCCCGGCGGAATGGCCTTTCCACCGGGCGCATATATTTGTTTCGGTGATGCTATGAAACGAATCCTGCCCCTGCTGGTACTGTGCCTGCTTCTGACGGGCTGCGTGGCGCTGCCGGCTACGGCTCCGGCGGAGCCTATGTATCTGGCACTGACCTTTGATGACGGGCCATCGCCCCAGTATACGCCCCGATTGCTGGATGGCCTGAAGCAGCGGGGCGTCCACGCCACCTTTTTCCTCATCGGTCAGCAGGTGCAGGACTATCCGGAACTGGTGCAGCGCATCCGGGCAGAGGGACACCAGATCGGCAACCACACCTATGACCATGCGCCGCTGGACCGCCTGTCCTGCGGTGAGGCCATGGCGGACCTGAGCCGCTGCGACGGCGTTTTGCAGGAGCTGGCAGGGGAGGGGACCTACTGGGTCCGGCCGCCCTACGGCTTCATCACCGAGGAGGAGCTGGCGGCATGGAGCACGCCCATGCTGTACTGGTCTGTGGATACCTGCGACTGGGAGTGTCGGGATGTACAGAAGGTGTTCGCCGCCATCTGTCAGGCGAGGGACGGGGATGTGATCCTGCTGCACGACTGCTACGGAACCAGCGTGGAGGCGGCCTTGCAGGCCATCGACTGTTTGTCGGAGCAGGGGGTGGAATTCGTCACCGTGGAGGAGCTGTTTGCTCTCCGGGGGCAGACTGCCGAGGCCGGGCATCTGTACCGACGACCCGAGTGAGAAAAATGGGCAAAAGAAGGTCCCCGAAGCAATGCTTCGGGGACCTTCTTTCAAGCAATAGATCTTACAGACCGGCGGCGACCATGCAGTTCAGCACCAGCGTCAGGATAACGAAGATGGCACCCACCCACTTGGTGGCCTTAGCCAGCTTGGCATCCACGGAGCGGGCCTTGCTGCGGCTCATGTAGGAATCAGCGATGCCGCCGATGGCACCGGACAGACCCTGGCTCTTACCGGACTGGAACAGAACAATGAGGATCAGCACCAAAGCAGACAGCAGCTGCAGAATCGTAACAGCAATTTTCATAATCTTTCCCTCCAACAAAATAAAGCCCAAAGAGGCTATTCTTCATAGTACAACCCATCATACCATATCGTCCACGGAATTTCAAGGGGAAACTCCCTTTTTGCCCGAAAAAATTCGGAAAAATCCATCGAACATCTGTTGCAAACGGAGAGAATATATGGTATACTATGAAAAACCTTATGTAAACGAAGGAGACGGCGCACATGGTACAGCTCACGAAGATGCAGCAGCGGATCTATGACTATATCGCCCAGACCATCCGGACGCAGGGCTATCCCCCCTCCGTGCGGGAAATTGGGGACGCCGTGGGGCTGAAATCCCCCTCCACCGTCCATTTTCACCTGAAGCACATGGAGGAGCTGGGGGTCATCGGCAAGGGGGCCGGCAAGGGCCGGGCGCTGACCCTGACGGAGCCGCTGCCGGAGGAGAACCAGATCCCCATTGTAGGGACGGTGGCCGCAGGTACCCCCATTCTGGCGGAGGAGTGCATCGAGGACTACCTGACCTTCGACGCCGGCGGCGACAGCAGCCAGTATTTTGCCCTCCGGGTTCGGGGGGAGTCCATGCTCAACGCGGGCATTCTGCCGGACGATCTGGTGGTGGTGCGCCAGCAGCAGACCGCTAACAACGGCGAGATCGTGGTGGCCCTGCTGGGGGACGAGGCCACGGTCAAGCGCTATTCCCGCCGCAACGGGCAGGTGTGGCTCCTGCCGGAGAATGAGGCGTACAGCCCCATTGACGGCCACGACGCACAAATTCTGGGGAAGGTGGCCGCCGTCATCCGGCGCTATTAAGGGGCTGGTGTGTCCCACAGATTTCGGATAAGCAAGAACCGGCCGCAGGGAGATTCTCCCTGCGGCCGGTTCTTGCTAAAAAAGTTTATTTTCCGGAGGACTTAGCTTTTCATATTCAGCTGCCAATCCTGAAAATCGGCAAAGGGGTCGGAGACGGTGGGGTGGATGTCGTTTTTCACCGCCCCCTCCGGCAGCAGCACGGAGTTGGACTTGAAGCACACTGCCACCAACGGCGCCTGCTCCTTCAGATAGCTGCACAGCTCCCGAGCCGCCGTCTGGCGTCCCTCGCCCTCCGATGCCGTTCGGAAGGCCGTCAGCAGGGTCTCCAGCTGTGTGTCCCGCACGCCGCCGTAGTTCAGGGCCCCGCCCGGAGACAGCAGCGGCGACAGATCCCAATCCGCCGTCAGCTTGCACTCCCCATAGTAGAGGTCGAAATCTCCGGCCTTCAGCGCCGCCAGATAGTCCTCATAGGGCAGGGCCCTTACGTCGATCTTCACGTCGTATTGGGAGAGGTCCGAGGCCAGCTTCCGGGCCATGGATACCTTGAAGCTGTTCTCCTCGTTCACCAGCATGGTGACGGAGACGGACTTTTCGCCGGAGGTATAGCCCGCCGTCTCCATGGCGGAGCGGTAGCTGTCCGGGGAATAGGTCTCCTCCAGATCCTTGGGGTAGACCACCGCCGAGGGGGACAGGGGGAACTGGGCCGTCTGCCCATGCCCCAGCAGGAAGGCGCTGACGCCGCCGGCCCGGTCCATGCCAAGGCTCAGGGCCGCCCGCAGCTTGGGGTCGTTGAAGGGCGCACGGGTGACGTTGAAGCCGATATACTGCATCACCGAGGTGGGGATGTCCGTATAGCTGCCGCTGCCGTAGACGTTGGAGGTGTTGGTGCCGGTCAGGTCGCATACCAGCATCTGGATGTCGTGGGTATAGAAGGCGTAGGCCATGGAGTCGGTGTTCTTGCAGGCGGTCAGCTCGATGCGCTCCAGCGGCATGGTCTTATCCTGCCACCAGTCTGTTCGCCGGGCCAGATACACCCCGCTCTCGTCCTTGGCATAGCGGTAGGGGCCGCTGCCCACCGGTACCGTGTCCTCCTGGGTGCCGCCCTTGATGATAGGAATGTCCAGCCGGGCGGCGAATTGCGGGTCGTTGCGGGTGAGGTAGATGCGGAGGGTACTCTCCCCCAGATAGGACACGAAGTCCATCTCCGCCAGCCGCTGGCCGTAGCGCACGGACTCCTTGGCCCGCCGCAGGGCAGCCACCACGTCCCACGCCGTCAGGGCCGAGCCGTCGGAGAAGGTGACGCCGGAGCGCACGGTGACGGTCAGGGCGTAGCTTTCGACGTCATAGGAGGCGCTCTCCGCCAGACAAGGCCGGGGCAAAAAGTCGGTACCCAGCGTGTAAAGACTCTCATACAGCAGCGCACCCAGTGTCTGCTGGGCGCCGTCGGCGCAGGTGATGGGGTCCCATGTCTCCCCCTGCAGATAGGGCAGACCGAAGGAGGTGAGACGGGTATCCTGCTTGGTGCTGTCGCTCTGCTGATAGTATTGGGAGAGGGTGTCGTAGGTCTCCTCCGGCTCCTCGCCCCAGTTGCAGCCGGACAGCGGCATAAGACACGCCGCCGCCAGCAAAAGGGATAGTAAACGCTTTTTCATGGCAGTCTCCTGTTCAGATCAGGGCGATGAGTGCCGCCTGCGCTCCCCGGCGGTCCCCCATCTTCCGATGGGACCACCAGCGCTCCGGGTGGCAGCCGGTGCAGTCGGGGCATACGTCGATGCGCTGTACCCCGGCCTGCCGCAGCCACAGGGCATTGATACCCTTCAGGTCTATGTGCCACTTTTCGCCCCGGCGCACCATGTACGGCTCCGCCGCCGCACCCAGCGCCCGGCGCATGGCATCCGGCACGTCATCGTCCGTCTCGAAACAGCAGGCCCCGATGGACGGCCCCGTGGCGGTCAGCAGATCCCCCGGCTCCGTGCCGAAGGCCTCCTGCATCCGCCGCACCGTCTTGGCAGCCAGACCGCTGGCCACCCCACGCCACCCGGCATGGACGGCTCCGATGGCCTCCTGCACCGGGTCGTACAGCAGAATAGTGCCGCAGTCGGCGGAGAACACCACCAGCGGGATGTGCTTCTCCCGGCAGATCATGGCGTCTACGCTGGTGTAGTCCCGCTGCCGGAACAGTCCCTTGCCACAGTCCGCCTCCGTCACCAGACGGATGTTGTCCTCGTGGACCTGCTTGCTGAGCACCGCCCGCTGATGGGACAGACCCAGCACGCCGCACAGGCGGCGGAAGTTCTCCTGCACGTTGGCCAGATCGTCACCCCGGCCCACGCCCAGATTCAGGCTGTTCCACGGGGAGGGGCTGACGCCGCCGGTGCGGGTGGAAAAACCGTGGCGGATGCTGCCGCACAGCAGATCGCTCTGCAGCACGGTGATGCCGTTTTCCGTATGGTCATGAAATGCCATGGCAGTCCTCCTGTCCGGGGATTTTTACGCATCCCGGCCGCAGCAGTTCTTGTACTTCTTACCGCTGCCGCAGGGGCAGGGCTCGTTGCGGCCGATCTTCTTCACCTTGCGGGGCTGCTTCTTCACGGTGCCGTCGCCGCCCACGCTCTCCGACGTGGTCTTGGCTACACGCTCCCGCTTGACCTCCTCGTTCTTCCGCAGCCGTACAGAGTACAGCCGCCGGACAGTCTCCTCCTGAATGGCGGAGATCATCTCCTCGAACATCTCCAGAGATTCCTTCTTATAGGCGATGATGGGATCCGTCTGAGCATAGGCCCGCAGACCGATGCCCTGCCGCAGATCGGTCATGGCGTCGATGTGGTCCATCCAGTACTCATCTACCACCCGCAGCAGAACCACACGCTCCACCTCACGCATGACGGGGGAGGTGAACTCCTGCTCCTTCTTTTCGTAGAAGTCGGCAGCGGCGGCGGTAAAGGCGTCGATGACCTCCTCCGCCGTCAACTGGGGGATGCGCTCCGGCTCGAAGCGCACGGCGTACTTGGGGAAGTACAGACCCTCCACCTGACGCAGCAGCTCCCGCATCCCGGCCTCGTCCATGTGGCTCTCGCCGCCGAAGGCGCTGCTGACCTGATGGCCGATGGCGGTGGACATCATGTTCATGATGATGCCCTTGACGTCCATACCCTCCAGCACCTGCTTGCGCTGGTCGTAGATGATCTCACGCTGCTTGTTCATCACGTCGTCGTACTCCAGCACCGACTTACGGGACTGGAAGTTCCGGGACTCCACCGTGGTCTGAGCCTGCTCAATGGCACGGGTCAGCATCTTGTTCTCGATGGGGGTGTCCTCGTCGAGGTTCATCCGCTCCATGATGCTGTTGATGCGCTCACCACCGAACAGACGCATGAGGTCATCCTCCAGCGAGATATAGAACCGGGTCTCGCCGGGGTCGCCCTGACGGCCGGCACGGCCACGCAGCTGGTTGTCGATCCGGCGGGAGTCGTGGCGCTCGGTACCCACGATGAACAGGCCGCCGGCCTGACGCACCTGCTCCGCCTCTCCGGCGATCTCCTCCTTGTGCTGCTGCAGCTTCTGGGCAAACAGGCGGCGGGCATCCAGAATCTCCTGGTTGTCCGTCTCGGCGTAGCCGGTGGCCTCAGCAATGAGCTCGTCCGACAGCCCCGCCTTCCGCAGGTCGCTGGTGGCCATGTACTCGGCGTTGCCGCCCAGCATGATATCCGTACCACGGCCGGCCATGTTGGTGGCCACGGTGACGGCGCCCAGCTTACCGGCCTGCGCCACGATCTCCGCCTCACGCTCGTGGTTCTTGGCGTTCAATACGTTGTGCTTGATGCCCGCCTTGGTGAGCATCCGGCTTAAAAGCTCGTTCTTCTCGATGGATACCGTACCCACCAGCACCGGCTGGCCCTTGGCGTGGCACTCCTCCACCTGACGGATGACCGCCCGGAACTTGCCCTGCTCCGTCTTATACACAGAGTCCTGATCGTCGATACGGGCGATGGGCCGGTTGGTGGGGATCTCCACAATGTCCAGCTTATAGATGGTGGCAAATTCCTCCTCCTCCGTCAGGGCCGTACCGGTCATACCGGACAGCTTCTGATACAGGCGGAAGTAGTTCTGGAAGGTGATGGTGGCCAGCGTCTTGCTCTCCCGCTGCACGGAGACGTGCTCCTTGGCCTCGATGGCCTGATGCAGACCCTCGGAGTATCGGCGGCCGAACATCAGACGGCCGGTGAACTCGTCCACAATGATGATCTCACCGTCCTTGATGACGTAGTCCACGTCCCGCTTCATGACGCCGTGGGCCTTGATGGCCTGATTGATGTGGTGGGCGATGGTGCTGTTCTCCGGGTCGGAGAGGTTCTCCAGATTGAAAAACTCCTCGGCCTTGGCGATACCGCGGGCGGTGAGGGTGGCCGTCTTGGCCTTCTCGTCCACCACGTAGTCGGCATCGATATCCTCGGCTTCCTCCTCCTTGGAGTCCACCTCCGCCACCACGTATTTCTTCATCCGGGCCACCAGCGACTCCGCCATGTCATACAGCTGCGTGGACTTGTCGCCCATGCCGGAGATGATGAGGGGCGTCCGGGCCTCATCGATGAGGATGGAGTCCACCTCGTCCACGATGGCGAAGTTATGGCCCCGCTGCACCTGCTCGTTCTTATAGATGGCCATGTTGTCCCGCAGGTAGTCAAAGCCCATCTCGTTGTTGGTGCCATAGGTGATGTCGGCGTTGTAGGCGGCCTGCCGCTCCTCCTTGCTGAGGTCGTGGACGATCAGGCCCACCGACAGGCCCAGAAAGCGGTGGACCTTGCCCATCCACTCGCTGTCTCGCTTGGCCAGATAGTCGTTGACGGTGACGATGTGAACGCCACGGCCCGTCAGTGCATTGAGGTAGGAGGGCAGCGTGGCCACCAGCGTCTTACCTTCACCGGTCTTCATCTCAGCGATGCGGCCCTGATGCAGCACGATGCCGCCGATGAGCTGCACCCGATAGGGGCGCAGACCCAGCACACGGTCCGCCGCCTCCCGCACGGTGGCAAAGGCCTCCGGCAGCAGGTCATCCAGCGTCTCGCCGTTGGCCAGACGCTCCTTGAATTCCGGGGTCTTGGCCTGAAGCTGGGTATCGGTGAGGGCCTTGTACTCGTCGGCCAGCGCCTCGATCTTGTCAGCGATGGGGTAGATGCTTTTCAGCTCCCGCTGACTGTACGTTCCGAAAATTTTCGTAATGAGTCCCATATGTATCGTGTCCTTTCTGTTTCCAAAAGGAAAGTATGCGTATTGCTCCCGTTTCCCTGCCGCCGGGCGGGAGAGCCTTCCGGCATCGCTGCGGCGAATAGAAACAAGAATACATCCTGTATCATACCACAAATTCCTGTCAGATGCAAAGGAAAAACGGCAACAAGAGCAATTTCACTAAAATAAAATGGCGACGATCGGCACTCTTTACGAAAAAACACACTGGGCGGCGAATTTGCTTGCAAAAAGCGGAAATTGTGATACGATGAAGCTGAAAAGGGAGGAGTCCGATGCACAGGTAGAAATATAATGGAAGAAATATCCAGCGACCCGGCTGCAGGACGTGCTTGCCATCGGAACCAATGCTTCCTTTGATGACAGCTTTGCAGAAAAGGGTTACGTGCATCAGACGTTTAAGTGCGGAATTTGCGGCAATGAAACAAAGAGGAACCGTGATGTAACGGAAAGCAGTCCAAAAGATGGGGATCTTAAGAGCGAATACAAAAATCTTCTGCCGCTCTTGCGCTTTAATCCCACTATCCCCCAGTGTGATGCCTGTGAGGCGGGAAATGTAGCGGATAGCCATTTTGCTACCTATCTATGCTATGGCGTTGTAACATCAACGGATGCAGTTATGCAACCAAGCTACGCCCATAAGACCCTTGGAGCCAGTAATATTTCTGTGTCGATAGATTCCAAGGGAGGTGTAAGTTTCTCTGTTGGCTTGGGTAGTAAGATTACCACATATTTGGCACGCCCAGTAACACTTGAGTAACAGGAGTATCAATGTTGGAGGAAAATTTATGAAGCCAGAGTGTCCCATAGACTGGAAAACAGCATTTACCGCCGCATTGCTCGGCTTTTTAGGAGCGTATCTGATCGGCGGCTACCTGAATATGCCGGACGCCGGGGCTATTGTGGCCATCGCCTATGTGGGCGGGCGCATCCTCTGGTATCTGAAACGGCTGGAGGCCCGTCAGGAGCCGAAGGACACCGTTGCGGATGCTCCCGCCGATACCGCAGCTGCCGATACGACGCCGGAGGGCAGTGGCACCGAAGGATAACGGATATCCCCGGACGGCGGGCCGGAGGACTGCCCACCGGCGGCCATAGGCTGTGGGGCGTACCCGTTGTCGCACATCGCACAAAAAATCATCGCCTGAATGTCCGATCCAGGCGATGATTTTGCCATTTCTTGGGAACTGCGGAAAAAAGCCTTGCAACACGGAAGCAAGTGATATAATATATTATCAGATATAGTGTATATAATATGTGTGATCTATGCAAATAATAGGGATGACAAGAGGAGAAATACCGTGAGAACCAGAGATCAAGAGGAATTTCAGCGCAAAAAAATCATGCTGATGGAGAAGTGCTACGACTGCTACGCCGAAAACGGTCTGGCCTCCGTGGGCATCCGGAAGCTAGCGGAGTCCTGTGGGTGCAGCTCCGCCGTGCTGTATATCTATTTTAGAGATTTGGACGATCTCATTGTCCAGTCCACCGCCTACTGCATGGAGAAGGTGGAGGACGACTTCATGGCCAAGGCCCCCACCGATCCGCAGGATCTGATGCGCTTCATCGACGAGATCCCCTACTGGACGGCCCGGCAGCACGGCAAGAAGTACCGCCTGATGTATCAGGTCTACACCCACCCCAAGTATATCCGCTACGGCAAGCAGTTCTTCGAGGGGGTCAACCGCCGCTACACCGAATACGCCAAATCGCTGGAGCCCAAGCTGGGCATCCCCTATACCACCATCACCCCGCTGATCTTCATCCTGATCCAGACCTGCGTCCACTACGCCATGTTCGAGGATGAATACTATCTGCAGTCCCAGCTGGAGGCGCTGAAGCAGGCCATTCGGCTGCTTATGACCCAGTACCGCACGGAGGACGCAAGGCCCGACGTCAAGGCGGAAAGCTGACGGTTCCGCCGCAGCGGCCGCAGAAAAAACCAAATAAGACAGAAACGGACCCCCTCGGCTATGGCCGAGGGGGTTCGTTTGTTATCTCTGCATTTGGCCGCTTACCGCTTGCGGGCCGTGGGCGCATCAGGTCACGGTGCGATTGATGCGCTTGACCTCGAAGGAGGTCCGGGACAGGGTTTGCCGGAAGCGGTCCCCGATCTCCAGGGTGACGGAGAAAATGTCGGTGGAGGCATCGTAGCGCAGGGTAAAGGCTGTTACCTGCAGACCCTTGGGGTAGGAGGCGGAGCCCAGCAGGTGACGATCGCCCAGCGCCAGCTGGCCGTCTTCACCGATCTGAAAGGCATCGCCCTTACCCTCCACGCTGCCCACGTTTTGGATGAAGATCTGCGTCAGGCCGCCGTTTTCATCCTGCGTCACGGTGCCGCAGAAGCGCAGCTTGTCGCTGATGACGCTGGTGAGGGTGGAGCAAAGCTCCTGCGCCTCCGACAGCCGCATGGACTCCGTATAGGTCTTGCCGGCAAAGCGGATGCCCACTACCAGCAGCGCCGTCAGCAGCAGCACGATCAGCACCGTACACAGCATCTCGGTCAGGGTGATGCCCCGCCGGTCACGGAGTTTTCTCATGGCGTATCCTCCGACACATAGTAGCGGTAGCCGTTCTCCTGATAGACCTCCACCGAGGTGCTGCCGGTCTGGCCGCTGCGGCCGGAGAGACGCAGCTGGGCGCTGCCCTCGGACTGGGCATCGCTGTACCGGAAGGAGACGTCGGTGTCCCGGATCTTGGCGTTGATCTTGGCGGCTGCCACGGCGGAGCCCGTCAGAAAGACGAACACCAGCACGATGATCAGCAGGGACACCAGAGTCTCCACCAGAGTTTCGCCCTTCTGGTTCTTCAGCTTTTTCATCCGGTGCCCCCCTTTTCAATGAGCGGTGTGTCCCAAGAGATGGTGGTGGTGGTAACGGTGGTCTGTCCCGTCTCGGTGTTGCCGCCGGTGACGATGGTGACCTGCTGCTTCCGCTCACCGCTGAGGGTGAGGGTCATAAGGCAGTTGCCCTGACTGCTGTCCGCCAGAGAAAGGGTCACGGTGATGTCGTAGGCGGGGGTCATGGTGAACTCCGCCTGTACGGCGTCCAGACCGCTGGCAGCATCCGGGGTGAGGGTGATGACGTCGGTATAGGCGATGCCACGGCCCACGGCCTCGATGCCCCGCTCCAGCCAGACCTTCATGGCCCCCTGCGGGGTCTGAGTTACCTCCGTCCGCTCGATATAGCTGCCGGTGGCAGTGGGGCGGCGGGTGACCTTCTGCTCATAGCCGGAGGAGAGGATATCGTCCCGCAGCAGCTCCGCAGCGGAGCTGACGGTGAGATAGGCCTGCTGGCTCTGGCGGTCGTTGGAGATGTGCCGGGCGGCGGTAGTGGCCGCCGTAAGGATCACTACGCTGACCATGCTGGCCACCAGCAGCAGGAGGAGGGCCATCAGAATGGTGACGCCCTTCCGGTCTGTACACTTTTTCATTCCAATGGTCTCCTTTCTGCAAAACGGTTATCGGGTCCAGCGCCAGCGGAGCAGACCGGGCTCCTCCGTATCCTGATAGATGGGTTCAAAGGTGGTATCCTGGAACAGGGGCAGGTCGGGACTGGGGGTCCAGCCCACAACGGGCCGGGGCGCCGAGACAAGCTCCTCCTCCGTGGGGAGGAAGCCGGCGGCGGGCTGGCCGAAGGGAACGGCCTTCTCCAGCCGCAGGCGGCCTACCACGAAGGTGGCGGTGATCTGCGTATCCTCCGCCGTCAGGGTATAGGGGATATCCAGCGCATAGGGCCGGCCGGTGCGGGTGTCGGTGAGGGTCACCTGCAGGGTGACTGTCTCCTGCTGCCGTCCGTGGATGGTGATGGGGCGATAGCTGAAGTCGCCGTCCTGCTGGGCGGCCACCACGTCGCCTACGCTGACCCGGTAGTCCTCATCGGCGGTGGAGAGCATATCGTGGGAAGTGCCGGTGCTATCCAGAACGGTAAGGGCCGTTACGGTGAAGCACCGGAAGTCCGCCGCCTTGCCACGGCTGTACAGGTACAGACCCTCGTAATCGGGGACATCGCCCTCGGCGGGGCCGAGAGGGGTATCCCAGTCGGTGGCGTCCCGATTCAGGATGCCCTGACGATACACGGCGTCTCCATCGCCCACATGGGCGATGCCCAGCACGCCCTGCATATGGATGGTGGCGGTGAGGCGCAGCTCACTGGTGAAGGTGCGCTGACCCACGGTGACACCGGCCTGCACCAGCAGAGTCTCCTCGCCCTCGCCCTTACCGGTGACGGTGACCTGCTGATCCCGACTCACCGGGGACAGCGTGACCACCCGGTCAGAGCCGCTGACCACGTCCCATTTGACGCCGGTGAGCACTTGGCCGGTGCCGTCCCGTGCGGTGAGGGTGAGGGTAGTACTCTCGCCTACATACTGCTCTACGGAGAGTTGATCCACGGAGATGGAGAGCTTGGCGGTGACGTCCACTGCCAGACGGGCGGTGTAATCCCCCAGTGTGGCGATGATCTCGGTGGAGCCGATGGCCTGTCCCACGATGCGGACCTTGTAGTGGCCCGTGCCGTCCGGCTGAAGCTCGGCAGTGACGATGCCGTCCTTGGTATAGGACAGGGTGGGGAGCTCCGTGCCGGGGGCCGTGCCCTCGAACCGCAGATCCAGCGTCACGGCGGATTCACCGCCGGCGGCATCATAGTCGGTGATCATGTCCAGCGTCAGCAAGCCCTTGCTCCAGTAGAGGCCAGATGACGGCCACCAGCCGTAGTGTAGACGGGCCCGGCCAAAGACGTTATCCTGGACCAGCACGGTGGGGAAGGGGAAGTCCTGACCCTGCAGGGCCTCGTCGCTGCCGGGGAAGCTGTATTTGCCGTGGACCTCGGCGCCGTTTTCCTCGGTAGTGACCCACGCAAAGCTGCTGCCCAGAGCGGCGGCGAAGCTATCGTAGCGCTGTGCAGTGCCGGTGCCGTTGTTCTGGGTGACGATGTTGGCACCGGTGCGCTGGGACATCTGCTCATAGGTCAGGCCCGTCAGGCCCTTGATGCTATACGTGTTGGAACCACCGTTCCAGCCGTAATTACGGAGGTAGCTGAGATCGCCGTTGAGCATTTTTCCCCGTGCCGCTTCTGTACGCAGCAGCCCGCTCAGGGAGTTGCTTCTGGAATTACCCTTGCCGTAGTATTTGGGCAGACTGTCGAAAGAAATGCTGTTCTTGCTGCTGTTGAGGTAGTAGCAGTTATTGATATAGAGCTTTGCATTGGTGCTGGCACCGGCTCGGTCGGCAATACTGCCCATAAGGGAGATGCCGGTGATGGTACCCTCCATGTCCGGGAACTCCATGTAGGTGTAGCAGTTATTGAAAGTGGGCTGACCATCCGAACTGTCGACGCGATTGACAAAGTTGGTGAAGCTGGCGGAGAAGCCGCTGCCGCCCATACCGCCGATATAGACATAGGTATCGGGGCCGGAGACACCGCCGGAATTCATCTTGACCCGGACGGCAGAGCTGCCGTCGGCAAAGACATTGTTGCTGCTGCCCACGGGGACACGCTCCTTCAGGGTCTCCTCCCCAACGGTGATGGTACCGCCGGTGTAGCAGTCCGTTACCGCAAAGCGCACACCGCCGGCCAGACCGCCTACACGCACATAGTTGCCGTAGCGGGCGGCGTTCATGTAGCCGTTGGTATCGACGTGGGTGCAGTTGATCTGCAGATCCACCACGGCGGAACACTTGTTGAGGTTGACGCTGGAGACACCCACCAGCCCGCCGATGGCGGCCTCACCCAGATGCTGCTTGTTACGGCTGTTGTCGGCCACAGTGTAGCCGGCGATGGCGCAGTTGGTGATGCTGCCGTTGCCCATGCTGCTGTTGTAGTCATAGGCGATGCCCACCAGACCGCCCAAGGCGTAGGAGGTGGAATACTGGCGCACCGTCCGGGTGCCGCTGGAGGGCGTGGGATCGGTATTGCGCTGGATGACGGCGCCGTTGTCACTATAAAGGACGATATTCGCGATCTCTGCGCCGGCGGTGGTGCCGAAGAGGCCCACGTTGTAGCAGTAGGAGTCGATGTTCACGTTCTTGATGTAGTAGCTCTGGCCGTCGTACTTGCTGCCGAACCAGTTGTACAGCACCATACGGTAGTCGGTGCTGCTGCCGCTGTCGTAGACAGAGCCGGCGATGGGATGGAAGCTGTAATTCAGGGAGGCATCCGTGGGATCCGTCAGGCTCTGGCCGTTGAGGTCATGGCTCTGCTTCCACGTGCGGATGGGACGGGTGCCGCCGGTGGAGTCGCCGGCAATGGCATCCTCCTTGCTCTGGTAGCCCCAGGTGACACGGCTATATTGCAGATAGGGGTAGTACTTGTACATACTCCCGCTGCCCGTCACGTCACGGGTGGAGCTGCCCTGATCGTCGTAGTAGCTCCAGTTGATGTATTGCAGCTGCTCCACGGACCGTACCTGATAGGGCAGGGCATCCGTGCCGGGCTCCACGCCGGTGGTGCCGCCGGTAATGCCGGTGCTGACGGCGGTGACGGCGTAGGAATCTGCGAAGAAGGGACTGACGGTGTAGGTGAACCACACATCCCCCTGAGACAGGAACCAGTAGCCGTTGCCGGTGGTGCCGCTGAGGAGCCGCAGACCGGTGTCGGAGGTCTGATAGGTGACGAAGCTGAACGGAGGCATCTGCTTCTCCAGCTCCGCCGCCGCCTCGGTGTTGCGGCCGTCCAGAGCGATGCGCTGGGTCTCCAGCAGGGGCTCCGTCTCGCCCTTGGACCAGTAGTAGCCGTAGCCGTAGGCGGTGATCTTGCCGCCGTCGTCGTGGGCGGTGCAGAGGCTGCTGCCGTCCTTGCGGACGCCGTTTTCAAAGCCGATGTATGAGAAGTGATAGCCGGGGTTACTGCCGCCCTCCTCGTGCTCCCAGTACACCATGCCCAGCGTACCCAGATCGGCGGGGGTCACCCAGTCGCCGTAATGGACGGGGCTGCCGTGGCCGGTGAGACTGGTGGGATAGGGATAGGCCTGCCCGTCGGTGTTCAGGGTTTTGCTGTGGTGATAGGTGTGGCTGGCATCGGCGGAAGAGAAGCCGGTGAGGGTCAGGGCCTTCAGTCCCTGCTCATTGACGGCCCGTGCGCCGGACTGGTCGCTGTAATCATACAGATGGACCTGTCCCACGAAGCGATAGGTACCGCCGCTGAGATAGCAGCAGCCGGAGGTGCTGCCGGTGGCCGGGGCGAAGCCGTAGGTATCGGCACCGGGGGAGGTAAGGGCCGTGGCGCAGTAGCTGCTGCGGATGGAGCCGATGTTCTCCCCGGCGAAGCCGCTGAGGGCCACGCCGCCGCCACGGATCTGGAGCACCTCCACGTTGGCCATGGCGTAGCTCTGGCTCACCAGACCGCTGTTGCCGCCGGTGAAGCCGCCCATCAGCAGACGGGCATAGTTGCTGCTGGCGGTGAGGGAGGGGGTGCTGACGCTGCCGGAGCGGATGGTCCCGGCGTTATAGCCCACGAAGCCGCCCATATACAGGACGCTGCCCTGATAGGCGTGGGCTGTGACGGAGTAGCCCGCCGCAGCGCAGTTGTAGACGGTGCCGTCGTTGCGGCCTGCCAGTGCGCCGACATAGGCGGTACGCAGGCGCAGGATGCCCCGAAGCGTCACGGAGTAGTCCTGCTCTCCGGTGGTGAGCACCACATTCCGCAGACTACCCTGATTCAGGCCGAAGAGTCCGGCGTAGTCGCCGCCGTTGGGACTCTGAAGCGGCACAGCGGCGATGGGATAGGTGCCGCCGTCATAGATGTGGGTAAAGGGGACGACGGCACTGCTGCCGATGGGCTGCTGGCTGGTGACGGCGGCGCCGCTGCGGCCGTAGTTCGCCCAGTCGTAGCCGGAGTAGTCGATGCTGCGCTCCTGCTGGAGGGTGGTGTCCTTGGCCAGCAGGGGGCTGTACTGCTCATAGTACAGGCTCAGGTTATTCAGCTGCCGGGCCGTGCGGATGCCGATCTCGCTGGGGGCCTCCGGGGCCTCGGAGCCCTCCGATACCCAGCAGGTGAAATGGGGATTGAAGTAGTAGGTGGTGTCCTCCACCTGCACCCGGCGGTAGAAGTCCGTGGATACCTCGGTGGTGTTCACCAGTGTCCGGGGCAGGGGCAGCAGGTAGTAGCCCCCGCCCATGTCGATGGCGTTGGCACGGTACAGGGTAGAGGTGACCTCCCGGCCCCCCAGCGAATAGCGCACCGTCAGATCCTGCTCCGGCAGCGTGCTGTACATCATGCCGTAGCCGTCGCCCACCACCGTGCCGGTGGTTTTGACGGTGGACTTGTTGGCGCCACGGAAGCCGTAGCTGCCGTCGGAATAGACCTCGTAGTACACCAGTGTACCGGCCTCGAACTGAGCCTGCCAGTCGCCGTAGTGGGTCAGTCCCATCAGACGGGGATAGGAGTAAGCGCCCAAGCCCATGCCGTCCACCAGGTTATAGGCCACGGTGTCGCTGCCGCCGGTCTCAGCGGTGAAGGCGTCGTTGAGGTACTTCGCGATGGCGTCGGCCCGGTTGCGGCCGCTCCACTGCTCATAGTCGGCAAAGACCGTGCCGTCCATGTCGTGGTCGCCGTGGGACATATAGTAGGTGCTGGTGATATCGGGCTTGCCGGTGGTGACATCCGCAGGCTTGGCGGTGGAGTAGGTGAGCTTTTCACTGCCGTTCAGCCGGGCGCTGGCGCTGTAACAGGTGTCGATGACGTCGCCGTAGGACAACTCACCGCCCACCAGACCCGCCATGACGTCGGCCTCCTGGAAACCGGCGGTGTAACAGTCCCGCAGGGTGATGTCCGCCGTGCCGATGCAGCTGCCGATGAGGCCGCCGGTGGTGCCGGAGGCGTAGAGGTAGCAGTCGGCGTAGGAGTGCTCCACATAGACGGTGCGGGTGCCGCTGATGTAGCCCACCAGACCGCCGGCGCAGCGTCCGCCCTCCAGCACCGTGGAGGCGAAGCTGTTGCGGACGGTGAGGTCATGACCACAGCGGCCCACCAGACCACCGGCGGTGGCGCCGCTGATCCAGATATCCTGCTCGTTTTTGCTGCTGAGCTTGTCACGGGTGGGGCTCAGGTAGACCTGACAGCCCTCAATGGTGGTGCCGCCCCGGAGGGAGCCGGCCAGACCGCCGACATTGCCCCCGGCGCTGATCTGGGCACCGCACAGACGGATGTTTCGCAAGGTGCCCCGGAAGCTCTCGAACAGGCCGCCGTCGCCGTCGGTATCCACCGGCAGCTCATAGATCACAGGGTGATAGGACTGGGTGCCTACGGCGACGGTGCTGTCGTAATAGGCGAGGTTCTCGTTATAGATGGGGGTGAACCTCCGCCCCGGATAGCAGCTGTCCCAGCCGTCGTCCATGCCGGTGTTGACGAACTGGATATCCTGCTCCTGCAGCGCCCGTGTGATGGCGGTGGGCAGACCGGAGCCCTCGTCCAGATTTTGCAGATGCCGGGCATAGGTGACCACGGCGGTGGTGCCGCCGTCCCGGACCTCGGCAAAGAGACTGTTGGTGGTGAGCTTGCCAGTGACGGAGTCCACCAGACGGCTGTCGCTCTCTACCTCCACCTTCAATGTCAGGTCGGAGCCGGGGGTCAGCTGCCGGAAGCGGCGCTGCTGGGAGAAGCGCTTGCCCTCCGTCAGGTCGTCCAGCACCATGGTGACGGTATAGGTGCGGTAGGAGACGTTGACTTCGGAGCCGGTGAGCTCCATCCGCCCGGTGGAGTGGCCCTGTGCGTCCGTCACCGTCACATAGAAGTGCAGGGGGTCACGGGGCGTGTCACAGGTGACCTTCAGCAGCAGACGCTCCTTGTTGATGATCTCCATCTTGGGGGTCAGCTTGCCGGTGTCCTCACTCTGGACGCTGTCGCCGCCGTAGTAGCCCACGGTAGCCCCCTCCTGCACCCGGCGATCCCGTGAGCGCAGGGGGTTGAAGGCGTCGAAGCTGTACTGCATGGGCTTTTCGCTGTAAAACACGGCGTAAACACTGCCGCTGCCGGGGTCATACTCGATGACCCAGTTGGCGTCCCACAGCTCCGCCTCCACCTGCTCACGGAGCAGGATGCTCCCGGCGGCGGAGGTGTCGGTGCTTTTGGCGGCGGAGGTGACGTAGTACAGAGTACTGGTGGTGTACTTATCCTGATCGGCGTCCCAGGGGATGTTGTTCAGGGCCGTGGCCCGGTCCTTGCCGTACTCGTCGCTGCGGCCGCTGGCCTGCAGCTGGGAGAGGCGGTTCTGAGCCGCCAGATAGATGGTCTCCGCTTTGGAATCCAGCTCCGACTGGCGGATGTTGCGCTGGTGGCGGCTGATGGGGATCATGGCCAGCGCCAGCAGGATGATAAGGATGGCCAGCGCCAGCAGCACCTCCGTCAGCGTGAAGCCCCGTCTATTCCGTTGTAGTTTTCTCTCAGTCATAGAAAAAGCTCCCCGCCCCACGGCATCCTCAGGACATGATCTCGAAGTAGGTGATGACCAGCGTGGTCTCCACGGTGCCGCTGTTGCGGCCCTCGGTATAGGTGTTCATATTCATGTCGGAGATCTGGCTGATGTTCTCGCTGGAGCACAGCCGATCCACGATCTGCCGGGCCTGCGTATAGGTGGAGGTCCGGAAGGTCATGACGATGGGCCGCAGCATGATATAGTCCTGCTGCACGGTACCCGCAGAGCAGTCCAGCGAATAGTCCAGCGTGTCGCTCATGATCTCATGGAGCTCGATCATCAGCTTGCCGCTGTTGTCGTACTGGGGGATGGTGCGCTTCTCGCCCGCCGCCTTGATCTCGTCGATGGCCTTCTGCATCTTCTGCATCTGGGCCATTTTTCCCTGATTGGCGTCCAGCTCCGTTTGCTCGGCCTCCATGTTCAGCCGATAGCTGGATACCTGATCGTTGATGGGGATGAGGATCAGCTTACAGTAGCCCGCCACCAGCACCACCACGATCAGCACCAGCAGCAGGGTCTTTTCCCGTCTTGTCAATTCCCGGTTCATTTGTCTGCCTCCTCTGCGCTGCGTAGGGTGATGCGGACGGTGAAGTCCAGAATGGTGGAGACGTTGCCGTCCTCCGTGGAGGCCAGATTCAGCTCCACATTGCTGACGATGGGGGACTGCTGGATCACGTCAAACATCCGGGAGATCTGATCCAGACTCATGCCGGACATGGCCACCACCATCTTGTTGCCGGATACCTGCAGCGATACCAGCCGTCCACGGGACAGCATCTCCTGCTCCAGCAGATCCAGCGCCTTCTGGCGGTCCACCAGAGTGCCGTTTTCCTCGCTGCCGTCGGTGGCCCACTCCATGGAGTAGGTGCGGTATTCCATCAGCAGACGGTCGTAGCCCTTCAGCAGTTCCTGCATCTGGGTATACTCCGTGTGAACGGAGGCGTAGGCGGCCTGCGCCGCATCCAGCCGGCGGTACTGGTCGATGACGCCGAACTTGGCCACGCAGCCCGCCAGAATGACGATGGCCAGACAGCCCACCAGCAGGGTCAGACGGGGATTGCCCTTCTGTTCCCGCATATTCAGATTGATGCCCTGCTTATGGGGGCATTTGAGGGTCTTGCGACCGGCCTCCGAAGGCCCCTTTTTCATCTTTTCTGCCATTATTGCAGGCCTCCCTTGATGCCAAGATCCACGCCGCCGATGGCCCGCAGGTACATCCACGGCTCCTCGGTGGACATCCGCTGGCCCAGCAGCTCGGCGGAGGTGTGCAGCGTCATGCCGGTGGTATCGGCGATGGTGTCGTACAGCGGCTGAATGGCGCTGCCGCCGCCGCACAGGCACAGCTGCGTCAGCTCCCGCTCCCGGTTGTTGTAGTTGAAGAAGTTCACGGCCTTCACCACCTCCACGGCGATGCGGCCATACAGCTCACGGGCCTGCTCCGACTCCAGCACATGGTTGTAGTTCTGGCGCACATACTCGTGAGCCACGTGGACGTCCACGCTGCACTGATCGGCCACCAGATGCTCCAGATCGGACACCCCCACCTCGATCTCCCGGCGGCTGGCGAAGTGGCCGCCCCGGTAGATATACAGGAAGGTGGCGCTGTGGCCCAGATTTACCACGCACAGGTCACGGCCCTCCTGCTGGGTACGGCGGTAGTAGGCCTGCAGCACGGCGCTGTAAGCGCACTCGCTGGGGGTCAGCACCCGCAGGCGGAAGCCCGCCCGGCGCAGCATGGTCCGATAGCTCTCCACGGTGCCCTTCAGGGTGGCGCAGGCCAGCAGATTCATCTCCGTGGGCTGGCCGGACTCGTCCCGCAGCACCTCCCGCATGGAATAGTCGAAGAAGTACTTGTTCTTCTCCTCCGTCAGATAGTCCCGGAACTCATAGGGCAGGTTATACAGCAGCTGCTGCTCCGTCATGGCGGGCATCACCAGCTCACGGGTGAACACCTCCGTGGAGGGCAGCACCAGCGCTGCATGGGTCAGGGGGATGCCGTTACTTTTGGCCGTCTGGCGTAGGAAGTCCGCCATGGCGTCCATGGACAAAATCCTCGAACCAGAGACCATGTTGTCCGGCAGCTCCGCCGTGACGGCCTTTTTCAGGTCCGCACCGGCGAAATATACCAGCTTGACGCTGCTCTCACCGATGTCAAAGCCAACGATCTTTTCCAAAATGCTCGTCCTCACTTTCAAGAATTACAGCAGCCCCAGATACCAGTCGATGATCTGTTGGCCGCACAGCGCCGTCAGCCAAGCGCCAAGGGCGATGCTGGGGCCCCACGGGATGGCCTCGCCGCCGCCCCGTTTTTTTTGCAGGAGTCCCCACACGATGCCGATGACGCAGGCCGCCACCAGACACAGAAGGTTCCGCTTCCAGCCAAAAAACAGCCCCGTCAGGAACAGGAGCTTGATGTCGCCGCCGCCCATGGCCTCACGGCCCAGCAGCTTCTCCATTCCCAGCACCAGAAGCAGCACGCACCCCGCCACCGCCAGACCGCCGATGGTGCCGTCCAGCGCCCGCCGGAGCGGCTGGGGGGCGAAGAAAAGAGTGATGATAAATAGCACAACGCCGACCGCTATAAAACGGTCGGGGATGATGTACCCCTCCAAATCCGCAAAGGAGCAGACCAGCAGGATGCTGGCCACGCACCAGCCTTCGAGAGCTTGGAGCGAAATATCATAATGCAGCAGCAGCGTCACGAACACCAGCGCCGAGACGGCCTCGGCCAGAACGTGACGCCGGGAGAGCTTGGCCCCGCAGTAGCGGCAGCGTCCGTGGGCGGCCAGATAGCTGACCACCGGGATCAGGTCCCGCACCGTCAGCACATGGCCGCAGGCGTCGCAGTGGGACCGGCCACGCAGCACGCTCTCCCCATGGACGATGCGCCAGGCTGCACAGTTCAGAAAGCTGCCCATGCACGCACCCAGCAGGGCGGCCAGCAGGCAGCAGTAAACAGTTAGGAAGGGATCGGCATACAGCATGGGGAAGGCTCTCCTTTAGATGGGACTGCTCTCACGGAGCGGGGAGGGACGCCAACCCACGGCCATCCCCGCCCGATGAGAGACGGGTCGCCCCGCACCGGCCCGGCCGGGCCGGTGCGGGAGCTGTTGCGTGTGAATGTGACAAGAGGATGTCAGTTGATCTCGGGCGTACCCAGCGTCCAGGTGAAGGTCTTGCTGTCGGCATTGGCGGTATCGGTCAGCTTAGAAGCGGTGTAGGTGATGGTGCCGTCGGCGACAGTCAGCTTGTTAGGATAGTTCAGGGTCAGGGTATCGGTGCCAGCGGGACCCTTCAGGAAAGCTTCCTTATCAGCGGGAGCCTTGGTGTTCTCGGTGAGCATAGCGGTCTGCCACTCGGCATAGGTAGCACGGACATTGGCCACGTCAGCGGCTTCCTTGGACTTGGTCAGGGCGCCGTTGAACACGGGGATGGCGATGGCCACCAGCACAGCGATGATGGCGACGACGATCAGCATCTCCATCAGAGTGAAGCCCTTCTTGTTCTGCAGTTTCTTCAGCATAGTTCTACATCTCCTATTATTTTTTGCTATTTTTTGCGGTTTTTATCTTGATCCGTACAGGGTTGTTATACGGATAGGATACGAATTTGGGTGCGGCGGCCTTACATTCCGCCGTAGAGGGTGAACAGCGGCAGATACACCGCCAGCAGCAGCACCACCACGATCACCGCCAGAGCGATGGTGATGATGGGCTCCAGCACCGACAGCAGGCGGGCGGTGGTGACCTCCACCTCGTTGTCAAAGTATTCACCGATGACGTCCAGCGTCTCCTCCAGCGAGCCGGACTGCTCGCCTACGCCCACCATCTCCGTCAGCATTTTGGGGAAGTACTCGATCTGACCCATGCTCTCGGAAATGGTGCGGCCACGCTCCACCTTCTGCTTCACCTCCTGCACGGCCAGTGCGAAGGTGTAGTTGCTGATCACGTTGCCGGTCACATCCAGAGCCTTGGGGACCGGCAGACCGGCCGTCAGCATGGTGGCCATGCTGTGGGCGAACTGTGCGGCGGCGCTGAGGCTGTGGAGTCGGTGGAGGGGGGCCTTGGTGAGGCTCCATGCGGCGATGGCCTTCCGGCCCTGAACAGAGCGGCGGGCCACCATATAGGCGATGCCCAGCCCGGCGGCGATCAGCAGAAGCAGCCACCACCAGCCCACGAAGAAGTCACTGGTGGCCAGCAGCACACGGGTGATGCCCGGCAGCTGGGTGTCCATCTCGGCAAAGACATCGTTGAAGGCCGGGACGGCCACGGCGATGATGATAATAAACACGACGATGGCCACCACAATGACCATGGCGGGGTAGGTCAGGGTGCTGACCACCTTGGCCTTGGTCTTGGCGGATTTATCATAGTACCGGTGCAGCCGCTGGAAGCACTCCTCCAGCGTGCCGGACTGTTCTCCAGCCCGGACCGTCTCGATGAAGGTCTTGGGCAGATAGGGGGCGTTGTTTTCAAAGCTCTGGGCCATGGAGTAGCCTGCGCCCACCTCCTCGGCCACCTTCTCCAACATCTGGCGGATGTGGCGGTTCCTGGTCTGGGCCGCCACCATCTCCACACAGTGCTGAATGGACATACCTGCGGAGAGGATAATGGCGAACTGGGAGCAGATCAGGGCCAGCTCCTTTTCCTTGATCTTCAGGCCGATGGGGCGGTTGAAGATGCTTTCCTTCTTCTCCCGTACCTCCTCCAGCCGGGTGATAACGGCTACGGTCTCCCGCAGGCGGCTGGCGGCCTCGAACTCGTCATAGGCCCGGATGACGCCGGATACAGCCGTTCCGTCCTTGGTCTGGCCCTTGTAACGGTATGTGGTCATGGCGTGTCTCCGCTCCTTCCGTGCCGGGTTTTACGCAATTACTCGTCTACTGTGGTGTTGATGATGCGGGCGGCCTCCTCGGCGGAGGTGACCCCCTCCAGCACCAGCCGGCGGCAGCTCTCCCTCATGGAGCGGAAGCCGTTTTTGCGGGCCTCCTCCGTCAGCCGTTCCTCGTTGGCGCCCTCGCTGATGAGCCGCCGCAGGCGGCCGCTGAGCATCAGGATCTCAAAGGCGGCCCGGCGACCGGTATAGCCGGAGTGATGGCACTCCGGACAGCCCTCGCCCTTATAGAAAGTGACATGGCTGTCCTCCGGCATCCCCAGCAGGGCCAGCTCCTCGGCAGAGGGCTGATAGCCCTTCTTGCAGTGGGGGCAGACCTTCCGCAGCAGACGCTGGCTCACCACGCCCCGCAGGGCGCTGGCCACCAGCCACGGCTCCACGCCCACGTCCTTGAGCCGGTATACGGCGGACACGGCGTCGTTGGTGTGCAGAGTGGAGAACACCAGATGACCGGTGATGGCGGCCCGCATGGCGATGGAGGCCGTCTCGCCGTCCCGGATCTCACCCACGGAGATGATGTCCGGGTCCTGACGCAGGATGGCTCGCAGGCCGCTGGCGAAGGTCATGCCGGTCTTTTCGTTGATCTGGCACTGGCTGACGCCGGGGATGTGGTACTCCACCGGGTCCTCCAGCGTGACGATGTTGATCTCCTCACGGGACAGATCCCGGATCATGTTGCACATGGTGGTGGACTTACCGGAGCCTGTGGGCCCCACCAGCAGAATGACGCCGCTGGTGTTTCGCAGCAGAGCGTTGTAGTTGTCAAGATCCTGCCCCTCCAGTCCCAGCTGGGATTTGCTGAGGGCCTGAGCGGACTTGTCCAGCAGACGCAGCACCATCTTCTCGCCATACACCGTGGGCATGGAGGAGATACGCAGGTCCAGACTGTGGCCCCGCACCGACTGGATGGCGTGGCCATCCTGCGGGATCTTATGCTCGGCAATATTCATACCGCCCATGATTTTCAGGCGGGAGATCACGGTATTCTGCAGGTCGGCGGGCACCGTCAGGATGCGGCGGAGCAGACCATCGATGCGCATCCGCACCACCATCTCACCCTCCTGCGGCTCCAGATGGATGTCGCTGGCCCGCTCGGTATAGGCCCGCTCGATGAGGGCGTTAACGAAGCGGATGGTGGGGGCGGACTCCTGAGGGTCCGCCGTGTCCTGCGCCATTTGGGCGGGGATGACATCGCTGCTGCTGCCGGCCTCTCGCTTCATCTCCTCGATGACCCGTGCCGTACCCTCGTTGCCGTACAGGCGGCTGATGGCCTGCTCCACGGCCTTGCGGGTGGCGATCATGGGGATGATGCGCTTACGGGAGGCGGTTTTGACCTCATCCTGAGCCACGAAGTCCAGAGGATCGCTCATGGCCAGATACAGGCTGTTGCGTACCAGCTTCACCGGCACCACGCAGTATTTCTTGGCGATGTTCCGGGGGACATACTGGGCCAGCTCCACGGGGATGGAAATGGCCGTCAGGTCCACAAAGTCCACGCCCAGCTGCACTCGCAGAGCGTCGATGAGCTGCGCCTCCGTGATGAAGCCGTTCTGGATCAGCACATCGCCCAGCCGCTGCTTTGTCTCCTTCTGGAGTGCCAGAGCACGCTCCAGCTGCTGCCCTGTGATGGTCCCGGACGCCACCAGCAGATCGCCCAAGCGCATATAGGCCATTTCACTCACCTCCCGGTCGAAAGTCTGTCATGTACGGACATGGATAAAACGCACAGCCCACCCGACGCATTCGACAATGTCGGATCCTGTGCGCTAGAGGGCTATAATATACCCCAATTCCACGGCAAAGTCAACCGATTTTTCGTAATTTATTAAAAAAGTTCTCACAAATTCTCTATAAAATGACATATTAGTCCGATATGAGAAAAGTATGAGAAAAATGTTGAAAACTGGTATTTTTGACTGATTGAATGACAGAAATGACAAAATGGAGCCAGTATTTTTCTAAAAAGAAAAGAGGACAGCTGCAGGCTGCCCTCTTGTGGGTGAACTGTATTTCAATTAGCGAGATTTTAACGGGTCGGCAGATGCGGCTCCAGCCAGTGCCAGATGTCCTCATAGACCGTCTGGCGCATGGGGCCTTCGTTGAGGATCTCGTGCCGCAGGCCGGGATACAGCTTCAGAGTCACGTCCGACAGGCCCGCCTTGCGGAAGGCGTCGGCGGTGCGGCGGACACCCTTGCCCATATCGCCCACCGGATCCCGGTCGCCGGAGATCAGCAGCACCGGCAGGCTGCTGTCCATGCGGGCCAGATTCTTGGGGTTCTGGTTGAAGGCGATGCCGTGGAGCATCTGGCGGAACAGCCCCACCGTGGCATCGGCGCCGCAGAGGGGGTCGGCAATGTAGCGGTCCACATTTTCGGAGTCTGCCGACAGCCAGTCATAGCCGGTGCGGTTGGGAGCAAAGGCCTTGTTGTAGCCGCCGAAGGCCAGATCGTTCACCAGCTTGCTGGCGGCGGAGGGCCCCTGTGCGGCGCAGACCACCTCCGCCACGGCACGGCCTCCGGTCAGCTTGGCCTGTGGCTGCCAGCCGGTACCCATGATAATGGCGGCCCGCAGGGTGCCGGGATAGCGGATCAGGTAGCTGCGGGCCAGAAAGGAGCCCATGCTGTGGCCCATGAGGCACAGCGGCACACCGGAAAACTCCCGCCGCAGCTGCTCGTGCAGCAGCTGGATATCCGCCACCACCGTCTCCCACGGGGTGCCGTCGCCAAAGTAGACGGGGGTTCCGCCCTCCGGCAGGGAGCCGCCGTGGCCCAGATGGTCGTGGCCCACCACCGCCAGCCCCTGCTCATTGAGGTAGCGGGCGAAGCCGTCGTAGCGGCCGATGTGCTCGGCTACGCCGTGGGAAATTTGCAGCACGGCACGAGGCGTTCCCTCCGGCAGCCACTGCATGGCGTGGAGCCGGGTCTTGCCGTCGCTGGAGAGAAAGGTGAACTCGGTGAGATTTGTCATGGAAATTTCATCCTTCCTATGGTAAAATAAGAACTATTCTATGGACAGTATACCACAAACCCACCAAAAAGAAAAGAGGAGACGGCTATGGCATCGTATATTCTGGCACTGGATCAGGGGACGACCAGCTCCCGTGCCATCGTATTTGACCGGGCGGGGCAGATCGCCGCCAAGGCCCAGCACACCTTTCCCCAGATCTATCCGCAGGCGGGCTGGGTGGAGCACGACCCCATGACCATCTGGGACACGGAGCGTTTGGCGGCGGCGGAGGCCATCCGGGGGCTGCCGGAGGGCAGCATCGCCGGCATCGGCGTCACCAACCAGCGGGAGACCACCATTGTTTGGGATAAGGCCACCGGCCAGCCGGTGTATAACGCCATCGTCTGGCAGTGCCGTCGGACGGCGGAGCTGTGCGAGGAGCTGAAGCGGCAGGGACTGGAGGAGCGCATCGTCTCCACCACGGGACTGCTCATCGACGCCTATTTCTCCGGCACCAAGATCCGCTGGCTCCTGGATAACGTCCCCGGCGCCCGGCAGCGGGCGGAACGGGGGGAGCTGCTGTTCGGCACGGTGGAGACGTGGCTCATCTGGAGGCTGACGGGGCAGCACGTCACCGACTACTCCAATGCCTCCCGCACCATGCTCTTTGATATCCACCGGCTGTGCTGGGATGAGGAGCTGTGCCGCCTGCTGCGGATCCCCGCCTGTATGCTGCCCCGGCCGGTGGAGAACAGCGCCGTCTACGGCACGGTGCAGCCGGGCATCCCCGGCCTGGAGACGCTGGCAGGAGTACCGGTGTGCGGTGCCGCCGGCGATCAGCAGGCGGCCCTTTTCGGGCAGGCCTGCTTCCATCCCGGCGAGGCCAAGAATACCTACGGCACCGGCTGCTTTACCCTGATGAACGTGGGGACGGAGCCGGTCCGCAGCCGGGCGGGACTGGTGAGCTCCGTGGCATGGAGCGTAGGGGGCAGGACCACCTATGCCTTGGAGGGCAGCGTCTTTAACGGCGGCAGCACCATCCAGTGGCTGCGGGACGAGCTGCGGCTGGTGGACTCCGCCCCGGAGTGTGACCGGCTGGCGGAATCCGTGGAAAGCTCCGGCGGCGTGGTGGTGGTTCCGGCCTTCACCGGACTGGGTGCGCCCTATTGGGATATGTACGCCCGTGGGGCCATTCTGGGCATCACCCGTGGTACGGGCCGGGCCCATATCGCCCGTGCGGTGCTGGAGTGCATCGCCTATCAGGTGACGGATCTGATGCTGGCCATGCGGCAGGATGCCGGGTGCGACATCACGGCCCTGCGGGCCGACGGCGGCGCCAGCGTGTCGGACATCCTCATGCAGATGCAGGCGGATCTGCTGCGGATCCCGGTGGACCGCCCCACCATGGTGGAGACCACTGCCTTCGGCGCAGCATCGCTGGCGGGATTGGCCTGCGGCCTGTGGCGGGATACGGAGGAGCTGGCGGCCCTGCGGCGCAGCCAGCGGGTGTTCCTGCCCCAGCGGCCCCAGGCAGACTGCGACGATGAGTACCGCCTGTGGAAAAAGGCCGTCAGCCGGGCCTGCCATTGGGCGGAGTGACAGAGGAGGATACACAATTATAAAAATTAAGTGCGTAAAAAAGGAGGCCGGACTCTGTCCGGCCTCCTTTCATGGGGATCTGGTGTTCTGGGAGCCTGTAGGTTTACTGCCCCATCAACTGAGCTCGGACTGGCCGGTATACAGCTGATAGTACTTGCCCTTCTGGGCCAGCAGCGTCTTATGGTTGCCCCGCTCGATGATCTGACCCTGCTCCAGTACCAGAATGGCCTGCGCATTGCGGACGGTGGAGAGCCGGTGGGCGATGACGAACACCGTGCGGCCCTCCATCAGGGAGTCCATGCCCTCCTCGATGAGCTTCTCCGTGCGGGTATCGATGGAGGAGGTGGCCTCGTCCAGGATCAGCACCGGGGGATCGGACACGGCAGCCCGTGCAATGGCCAGCAACTGGCGCTCCCCCTGACTGAGACTGCCGCCGTCGCCGGTGATGACGGTGTCGTAGCCTTGGGGCAGATGGCGGATGAAGGTGTCGGCGTTGGCCAGCTTGGCGGCGGCCCGGACCTGTTCATCCGTGGCGTCCAGCTTGCCGTAGCGGATGTTGTCGGCAATGGTGCCGGTGAAGAGGTGGGTATCCTGCAGGACGATGCCCAGCGACTTGCGCAGAGAGTTCTTGCGGATCTCCCGGACGTCGATGCCGTCGTAGGTGATGGTTCCCTGCTGAATGTCGTAGAAGCGGTTGATGAGGTTGGTGATGGTGGTCTTTCCGGCGCCGGTGGAGCCCACGAAGGCGATCTTTTGGCCGGGCTCGGCAAAGAGGGAGATATCGTGGAGCACCGCCTTATCCGGATCGTAGCCGAAGGTGACGTGGTCGAAGCGCACGTCGCCCCGCAGCTCTGTCAGGGAGCCGTCGGGCTTCTTCCATGCCCAGTGGCCGGTGCGCTGAGGCACCTCGGTGAGGGTATTGCCGTTCTTCTCCACCCGGACGATGGTGGTCTGGCCCTCGTCCTCCTCCGGCTGGGCCTCCATGACGGCGAAGATACGCTCGGCGCCGGCTATGGCGGCCAGAATGGTGTTCACCTGCTGGCTGATCTGGCTCACCGGCTGGGACACCTGCTTGACGTACAGCAGATAGGCCCCCAGAGAGCCGATATCGAACACACCGCCCATGGCCAGCAGTCCGCCTACGCAGCAGGTGACGGCGTAGTTGATGCGGGAGAGATTGGCGGTGGCGGGCATCATGGATCCGGCATAGGTCTGGGCCATGGTGGCCGCCGTCTGATAGGTATCGTTGCGGGCAGAGAACTGGTCGATGGCCTGCTGCTCGTGGTGGAACACCTTGATGACCTTCTGGCCCTCGATCATCTCCTCAATGTAGCCGTTGAGGTCGCCAAGAGCGGCCTGCTGCCGCTGGAAGCTGACCCGGCTGCGTCCACCGATGACCTTCACCACCAGCAGCATCAGCCCCAGAAAGGCGAAGGTGATAAGGGTCAGCGCCCAGTTCAGGTACAGCAGCATCCCGATGGTGCATAGGAACGTCAGGGAGTTGGACAGCACATTGGCGAAGCTGTTGTTGATCATCTCGGACACCGTGTCGATGTCGTTGGTGAAGCGGCTCATGAGGTCGCCGGACTGGTGGGTGTCGAAGTAGCGCAGGGGGAGCTCCTGCAGCTTGTCGAACAGATCCTGCCGCAGGGCGGCCACCGTGCGCTGGGACACCCGCACCATGATGCGGGAATACACATAGGAGCACAAGGCCGACAGCACGAACACCAGTCCCATCAGCACCAGCAGCTTCAGCAGACCGGCGAAGTCGCCGGGGAGGATGTAGTCGTTGATGGCGGGCTTGAGAAAGTAGCTGCTGGCCACGGAGCCCACGGAGCTGAGCAGCAGGCAGGCGGCCACCAGCACCAGCAGCCCCTTATAGCGGCCCACATAGTGAAGCAGCTTCTTCACCGTGCCCCGCAGGTCCTGAGGGCGCTGATAACCGTGGCTGCGGGGGCCGTGGCCGGGTCCGCCGGGACGGCGGGGCGGCATGGAATTTTTCTGTTCAGCCATCGATGCTCACCCCTTCCTGCTGAGACTGATAGACTTCCCGATAGATCTGATTGGACGCCATCAGCTGTTCATGGGTCCCCATACCGGAGATCTTGCCGTCGTCCAGCACCAAGATCACGTCGGCGTCCATAACGGAGGAGATGCGCTGGGCAATAATAAGCTTGGTGGAGCCGGGCAGCGCCTCCTTCAGCGCCGCACGGATCTTGGCATCGGTAGCGGTGTCCACGGCGGAGGTGGAATCGTCCAGGATCAGCACCTTGGGCTTGCGGAGAATGGCACGGGCAATGCACAGGCGCTGCTTCTGCCCGCCGGAGACATTGGTGCCGCCCTGCTCGATGCGGGTGTCGTAGCCGTCGGGCATCCGGGAGATGAACTCGTCGGCGCAGGCCATGCGGCAGGCGGTCTCCATCTCCTGGTCGGTGGCGTTCTCGTCGCCCCAGCGGAGGTTATCCCGGATGGTGCCGGAGAACAGGGTGTTCTTCTGCAGCACCATGGCGCAGCCCTCCCGCAGCGTCTCCATGGTGTAGTCCTTGACGTTGTGGCCACCTACATAGACGGCCCCCTCCGTGGCCTCATACAGCCGGGGGATCAGGCTCACCAGTGTGCTCTTGGCGCTGCCGGTGCCGCCCAGAATGCCCACGGTCATGCCGCTGGCAATGGAGAAGTCAATGTCCGTCAGGTTCCACTCGGCACTGTCGGGATGGTATTTGAAGTAAACGTGGTCAAAGCGGATGGAACCGTCGGAGAGGGTGAGTTCCCGCTCGGTGCCGTCGTCGGCGATCTCCTTCACGGCATCGTCGTCGGTGATCTCCGGCTGCTCCTCCAGCACCTCCACAATGCGCTTGCCGCAGGCGATGGAGCGGGTCAGCACCATCATCACCATGGCCACCATCATCAGGGCCATGAGAATTTCGGAGGCGTAGGTGAAGAAGGCCAGCAGGTCGCCGGAGAGCATCTGGCCGCCGGCCACATAGTGACCGCCCAGCCACATGATGGATACGATGGTGCCGCCCATAATGAGGTTCACCATGGGGATGAAGGTCACCACGAAGCCGAAGGCCCGCTCCGCCGTCTGGCGGAGCGTCTCGCTGCGCTGGAAGAATTTCTCCTTCTCCCGGTCCTCCCGGACGAAAGACTTCACCACACGGATAGCGTTCAGATCCTCCTGCACCACCAGATTCAGTCCGTCGGTGGCCTTTTGCAGGGAGGTGAAGAAGGGCCCCACATACCGCAGTATGATGAACACCATCAGCGCCAGCAGCGGCAGGATCACCAGAAAGATCTGGCTCAGCTGCAGACTGATGCGAAGGGCCATCACCAGAGCGGTGATGAGCATCACCGGAGCCCTTACCAGCATCCGCATCCCCATCATCAGGGTCATCTGCACCGACGAGACGTCGTTGGTGAGCCGGGTGATGAGGGAAGCGGTGGAAAAGTGCTCGATGTTGGAAAAGGAGAAGCGCTGTACCTGCCGGTACTCCGCTTCACGGACGTTGGCGCCGAAGCCCATGCCGGCCTTGGCGGCCAGCGCCGCTGCGCCCACGCCCAACGCCAGGCAGATCAGGGCCATCAGCACCATCTTCAGGCCCATGGTAAGGATGTAGATGCGGTCGCCGGCACCGCCGTTGCCGCCGATGCCGTAGTCTACGATGCTGCTCATGGCCTTGGGCAGCATCAGCTCCAGCACCGCTTCGCCTGCCGAGCAGAGGATGCCCAGCAGGATGTAGACCCGGTACCCCTTGGTATACGGGGCAAGCTTGCGTATCATAGTTCTGTTTCCTCCGTTTGCGCTGCGAGATTTTGCGCCACCCGTTCCAGATAGCGGTGCAGGGTGGCCAGCTCCTCCGGGGAGAAGCCCTGTTCCATCTGCCGGTTGGTCTTCTGTGCGATGCGGATAAAGTCGCTGCGGAAGCGGCGGCCCTCCTCCGTCAGCCGGAGAACACGGCACCGGGCGTCCTGCTGGCAGGCATCTCTGGTGAGAAGGCCCTTCTCCTCCAGACGGCCCACGATGCCGTTGATGGTGGAAGGCTTCACAGCCATATACTGCTCCAGCTGCCGCTGGGTGACCGGCTCCGGCTGGCGGTGCAGGTACATCAGCGCCCGGCACTGGACCGGAGTGACGCCGTACTGCCGCAGCGAGCGGTCCATGACCATCCGCATCCGGTGCTGGCACTGGCCCAGCAGCCGTCCCAGATGATCGCTCTGACAGGTACTGCTCAAGGCAGATCCCTCCTCTCTGAATCATTAGCTGGCTAAATGTTAGCGTGCTAAATATTACCACGGAATGGAAGCATCGTCAAGAACAAATGGAGCGGCACCGTGTAAACGATTTGTGAACGGAGAGGTCAGGCGGCGGCGCGGCGGCGCAGGAGGTTTTTCCAGCCCAGCAGATCGATGTCGTGATATTGAAGCAGCAGGCGGACGGTGAAAAAGCTGTCGGCGGTCAGCAGCAGCCATACCGCCAGCGTCAGCCACGGCGGCACGGCGGTAAGCCACGGCCGCAGCAGCGGATGGATATAGCGGGCGGTCATGGCTGCCAGAGGCCCCCAGATCAGGGCAAAGGGCAGGCATACCCGGCGGTTCAGGTCCATTTTGGTGGAGGAGTAGTCCCAGAACATGACTCCCAGCAGCCTGTCGCAGCAGAAGTGAACGGCGTATTCCACGGCGGTGGCGGTAAGCCCGCCGTAGAGGGCCAAGTGCCAGAAGGTGTCCGTCATATCCGGCGGCAGAGCCAGCACCGCCAGCATGGCAAGGCCGTATACCGGACACACCGGCAGCAGCAGATACCCCTTGCGGACGGTGTGGCGGGAACGGGTGACAAGGGCATAGACCTTCTCCAGCAGATAGCCCAGAAAGCCGTAGGTCAGAAAGCTCCAGAGGTACATGGGCAGCGTCTCCTTTCTGGAGACAGTGTGTCCCGGAGGAGAGTGGGTATCCCCACTTGCCAAAGCCATTTTTTTCTGCTATGCTGATACCGTCGATAAGCAGGGGTCAATGCGCCTGATATCGATGGTACTATCGAATGTGAGAGAGGAGGAGCGGCCATGGACCAGCAGTGGGAACAGCTGCGGCAGCGGTGTCTGGCCTGCCGGGCGTGCAGTCTGGCACAGGAGCGGACCCAGGTGGTGTTCGGCGTGGGCGATCCGGCGGCGGAGGTGCTGCTGGTGGGGGAGGCCCCCGGCGCCAACGAGGACAAGCAGGGGGAGCCCTTTGTGGGCCGGGCCGGGAAGCTGCTGGACGATATGCTGCAAATGATCGGCCTGTCCCGTGAGCGCATCTATATCACCAACAGCGTCAAGTGCCGCCCGCCTCAGAACCGGGATCCGCTGAACACCGAGAAGGAGGCGTGCAACGGCTATCTGCGGCGGCAAATGGAACTGATGCAGCCGAAAATTCTGGTGTGTCTGGGGCGCATCAGCGCCATGGAGCTCATCAAGGCCGATTTCCGCATCACGCAGGAGCACGGCCTGTTTTTCCGGCAGGACGGCATAGAGAAAATGGCCATGTACCACCCGGCGGCCCTGCTGCGGGACCCCGGCAAGAAGCCGGAGACCTTCGAGGATCTCAAGCGCCTGCAGGCCAAGATCCGTGAGATCTGCGTCCGGACAAGGCTGGATTTTTAACGACGCACCGGGCCATACTACTTTCATTATTATTTTGTGGGAGGAACACCATTATGTATAAGAATATTGAAAAGCAGAAGGTTCTGCACATGGCGGAGCAGGTGGACTATCAGGACGGCCAGATCGTCAGCCGCACACTGGTGCAGAACAGCAAGCTCAGCATGACCCTCTTTGCCTTTGAAAAGGACGAGGAGATCAGCACCCATGCCGCCGGCGGCGACGCCATGGTGACGGTGCTGGAGGGTACCGGCCGCTTCACCGTGGGCGGCGAGGTCTTTCTGGTGTCTCAGGGCGAGACGCTGATCATGCCCAAGGATATCCCCCATGCGGTGTACGGGCAGGAGCGGTTCAAGATGCTGTTGACGGTGTCGTTCTAAAAATCTGGTGCAAGATCCATTGGATCTTGCACCAAAGGCCCCAGCCCGCTGCGTGCATCATTTCTGCGTCAGACCGCAGAAATTCCCCACTTGCGGTCTGAGAGGTATTTTGACTGACGCACCGGTCGTCAGCCAAAATGGATCAGACCTTTTCGCCGCCTGCGGGCGGCGAACTCTGCGAGGATTTTGATAGGCCAACGGTCTGCATGGCCTTTCCGGAGCGGTCAGAAGCTTTTTGCTGACTTTCCATCCCGTGTGCTGCGGCACACGGGATGCTTTTTCGCAAAAAAGCAGGAAAAACCGCAAAATAGGGGGTTGCAACTGCTGCATCCCTGCGTTAGAATGGGGCTTACAACCATGAAGGAGGGTGCAGAATGCAAGGTGAAGGATTGAAAAAATTACAGAGCGGACAGCCCATCTCCACACGGGAGCAGCTGCTGCTGATCGCTCAGCTGAGTTGGCCGGCCATTCTGGCCCAGATCTCCTCCGTGGTGATGCAGTATATTGACACGGCCATGGTGGGCCAGCTGGGCTCCAATGCCTCTGCCGCTATCGGTGTGGTGGCGACCACCTCGTGGCTCTTCGGCGATCTGTGCATTGCGCTGACCATCGGCTTTAACGTGGCGGTGGCGCAGGCACTGGGAGCCAGACAGTCGGAGAAAGCCCGCGGCATCATGAAGCTGGCCTTTCTGGTGTGCATGGCCTTCAGCCTTGTGATGATGGCCATAGCGCTGGGCATCACCGGGAATCTGCCTCGCTGGCTGCGGGCAGACCCCGCCATCTGGCAGGATGCCAGCGCCTACTTTCTGGTATTTGTTCTGTCGCTGCCCTTCATGCAGCTGAATAACCTCTGCGGCGGACTGCTGCGTTCGGCGGGCAACATGAAAACCCCCGGCATCTGCATGGTGGTGATGTGCCTGCTGGACGTGGTGTTCAACGCCTTCCTCATCTTCCCCAGCGGAACGCTGCGGGTGCTGGGGGTGACGCTGCCGGGCTTCGGTCTGGGGGTTCTGGGTGCCTCCATGGGAACGGCGCTGTCGCAGGTGGTCGTTGCGGTGGTGCTGACCTATATCCTACTGGTGCGGTCGCCGGAGCTGCACCTGCGGCGGGGCGAAAAGGCACGGTTTACGGCGGCACAGCTGAAGCGCTGCCTGTCTATCTCGGCTCCCGTCATGGGCGAGCGCACCATTCTTTCCACCGCCCGGATGGTGACCACCGCCATCGTGGCCCCGCTGGGCATCATCGCCACGGCGGCCAACTCCTTCGCCATAACGGCGGAGAGTCTCTGCTATATGTCCGCCTTCGGCGTGCAGGCGGCGGCCTCCACGCTGGTGGGCCAGAGCGTAGGCGCCGGGCGGAAGGATCTGACCTATCGGCTGGGCTGGCTGACGGTTGCGCTGGGCATGGGCATGATGGTGATCACGGGGACGCTGCTGTATGTACTGGCCCCGGCCATGATCGGCATGATGGCGGTGGACGAGGCCGTCATTGAGCTGGGCGTGCGGGTGCTGCGGATCGAGGCATTCGTGGAGCCGTTGTTCGGGGCCTCCATCGTGGCCAGCGGCGTGTTTCAGGGGACCGGCAGTACGATGGTGCCCATGCTGCTGAATTTCGGCACCATGTGGGGCATCCGTGTGCCGCTGTCGGCCATTCTGGCGGCCAAGTGGGGCCTTGTGGGTGTTTGGGTGGCCATGGCCCTGCAGCTGGGCGTGTGCGGTATCTGCTTCCTGATCCGTCTGGCCGGCAAGCGCTGGCTGCCCAAGGAAACGCTGCAATAAGAAAAATACACGGCACAGGGCCGGAGCGGTATCCCGCTCCGGCCCTGTGCCGTGTATGGAAAAAGATGGGGATCAATAGGAGCCCAGGTCGGCGGACTTGTCGCCCACGGGATCGGTGCCGAACTGATAGTCGTTGCCGGGGAGAACGGCGTTGAGGATCACACCCGCCAGAGCGGCGATGGCCAGACCCGTCAGGGTGATGCTGGCGCTGCCCACGGTGAAGGTGATGCCGCCGGTGGCGCTGAAGCCCAGTCCGCAGACGAAGATGACGGCGGCGATGATGAGGTTTCGGGATTTGGTGAGATCCACCCGGTTCTCCACCACGTTCCGCACGCCCACGGCGGAGATCATGCCGTACAGGATGAAGCTGACGCCGCCCACGATGGCGGTGGGGATGGAGTTGACCAGCGCATCGAACTTGGGGGAGAAGGAGAGGATGATGGCGTAGACGGCTGCCAGCCGCACGACACGGGGGTCGTAGACCTTGGACAGGGCCAGCACACCGGTGTTCTCGCCGTAGGTGGTGTTGGCGGGGCCGCCGAAGGCACCGGCCAGAGCGGTGGCCAGACCGTCGCCCAGCAGCGTCCGGTGCAGGCCGGGGTCGGCGATGAAGTTGCGGCCGGTGGTGGAGGAGATGGCGGAGATGTCCCCGATGTGCTCCATCATGGCGGCGATGGCGATGGGGGCCATCACCAGAATGGCGGTGAGGTCAAACTTTGCCAGTACAAACTGCTGCAGGCCGACGACGCTGGCGCTCTTCATGGCGGAGAAGTTGATGAGGGGCTGCATGACACCGTTGGCATCCGGCAGCTGGGCGCCGCAGAGGGTAGCCACCAGCGCCACCAGATAGCTGCCCACCACACCCAGCAGGATGGGGATGATCTTCACCATGCCCTTGCCCCAGATGTTGGCTACGATGATGATGGCGATGGCTACCAGCGCCAGCCACCAGCAGGTGCTGGCATTGCTGACGGCGGTCCCCGACAGATTCAGACCGATCAGGATGATTATGGGGCCGGTGACGATGGGAGGGAAGAACCGCATGACCTTCTGTGCGCCCACCAGCTTGAACAGCAGCGCCAGCACCAGATACAGCAGGCCCGCCACCACGATACCGCCCATGGCGTAGGCCAGCTTGTCGCTGTCGGACATGGTGGCGTACTTCCCGGCGTTGAGGGCCGCCATGGCCTGGAAGCCGCCCAGATACGCAAAGGACGAGCCCAGGAAGGCGGGGACCTTCAGCTTGGTGCAGACGTGGAACAGCAGCGTGCCGAGACCGGCAAACAGCAGCGTAGTCTGGATGGACAGGGGCAGACCGTAGCCCTGCACCAGAATGGGGACCAGCACCGTAGCGCCGAACATGGCAAACAGGTGCTGCAGGCCCAGCAGGAGCATCCGGGGGACGCCCAGCTCACGGGCGTCGTAGATGGCGTCGTGTCCGAGTTTTTTGTTCATGTGACAGTTCCTCTCTTTCATTTGTGGGTTCTATGAAAAAATAATTGCTGACCGGCTCAGGCGCAGAAAGCGCAAAAAAAATGACCGGTAAAAATACCGGTCAAAAAGGGAAAACAGAAACAGAGGGAGCGGAAAATTTGGTGAGCAGCGTGCAGACCTTCATTTTCATCACTCCCTTCGAATTGTCCTGCTTATTATACGGGCCTCCGGCGGGAATTGCAATGCACTGTTGTTCCAAGAAATGCCGCCCCGCCGGCCTCCTATTTGGCGGAGTTATCCAAAGCCCGGCGGATGGGCGGCGTCAGCAGAGCCGTCACCAGAATTTTCAGGGCATCGCCGGGGAGGAAGGGCAGCATCCCCGCCCACAAAATGGCGCAGAGGTCCATGCCCTTGCCCATATAGCCGTTGAGGATCATCGCCATGTACGGCAGCCCCACGGCATACAGCACCGCCAGTCCCGCCAGCGCCGCCAGCGCAATGCGCCAGAAGGAGCGGGTGCTGCGGGCCAGACGCCCGATGACCCATGCGGCGGGGATCAGTCCCAGCAGAAAGCCGAAGGTGGGGTGCAGCACATAGGAAAAGCCGCCGCCTGCGGTGAAAACAGGCAGCCCCAGCAGTCCCAGCGCCACATAGATCAGCTGCGAGAGCGCCCCGCAGCCGCTGCCCAGCAGACAGCCCGCCATGGCGGTGAAGAAGAATTGCAGGGTGATGGCGGAGGGACCCAAGGGAATTTTCAGAAATGCTCCCACCGCCGTCAGGGCGGCAAACAGGGCGGTGCGGACAAGCTGTCGAGTGGTCATGGCGGTACTCCCGGTATTCAAATAAAGATAACGGCATTATACAGGAATCCGGCGGCGGATGCAAGAGGGGAGGTTTACAAATCCCCACGGGCGTGGTAAAGTATTGCGGAAAGTGAGGTGCGGCCATGGAGCGGCGTGTGTATCGCTATGAGACAGTGGGTTCCACCAATACGGAGCTGATGGCGCTGGCCCGGCAGGGAGCAGCGGAGGGTACCGTGGTGCTGGCCGGGCAGCAGACGGCGGGCCGGGGCCGCATGGGCCGCAGCTTCCAGTCCCCGGCGGGGCTGGGGCTGTACGGATCTGTGCTGCTGCGGAGCAGCCCGGAGGACGCCCCGCGCATTCCGGCGCTGGCGGCCACGGCGGTGCGCCGTGCCATCCGCCGCAGCTGCGGTCTGTCCTGCGGCATCAAATGGCCCAACGATCTGGTGCTGTCGGGCCGGAAGGTCTGCGGCATTCTGGCGGAGGCCCTGCCGGGGCCGGAGGGCAGCCTGTGGGTCGTCGTGGGCATCGGCATCAACGTCTGCCAGCGGCGGGAGGATTTCCTGCCGGAGCTGCGGGAGACGGCGGCATCGCTGTCCATGATCGCCGGGGCGGAGATAGACCGGGCGGCGCTGGAGACGGCCTTTCTGGAGGAGCTGGAGGCCCTGCGCCGGGAACTGCCTCAGGAGACGGCGGAGCGGCGGCAGGAGTACGGAGCCGCCTGTCTGAATCTGGGCCGCCGGGTCCGGGTGCTGCGCCCCGGCGGAGAGCGGGAGGCACTGGCGGTGTCCCTGACACCGGACTACGGCCTTGCGGTGCGCTATGACGACGGCACGGAGGAGGTCCTCCGCAGCGGCGAGGTATCGGTGCGGGGCCTGTACGGATATACGGATAAGGAGTGAGTGTATGAAGGAGCTTTGGAGCCTGTTTCTGACCTTCGCCAAGGTGGGGGTCATGACCTTCGGCGGCGGCTATGCCATGCTGCCCATTTTGCAGCGTGAGGTGGTGGAGAACAAGGGCTGGGCCACCGATGAGGAGCTGACGGACTATTTCGCCATCGGCCAGTGTACCCCCGGCGTCATCGCCGTGAACACCGCCACCTTCATCGGCCAGAAGAGGGCCGGCATCGCCGGCGGCATCGTGGCCACGCTGGGGGTGGTGTTCCCGTCCCTGCTCATCATCGTGGCGCTGGCGGGAGTCATCACCAGCTTTTCCCACCTGACATGGGTGCAGCACGCCTTCGCCGGGATCCGGGTGTGCGTGTGCGTGCTGATCTTCAATGCGGTGCTGAAGCTGTGGAAAAGCGCCGTGAAGGATGTATGGGGTCTGCTGATCTTTCTGGCAGTACTGGCGGCGTCCCTGCTGACCAGCCTCTCCCCGGTGTGGTATGTGCTGGCCGCCGGTGTGGCCGGTGTGCTGATCCAGAATCTGAAGGGGGCGAAGAAATGACCTGTCTGCTGCTGTTTTACGAGTTCTTCAAGACGGGCCTGTTCGCCGTGGGCGGCGGTCTTGCCACCTTGCCCTTCCTCTATGACATGGCCGCTCGCCACCCGGAGTGGTTCACCGTGTCCCAGCTGGCGGATATGCTGGCGGTGTCGGAATCCACGCCGGGGCCATTGGGCGTCAACATGGCCACCTATGTGGGCTACCTCACCGCCGGGATCCCCGGTGCCGTGGCGGCTACCATGGGACTGGTAGCGCCCTCGGTGATCGTGATCCTCATTGTGGCGGCCTTCCTCAAGCGCTTCCGGGAGAGCCGTCTGGTGAACAACGTGTTCTACGGCCTGCGCCCGGCCTCCGCCGCCATGGTGGCGGCGGCGGGTCTGTCCGTGGTGGGACTGGCCCTGCTTTACGGCGGTCAGGCGGGCCTTGCGGCGGTGAACTGGAAGGCCGTGGCGCTGGCGGCGGTGCTGTTGGTGCTGACCCGCTGGTGCAAGCCCACCAAGGGCCTGCATCCCATCGTGTTCATTCTGGCCTCCGCCATCATAGGCGTGGTGTTCTCCTTCTGAAAAACGAATACAAAACGCAATATTTATATCGAAGATTACATTTTGTTGTCATATTTTACGCAAAAATCGCCCCTCCGGCGGAACGGACCGGAGAAACGATGAAGAAAAGGGTATCCCGGCGGCTTTTGCCGCCGGGATACCCTGAGTCTGCCCCCCCAAAGAGGAAACCTTTCGCCAACGGGGCGGAAGGGTGTGTGCGGGAAACCCGGGAAGGGTGTCCTGCACGATGATGATCCCCATTTTTCAGAACTTCTTGAAGCTCTGAAAAATGCCTCTGCGTGGCGAAAAGACTTTTCGCCACGCAAAAAGGGTATCCCGACGGCTTTGCCGCCGGGATACCCTTTTTCGACGAAATCCCCGTAAAGCATAATTCCATTACAGTGCGCCTGTCGCACCCATATACAGCAGAGCGGCGGCCTCCCTGGCCCAGTAGCCTGGGCCAAGCATCCAGATGCTGGCGCAGCCTAGGGAGTAGGGGGTGAGCCCGTCCTTCTCCGCCCATACACCGGCCCGCAGCTGGTGAAAATTGTCGGAGGCGATGGCCACCTCCGTAGGCAGACCCTCCCGCCGGATGACCTCAGCGGAAAAGGCCAAATTCTCCTCCGTGGAGGTAGAGGCATCCTCCAGATAGATGCGGCCGGGGTCGATGCCCATGGACACCAGCGTGTCCCGGATGCACCGGGCCTCGGTGGTGGGCTCCCGGTCGTTCTGCCCGCCGGAGGCCACGCACACCGCCTCCTCATGGACGGCGAGATAGTCATAGGCGGCCTGAATACGGTCCCGGAGCATCCGACTGGGAGTGCCGTCGGACCGCACCTGACAGCCCAGCACGATGACAGTCACCGGCTGTGTACCATCGGGATGATGGGCCGCCCGGATGCCCATCAGGGTCAGGATAGTCCCCAGCACCAGCACCCCCGCCGCCAGCACCACGCACACCGTGCGCCGCAGCCACCGGGGCCACTGCCGGAAAAGACCGGGGAACGCCAGCCACACCGCCGCCAGCAGCAGCCCCGCCGCCGGGTACAGCATCCCGATGTGAAGCACCCCCATGGACAGGGGCAGCAGAAAATACACCGCCCCCAGCACGCACAGGGCTGCCGCCCCATAGCGAAGAACCGGATGCCTCACGTCAGTTCTCCGCGATGTGGTTGGCGATGCGCTGCATGATGAGATCCAGCGCCACCAGATTGTGTCCGCCCTCCAGCACCACAATGTCGGCGTACTTTCGGGTGGGCTCCACAAACTGCTCGTGCATGGGCTTCACCGTGGCCAGATACTGCTCCACCACCGACTGCATGGAGCGTCCCCGCTCCTCCACATCCCGCAGCGCCCGCCGCAGGATCCGCACGTCGGCGTCGGTCTCCACGAAAATTTTGATGTCCAGCAGATCCCGCAGCGCCTTGTTCTGGAAGATGAGGATGCCTTCCACGATGACCACCTTGGTGGGCTTTATTTCGATGGTCTTGTCGGTGCGGTTGTGGATGGTGTAGTCGTAGACGGGGCAGTGGATGGTCTCCCCGGCCTTCAGCCGCTTCAGATCCTCCACCATCAGCTCCGTGTCGAAGGCGTCGGGGTGGTCGTAGTTCTGCTTGCACCGCTCCTCGAAGGGACAGTCCTGCCGCTTGTAGTAGTTGTCGTGATGCACCACGCTGATGTCCGGTCCGAACCGCTGGGCCAGATGCTCGGTAAGGGTGGTCTTGCCGGAGCCGGTGCCTCCGGCGATGCCGATGAAAATGGTGTTCATACTCGTCGTCCCCCTGCTGGTTTGATCCTTTCCATTATAGGAAACCTGCGCCGGAAAAGCAAGCACTCCCCGGCGAAAGTTGTAAAAAAAGCTTGAACTTCCAGCAATTACAGTTGACGGAGGGCGGCAAAACGGGTATTATAACAAATATAAGTTTACTACTGTGTTATCGCCCCTGCGGCGTTTTTAATTGGAGGAGATCCCATGAGCCTGTTGAAATGCCCTAAGTGCGGAGAAATGTTCTCCGATAGCTATAAGACCTGTCCCTTCTGCGAGGAGGACGAAGCCTTTGCCAACGGCGGCAAAAAGCCGGTAAATCCCGGCCGCCGGGTCCATCGCCAGAAGAGTCCCAGCATCCTCGGCCCCACGCTGGTGCTGGTGCTGGTGGTGGTGGCGGGGGTGCTGCTCTATACCCTCATCGGCAGCGGAAAGTCCGGCGACGACCGGCCCGATCCCCCCAAGAACCCCACAGAGGACGTGGATCCCAACACCCCCACCGTCACCCTGTCTCTGGACCAGACGGCTCTGGAGCTGACCGTCGGCGGCACCGGGAAGCTGACAGCCACCGGCGCTGAGGGCATCACATGGACCTCCAGCAATGCCGGCGTCGCCGCCGTGGGCGAGGACGGCACCGTCACCGCTGTCGCCGCCGGTACGACCACCATCTCCGCCTCCGCCGAGGGTGCCGACCCCGTCACCTGCACCGTCACCGTGAAGGAGGCCCCCAAGAAGGATCTGGTGCTGCGCTCCATCTACCAGAGCGAGGGTACGCCGCTGGAGCAGTTTGCCATGTGGGCGGGCGACCCGGCTGTTCCCATGACGGTGGACGGCACGGATTCCACCGTGAAGTGGAGTACCGAAAACAGCGGCATTGCCACCGTCAACAGCGACGGTGAGGTGACGGCTGTGAAATCCGGCAAGACGATGGTCGTTGCCGTGGTGGATGGCCAGACGCTGAAGTGCGAGGTCATTGTGAACGACAAAGACGACAGATAATATCCGACTAAATCCCCCAAGAGCCGCCTCCCACAGGAGGCGGCTCTTTTTTGCGCCCCCGCAGGTCTCACAAATTATGCACGCAGCAGACTGCAAGCCCTTTGCCTGAAAATCCCATGGATTTTCAGGCATCGAAAAAGTCGCCTCCCACAGGAGGTGGCTCTTTTCGCATCTTCCACAGCCCCTTCTCCCGCCCGCAGTGAAAAATCCCTTGGATTTTTCACCACGGCTTTACTTCCCTGGCAAAACCCGCTACAATAGGAAAAAACGAGAGGAGGCGGGCCTATGGAGACCTTACAGGTGGCGCTGGGACGGCGCAGCTATCCCATTTACATCGGCGGCGGTCTGCTGGAGCAGGCGGAGGAGCTGCTGCACCCGCTGGGTGTGGGCCGCTGGGCCATCGTCTGCGACGACACGGTGGCAGCCCTGTACGGCGCTCCGCTGGCCCGCCGCACCGGCTGGCCGCTGGTGACCTTCCCGGCAGGGGAGGGCTCCAAGTCGCTGGAGGAGTATGACCGGCTGTGCCGCCGGCTGGTACAGTTGGGCCTGACCCGCAGCGATGGTATCGTGGCCCTGGGCGGCGGTGTTACCGGCGATCTGGCGGGCTTTGCGGCGGCCACGCTGCTGCGTGGCGTGGCGCTGGTGCAGGCCCCCACCACCCTGCTGGCGCAGGTGGACAGCGCCGTAGGCGGCAAAACGGGGCTGGACCTGCCGGAGGGGAAAAACCTGCTGGGCTGCTTCTACCAGCCTCGCATGGTGCTGGCGGATACCGTCTGCCTCGCCACCTTGCCCCGGCGTCAGCTGGCCTGCGGCATGGCCGAGGTCATCAAATACGGCTGCATCGCTGATGAGGAGCTGCTGACCCGGCTGGAGCAGCAGGAGCCGGACTGGCCCCGGATCATCCGCCGGTGCCTTGCCTGCAAGGCGGCGCTGGTGGCGCAGGATGAGCGGGACGAAGGCCCCCGTCGGCTGCTGAACTTCGGCCACACCTTCGGCCACGCCATGGAGGCACTGGGCGGCGGCCGCTATACCCACGGCGAGTGCGTGGCGGCTGGTATGATGGAGATGCTCCGCTGGCAGACGGCCCACGGCAGCGACCAGACGGCCATGCTGGCCCGGCTGGGGACGCTGCTGGAGCGCTATGACCTGCCCCGGCGGCTGGACTTGCCGGGGACAGCGTGGCGGCAGTACCTGCTGCGGGACAAAAAACGCAGCGGCGGCGAGATGACCATTGCGGTGCTGGAGCGCCCCGGACACGGCGTGCTGTGGTCGGTGACGCCGGAGGAGCTGCTGGAGGAAACCCGATGGATGTGAAGCTGTATCCCACCCCGCTGGCGGGGACGGTGGCAGCCCCGCCTTCCAAGAGCCGCTGGCACCGGGAGCTGATCTGTCAGGCGGCGGCTGGCCGGTTCCCGCCGGTTTCCCCCGACGCCCCGGAGGATATCCGGGCCACGGCGGCGGGCTTGCGGGCCTTATACGGCGGCGGGGAGGAGGTTCCCTGCGGAGCCAGCGGCAGTACCCTGCGCTTCCTGCTGCCGTTAGCTATGACGCTGGGCCGTGAGGTGACGTTCACCGGTACGCCCCGGCTGCTGGAGCGGGTGATGCCGGGCCTGTGGGGCGTGACGCCCTGTCCCGGCGGACTGCGGGTCACGGGCCGCCTTACCGGCGGCGTGTACCGTCTGCCGGGGGGCGATACCTCCCAGCTCATTAGCGGGATGCTCATGGCCCTGCCCCTGTGCCGGGAGGACTCCCGGCTGGAGGCGCCGGGGCCGGTGTCCCGGCCCTATGTGGACTTAACGGCGTGGGTGCTGGAGCGCTACGGTGTCGTGCTGCACCGGGCGCAGGGCGGCTGGCGCATTCCCGGCGGCCAGTGCTTTGCTCCGCTGCCCATGGAGCAGGAGGGGGACTGGTCGGCGGCGGCCTATTGGCTGGTGCTGGCGGCGCTGGGCCAAGGCATCACGGTAACGGGTTTGCGGCAGGACTCCCGGCAGGGGGACCGCAGGGCGCTGACCCTGTGCCGGGAGCTTCCCCAACAGGTGTCCCTCCGGGAGAACCCGGACCTGCTGCCGCCGCTGGCTCTGCTGGCGGCGCTGCGGCCTGACAAGGAGATGCGCTTCACAGATGCCGCCCGCCTGCGGCATAAGGAGAGCGACCGCTTGGCGGCCACGGCGGCCCTGCTGACGGCCTTGGGCGGCCGGGCGCAGGAGACGGCGGACGGTCTTGCCGTCCGTGGTGTGGCGTGTCTTCAGGGCGGCGAGGTGCAGAGCGCCGGAGATCATCGACTGGCTATGCTGGCGGCCTGCGCCGCCCCCTTCTGCCGGGAGCCGGTGGTGCTGCGGGGAGCGGACTGTACCACCAAATCCTACCCGGCCTTCTGGCGGGACTATGCCCAACTGGGTGGAAAGGTGGAACACTTGACATGATGGATTATACCATATTCGGGGAGTCCCACGGCCCCGCCGTGGGAGTGCTGCTGCGGGATGTGCCGCCGGGTCTGCCGGTGGATGAGGAGTTCATCTGCCGTCAGCTGCTGCGCCGTGCGCCCCAAGATCCTCTCTCCACCGCCCGGCATGAACCGGATCAGGTGGAGGTGCTCAGCGGGGTCTATCAGGGCGTGACCACCGGAATGCCGGTGTGCCTGCTGCTGCGGAACCGGGACGTTCGCTCGGCGGATTACGATGCCCTGCGCCACACGCCCCGGCCCAGCCACGCCGACTATACCGCTTGGGTGCAGAGCGGTGGGCGCAACGATCCCCGTGGAGGCGGGGCCTTTTCCGGACGGCTGACGGCCCCTCTGGTGGCGGCGGGTGCTCTGGCAAAAAGCTGGCTAAAACTGCAAGATATTAAAGTAAATGCACAAGTTATTGACGAAAATGCCCTGCGCCAGCGGGCGGAGGAGGCCCGACAGGAGGGGGACTCCGTGGGCGGTCAGGTGCGCTGCATCGTCACGGGCCTGCCCGCCGGCTGGGGCGGCCCGGACTGGCGGGAGACGGCGGAGTCGGAGATCGCCCGCCACGTGTTCGCCATCCCCGGCGTGAAGGCGGTGGCCTTCGGGGCCGGGGAGGAGCTTGCCGCCCTCCGGGGCAGTCAGGCCAACGACCCTTGGCGCACCGACGGCCGGAGGGTCTGGTCTGTCACCAATCACAGCGGCGGCATCAACGGCGGCATCACCAACGGGATGCCGGTGGAGTTCACCGTGACTTTCCGCCCCACCCCCTCCATCGCCCAGCCGCAGGAGACCATCGACCTTGAAACTATGACCAACACAAAAATCACCATCGGCGGCCGTCACGATGCCTGCATCGCCCTGCGGGCGCCGGTGGTGGTGGAGAGTGCGGCGGCCTTGGCCCTGTGGAGACTGAAGGGCGCCGACGGCGGCGGAGAACTGGACAATTTGCGTGGTCAGCTGGACATTCTGGACACAGAGCTGACGGCGCTTTTTGTCCGAAGGCAGTCCATTTCCCGCCGGATCGGCGCCTATAAACGGGAGCATCACCTGCCGGTGCAGGATGTCGGTCGGGAGGAGCAGGTGCTGCACACACGGGGGCAACTGGCCCCGGAGCGGCGGCAGCAGGTGGAGCGGCTGTTCCGTCTGCTGATGGAGCTGAGCCGGGAGGAGCAGACATGAAAAAGCTGATCCTCATCGGTCTTCCCGGCAGCGGAAAAACCACCGTAGGCGGTCTGCTGGCCCGGCAGTTGGGCCTGCCCTTCCGGGACTGCGACCCGCAAGTGGAGCGGCTGGCGGGCAGGACGGTGGCGCAGCTGTTTTCCGGCGGAGAGGAGTGCTTCCGCCGCTGGGAGACGGCGGCATTGCAGGCACTCTGCGCCGGAGAGGACTGCGTGCTGGCCACCGGCGGCGGGGCTGTGCTGCGGCCGGAGAACCGGGCGCTGCTGCGGCGCAGCGGCGTGCTGTTCTGGCTGGATCGCCCGGTGGCAGATATTGAGCGCACATTAGAAAGAGCGAACCGCCCGCTGCTGGCCGGGGGCGGTTCGCTGGAGACGCTGCGGCGGCAGCGGGAGGCGCTGTATCGCAGCTGTGCCGACTACGCCATCCGGGAGGATACGGCGCAGGCGGCGGCAGAGGTCATTGCCGCCATATGGAGGGAACAGGTATGAAATTTCTCATCATCAACGGGCCGAATCTGAATCTGCTGGGCGGCCGGGAGCCGGATATCTACGGCACCGGCACCTATGAGACCCTGTGCCGCCGGGTGCAGGACTATGCCGCCGCCCACGGCTGGGAGGCGGACTGCTTCCAGAGCAATCACGAGGGGGCTATCATCGACGCCATTCAGCAGGCGGCGGGGGTCTATGACGGCATCGTCATCAACCCGGCAGCCTATACCCATTACAGCTATGCCATTTACGATGCTCTGCGGGCGGTAGATGTTCCGGCGGTGGAGGTACACCTGTCGAATATCCGTCAGCGGGAGCCCTTCCGGCAGATATCGGTGACAGCCCCGGCCTGCCGGGGGCAGATCGTGGGCCACGGCTTTGACGGCTATCTGGAGGCGCTGGTACTGCTGGCGGAGGGCCTTTGATGCGGCTGTGTGTCATCGGGGATCCGGTGGGTCACAGCCTGTCGCCCCGCATCCACCGGCGATTTATGGAGAGGTGCGGTGCTGCCGGAAGCTATGAAGCAGTGACGGTGACGGCGGAGACACTGGAGGATCTCGTGGTGCAGGGCTGCCGGGGAGCGTGGGACGGGTGCAACGTCACCATGCCCCTGAAGGAGCGCATCCTGCCGCTGCTGGATGCGGTGGAGCCGTGGACGGCCTCCTGCGGCGCCGTGAACACCGTATGCTTCCGGAATGGTCGGGCCGTGGGGTACAACACCGACGGGCCAGGGGTGGTGGAGAGCCTGCGGCTGCGGGGCTTTGCACCGGCGGGGCAGGCGGCGCTGGTGCTGGGGGCCGGGGGAGCCGCCAAGGCGGCGGCGCTGGCACTGGCGCAGGCGGGCTGCCGGGTGACGGTGTGCGCCCGGACACCGGAAAAGGCAGCGGCGCTGGCTGCCCGGTGCGGCGGTGTGACTGTCTCATGGGAGGACCTGCCCCGTGCCGTCGCAGAGCATGGGCTGCTGCTGAACGCCACACCGCTGGGCATGGAGGGTTCGCCGGAGTTCGAGTCTTTGGATTTCGTACAGGCGCTGCCGGCGAAGGCAGTGGTATACGATTTGGTGTACCATCCCACGGACACAGCTCTGATGCGAGCGGCGGAGCACCGGGGCCTGACGGCAGTGGGAGGGCTTGCCCTGCTGGTGCAGCAGGCGGCGCTGTCCTTCGCACACTTTACCGGCATAGTACCGGATGCGGCCCTGTGCCGGGATATCCTGCAGGAGTTGGAGGCGGCGCAGTAGGGGAGCGGCTGCCGCTTCCGTAAAAAATGCAAAAAAATCTGAAATAGGGCTTGCAAAATAAAAAGGAGTGTGGTATAGTAATCAAGCTGACGTGATGCAGCAAGTGAATATGGTATCCGGGTGTGGCGAAGTTTGGTATCGCGCTTGAATGGGGTTCAAGAGGCCTCGAGTTCGAATCTCGACACTCGGACCAAAACAGGGTATTTTCGATGAAAATACCCTGTTTTTATAACTTTTTGAAGGATATTATTTTCCTAAAACTTGCGCTACTACCAATCTACTACCAATGCCCGAAACGGCTACAAAGCGTCGGTGATGCGGCGGAGACTATCCACATCCACATCCTGATAGTGCCGGAGCATTTCGGCGGAGGTGCGGCCGATGAGACGCAGCTTGTCCTTGTCGGGAGCCGGCACGTCCTTAAGCAGCGTGGCAAAGGTATGGCGGCAGCTGTGGGGCGTGTAGCGGTGACGGACAACGCCGTTGCTCTCCTCCAAAAGGGAGCGAGAGCGATTGGAGCTCTCACAGCGCCAGCTGGCGGCGCTGGTAGACGTCGGGAAAACCACCATCGGAGAGATAGAGAGGGGGAAAGACTGCCGAACGTGGTAACGGCTATCCGCATTGCCAAGGCGCTGCACACCACCGTCGAGGAGTTATGGAGCGAGGACTATTATGGACAATAGGCAGATGTGGATGGATCAGATCCTCCGATTACTGGAATTGGCCACGGAGGAGCAGCTGCGGGTCCTTTACACGGCGGCGCTGTACATAGTGTGAGGGCGGCGGCAGAATCCCAAACGCTTGGGATTCTGGCAAGAGAGGGGCGGCGGGACCGCCCCTTTTCTTTTTGAAAAAATACGTATAAATACGTAAGAAACTATTTGCATACGTGTGAATACGTGCTATAATACATAACAGAAGCAAGAGCAACGAGAACAAAAACCACAAGATTAGGAGGAACATTATGGCCAAATATGTGTATCCGGCAGTTTTTACACATGAGGCGGAGGGGGGCTATTCCATCACCTTCCCGGATTTGCCGGACTGCGCCACCTCGGCGGAAACGCTGGAGGAGGGCATTGAAATGGCGGCGGATGCGCTTTGCCTGATGCTGTACGACATGGAGGAGGGCGGAGCCGTTCCGCCGGAGCCCTCCGATGTAAGGAGTATCGTCTGCGCCGAAAACCAGTTGGTGACGCTGATCCGCTGCGACACCATCGAATATCGGAAGTTTTTTGACAACCGGGCGGTGAAAAAGACTCTGACCATTCCGGCGTGGCTGAACACTATGGCGGAAAGACAAGGGGTCAATTTTTCCATGATCCTGCAAAATGCACTGAAAGCGGAGCTGCATATTTAACGGATGACAAACAAGAGAGCGGAGACCGGGCGGTCTCCGCTCTCTTTTGCTGTGCTCAGACATTCAACTGCTGCTTCAGTGCAGCTTGCAGGATGGCGGAGACGTTCAGCCCGGCCTCGTTGGCGGCAGCGTTCAGCCAAGACGGCAAGGTGACATTCCGCCGCACGGTGCGCTTTTCATTGGCCCGGCGGTAGGCGACAAGGTCCACATCTACCAGTGACACAATGCCGCCGGTGGGACAATCCACGTGCTGACTGGGGGCGGGGAAGGGCTTTCCATCGTCCTCCATATCGATCCCCACCAGGCCCATAGCATCACGGGCCATGGCGATAGCCTCCGCCAGATCTTCGCCTTGGGTATTGATCTCCAGATCCGGCACGTAGGCCATATAGCCGCCTGCCGGGTCCTCCGTAAAGATAACGGGATATACAAGTTTCATGCGATTACCTCTTTTGCTTTATCCGAGGTGCAGCTGGGTACGCAGGGCATCCTGCAGCACCTGAGAAAAGTTTACATTTCGCTCCAGCGCAGCGGCATTAAGCCAAGCGGGGAGGGTGACGGTGCGGTTGACGCTGCGGTTGACCCGTGCCAAGCGGACGGAGGGCATATACACATCCACAAGGACGGCCCGTTCGCCGTCCTCCAGCTTTACATCGGTCAGAGGGGTGGGGGCGGGGATATCCTCGCCGTCCTCCTCCAGCCCGCAGAGGACGCAGCCCAGCAGCTCCCGTGCGGACAGCAGCGCATCCGTATCGTCGGTGCCGCTGGTGGCAACATCCAAATCGGGGAAGGTGACGGCGATCTCCTGATCCGGAGCATAGCTAAAGACAGCGGGATAGAAATAGCGTTCGACCTGTTTCATAAAATGACCTCCTATTCGAGTAAGTCAGGAGGTCTGGGTTACCGGAACAGTAGCCCAGACTGTCGTTCAATGCTGGCGAGGGTTTTACGGGGATGTCCTTGTCGGGGTGCTTAACAGTAACACGGCCCTTTTTGGTGGGGTGCTTGAACTGGTGGTGGCTGCCCACTACATTGACCTCGAACCAGCCATCCGCCTTCAGCAGGTGAATAACCTCCCTTGACGAGTAGCTCTTCATAAGTATTTTCTCTTGACAATGATATAATAGCACATATAATTATATTTGCCAATAGAGAAAACAAATATTTTCACACATATTTGAAGCAAGAGAGCGGAGACCGGGCGGTCTCCGCTCTCTTATTTTGCGTCGGTGGGGGGCTCTTCGGGCGACGGTGGCCCGTAGGTCCCCCCGGATTTCCTGACAGTCCATGCTACTGCATCTCCTTGACCCACCGGGTCAGGGCCGGTGCGGCCTCGTCCACGTGGCTGCCGTGGATGGCAAGGCCACGGGTGACGGTGGCCCCCGGTGCGGCTTTGCGGATGTCCCGCTCCGTCTGAGAGAGGCCGCTGCCCTCGTGGGTGCAGAAGGGGCAGATGAGCTTGCCGGTGAAGTCGTAGTGCTCCAAGAAGGTATAGACCGCCATGGGCATGGTGCCGCAGTAGTTGGGATAGCCCAGATAGATGCGGTCATAGCCCGACAGATCTTTCGGCAGACCCAGCAGCTCCGGACGGACACTTTGCTGCCAGTCGGCTCTGGCCTGTGCCACGCAGGTGCGGTAGTCGTCGGAATAGGGGTGGGCCTGACGGAGCTCCAGCAGGTCGCCGCCGGTGAGGGATGCCAGCTGCTCCGCCACCCGCCGGGTGTTGCCCACGGGGATGCGGCGGTAGGAGCCGCCGAAGTAGTTCTCTCCCGCACGGGAGTAATAAGCAATCAGAATAGCCATGTCAAAGACTCCTTTCTATGTTGGCTCAATACAGGGACAGGCGCTCCGGGGGGAGGGCGGGGTTCGCTACCGCCCAGGAGAGGTCGCCCCAAGAGACAGGGACCTCCGCCCACAGGAGCCAAGTGGCCATGTCCTGCGTGACGCACTGGTTCCGGGCCGGCAGGGGGCGCTGCAGCCGTACCGTGCCGTGGCCGTCGGTTATATCGGCGGTATGGAGAATGGGAGGCAGGGATCCGGAGGCGGTGGTATCCGTCACCAGCAGCAGGGCGTGGCCGGCGAAAAATTCGGGATCATAGGAGTTCAGTTCCGGTACGTCCGGCAGCCGGGACAGCGAGGTGACGCACCGGGCGTCGCTGCGCCGCCGGGTATAGGGCAGGCGCACCCGGCCCGCCGTCTGCAAAGGCTGCTTCATAAGTTCCTCCTTGAAAGCAGTGCGCCGCACCGGGCCGGAGCGGCCCCATGCGGCGCAGGGGTTATTTGCTGGCGTACAGGACCACGTCCACCGTCAGGGACTGGCCGTCCCGCTGGATGGTCAGACGGATGGTATCGCCCACGGAGTGGCTGCGCCGCACCGTCAGCAGATCGCTGGTGACGGAGACAGGCTGGCCGTCCGCCTCCAGAATGATATCGCCGGGCTGCACACCGGCCTCCGCAGCGCCCAGGGCGTCGTCCACGGTGTAGACCTCCACCTGCGTGCCGCCACCGGACTTTTCGATGGTGCGGACGGTGATACCGATGGTGGGGGTACCCAGAAACTCCCCGTGGGCGATGAGGTCATTGACCACGAAGGACACGGAGCTGATGGGCAGGGCGAAGCCCAGTCCCTCCACTGTGGCCTCCTCCTCGGAGAGGCTGGAGTTGCTCATTTTCATGGTGTTGATGCCGATGACCTGCCCATAGCTGTTGATGAGGGGGCCGCCGGAGTTGCCGTTATTCAGGGCGGCGTTGGTCTGGATCATGGTCATGGTGCGGCCCTGCATCTCCACCTCACGGTTGATGGCGGAGACGATGCCGTTGGTGAGGGTCCCCCGCAGCTCTACGCCCAAGGGGTTGCCGATGGCGTACACCGGGTCACCCACCGTCAGCAGGTCGGAGTTGCCGAACTCCGCCGCAGGCAGGGGATTGTCCGCAATGGCCCGCAGCACCGCCAGATCCTCGTCCTCATCATAGCCCACCAGACGGGCGTCGTAGGTGACGCCGGTGTCCAGCGCCACCCAGCAGCTCTTGCCGCCGGAGATGACGTGGGCATTGGTGATGATATAGCCGCTCTCGGTCATGATGACGCCGGTACCTACGGCGGCAGAGCCGTCGGACTGCTCCGCCACCACCGCCACCACCGACGGATTTACCTTAGCGTACACCTGCTGAATGGTAAGCTCCTGACCGGAGGGGTCCTGACAGCTGAGCTTCACGCCCTCCTCCCCGGAGATGCGGGGGATGGTAGTCTCCTTCTTGCGGAAGATATCCACCATGCTGCTGGCGGAGTCGCCGTCGTCGCTGCCCGGCAGGTTGGGGGCGCTGGAGGCGGTGGAGGACAGGAGCACCGCCACCACGATGACCACGACCACCAGCGCTATGCCGCCTATGCCCAGCCACGTCCACAGACGGCGGCGCTTGCGCTGGGTCTTGGCGGCCTGCTTCCAGACGTTCCGGGGCATGGGGCGCTGCTGGACGAAGTAGTTGACGACCTCCTCCGGCTCCTCCTGCCGGGGGGTGTACCAGCTGACGATCTCGTCCGGCTCCTCCTCCGGCAGGTCCGTCCGGTCCTGCTGCGGCTGGGGCGGCAGATCGCCGCCTGCCGGGTCAAATTCTCTGTTTTCGTCATTATACATAGGATACTTCCTCTCACGGTTCGTTCCGCATGGGGTGAGCCATCTGAACGGTAAAGCTGAAGGCGGTGACGCCGTTTTCGCTGGTGACGGTGATCTGCTCCTTGTGCTGAGACAGGATGGTCTTTACCACGTACAGGCCCAGCCCGTAGCCGTCCTTATCCTCGCTGCGGGATTTGTCGGACTTGTGGAAGCGCTCAAACAGCAGGGGGATCTCCTCGGCGGGGATGGTCTGACCGACGTTGCGCACCGTGACCACGGCCTTTTCTCCATGGACGGCCAGCCCCAGATACAGGGATGAGTGAGGGGCGGCGAACTTGGTGGCGTTTTCCAGCAGGTTGTAAATGACCTGCGTGATGAGGTCGTTGACGCCCTCCACCATCACAGGCTCCTCCGGGATGTCCGCCTCTACGTCCAACTCCCGGTCGGTGATCTTCTGCTCCATGGACAGCAGCGCCAGACGCATACTCTCGCACAGGTCGAAGTCCTCTTTTTTCATCTCCTGCGACTGGATCTGAGAGATATCCAGCATCCGGCGCACCAGACGGCTGAGCCGACGGCTCTCGTCGGAGATGATTTGCAGGTACTTGCGTTCTTTTTCCGGCGGGATGGTGCCGTCCAGAATACCGTCGGTGTAGCCGGCGATGGAGGTCATGGGGGTCTTTAATTCATGGGAGATGTTGGCGATGAAGTCCCGGCGCTGGCGCTCCGTCTCCGCCAGAGAGTCCGCCATGTTGTTAAAGCCCGCCGCCAGCTCGCCGATCTCATCGCCCCGGTCGGCGTCCTGCATCCGTACGTCGAAGTTCCCGGCGGCGTAGGCCCGTGTGGCCTGCACCATCTCCCGGATGGGCTGGATCTGCCGCATGGAGGTCAGGGAGGTGACGATGAACACCAGCAGCAGGATAATGGCGGAGGTCATGAGGAACAGGCTGATGAAGGACCGCCACATCCCCATGACGGAGCGGGCGTTCATCACCGCCAGCACCATGCCGATGGTCTGGTCGCCGTCCTGAACGGGGACGCCCACCACGAACTGTTTGGAGGTGTAGGCGCCGCCCAGACTGCTGCGGCCCTGATACAGGCCGCTGCCCGTCAGGACCTCCTGCGTGATCTCCTGCGGGATGGCCACCATCTTGCCCCCCAGCCGCTGGTCCGCCGTCAGCAGGGCATAGCCGCTGTCGTTGCACACCAGAAATTCGGCGTTGGTCATGGCGCTGCCCAGACTGATGAAACGCTTGAGGTTTTCATCCTCCGTCTGGCCGCCGGACTTCAGGTAGTCCACGGACACCTGAGCAATGAGACTGGCCCGCTCCTGCAGCTCGTCCCGCCGCTCGGTGAAGTTATAGTTATAGCTCAGGGCGAAAAAGGACACGCCCAGCAGCAGCAGCGTCAGCATCACCATGCCGGCGGTCAGGGCGAACTGCTGCCAGTAGAGCCCGCTGAACCGTTTCTTGCGCTCTGCCATCACTTCACTTCAAACTTATAGCCCACGCCCCACACGGTTTTCAGCTCCCACTGGTCGGAGACATTCTCGATCTTCTCCCGCAGGCGCTTGATATGGACGTCCACTGTCCGGGAGTCGCCGAAGTAGTCGAAGCCCCACACCTCATCCAGCAGCTGGTTGCGGGTGTAGACCCGGTTGGGCGTGGAGGCCAGATGGTACAGCAGCTCCAGCTCTTTGGGGGGCGTATCCACCTTCTTGCCGTCCACCAGCAGCTCGTAGCTGTCCAGATTGATCTCCAGCTTGTCGAACACCAGACGCTTGCGGGTGTCGTCGGGGATCTCGCTGCGGCGCAGCACGGCGTTGATGCGGGCCATCAGCTCCTTCATCTCGAAGGGCTTGACCAGATAGTCGTCGGCGCCCATCTCCAGACCGGTGATGCGGTCGTTGACCTCGCTTTTAGCTGTCAGCATGATGATGGGTGTCTTGGCCTTTTCCCGGATGTGGGCGCAGACGGACCAGCCGTCCATCACCGGCAGCATGATATCCAGCAGCACCATATCCGGCGCCTGCCGGTCGTACTCCTCCACGGCCTTGCCGCCGTCATAGGCGATGCGGACGTCAAAGCCCTCCTTCTCCAGATACATCCGGATCAGGTCGGAAATATTGCGGTCGTCCTCGACCACCAGAATATTGCGTGCCATAGGAAACCTCCCAATTTATATACTATATTACCATTATACCCGGCATCCTTCCGGCTTCCTGAACATTTTGTAAATCAGTTCATAAAAGTATACCACACTTTCTGCCGTTTGTATATGCCCGGGACAATATTTTTCGGTGGGCTGGGGGGCAAGGGGGGACTTTTCGGATATTTTGTGAACAAACGGTGGCACTTTCGTGAACTTTAGCACTCGATGCTTGACAGTGCTAAAAATGGTGCTATGATGAAGCTGTTCCAAGGGAGAGAGCCAAAGAGCTCCACCGGGGAACGGAAAACGCATACAATGTGTAAGCGGTGACAAAAGTTGGCGCCGGCGAGACACCGGCACCCGGAATTTTGAATGGAGGTATGACTTATGTTGCCCAGCATTTTTGGTGAGAATTTGTTTGATGATTTCTTCTCTGATCCTTTCGGGATGATGGTACCTCAGGGCCGTGACCCGCTGTATGGCAAGCACGGCAAGAACCTGATGAAGACAGACGTGCGGGAGACGGAGAGCTCCTATGAGCTGGATATCGACCTGCCGGGCTTCAAGAAGGACGAGGTCAATGTGGAGCTGAAGAACGGCTATCTGACCATTCAGGCCGCCAAGGGTCTGGACAAGGAGGAGCAGGACAAGAAGGGCAAGTACATCCGTCAGGAGCGCTATGCCGGCGCCTGCAGCCGCAGCTTCTACGTAGGCGAGGACGTGGAGCCGGAGGAGGTGTCCGCCAAGTTCGAGGACGGCATCCTGACCATCTCCGTGCCGAAGGCGGCCAAGAAGCAGCTGCCCAAGCAGACGTCCATCAACATTCTGTAAGCGCTCTGTGAGCGTCCGTAAGAGACGGGAAAGGGTCCCCGGCGAGAGCCGGGGACCCTTTTTGCGTGCCGGGATGTCAGCGGATCAGGGGCAGCTGGCAGGACTCAGGGAGTACTCCAGTATGGAAACGCTCACGCCGGAGGTGGTCAATAGAAAGAGAAAAGGCCGCAGCCTCCATAACAGAGGTTGCGACCAATCTCTCATAAGAAAATACATCCTTATGAACGGAAACGGTTGATGCGCCTGGCTTTTCGCCAGACGCATCAACCGTTTCGTTCATATGCGAAAGAGCGACTAAACGGTATATAAGTGGGGGTAAAAACGACCAAAAGTAGTGTAGTTGCGCTGTTCGACAAATTGGAATTTGTCTATCTATCCAATAAATGGTTTTAAAGAACCATTACCATAGTTCCCATTCCAATAAGTATGCAACCTATCAACGATTTCGTTGTAAATTGCTCATGTAGGAATACAAATGCCAAAACCAATGTAATTACAACACTTAATTTGTCAATTGGAACAACCTTTGAAGCATCACCTAACTGTAATGCTCTGTAATAGCATAACCATGAGGCACCCGTTGCCAAACCCGACAGAATTATAAACAACCAGCTTCGTTTGCTTATTTCAGCAATTCCGTTTTGTGAATTCGTGAGGAACACCATTCCCCAAGCCATAACAACTACAACAACGGTTCTTATTGCTGTTGCAAGATTTGAGTTGACGCCTTCTATGCCGACCTTTGCCAGTATAGAAGTAAGTGCTGCAAATATTGCAGATAGTAATGCAAGCACAAACCACATACAATATTACCTCCGTAAAATTCTTATTTATCGAACTGATTATACCACAAAACTATGATTTTTTCAATAGAACACAAAAACCTCTCTTGTCTTGGTAGACAAAAGAGGTTTCTTTGTTGGCGCAGTGGGAGGGATTTGAACCCTCGTGCCGCTTTTGACGGCAACACGATTTCCAGTCGTGCTCGTTATGACCACTTCGATACCACTGCATATAAAATGCTGCCGCAACAGCACGGTCTATTATACCAAAAATCTGCGCCTTGTCAAGCGAAAAGCACAAAAAAACCGATAAATTTTGGAGGAGGGCCGCTTGCGGCCCTCCTCCATGCGATACCCTCAGTTCATCTTCTCGGCAACGGTCTCCAGCGCCGAATCCACTGCGTTACCCATCCGCTGCATGGCTTTGCCTACAGCGGTTTTTCTCGTCTTCGGCCGGGGAATGACCATCACCTCTACCAGTGCGCCGGCCACCATGCCGACGCATACGCCAGTGACGAACGTACTGACTTTACACATTCCTGCATCACTCCTTTTTCGGTACGGTCATAGTATATCCATTCCGGCGGGAAATAACCGTCTATGCCTTGCCAAAAGTCGCCGCAGCGCATATAATGAATAAAATATCTGATTATGCCGCCGCTCTGCGGCGAGAAGGAGCGTTTCATGTCCATTACGGCTTTGCAGGAACATATCCGCAAAAAAAAGACACCGCTGGCGCTGGGCCTTGGCCCGGAGGCGGACCGGCTTCCCGCCCCGGTGGTGAAGAGGTTTACCGATCTCTACGGCGAGAGCGTCATGGCCCGGTCGGAGGCTTTGCGCTATCACGGCACCCAACTGATGGCTCAGGCGGCCCAGCGGCTGCCGGCAGTGGTGCTGCGGGCCGACCACTACCTCCTGTGCGGAGCTATGGGGCTGGACGTGCTGTCGAATCTGGTCCATATGGCCCGCAGTCAGGGCCTTTACGCCATTGTGGACGCACGCTGCGCCGATCCCGCCGTGTGGCTGGGTGGTGAGGTGAATGCCGACGCCGTGACGATCTCGCCCTACTATGGCACTGCGGCGGCGGGGGAAGACAAGGCCCTGTTTGCGCTGGTCCGCACGGCGGAGCCGGGTGCGGCGGAGGTGCAGAACCTCATGGCCGGGGATCGTCGCCTGTTTTTGGCGGCGGGAGAGCAGATGGCCCGCCGGGGGGCCGGAATCATGGCCCAGACGGATTACAGTCTGGACGTGCGGGAGCTGCGGCGGCGGTTGAAGGATGCCTTCCTTCTGCTGGACGGCTGCGGCGGCGAAGCTGCCAGCTATGCCTTCGACGATTTCGGCCGGGGGGCTATGGTCATCGACGACAGCCTGCAATACGCCGAGGATGTGCCGGCGGCCATGGACGATGCCGTCCGGGAGATGAAGCAGTGGGTCACGGTGGTGTGACCCGGATACCCACAAAGGAGAAGCTATGACGACGATTTATCTTATCCGCCACGCCGAGGCGGAGGGCAACCTCTATCGCATTGCCCACGGACACTATAACAGCTGCATCACCGATGACCGGGGGTGCCGCCAGATCCGGGCGCTGGCGGAGCGCTTTCGGGACGTGCCGGTGGATGCCGTGTATGCCAGCGACCTGATCCGCACCCGCACCACAGCCCAGTCCATCTATCTGCCCAAGGGGCTGCAGCTGCATCCGGATCCCGCCTTCCGGGAGATCTGCATGGGGGAGTGGGAGGAGCACTGTTGGTATGAGCTGCTGCGGAAGTACCCCCAGTCCCACGATGATTTCAACCACCGGCTGGATCGCTGGCAGGTCCCCGGCAGCGAGACGGCCCGGCAGGTGCTGGATCGCTACCTCCCGGCCCTGCGGCGGGTGGCCCGGCAGCATGACGGCCAGACGGTGGCCATTTTCTCCCACGGCGCCGCCATGCGGATCGTGCTGGGAACCCTGCAGGGCCTGAGCCTGCTGGAGATCGGGGACACGCCCTTCGGAGACAACACCTCCGTGGCCCGGCTGGAGGCGGAGGGCGATGACATCCGGGTGCTGTACCGGGATGACAACAGCCATCTGGTACAGGCGGGGCTCTCCACGCTGGCCAAGCAGAAGTGGTGGCGGCAGAAGGGGGTTCAGGAGATGGGCCAACTGTATGCCCCGCTGACGGAGGAGGAGCGGCAGCAGCTGGGCGTTCCCACCGGCGGCGAAGGCGTGGCTGTCCGCTTCGTTGACGAGCTGATCGGCGCTTATCAGCTGCTGCCCCGCCCGGAGGAGGGCGTGGGGGAGATCGGCTGGTACGGCCTGCTGCCCCAGTGGCAGGGCCGGGATCAGGGCATCCAGCCCCTGGGACAGATCATCCAGCGCTGCCGCCACATGGGCCTGCTGCGCCTGCGCCTGCGGTGCGGCGATGACCGGCAGCGGAGCTTCTGGGAAAAGCTGGGCTTTTCCCCGGTGGAGGGCGATGTCATGGAAAAGGACATCACGCCACGGGTGCTGGACGCCCACATCCCCCTGTGAGGGGCAGAAAGGAGAAGGTGACCCATGCGTGGCACGGAATTTTTGCCGGTGAGCCGGGAGGAGATGCTCCGGCGGGACTGGTATTACTATGATTTTCTGGTGGTAACGGCGGACGCCTACATCGACCATCCCAGCTTCGGCACCACGCTCATTGCACGGATGCTGGAGGGGGAGGGCTATCGGGTGGCCATTCTGGCCCAGCCGGACTGGCACGACGCCGAGGCTTTCCGGGCCATGGGCAGACCCCGCTACGGGGTACTCATCGGCGGGGGCAATCTGGACTCCATGGTGGCCCACTACACCGTGGCCAAGCGGCGGCGGGACAGGGATCTGTACTCCCCCGGCGGGAAAATGGGGTATCGGCCGGATCGGCCCACCATCGTCTATGCCAACCGGGCCAGAGAGGCCTTTCCCGATACCCCCATCGTCATCGGGGGACTGGAGGCGTCCCTGCGGCGCTTTGCCCACTATGACTACTGGGACGACAAGGTGCGCCGCAGCATCCTCTTTGATGCCCCGGCGGATCTGCTGGTTTACGGCATGGGGGAGGCGGCCACCCGTGAGATCGCCCGGAGGCTATCCAGAAAGGTGCCGCCCCGTGAGATCACCGACATCCCCGGCACCGCCTACATTGCACCCACCGGAGAGGGCAGCGGCTTTCATCCGGTGGCCTGTCCCTCCTATGAGGAGGTGTGCGCCGACAAGACGGCCTACGCCAGAGCCACCAAGATCCAGTACGACGAGCACGATCCCATCCGGGGGTGCGCCGTGCTGCAGCCCTGTCAGGGCCGGGTGCTGGTGGTGAATCCACCGGCCCGTCCACTGAGCCAGGAGGCACTGGATGCCCTGTACGACCTGCCCTATGTCCGGGAGGTCCATCCCATGTATCGGGAGGAGGTTCCCGCCATCGAGGAGGTGCGCTTCTCCATCACCCACAACCGGGGCTGCTTCGGCGGCTGCAACTTCTGCGCACTGGCCTTTCATCAGGGGCGCATGGTCACCTCCCGCTCCATCGAGTCCGTGGTGCGGGAGGCGGAGCTGCTGACGCAGGACCCGAAGTTCAAGGGCTATATCCACGATGTGGGAGGTCCCTCCGCCAACTTCCGCCACACCTCCTGCGCCCAGCAGAAGCGGCGGGGGATGTGCAAGGGCCGCAGCTGTCTGGCCCCGGAGCCGTGCAGGAATCTGGACGCCGACCACTCGGAGTATACGGCGCTTTTGCAGCGCCTGCGGCGGGTGGATGGCGTGAAGAAGGTGTTCGTCCGCAGCGGTATTCGCTACGATTATCTTTTGCAGGACAAAAATCAGGATTTTTTCCGGGAGCTGGTGGACTACCACATCAGCGGACAGCTGAAGGTGGCCCCGGAGCACTGTGTGGCCTCGGTGCTGGACTATATGGGAAAGCCCCACTTCGACGTGTTCGAGCGGTTCTGGCGACAGTATCAGAAGCTCAATGAGAAGGAGGGCAAGCAGCAGTATCTGGTGCCGTACCTCATGTCCTCTCACCCCGGCTGCACGCTGGAGGATTCCGTCCGGCTGGCGGAGTTTCTGCACCGCACCGGCCACCAGCCCCAGCAGGTGCAGGACTTCTATCCCACCCCCGGCACCCTTTCCACCTGTATGTACTATACCGGCATCGATCCACGGGATATGACGCCGGTGTATGTGGCCCGTGACCCCCATGAAAAGGCCCTTCAGCGGGCGTTGCTCCAGTGGAAGCGGCCAGAGCTGCGGGGGCTGGTCATAGAGGCACTGGAGAGGGCAGGCCGCACCGATCTCATCGGCTATACGCCGGAGTGCCTCATTCGACCCCAGAAGGGGGAGAAGTACTTCGGCAAGCAGCCGGAGCAGCAGCCCTCCGGGGAAAAGCGGCGTCCCGGACAGCACGGCGGAGAGGGAGATCTCCGCCGGGAGGTGCATCACGGAGGACGTCCGGAGCATAGAGGCGGTAAGCGGTCTGATGCGTCCCGCCGCAATGGCGGATCGGCTCCCGGCCAGAAGGGAAAGATGTCCCCGGCCAAGAAAGCTGCTTTTGCCAAGAAGCGGAAGAAGTGACATAGAAAAGGACAGGGACAAGCGAAAAGGCTTGTCCCTGTCCTCTTTTTCATGCCAGAGGCGTTCCTACCAGCCGACCCAGCCACATCATGCCATAGCCCAGCAGAAAGAAGCTCAGCAGCATCCCCGTCACGGATCCGGTGAATTTCCGCCAGCCCAGCCGGGGCAGGTCCAGAAACGGGTAGGGATACACCAGATGGGTGTGGCCGATGGGTTTGCCGCTGCGGCCCCGGAGCATGGCAAAGGCGAAGTAGGCCAGCGGCAGCGTCAACCACCATAGGGCGCTGCGCCAGCCGAGGGAGGATTTATCTGCCAGCAGCAGCCACTGGGCTACCACCAGCAGGGGCGTCAGATAATGGACACAGAGGTTGCCGAAGCTGGCACCAAAGTCGGCAAAGCGCTTGCCATTTCGCTTGGCGTCCGGCACCAGAATGAACTGATATACCAGATGGGTCACGAGAGTACACAGCGCCATGGAGAAGCTGAGGGTATCGTCGGTCAGCAGACGCAGGGCGGCGCTGTGGGGGAGGCCGGCGGCAATGGCCAGCGCCAGCTCATACACCAGCACCAGAAGGTTGCTGAGATTGGTGTAAAAGCAGAACATCCCGGCACGGATGTGTCCCGTTTGCAGCAGGGTGGAGTGGATCAGCAGGCCCACCGTACCCAGCAGGAAAATACCCCACGCAGACAGTCGCAGTACCATCACTCCGCCTCCTCGAAGCCCCGCAGCAGGGCGATCTCGGCGGCGTAGCCCGGCAGCTCGTTGGGTGTCTCCAGCAGCATGGGAAGCCGCCGGAGGGCCGGGTGGTTCACGATGCGGCGGAAGGTCTCCGCTCCCAGAGTGCCCTCCCCGATGCGGGCGTGGCGGTCCTTGTGGGCGCCCACGGGGTTCAGGCTGTCGTTAAGGTGGAGGGCCTTCAGACGGTGCAGGCCGACGACCCGGTCAAACTCCGTCAGAACGCCGTCCAGATCCCCGGCCACATCGTACCCGGCATCGGAGACGTGGCAGGTATCCAGACAGACCCCCATCTGCTCCGTCAGCGTCACCCGGTCCAAAATCTCCCGCAGCTCCTCAAAACGGCTGCCTACCTCCGTTCCCTTGCCGGACATGGTCTCCAGCAGGACGGTGGTGTGCATCGCCGGGGTGAGGATGGCGTTGAGGGTGTCTGCGATCTGGGTGATGCCGGTCTCCAGCCCCTGACCGGTGTGGCTGCCGGGGTGGAAGTTATAGAGATTCCCCGGCAGATATTCCATCCGCCGCAGGTCATCGGCCAGCGTCAGCCGGGCGAACTCTCTGGTACGCTCATCCTTGGAGCAGGGGTTGATGGTATAGGGGGCGTGGGCCAGAATGACCCCCAGTCCCGCCTCCATAGCCAGCGCCAGATAGGCGGCTACGTCCGCCGGATCCACGGGCTTGGCCCGGCTGCCCCGTGGATTGCGGGTGAAGAACTGAAAGGTGTTGGCACCGATGGACAGCGCCGTCCGTCCCATGGCGGCAAAGCCCGCCGAGGAGGAGAGATGACAGCCGATATAGCGCATGATGCTTACCTCCCCAGAGAAATATTCTGCACGGAGCAGGTGACGATCCCCTCCCGGATGGTGAGAAGGCCGCAGGTGGGACGGGTGTAGTCCCCGGCGGCGCCGGGATTCATCACCCACAGGGCGCCGTCGTAGTCCACCAGAGGGACGTGGGTGTGGCCGAACAGCAGCACATCGGCCCCGTACTCCCTGGCGGCGTAGACGGCGGCCATGGGGGAGGACTTGACGTGGCGGGTGTGGCCGTGCAGCATGAGGATGCGGACGCCCTCTATCTCCAGCAGGCGCTCCGGCTCCCCGGTCTGGCCCCAGTCGCAGTTGCCGGGAACCATGGTCACCGGCAGCTGGGGGAATTGCCGCTCCAGCGCCTGAGCGTCCCGGACGCAGTCCCCCAGATGCAGTACCTGCCGGGGATGGAACTGCTCCACGGCCCGGACCATGTGATCCACCCTGTCGTGGGAATCGGAAAGAACCAGAATCTCCATGAAATGCTCCTTTGGTTACTCGATTTTCAGGCGCAGCAGCCGGAACAGCAGCGCTCCCAGACTGATGCCCAGAATGTACAGAAGGATATCCAGCGTGTCGAACATCCCCCGCATGGTGAGGTACTGCATCCCCTCGATGAAGAGCGAGATGCCCAATGCCCCCAGCAGCACCTGCCATGGCTTCCGGTTCCGGAGGAAAAAACCCATGGGCAGGAACATCAGGAGGTTCAGCAGGCTCTGCATCAGCATCTCCCAGTCTCCCAGCTGCGAGAGCCCCACCAACGGATCCAGAATGGCGATGCGCCCCACCCGGTGGCGGCAGAACAGGATGATGAACAGCGCTATGAAATAGGTGACGCTCAGCAGCACCAGCATCCACCTACTGACCCGTTTTTCCAGAAGCAGGTAGATGATGGCGGCGCAGCCAACGATGGACAGGAGCAACATAGCTATGTTAATTATCATATACAGGAAACCCTCATGAGCAATCAACAAAATCACGTCCATGAAGAAATGGTAATATACCAGATATCCCAGAACGGCTCCGGCTAACAGGGAGACCAGCTGCTTCTGATATTTTTTCATAGACATTCCTTTCGCATCACAGCGGCGGCAAAAGCGCCGCAGCGTCGAGAGCGGCGAAAACACGCTTTCTTTCCTTATCATAGCAGAAAGCGGTTGAAAGTTCAACGGCTTTGCCGTACAATAGCAGCATACTGAAGCAGGAGGCCACGGGATGTACGCAGGGATCTGGGAGATCGATCTCCACGGGAAAAACGAATATCAGGCACGGGTGACGCTGGACGCCGCCCTGCGCCGGGTGCGGCCCGGTACCTATCGCATCCGGGTCATCCACGGACACCACGGCGGCACGGCCCTGCGGGAGCTGGTGCGCCGGGAATACGGCAGCCACCCGCAGGTGCTGCGTCTGGAGGCGGCAGGCCCCGGCGTGACGGAGCTGGTGCTGCGGGAGTTTTAAGGAAAGGGGCCACATATGGACAATATGACGCTGAAGCTGGGGCAGGTCCAGCTGATGGTGGGCCGGGACAAGGCGGAGAACCTCCGCCGGGCCTGTGTGCTCATCCGCCGGGCGGCGGAGCAGGGGGCGCAGCTGGTGATGCTGCCGGAGATGTTCTGCTGCCCCTATGAAAACGAGATGTTCCGCCCCAACAGCGAGGAGCAGGGCGGCCCGGCCCAGCAGGCACTGTCGGCGCTGAGCCGGGAGCTGGGCATCTGGATCGTAGGCGGCACCATCCCGGAGCGGGAGGGGAAGAAACTTTACAACACCTGCTACGTCTACGACGATCAGGGGCAGCAGGCGGCCCGGCACCGGAAGATACACCTCTTCGACGTCAACGTGGAGGGGGGACAGTACTTCATGGAGTCCGACACCTTCGCCCCCGGAAACGACATCACCCTGCTGGATACCCCGTGGGGCAGGCTGGGGCTGTGCGTGTGCTTTGACCTGCGGTTCGAGGAGCTTTGCCGGGTGATGACCCTGCGGGGCGCCCGGATGATCCTGGCCCCGGCGGCCTTCAACATGACCACCGGCCCCGCCCACTGGGAGCTGCTGCTGCGGCAGCGGGCGGTGGATAACCAGCTGTTCACCGTGGGTACCGCCCCGGCCCGTGACGAGAGCAGCAGCTATGTGGCGTGGGGCCACTCCATGGTCTGTGAACCGTGGGGCGGCATCGTTCACCAGTGCGGCACGGGGGAGGAGGTCGCCGTGACGGAGCTGGAGCTCTCCCGCATCGACGCCATCCGCCGTCAGCTGCCCATTCTGTCGACCCGGAGAACGGATCTGTACGAGGTACGGTAAGAGAATAGACTTTCCTGAAAGGAGCGAGAATATGAAACGATATGAGGATATGACCGCCGACCAGCGGCGGGAGGAATACGCCGCCGTGCGAAAGGCCTATGAGGCACAGAAGGCACTGGGCCTGAAGCTGAACATGGCCCGTGGTAAGCCCAGCACGGAGCAGCTGGACATGGTGACACGGGAGATGGCGCAGCTGACCCGACCGGAGGACTATCTGGCGGGCGGGCTGGATACCCGGAACTATGGCGAGCTGGCGGGCATCCCGGAGGCACGGGCGCTGTTTGCCGAGATACTGGGCTGCCGGGCGGAGCAGGTGTTCGTCGGCGGCAACGCCAGCCTGCAGCTGATGTACGACGCCATCTCCAAGGCGTATACCCATGGGATGCTCCACAGCGAGAAGCCGTGGGGCAAGCTGGAGACGGTGAAGTGGCTCTGCCCTGCACCGGGCTATGACCGCCACTTCCGCATCTGCCAGTCCTTCGGCATGGAGCTCATCACCGTACCCATGACGGAGGAGGGGCCGGACATGGACATGGTGGAGCGGCTGGTGCGGGATCCGGCGGTGAAGGGAATGTGGAACGTTCCCAAGTACTCCAATCCCCAGGGCATCATTTATTCGGCGGAGACGGTGCAGCGTCTGGCGGCTATGAGGCCCGCCGCCCCGGACTTCATGCTGATGTGGGACAATGCCTACTGTATCCATGAGCTGGAGGGGGAGTTCGTCCCCTTCCCGGATATTCTGAGCCTGTGCCGGCAGGCCGGAAACGGCGACATGGTCTATGAGTTCGCATCCACCAGCAAGATCACCTTCCCCGGTGCGGGGGTGGCGGTGATGGCGTGCAGCGAGGCCAATATGGCCCATATGCTGTCCCTCATCGGCGTGCAGACCATCGGCTATGATAAGATCAACCAGCTGCGCCATGTGCGCTATCTGAAGGACCGCAGCCATACGCTGGCGCTGATGCAGCGCCACGCCGCCGTGCTGGCCCCCAAGTTCCGGGCGGTGCTGACGGCGCTGGAGCAGCTGGCCCCGCTGGACATCGCCCAATGGACGAGGCCCACCGGCGGCTACTTCATCTCGCTGGACGCCATGCCCGGCACCGCACGGCGGGCGCTGGAGCTGTGCCGGGAGGCGGGAGTCACTATGACCGGCGCCGGGGCTACCTACCCCTACGGCGTGGACCCGGCGGACAGCAATATCCGCATCGCCCCGTCCCTGCCGCCGGTGGCGGAGCTGGAGCAGGCGGCGCAGGTGCTGTGTACATGCCTGCGTCTGGCGGCGCTGGAGAAGCTGGGCGTGTGATGCGTTGGGCTGCGTAAGAAGGAAGGCTGTGTGCCGCAGATCTGCGGCACACAGCCTTTTTGTAGATTTTTCCTATAAAGGACGCTGTGGGCGGTTGATTTTTCTGCAAAAATGCGGTAAGATAAGGTATCTTATTCCCACCGGCGGTATTCACTCCACTTCTCACTATGGTGCCGCACGGCTTAAAAAAGGAGGAACAAGGTCCGCTGTGACTGGCGGTGCGGCAGTGTGGAGACCTGTCGCAAGGCGTGCCGGCTGAGCCGGGCGTGAGGCCGCTCCATGCGGAGGCAGGGCGGTCACAGTCAGATGCATATGGCAGAGGTCGTACTGAAAAACCTCAAGAAGGTCTATCCCAACACCGAGAAGAAAAAGAAAAAGGGCGAGCCGGAGAAGAAAAACGATCTTCAGATCACCGACGAGGGCGTGGTGGCGGTGCAGGATTTCAACCTGCACATTGCCGACAAGGAGTTCATCGTGCTGGTGGGTCCCTCCGGCTGCGGTAAGTCCACCACCCTGCGGATGATCGCCGGGCTGGAGGATATCTCCGGCGGCGAGCTGTACATCGACGGCAAGCTGATGAACGACGTGGAGCCCAAGGACCGGGACATCGCCATGGTGTTCCAGAGCTACGCCCTGTACCCCCATATGACGGTATACGGGAACATGGCCTTCTCCCTGAAGCTGAAGAAGGTACCCAAGGATGAGATCGACCGGCGGGTACGTCAGGCGGCGGAGATTTTGGACATCACCCAGTATCTGGACCGTAAGCCCAAGGCTTTGTCCGGCGGTCAGCGCCAGCGTGTGGCCATCGGCCGTGCCATCGTCCGTGACCCCGCCGTGTTCCTGATGGATGAGCCTCTGTCCAATCTGGACGCCAAGCTCCGCAATCAGATGCGGGCCGAACTCATCAAGCTGCGGGAGCGTATCGACACCACGTTTATCTACGTCACCCACGATCAGACCGAGGCCATGACCCTGGGCGACCGCATCGTCATCATGAAGGACGGATTCATCCAGCAGATCGGCACGCCGCAGGAGGTGTTCGACCACCCGGCCAACCTGTTCGTGGCGGGCTTCATCGGCACGCCCCAGATGAACCTCTTTGACGCACATCTGGCCCGTAAGGACGGCAAGTACACCGTCACCGTGGGCAGCGTCACCGTGGAGCTGTCGGAGGAGAAGCAGCAGCGTCTGGCCGCCAAAGATGTGGCGGAGCAGGACGTGGTGCTGGGCGTGCGTCCGGATCACATCATGCTGTGCGCCGACGGCGTGAAGGGCAAGGTGGATGTGTCCGAGATGATGGGCTCGTCGGTCCACCTCCATGTTGCGGCGGAGGGCAAGGACGTCATCGTCATCGTCCCCACCAACGGCGCAGCGGCCCATTTCCCCGCCGGCAGCGAGGTCAATATGATCTTCGGCGGCAATGTGGCCCATGTGTTCAGCAAGGAGACGGAGAAGAATCTGGAGTGGTAACGCCGCTTTGTCTATGACGGGGGGCCGCAGCGTGGCTGCGGCCCCTCTTTTTGTATTCCGAAAACCACTCGTTGGGCGAGTGGTTCAAAAGAGACTACTGCCCATGAGGAAAATAAAACTCCCCCTGTTATAGTAGAAATGCGGTCTGCCAACTGCAATCTTACAAACCGGAAGGAGGTCACTCAATGGGAATGAATGACACAAACAGGTTAGCGGATACGAAGTGGAATGGCAAATACGATGTGGCGAAAAACGCAGAGAGATAGGAAAAATTCTGCGACAGTTGTGCGAATGGAAAAAGGTGACGATTGTAGAGGCGGAGGTATGTCCGGATCACAGTTGACAATGGGAAACTTCTAAGCCCGTTTACGGGCGGCAAGTAACAAGTCCCATGCAGATGTCAGACCGTACCAACGCCGCATGAGGCTTGGCTGGCAAATAGGGCTTTGCCCGCATAAGAAATACCCCCGGCTTCGCCGGGAGATATTTATTCGCCGGGAACGTGCATTTTGTGTTGACAAACGGCTCCGGGGATGATAAAATCGTATCTGCTTCTGGCAGAGGTTTGCTTTTACAAACGGAGAGATGGCTGAGTGGTCGAAAGCACCGGTCTTGAAAACCGGCGATGTGAAAGCATCCGTGGGTTCGAATCCCACTCTCTCCGCCAGCTTTATCACCGGCCTGCGGAAGTACCCAAGTGGCCGAAGGGGCTCCCCTGCTAAGGGAGTAGACGCCTAAACCGCGTGCGAGGGTTCAAATCCCTCCTTCCGCGCCAAAAAAACGGCAAGCATCGCAGGATGCCTGCCGTTTTTTCTTTTGCCCCGACGGGCGGACCTTATCCACGTCTGCCCCATATCGGCTCTTTACAAGGGCGGGACTCTTGGCATATAATCGGGACAAACAGACGATATGGCGCAGATACAGCGTCTATCACAGATCCTGACCGGAGAAATACTGCGGCATGGAACAGAAAAACGGGCAGACAGAGCAGGGAACGGCCATGCCCGACCGGAGCGATCTGGAGCGGAAGCGGCAGATGCACAACGCCCTGTGCGTGAAGTATGCGGCGGCCTATTGCTGCGACCTGAAAAACGCAAAAAGTGCCGTTTGCGGTGGGAAGTTTACAATTTAGTCGTTTACTATTTCCGGTGGCTTGTGCTACACTATGTAACGACTATTTTTCAATACCATCGATGGTATCAAAATTTGCGGGCCGCCGGAGGCCTTCAGTGGTCCGGACGACACGGAGGAAATGCCTATGAATGAGGTCAAATCACCGAAAAAACCCCTGCTGTACTACTATCTGCTGATGCTGCTGGTGCTGCTGCTGTTCAATCTGCTGGCCATGCCGTGGATCTCCGAGCACCAGATCAAGGAGGTGGACTACAACACCTTCGTCAGCATGGTGGAGAAGAAGGAGATCGGCAAGGTGGACATTCAGGAGCAGGATAACCGCATCCTGTTCACCGACCCCGAGGAAAAGAGCATCTACAAGACCGCCATGGTGCCGGATGACGATCTGGTCTCCCGGCTGCTGGAGGCCGGCATCTCCACCAGCGGCACGGAGATCCAGCAGACATCGCTGCTGGTGAGTATTCTGTGCTGGGTGCTGCCGCTGATCATCTTCATTGGACTGGGGCAGATACTGTCCCGCAGTCTCATGAAGAAAATGGGCGGCGGAAACTCCATGATGTTCAATATGGGCAAGTCCAACGCCAAGGTCTACGTCAAGTCCGCCGAGGGCATCAAGTTTGACGATGTGGCCGGAGAGGACGAGGCCAAGGAGAATTTACAGGAGGTGGTCAACTACCTCCATGACCCCAGCAAGTATCAGGACATCGGTGCCTCCATGCCCAAGGGCATCCTGCTGGTGGGTCCTCCGGGTACCGGTAAGACCATGCTGGCCAAGGCTGTGGCCGGTGAGGCCAACGTGCCGTTTTTCTCCATGTCCGGCTCCGAATTTGTGGAGATGTTCGTGGGCATGGGCGCCAGCAAGGTCCGTGACCTGTTCCGTCAGGCCAAGGAGAAGGCCCCTTGCATCGTGTTCATCGACGAGATCGACGCCATCGGCAAGAAACGTGACGGCCAGCTGGGAGGCAACGACGAGCGGGAGCAGACCCTGAATCAGCTGCTAACGGAGATGGACGGCTTCGAGGGCAACACCGGCGTCATCATTCTGGCGGCTACCAACCGTCCGGAGTCGCTGGATCCGGCACTGACCCGTCCCGGTCGTTTTGACCGCCGGGTGCCGGTGGAGCTGCCGGATCTGAAGGGCCGTGAGGAGATCCTAAAGGTCCATGCCAAGAAGATCAAGATCGCCGAGGATGTGGATTTCAACAAGGTGGCCCGCATGGCCTCCGGTGCTTCCGGCGCAGAGCTGGCCAACATCGTCAACGAGGCGGCCCTGCGGGCCGTCCGGGACGGTCGCCGCTTCGCCACGCAGGCGGATCTGGAGGAGAGCATCGAGGTGGTCATCGCCGGGTATCAGAAGAAGAATGCCATCATGACCGACCACGAGAAGAAAATCGTCTCCTACCATGAGATCGGCCATGCGCTGGTGGCGGCCATGCAGACCCACTCCGCTCCGGTGCAGAAGATCACCATCGTACCCCGTACCTCCGGGGCCTTGGGCTACACGATGCAGGTGGAGGAGGGCAACCACTACCTCATGACCAAGGAGGAGATGGAGAACAAGATCGCTACCCTTACCGGCGGCCGGGCTGCCGAGGAGGTGGCGTTCGGCTCCGTTACCACCGGGGCCTCCAACGACATCGAGCAGGCCACCAAACTGGCCCGTGCCATGATCACTCGCTACGGCATGAGCGACGACTTCGGTATGGTGGCGCTGGAGACTGTCACCAACCAGTATCTGGGAGGCGACGCCTCGTTGGCCTGCTCCGCCGATACCCAGACCAAGATCGACCAACAGGTGGTGGAGCTGGTGAAGCGGGAGCATGACAAGGCGGTGGACATACTTACGGCGAACCGGGAGAAGCTGGACCGTCTGGCGGCCTTCCTCTATGAGAAGGAGACCATCACCGGCGAGGAATTCATGCACATTCTGGGGGAGTGAGCAGCTGATTTTCCGCCGAAAAACATTTAAGACTTTTGTAATAATTACCCCCGAATTTTTGTAACATCCCTTGGGTATCCTATACTTGCAAGAGACAAATAACTTTTTTCATCAATCTTCCTACCATGAAGGCGGAGAACCGAGAGGTTCTCCGCCTTGTGGTTTTAACAGGTCTATTTTCCACCGCCGGTGCATACCATGAAGGGACAAAGCCCCATAGACGGTACAGAGGAGAAGGAGGTATGCCCCATGCGTTCCTGTGCGGCGGTGACACTTGTGCTGATGCTTTTGCTGTTTGGCATCCCGTGGCTGGCGGAGGCCCCGGAGGGGGGACAGGCTCCGTCGGAGCCCCTCGCCGCTGAGGAGCAGCGGGCGGATGCGGAGATTACCCTCACCGTGTGGGACGGGCAGGAGCTGCGGCAGATGACCATGGCGGAGTATCTGCCGGGGGTGGTGCGGGGGGAGATGCCCGCCGCCTTCTCCCAGCAGGCGCTGGACGCTCAGGCCGTGGCGGAGCGCACCTTCATCTGCTACCACATGGCCGGCGGCCGCAAGGACGCCCATCCGGAGGCGGATGTCTGTACCTCCCCGGCCTGCTGCAGCGCCTACGTATCGCAGGAGGACGCAGCGGCCCGGTGGGGCGACAAGGCGGAGGAGTACGAGACCAAGGTGCAGCAGGCAGTGCGGGATACCGACGGGCAGATCATCCTCTATGACGGCTCGCCCATTCTGGCGGCTTTCCACTCCTCCTCCGCCGGGGTCACGGCAGATTCCGGGGACGTGTGGTCCTCCTCGCTGCCGTATCTGCACAGCGTGGAGACCCCAGAGGGGGAGGACAGCGTCCCCAACTATTACAGCGTCAGCACCTTCTCCCCGGAGGAGTTCCGGGAGATCTTTCTGGCGGCCCATGGGGATGCCGACCTCTCCGGCGACCCGGCGGAGTGGTTCCGGGATCGGACGGTCAACGACTCCGGCCGGGTGGAGCATATGACCATCGGCGGCGTCAGCGTGAAGGGGACGGAGGTGCGGCAGCTGTTCTCCCTGCGCTCAGCGTGCTTCACCGTGGATACGGGTGAGGAGGGCGTTGCCTTTCGGGTCACGGGCTTCGGTCACGGCGTGGGCATGAGCCAGTACGGAGCTGAGCTGCTGGCCCGTCAGGGCAAGACGTGGCAGGAGATCATACACTGGTACTATGCCGACGTTACCATTGGGGCGTATAAGGAGTAGGGAAATTTCCGGGGCTTGACCCGTTGAAATAGCGGCGTCTGCATGGTATAATTGCCCATGACAAGACATAAAACGGAGGCGACCATGGATTGGGAGACGCTGGGGGCCTGCAATACCTATCAATTCACGGTGCTGGACTGCCCGCTGGATCGGCAGGTAGCCGTGCGCACGGCGCTTGAGAATCGGGTGGAGTACGCCACGGAGCTGCCGGTGCAGAGCGATGAGCTGCTGTCAAAGACTATGCGGGGAGAGATCAGCTTTAGCTGATACCTACATCAACAAAAAGGGATGCTGATACTCTGTATCAGCATCCCTTTTTGTTGTCGGAAGAAAGGTATAAAGACCTCTGCGGCCCCAAGGGGGGAGCAGGGGCCTTCATGATACGCTTTTGGGATGCCCTCACGCCTGGGGCTTTTCAAACTCCTTGGCCACGTCCACCAACAGCTGCCGGATGGGCAGGTGCTGGGGACAGATGCGCTCACACTGGCCGCAGCGGATGCAGTCCGATGCCTTGCGGCCCGGCCCGGTGTGGACGTCCTCATAGTAAAAGTCGGCGTTCCAGTCGCGGTAGAGTTGCTTGGTGTTCATCAGGGCGAACAAATTGGGGATGGCGATGTGCTGGGGACATCCATCCACGCAGTAGCGGCAGGAGGTGCAGGGGATCAGGTGCATACCGTGGAAGATCGCCTGTACCCGATCCACGGCGGCCCGCTCCTGCGGATCCAGCGGCCGGAAGTCCTTCATAAAGGCGATGTTGTCCTGCATCTGCTCCGGTGTGCTCATACCGGAGAGCACCATCAGGATGCCCTCGAAGCCGGCGGCGAAGCGGATGGCATAGCTGGCGGGGCTGCCGCCGTGGAGCTCATCCAGCACAGCCTTGGCCTGGGGCGGCAGGTTGGACAGATGCCCGCCCTTCACCGGCTCCATCACCAGCACGGGCTTGTTGTGGCGGCGGCACACCTCGTAGCACAGGCGGCTCTGGACGCCGGGGTCGTCGTAGTCGACGTAGTTGAACTGGATCTGCACCACCTCGATTTGGGGATAGGCGGTGAGGATCTCCTCCAACACCTCCGCCCGGTCGTGGAAGGAAATGCCCACATGGCGGATCTTGCCCTCGGCCTTCAGGGCGAAGGCCGTCTCATAGGCCCGGCAATCCCGGAAGTGGCCGAAGTTCCCGGCATGCTGAGAGTGCATCAGGTAGAAATCGAAGTACTCCACGCCGCAGGCCTCCAGCTGGCGCTGAAAGAAGGGGCGGATGTCTGCCTCGGTCTTGAAGTAGCTGCCGGTGAGCTTATCCGTCAGCACATAGCGGTCTCTGGGGTAGCGGCTGGTGAGACAGTCCCGCAGGGCCGTCTCGCTCTTGCCCTGCAGATAGCCGTGGGCGGTGTCGAAGTAGTTAAAGCCCGCCTCCAGAAATGCGTCCACCATCTGACACATCTGGACCTTGTCTACCTCGTCGCCTGACATGGGCAGGCGCATACAGCCGAAACCGAAATTTTTCTTGATACGGTCCATAAATATCCCTCCTCCACGGCGTTTTGCGGTATTTTCCGCCTTTATTTTACGCAAAAGCGGAGGGACTGTCAAGCGGCCGGCGGACAGGGTAATGTCAGGGCTTGGACGGACCCATGCGATATCCCTTACCCCACACGGTGCAGATGGCACCGCTGCCTACCTTCTGGCGGATGTTGCGGATGTGGACCATGACGGTGTTCTTACAGCTGTAAAAGTACGGCTCCTCCCAGATGCTCTCGTAGAGGTTCTCCGCCGAGAAGATTTTGTTGGGATAGGAGGCCAGCAGCAGGACGATGCGATACTCCAGCTCCGTCAGCGGTACCTCCCGACCCTCCTGCCACACGGTGCCGGCGGCGGTATCCACCTCCAGCCCGCCGCACCGCAGCCGCCGCTCCAGACCGGTGGGCCGGGCGCCGTAGACGCAATAGCGCCGCAGGAGCGCCTTCACCCGCACCGCCAGCTCATGGCAGGAGACGGGCTTTTCCAGACAGTCATCCCCTCCCACGGAGAAGGACAGGGTCTTGGCGCTCTCGTCCGCCTTCTCCAGCAAGAACAGCACCGGCGCAGCGGACTGCCGCCGCAGAGCGGTGCAGGCGTCGAAGCCGCTCATATCCGGCAGCTGCTGGGGGAGGATGACAAGGTCCGTGCTCCGCCGCAGCTGGGTCAGCAGGGTGGCCCCACCGGCGGCCGCCTCCAGCACGCAGTTCTCCCCTGCCAGCAGGAACCCCAGATTGGAGCGCAGCTCCGGATCCGGATCGGCACACAGAATACATCGCTTCTGCATGATATCTCCTCCTTGACAAATAGTGCAGAAAATTCGACAAAACTTGATAAAAACTACATATACAAAAGAATACAGTGCTGAAAATAACCTGTGACCTTATGATAGCGATCCTGCCGCCGCCGTCAATCCCCTGAGGGCTTTTTTAGCAGAGCCTTAAGAAACCTTCATACTTTTTGCTATGAAATATTAAGGAGGCACCGGTAGAATGGGATCATCCTCCCGGAAGGGGAGACGGGGATAGACCTCTCAAATTTGGTGAGCGCAGCCGCCGGACAACATCCGGCGGCTGCGCTTTATCCGGTGAAGAACGGCACACGGCGGGAGGTGCTGACGGGAGAGAGGGTTTTCCGTCTTCAGAAAACTTAAGAAACACCCTGTCGGTTTATTAAGCTTCCGGACCCATAATCGATGCCGTTAGGAGCCACGGAATATCCTATAAGGAGGTCGAATCACGCAATGGAAAAGAAACGCACAAAAATCGCATACTTTACAGCCGTCGGTGTATTCCTCGTTTTGCTGGTGGTGCTGGGCCTTACATACCGGGAGACGCCCCTGCCCACGCTGGAGGTAGAGGGGGAGCCGGTGCTGGCCGACACGCCCTTTGCCGGTACCTTCTGGTCCCTGCTGCCGCCCATCGTGGCCATCGTGCTGGCCTTGATCAGTAAGGAGGTCTACTCGTCCCTGTTTCTGGGGTGTTTGGTGGGCGCTCTGCTGTACGCCCAGTTTGCCCCATGGGACACCATTGTGGCGCTGGTGGGCGCAGACTACGGCATCGTCTCCGTGCTGGCCGACAGCGGCAACATGGGCATCATCGTCTTTCTGGTGACGCTGGGCATCATGGTGGATCTGATGAACAAGGGCGGCGGATCGGAGGCCTTCGGACGCTGGGCCTCCAAGACCGTAAAGACCCGGTGCGCCGCACAGCTGCTGACCATGCTGCTGGGCGTGCTGATCTTCGTCGACGACTACTTCAACTGCCTGACGGTGGGCGCTGTGATGCGGCCCGTCACCGAGAGCCACAAGATTTCCCGTGCCAAGCTGGCCTACCTCATCGACGCCACGGCGGCCCCGGTGTGCATGATCGCCCCAGTGTCCTCGTGGGCGGCGGCGGTATCCGGCTATGTGCAGTCCGACGCCGTCAACGGCATCGAGATGTTCATCAAGCAGATCCCGTGGAACTACTACTGTCTGCTGACGTTGGTGATGATCGTGGTGCTGTCAGTGATGAACATCGACTACGGCTCCATGCTGACCCATGAGTATAACGCTCAGGTGAAGGACGATCTCTTTACCACGCCGGAGCGCCCCTTTGAGGGGGCCGACGACTATGAAAAGCCCGCCCGTGGCCGCTCCTCCGTGCTGGATCTGCTGCTGCCGGTGGTGGTGCTGATCGTGGTGTGCATCGTGTCCCTGATCTGGTCCGGCGGCTACTATGACGGCGAGAGCGAGTACTTCCACGACTTCGTGGGGGCCTTCTCCAACTCCTCCTCCGGCATGGCGCTGGCCTTGGGTGGCCTTATGGGGATGTTGTTCACGGTGGTGTACTTCTGGCTGCGGGGGGCCATCTCCTTTGAAAAGTCTATGGAGTCTGTGCCGCAGGGCTTTATCCAGATGATCGCCCCCATCCTCATTCTGACCTTTGCATGGACCCTGTGCTCTTTCACCCGCTTCGGGATGTACTCCGCCGTGTTCGTCAAGAACGCCATGGCAGGGGCCGGGGATCTGAAGGTGTTCCTGCCGGCGGTGATCTTCCTCATCGGCTGCGCCATCGGCTTTGCCACCGGCACCTCCTGGGGGACCATCGGCATCATGGCCCCTATCGTGGTGTCCGTGTTCAACTACGACGTGGAGCCGGTGCTGTGTACCATCGGTCTGGCGGCAGCCTGCTCCGGCGGCGTTATGGGCGACCACTGCTCGCCCATTTCTGACACCACCATCATGGCCTCGGCGGGCGCTCACTGCTTCCACCTGAACCATGTGTTCACCCAGTTGCCCTATGCCCTCACCGCCTCCGGTGTGGCCTTCGTCAGCTTCATCATCGCAGGACTCGTGCAGTCGGTGTGGCTGTGTCTGGCCATTGCCGTGGCGCTGATGATCGGCACGCTGCTGGTGATCCGGGCCATTGTGTCCCGCCGTCACGCAGGTATCTTCCAGGAGATGGCACAGGCCAGTCAGCAGCTGCTGCACCGCTGACACCGTCTCGTCCGTGGCCGACAAAAAACAGGGAAGCGCACAGCGCTTCCCTGTTTTATTATGCTGTTGGGGAAAAATTACGGGCGGATGACCTTACCGGCGGAGGTCATGGTCTCCACGATGTCATACATATTGGTGACGGAGCCCACGGCCAGCTTGTCGGTGAGACCGTAGTAGTTCAGGCAGGTGCCGCAGGTGCGGATCTCCACGCCCTGTGCCTCCATGTTCTTCAGGTCCTCGATGGAGACGGAACCCTCGGTGGTGACCTTGGCGCCGCCGTTATAGAACAGGATGGTGCGGGGCAGACGCTCCTGCTGGCTCAGGGCGTAGAGAAAGCCCTTCATCAGCGTGGCACCCAGCGTATCGTCACCGGAGCCAAGGCAGCTGGTACCGATGACCACCACGGTGTTGTCCCGGTGATCCGGGGTGCAGGCGGTCTCCTCCGGAGCGGTGCCGGACACGGCGGCGGGGTCGTCCACCGTCAGGGTCACCACGAATAGCTTCTCCTCCCGCTTCTCGGCGCTGAACTTCAGGCCCTTGCCGGTGGCCAGACGGTTCAGATTCTGCACGGCGGTCTCGTTGTCCACATGGACCTCCACCGTACCGGCCTCGGTCATACCGGACAGGGCGTGGATGGTTTTCGTGACGGGAATGGGGCAGGCGTCGCCCACGGCGTTGACTAAAATTTTGCTCATGTGATGTTACCTCCTATCAGGCTGCCCGCTGGGGCGGGAACCTTTGCTTGGGTTCATTATACCGCCCCGGTGGGGACGGGTAAAACGACAAAAAACGATGGATGCCGGCGTTTCATAGGAAAATGCGATACGACGGCCGTTACCGGCACAGATGGCAGGCCACCCGGTGGCCACCGCCCATGTCGCAGAGCTCCGGCTTCTCCGCCCGGCAGCGGTCTGTGGCGTAGGGGCAGCGCCCGGCGAACCGGCAGCCGGGAGGCGGGTCCACGGGACTGGGGACCTGTCCTTGCAGCACGCTGCGGGGGCGGGCCCGTTCCACCTTGGGATCGGGAATGGGGATGGCGGCGATGAGGGCCTTGGTGTAGGGGTGCAGGGGGTGGGTGTACAGCTCCTGCGCCGTACTCTCCTCCACCACCTCCCCCAGATACATTACCAGAATACGGTCCGACAGGTGCCGCACCATGGACAGATCATGGGAGATCAGCAGATAGGTCAGGGACTTCTGTTCCCGTAGGTCCAGCAGCAGATTGACGATCTGGGCCTGAATGGACACATCCAGCGCCGAAATGGGTTCATCGCACAGCAGCAGCCGGGGCTCCACCGCCAGCGCACGGGCGATGCCGATGCGCTGGCGCATACCGCCGGAGAACTCGTAGGGATAGCGGTCGATGCCGGAGGGGTTCAGACCCACCTGCTCCATCAGGGCCTGCACCTTCTCCCGGCGCTCTGCCGGGCTGGTGTACAGGTGGTGGATGTCCATGCCCTCGGCAATGAGGTCGATGACCTTATTTTTGGGGTCCAGTGAGGCGTAGGGGTCCTGAAAGACCGTCTGCACCTGACAGCAGAAGGCACGGCGCTTGGCGCCCCGCATCCGGTGGACGTCCTCCCCACGGTACAGGGAGACGCCGTCGGTTTTGCTGTACAGGCCGATGGCGGTGCGGCCGCAGGTGGTCTTGCCGCAGCCGGACTCGCCTACGATGCCGAGAATTTCCCCCTCCTGCACAGAGAAGCTCACGTCATCCACCGCACGCAGGACCTTGCGGCCCCCGGCGGGGAAGTATTTTTTCAGGTGCTCCACCTGAAGGATGGGCTGGCTCATGCGGTCACCTCCTGTTCTGCGTGGTGGCAGGCCACCAGATGGCCACCGCCCAGATCCCGCAGGGCGGGCATTTCCCGGCGGCACTGCTCCGTGGCGTGGGGGCAGCGGGGGGCGAAGGGACAGCCGGGACCCGGTGCGATCAGCTCCGGGGGCGTTCCCTCGATGGTGTAGAGCCGTCCGCCGCCCATTTCGTCCAAACGGGGGGAGGCCTTTTGCAGGCCCCTGGTGTAGGGATGGGCGGGCTGATAGAAAATTTCATCGGTGGTGCCGGTCTCCATGACGCACCCGGCGTAGAGGATGACGATGCGCTGGGCCAGTCCCGCCACCACGCCCATGTCGTGGGTGATGAGCAGCACCGTGGTGCCGCTGCGTTCCTTCATCTGGCGGATCAGGTCCAGGATCTGGGCCTGAATGGTCACGTCCAGCGCCGTGGTGGGCTCATCGGCAATGAGGAGCCCCGGCTGGCAGGCCAGCGCCGAGGCGATCATCACACGCTGGCGCATACCGCCGGAGAACTCGTGGGGATAGCGGCGCAGGGCCGCCTCCGGGTCAGAGATGCCCACCAGCGCCAGCATCTCCGCCGCCTTCTCCAGCGCCTCCTTGCGGCCGATCTTCTGATGGAAGCGGTAGCACTCGGCGATCTGATGACCGATCTGCATGGTGGGGTTCAGGGAAGTCATGGCGTCCTGAAAGATCATGGCGGCGTCCCGGCCCCGATAGCTCTGCCACTGCTTCTTGCTGTAATCGAGGATGTTCTCCCCGTGGCAGAGGATCTGGCTGCCGGGCTGACAGCGTCCGCCGGTGACCTCCGTCAGACCCATGAGGGAGCGGGCCGTCACGGATTTGCCGCAGCCGGATTCTCCCACCAGCGCCACGCACTCGCCCTGATCCATGTAGAAGCTGATGCCCCGTACTGCCTCCACCACGCCACGGCGGGTGGGGAAGTGGATGCGGAGGTCACGGATGTCGTATTGATGCATGACTTACCTCCCGGAATTGGGGCTGAAGCGGCGGCGGAAGCCGTTGCCCAGCACATTGAAGCACAGAACGGTCAGCAGGATGCACACGCCCGGATAGACCGCCAGTGAGGGGTGGGTGAGGATGTAGGTCTGGGCGCCCTCCAGCATACCGCCCCAGGATGGGTTGGGGATGGAGATGCCGAAGCCCAGATAGCTCAGGGACGACTCCGTCAGGATGGCGGAGGCGATGCTGTTGGTGGAGGCTACCAGCACCGGGGAAAAGACGTTGCGGGCGAAGTGCCGGGTGATGACCCAGCTCTTCCGGGCGCCCAGCCCCTCGGAGGCCAGAATGAAGTCCCGCTCCCGCAGACTCAGGACCTCCGCCCGGACGATGCGGGCCACGCCCATCCACGAGAACAGACCGATGGTCACCACCAGCGTCCGGATGCCGGCGTTCATGTAGATGTTCAGAGTGATGATAATGAGGAAGCTGGGTACCGACATGAGGATGTCCACGATACGCATCATGAAGCCGTCCACCAGCTTGCCGGAGGAGCCGCTGACGATGCCGTACACCGTGCCGAACACAATGGAGATGAGCATGGACAGAAAGCCCACCAGCAGGGAGACCCGTCCGCCGTAGAGCAGGCGGGTGAAGGTGTCCCGGCCGAAGTTATCCGTTCCCAGCAGGTGCTGGGCGGAGGGGGGCAGGAACTTCTGCCCGGTCTCCACGGCGATGGGGTCGTGGGGGGACAGGGGCGCCAGCAGAGCGGCCAGAAGGATCAGCAGCAGCACACCGCCGCTGAGAACCATGGAGAGGGGCAGCTTATGATTCTTTTTCATCGCTTGTCACCTCGCATGGCCTTGATGCGGGGATCGGCCAGACAGTAGCACAGATCCGCCAGCAGATTTCCGCCCACCAGCAGCAGGCACGAGAGCATGGTGGTTCCCATAATCATGTTGTAGTCACGGGAGTAGATGGCGCTCATGCCGGTGGTACCCAGTCCCGGCCAGCCGAAGATGGTCTCCACGATATAGGCACCGGACACCAGACTGCCCAGATTCATGCCCACCAGCGTAATGACCGGCAGCAGGCAGTTCTTCAGCACGTGGCGCAACAGGATATAGCCCCGGCTTGCCCCCTTGGAGATGGCGAAGAGCACATAGTCCTCCGACAGCTGCTGGATGGTGGCGGCCCGGACGTACCGGGCGTAGATGGAGATCTTCCCGATGCTCAGCACCAGCACCGGCATGATGGCGTGGCGGGCCAGATCCCAGAAGGTGTGTATGCCGGTGGTCCGCATCCCGGAGCTGGGCAGCCAGCCCAGATTCAGGGAGAACAGGATGATGAGCATGATGGCGAACCAGAAGGAGGGGATGGAGATGGCCACATAGTGCAGACCGTTGGTGATGCGGTCGAACCATGAGTTTTCAAAGTAGCCCGCCAGCATCCCCAGTGGGATGGATACCAACAGGGAAAAGACGATGGAGGCGGCCATTAGCCCCACGGTGGCCGGGAGTTTGGCCTTGATGAGGGGCCACACGCCGGTGTGGCTGCTGGTGGAGACGCCGAAGTCCCCGTGGAGGACGTTCCCCAGCCACCGGCCATACTGCACGATGACCGGATCGTTGTAGCCCAGCTCCGTTTTCAGCTGCTCGTACTCCTCGTCGGTCATCTCCAGCGTCCGGTACTGGGCGGCGGGGTCGCCGGGGGCCAGAAACACCAGCGCAAAGGAAAAGACGGATACCAGCAAAATCACTGGCAGGGCCAGAGCCAGTCTGGTCAGAAAGTATTTTTTCATGTTTTTCCTCATACCGCCGTGAAAGGCAATTGCGTGGAGACCGGCTCCACGCAATTGCACTCTCAGCGGCGGTGTCAGCCGATGAAGTAGATCTGAGTCAGGTCAGTGAGACGGTCGCTGGCCTCGAAGCCGCCGATGTTCTTCTGGGCGGCGCAGACATAGTTGGTATCCAGCACGGGTACGCAGGACCAGCAGTCCTTCAGGGCCTGCAGGCCCTGATTCATGATGTCCTGACGGACAGCGGGATCCATCTCACGATCCAGCTGTGCCCACAGGCTATCCACCTCGTCGGTGGTGTACATATTGGCGCCGGAGCGGGTGTGGGCGAACAGGCCCACGAAGCCGCTGGGATCGTCCAGCATACCGTTGCCCATAAGCGCAATGTCATAGGAATCGGTGGCATAGAAGTAGGACTTGAAGTAGGCGGCGGTCTCCATGGAGTCGATCTGGGCATTGAGGCCCACAGCGTCCAGCTGGCTCTTGATCATGGTGGCCAGCTCCTCCTGACCCACACGGGCGGAGTTGTAGATGATCTTGATGGTCTTGTCCTTCAGACCGGTCTGCTCGATGAGCTGGGCGGCCTTGTCCAGATCCTGCTGATAGTTGGTGATCTCGGGGTTATAGAACATGGAAACGGTGGACAGGATGCTGGTGGCGGTTCGGCACAGGGCCTCGTCGCCGTAGGTGCCGTACACCAGAGCGTCCAGATCCAGCGCATAAATCACAGCCTGACGGGCCTCCATGGTGGACATGGCCTCGCTGTTGGGGTTGATCTCCATGAAGGTGATGCGGCCGTCGGGGTAGGACACCACCTGATACTCGTCGTTATCCTTATAGTTGGCCAGCGTCTCGGCGTTACTGATGGTGAAGATGGAGAGCTCCTTGTTGCGGAAGGCGATCTCCTGCGTGCTGGCGTCAGAGACGCAGCGGACCTCGAAGCCGTCGATGTGGGCGGCCGTGCGGTAGTAGTTGGGGTTCTTCAGGCACACCAGCTTCTCGCCCACGCTGAAGCTATCCACCACGAAGGCACCGCTGGTGGCGATGTTGGCGTTCTGCTCACAGGTCAGTACCTCAGTGGCGGGTACCCCCTCGAAGCAGTGGGCAGGCAGGACATACAGGGTGCCCAGAGCCTTCTTGAACAGGTTGGAGGCCCGGCCGACCTTGAACACGATGACGGTATCGCTCTGCTTCTCATAGGTGCAGAACTCGCCGTCCACCTTGTAGGCGGCAGCGGTGCTGGGAGCCACCTCGGGAACAGTCAGCGTATCCAGAGTGAACACGATGTCATCGGTAGTGATCTTCTCACCGTCGCTCCAGTAGATGTCGTCCCGCAGGGTCAGGGTGTAGGTGGTACCGTCCTCGCTGATGTCCACGCTCTTCGCCAGACGATAGTCCAGAGAACCGTCGGTGTTGGACTTCCACATGGGGTCATACAGGTTCTGGAACACCTGCTTGCCCAGATCCGTGGAGCTGTTGTTGTACCAGTTCAGGGAGGTGATGGGTTCCTCGATGGCGTAGACGAAGGTGCCGCCCTCGATGGGCTTACCCTGAGCATCGTCCGCCCCGCCGGCCTGCTTGCCGCAGGCCGCAAGGCTCAGCAGCATCAGAGCGGAGAGGACGAGGCAAATGACTTTGGAAAACTTCTTCATGTCTTTTCTCCTCTTGTGATTTTGATGATTATTATGTATAGAAGCCCGTTGCCGGGAGGTCTATCAGATGAACACGTATTCCTTCAGCCGATCCATGGCAATGACGACCTTCTCCATGGGCAGGGCCAGATTCATGCGGATGTGGTGCGCCCCGTGGAAGGGACGGCCGTCCTGCCACACAACGCCCACCTCGTAGCCAGCCTTTTTCACCTCGTCCAGGGTGCGGCCGCTGCGGCGGCAGTATTCCTCGCAGTCCAGAAACAGCATATAGGTGCCCTCCGGCTGCTGCACGCTGACCCCCTGCAGGTTCTTGCGGATGAACCTGCAGGCGTACTTGACGTTCTCCGTCAGCACCTCCCGCAGCTCATCCACCCACTGGCTGCCCTCGTCGCTGTAAGCGCCGATGAGGGCGTGCATGGACAACACGTTCATACTGTTGTAGTGGCTGAGACTGCTCTCCTTCTTCATCCGCTTGTGGAGAGTTTCGTTATACACGATGTGGTAGCTGCCGATGAGGCCTGCCAGATTGAAGGTCTTGGAGGGGGCGTACAGGGCCACGGTGCGTTGCCGGGCGTCATCGGACACGGATTGCAGGGGGATGTGCCGGTGACCACGGAGGGTCAGGTCCGACCAGATCTCGTCGGAGATCACCGTTACATTCAGCCGCCGGGCCATGTCCATGAATTGCTCCAGCTCCTCCTGCTCCCATACACGGCCCGTGGGGTTGTGGGGGGAGCAGAACACCACCGCACGGATGTCGTTGCGCTTGATCTTGGTCTCCATGTCGAAGAAGTCCATGCGCTGCACACCGTAGCGGTCCGGTTTCAAGGGGCTGGTGATGACGTGATAGCCGCCGTTTTCGATGGAACGGGTGAAGCCGATGTAGGTGGGGGAGTGGACCAGCACGTTGTCGCCTCTGGCGCACACGGCGGCCAAGGCGCTCATAAGGCCGCCCAGTACGCCGTTTTCGTAGCCGATGTGCTCCTTCTCCAGCCCGGTGACGCCATTGCGGCGCTCCTGCCAGCGGATGATGGAGTCAAAGTACTCATCGCTGGTCATAAAGTAGCCGAACAGAGGATGCTCCAGCCGCTTCCGGATGGCCTCCGTCACGGCAGGGGCCGTGGCGAAGTTCATATCTGCTACCCACATGGGGATGGCGTCGAAGCCCTCGTTGGGCTGGAACACCGGGATCTTCTCCACGGCGTCCACCGCCATGGCGTCTCTCCCACGGCGGTCATAGATGGTGGTAAAGTCGAATTTCATACGCCGCTCCGCCTTACAGCATTTCCACGAAGGCGGCCATGCGGGTCTGGATCTGGCCTACGTCGGCCTGAGAGTAGTCGGTCTCCACCACAGTGTAGGGGATGCCCTTCTTCTCCTTCACCAGCTTGCCCACCAGCGCTGTCTCCACGTTGTAGGTATGGCAGGCCTGCAGGATGATATCCACCACACCGTCCACATGGAACTCGTCGATGAGCTTATCCAGCATGGCCATGCGGTTGGGGTTGGGGGACATACAGGAGCAGCCGATGCCCAGATACCGCCGGGCCAAAGCGTCGTAGACGTCGGGGTTCTCCTCGTCGGTGAGGAGCATGGATTTCAGGCCGCTGCAATTCTCAAAGGCCACCACCACAGCGCCGGCGTCCTCAATGGCCCGGATGACTTTCAGGGCTGCGCCGCCGGAGGGGGAGCCCGTCACCAAGATACGGGGCTTCTTGCCCTCGTTCTTGCCGGCGGCGTACTCCGCCTCGATCTGGTCCGCCAGATCGTTGATGCGGGCAGGCAGGGACTCCACGTCCATGTTGAAGCCGCTGCCGTAGGCGGTGTTGACGATGTTCAGACCGCTGACGGGGGCGGGATCGTTGGCCATGAGGTACTGCAGCCGCAGCAGGGACTTGGTGATCTCGTTGTTCAGGTGGATCTCGTGACGGATGGCCTCCTCAGTGATGGTGGTCTCGAAGCGCCGCTCCAGCTCCTCCTTGAACCGGATGATCTCCCGGCGGTACATGGCGATGCCCTCCTCGGACTGCCGGTTGGGCAGCTCGATGACGTAGACGGGTTTGAACTCAGCCAGCATCTCATACATCTTCTTCTTGCCGTCGCAGGTGGTCTCGCCTACCACCAGATCGGAGAAGTAGAAGAAGGGACACTTGTCCGTCTTGGCGAAGCCGTAGCTGGACTTGATGAGGGGACACAGGTTCCGGGGCAGATCCTTCTCGGCATCGGGGATGGTCTCATCCGATACGGAGCACAGGCCTACCACCGCGGCGCCCATGGCACGGGGCAGCTCCTTGGGGAGGTAGGTGCAGAAGGCACCCACCACAGGCACGCCCTGCTCCTTCAGCTTCTTGATGGCCAGGAAGGAGTTTCTCCGCTGATCGGCAAACTCTTCAAAAATTTCCGGCAGATCCTTTTTCAGTTCAACCATATGCTTGATCCTTTCTTTTCACATATACCCTGACCGGTCTGAGCCGGTCTGTCCATTTATCGATTGACCCGCTTCCAGCCCAGCACCGCAGCGCCGATAGCACCGTTATACTGGCACAGGGGATGGGCGGTGACGCTCTCTACGCCCAGATACCGGGCCAGCACCTCCCGCACCACCTGCGACTGGGCCAGTCCGCCGGAGAAGAACACCTTGGGGTTTTCCGGGGCCAGCTTTTGGGCAAAGATGGCGGTGCGGCGGCAGATGGAGTAGATGCACCCCAACGCAATGTTGCCGGGAGGTGTCTCCTGCGCCAGCAGGCCGATGATCTCGCTCTCGGCAAACACGGCGCACATGCTGTTGATGGTCACCGGCTCCGCCCCCTCCACAAAGGTATCGATGGAGGTGATGTCGCTGCCTACCCGGCTCATGGTCATTTCCAGAAACCGGCCCGTTCCGGCGGCGCACTTGTCGTTCATCAGGAAGTCCTTTACCTGCCCACCGGCGGGATCCAGCAGGATCACCTTGCTGTCCTGCCCGCCGATGTCGATGACCGTGTCGCAGCCGGGACAGAGAAAGGCGGCCCCGGCCCCGTGGCAGGTGATCTCCGTGATGGACTTGTCCGCCTCCGGCAGCAGCGCCCGGCCATAGCCGGTGGCCACCACAAAGGCGGTGTCGGGGGTCCTCAGTTCCTCATAGAGCCGATGGATGACCCGGCCGGGGGTGGAGCCGCTGGGCTCCATCCGGAAGTCCACGATCTCCTGTCCGTCAAACAGCACCGCCTTGGTCATGGCGGAGCCGGAATCGATTCCCATAGTGAGCAATTTTGCCTGCCTCCTGTTGTGCCTTGACGGCACGATATCTTCAAAGCTTCGCAATAGCCGTCCTGATCGCATGGTTCACCCACTGGCAGCGATTTGCCGAAGCACTTTGCAACAGAGATTCTACCATCAGCCTCCACCAGTGGCAAATAGCGATTTCAGGAGATAAGACCGTACTATCGGTGTTTTCGATTCAAATAATGTATACATAATTGTAATAAAATAAAAAGGGCGAAAACGCTGCGCCGCAGGAAGAATAGGGAGGGGGAAGCGGGAGATGGGGGAGAACGCAAGAAGGCCCACGGCGCAGCCGTGGGCCTTCTTGCGTACCATTTATTTTTCTGCCTGCGTCTCGCAGTAGATGCAGCGATAGACCCGCTTTTCCCGGTCGGTGAGCACGAACTCCTGGGGCAGCTCCTGCTCCACGGAGGTGATGCACCGGGGATTCTTGCAGCGCAGCACGCCACGGATGCGCTCCGGCAGCTTCAGGGTGCGCTTTTCCACCAGCTGGCCGTCTCGGATACTGTTGACGGTGATGCTGGGGTCCACGTAGCCGATAAGATCCCAGTCCAGCTCCATCTCACGGTCGATCTTGATGATGTCCTTGCGGCCCAGCTTACCGCTGGTGACGTTTTTCAGGATGGCCACGGTGCAGTCCAGCTTGTCCAGACCCAGAATACGGTACAGCTCCATGGCCTTTCCGGCGGAGATGTGGTCGATGACGATGCCGTTTTGAATGGAATCAATAATCATGGTAATATCCTCCCTCATTTCAAGCGATGTTCAGCAGCTTCAGGATCAGCGCCATGCGGATGTACTTGCCGTACTGCACCTGTTTGAAGTAGCAGGCACGGGGGTCCTCATCCACCGCCACGGAGATCTCATTGACACGTGGCAGGGGATGCAGGATCCGCAGGTCCGGCTTGGCGTTTTTCAGCTTCTCCGGGGTGAGGATGTAGCTGTCCTTCAGGCGCAGATAGTCCTCCTCGTTGAAAAACCGCTCCCGCTGGACACGGGTCATATAGAGGATATCCAGCTCCGGCATCACTTCATCCAGAGAGGTAGACTGGATGTAGGGGATGTTCCTGCTCTTGATGTACTGCTCCTTGACGTAGCGGGGCAGCTTCAGCTCCTCCGGGGAGATGAGCACGAAGCGGATGCCGGTATAGCGGCTCATGGCGGCCACCAGAGAGTGGACGGTGCGGCCGAATTTCAGGTCGCCGCACAGGCCGATGGTCAGATCGTCGAAGCGGCCCTTCTCCCGGTGGATGGTCAGCAGATCCGTCAAGGTCTGGGTGGGGTGGTTGTGGCCACCGTCTCCGGCGTTGATGATGGGTACCAGTGAGTGGCGGGAGGCCACCAGCGGAGCACCCTCCTTAGGGTGGCGCATGGCGATGATATCGCTGTAACAGCTGACGGTGCGGATGGTGTCGGACACGCTCTCGCCCTTGGCGGCGGAGGAGCTGCTGGCGGAGGAGAAGCCCAGCACCTGCCCGCCCAGACTCAGCATGGCGCTCTCGAAGCTGAGGCGGGTGCGAGTGGAGGGCTCGAAGAACAGGGTGGCCAGTATTTTGCCGTCGCACTTGTGGGCATAGGCGGCGGGATGGTCGATGATGTCGCAGGCGGTGCTCACCAGCTCCATGATCTCCTCCGGGGACAGCTGCAAAATGTCAATGAGATGGTTCATACGGTTCATTCTCCTTTTCTGATCCAGTTTTCGTCGGAGGGGTCGTCCCGGAAGGCCAGCAGCCGGGCCACGTCCCCCTGCGTGATGTATCCCTGCTGGACGCCCACCTGAGCGATGGTGTCCAGATCGGTGAGGCTGACGCACTTGACACCGGCCTCGGCCAGCCGCTGGCGGCCCTTGGCCATGCCGTAGGTGAAGATGCTGATGACGCCCAGCACCTCCGCTCCGGCGGCCCGCAGGGCGGCCACGGTGTCCAGCACACTGCCGCCGGTGGAGATCAGGTCCTCGATGACCACCACCCTCTCGCCGGGGGTCAGCTTGCCCTCGATCTGGTTCCTGCGGCCGTGATCCTTGCTGCCGGAGCGGACGTAGCCCATGGGCAGACCCAGCAGGTGGGCGGCGATGGCGGCATGGGCGATACCGGCGGTGGCGGTACCCATGAGCACCTGCGCCTCCGGGTACTCCCGGCGGACGGTGTCGGCAATGGCCTGCTCCACCTCATTCCGGGCCTCCGGGGCGGTGAGGATCAGGCGATTGTCGCAGTAGATGGGGCTTTTGATGCCGCTGGCCCAGACAAAGGGCTCGTCGGGCCGCAGAAACACCGCTCCGATGGAGAGCAGGTGCCGGGCAATGTGGGTGCGGATGTTGTCCATAAGTTCCTCCTATTCCTGCAGCAGAAGCTGCTTGAGCTCGTGAAGATCGGCGGCCAGATAGTCGGCTCCGGCGTTTTCCAGTTCCTCCCGGCCGCCGTAGCCGTAGAGAACGCCGATGGCGGGCAGACCGTTTTCATGGGCGCCGGCGACGTCGAAGCGGCGGTCGCCCACCATGACGGCGGGGCCGTCCGTGCCGCTGCGGCGCAGGGCGTCGGCCACCACGCTGCCCTTCTGCGCACTGGCCCGGTCCTCCCTCTGTGCGCCGCAGATGCGGTGGAAGTAAGCGGCCAGACCGAAGTGTTCCATGATGCGCAGGGCAAATTCCTCCGGCTTGGAGGTGGCGATGACCAGCTTCAGCCCGGCTCCTTGCAGGCTCTCCAGCAACTCCGCCATGCCCTTGTAGGGGATGTTCTCCGCCCAGCCCTGCCGGGAGAAGTATGCCCGGAAGTCCTCCACGGCCCGATCCGTCTGCTCCTCCGTCAGGCCGAACAGCTCCGGGAAGCTCTCGTGGAGGGGAGGGCCGATGAAGGAGGTGAGGGTATCGGGGTCAGCGATGATGCCCTGCTGCCGCAGAGCGTAGGCCACGGCGCAGGTGATGCCCTCCTTGGGGTCTGTCACCGTGCCGTCCAGATCGAAAAGTACCGTATTCCAGCGCATCAGCCCACAAACTCCTTTACGCAGCGGCGATAGGCCGCCACAGGGTCCTCGGCCTGCGTGATGGGGCGGCCCATCACGATGTAATCAGAGCCCAGCTCACGGGCCTTGGCGGGGGTGGTGACCCGCTTCTGATCCCCGGCATCCCCTCCGGCGAACCGGACGCCGGGGGTCACCGTCAGGAAGTCGGCCCCGCAGCGCCGGTGGATGGCTCCGGCCTCCAGCGGGGAACAGACCACACCGTCCAGCCCCGCCGCAGCGGCGTTGGCGGCGTAGCTGAGCACCACCTCCTCCAGCGGGGCGTGGATCAGTAGCTCCCGCTCCATGCGCTCCTGATCGGTGGAGGTCAACTGGGTGACGGCGATGAGCAGAGGGCGGGTGCCGTCGGGGCGGGTGAGGCCCTCCAGAGCGGCGGTCATCATGGCGGCGGTACCGGCGGCGTGGAGGTTGATGATGTCCACATCCAGCGCCGACAGGGCGGCCATGGCCTTTCTCACCGTGTTGGGGATGTCGTGGAGCTTCAGATCCAGAAAGATGCGGTGGCCCCGGCGGCGGATCTCCCGGACGATGGCGGGACCCTCGGCGTAAAACAACTCCATGCCCACCTTGACGAAGGGCTTCTCCTCTGTGAAGCGGTCCAGAAAAGCCAGCGTTTTTTCCCGGCTGTCGAAGTCCAGTGCAATGATAATGTCTTTACCCATGATGTGCTCCTCCTATGATATCCGTAAGCTGCTGAATGCCGTACCGCTCCATGGCGGCAGGCAGGTCCTGTATGATTTTCCGGCAGGCGCAGGGTTCCACCAGATTGGCGGCTCCCACGCCCACGGCGGTGGCCCCGGCCAGCATCAGCTCCAGCACGTCCTCGGCGGTGCTGACGCCGCCCATGCCCACAATGGGAATGTCCACGGCCTCGTAGACCTGATACACCATCCGCACCGCCAGCGGAAAGATGCCGGGGCCGGACATTCCGCCGGTGCCGTTGGCCAGCAGGGGACGGCGGCGCTTCAGATCGATCCGCATCCCCGGCAGAGTATTGATAAGGCTGACACCGTCGGCCCCGGCCTCCTGACAGGCCCGTGCCACGGCAGCGATATCCGCCGCAGCCGGGGAGAGCTTCATGATGACCGGCTTTTTCGTCACGTCACGGACGGCCCGTGTGACGGCGGCTGCCGTCCGGGGGTCTGCGCCGAAGGCGGCTCCGCCGCCGTGGACGTTGGGGCAGGAGATATTCACCTCCAGCCAGCCTACCTGCTCTTCGCCGTCCAGCTGCCGGCATACTTGGGCGTATTCCTCTATGGAAAAGCCGCTGATGTTGGCCATTACCGGCTTGTGAAAGACTTCCCGCAGACGGGGCAGCTCCTCCCGGATGACGGCCTCCACACCGGGGTTTTGCAGCCCCACAGAGTTCAGCAGGCCCCCGGCGTACTCAGCGATGCGGGGGGTGGGGTTTCCGTACCGGGGGGTGAGCGTCGTCCCCTTGAAGGAGAAGGTCCCCAGACAGTTGATGTCGTAGATCTGTGCAAATTCATACCCATAGCCGAAGGTGCCGCTGGCGGGGATGACGGGATTCTCCAGCGGCAGGCCGCAGAGGGTGACGGCGGTATTTACCATACGATCTCCTCCCTTCGCAGGACGGGGCCGTCCTTGCAGATGCGCTTGTGGCCGTACTTGGTGCGGCAGGTGCAGCCCATGCAGGCCCCGAAGCCGCAGCCCATGCGCTCTTCAAAGCTGAACTGCCCATCGGTGCGGCAGCGCTGCCACACGGCGTGGAGCATGGCCTCCGGCCCGCAGGTATAGAGGTGGGTGTAATTCACGCCCTCCATGCCGTCGGTGACAAGGCCGCAGGTCCCGGCGCTGCCGTCGGCGGTGAGGAGGCGGACGGTGACGCCCAGCGCATGCAGTTCCTCCGCCAGAAAAATATCTGACGCCCGGTTGTAGCCCAGCACTGCCGTGACCTGACGATGCTCCGCCGTCAGGCGGCGGGCCAGTCCGTACAGGGGCGGGATGCCGACGCCGCCGCCCACCAGCAGGGGGCGCTCCCCGGCGAGAGATGTGTCGTAGCCGTTGCCCAGCCCTGTCAGCACATCCAGCTCCGTTCCGGCGGGGAGATGGGTCATGGCCGCCGTGCCGTGGCCCAGCACCTTATAGATAAGGGTGGCGGCACCGGGCTCCCAGTCGCAGACGGAGATGGGGCGGCGCAGGTAGAAGCCGGAGAGCTTCAGGTTTACGAACTGACCGGGGGCCGTGATGGCCTCCGTATCGCCGGCAAGGCGCAGCCGGTAGGTGTCCGGCGTCAGGGGCGTATTTTCCGTAATGGTCCATGTGACCTGCTTCATGTGCGGTCCTCCTTGGAAAAGAGTTCACCGTCCTGCCAGACGGGGCGGCCGTCGCAGACCGTCAGCAGGCAGCGGGCCTGTACCGGCCAGCCGGTGAAGGGGGTGGCCTTCCCCTGAGAGAGGAAGTCCGCCGGGTCGATGGGATACGAAGCCGACAGGTCAAAGACCGTGAAATCGGCGTGGGGACCATCCAGCTCCCCCTGCGGGAGGCCGAAGCGGCGGCAGGGAGCATCGTGGAGCAGCTCCATCAGACGGGGAAAGGAGAGCAGGCCCGGCTTTACCAGATAGGTATACAGCAGGGGGAAGGCGGTCTCCAGCCCCACGATGCCCATGGCGCTCTTCTCCAGCCCGCGGGACTTCTCCTCGGCGCTGTGGGGGGCGTGATCGGTGGCGACCATGTCGATGGTGCCGTCGGCCAGCCCCTCCAGCAGGGCCTCCCGATCGGCGGGACTGCGGAGAGGGGGATTCATCTTGAAGCGGCCGTCCTCCTGCAGCATGGTTTCGTCCATCAGCAGATAGTGGGGGGCCGTCTCGCAGGTGACGTCCAGCCCCTCGGCCTTGGCCCGGCGGATCAGGGCTACACTCTCCTTGGTGGAGATGTGGCAGGCGTGGTAGCCGCAGCCGGTCTGGCGCACCAGTTCCAGATCCCGCCGGATCTGCCCCCACTCGCTTTCGGAGCAGATGCCCCGGTGGCCGTGGGTGCGGGCGTAAGCCCCGTCGTGGATGTAGCCCCCGTGGAGGAGGGAGTTGTCCTCGCAGTGGGCCACGATGAGCTTATGAAGCCCCTTGGCGGTTTCCATGGCAAGGCGCATCTGCGCCTCGCTCTGCACACCTCGCCCGTCGTCGGAGAAGGCCGCCACATAGGGGGCCATGGCCGCCATGTCCGACAGCTCCTCCCCCAGCTGGCCACGGGTGATGGAGCCATAGGGCAGCACCCGGATGGCGGCATCTCGGCGGATCAGGGCCAGCTGCTGCTCCAGATGGGGCAGGCTGTCCGGCACCGGGTCCAGATTTGGCATGGCACACACCGTGGTATATCCGCCGTGGGCGGCGGCTTGGGTGCCGCTGGACATGGTCTCCTTATAAGAAAAGCCCGGTTCACGAAGATGCACGTGTACATCAACGAAACCGGGACATATCACAAAAGAAGAGGCGGGAATATGAACGGGAGAAACACTGGCGCCGTGGTGGATTTCAAAAGAGAAAACAGCATCCCCACGGGTGAGAACACCTCGGCGGAATATCTGGGCATCCTGAAAAACGACGGTCACGGTCATCACCTCCGCATGGCAAATTTTTATTAGATTACCACACAGCGGGCCGCTTGTCAAGACGGGCCGCCACGATTTTTGTCACATTTTTCGTTGCGTTTTGACCGGGGATATGATACCATGCAGAAAAAACCACAGCGGCGCAGTGCTGTGCCGGGAAGGAGCCTTTATGAAAAAAACGCCCAAACCCAGAGATACGGTCCAGCGGCTGAAGGAGGCCATTCACAAGCAGCCGGCGGTGTTCGCCGTATATGTGGCCCTGCGGTTGATCGTGCTGGCGGAGCTGGTCATGTCAATCATCCGGGGCGAATATGAAAGCGCCTTCATCTGCCTGCTGGTGCTGGCGCTGTTCATCCTGCCGTTTTTCATTCAGCAGAACTTCGGTATCCAACTGCCGTCGGTGCTGGAGATCATTATCCTGCTGTTCATTTTCGCAGCGGAGATACTGGGGGAGCTGGAGTGTTACTTCATCACCTACCCCAACTGGGACTCCATGCTCCACACCACCACGGGCTTCCTCTGCGCCGCCACGGGCTTTGCCCTTATCGACATCCTGAACCGCAACAGCCGCATCAAGTTCCAGCTGTCGCCGGTATATGTGGCGCTGGCGGCCTTCTGCTTCTCCATGACCGTGGGGGTGCTGTGGGAGTTTTTCGAGTTCGGCATGGACCGGGTGTTCCATCTGGATATGCAGAAGGACACCGTGGTGCAGAGCATTACCTCCGTGATGCTGGACCCCACCAACAGCAACACCCCCATCACCATCGACGGCATCCACTCGGTGGCCGTCAACGGCACGGATCTGGGCTTTGACGGGTATCTGGATATCGGGCTGTACGATACCATGGAGGATCTGTTCGTCAACTTCATCGGCGCCGTGACCTTCAGCGTCATCGGATACTTCTACATCAAGCACCGGGGCAAGGGAAAGCTGGCGCAGGCCTTTATCCCCACCCTGTCGGAGGACGAGGACAAGGGGGCATCGCTGCCGGAGGGAGACCCCGGAGCGCCGCCGGAATCGGAATAACGACAAAGGAGGCAGGCACGAAAGTGCCTGCCTCCTTTGTTATAAGGGGTCAATCGTCCTGCTCCATATCGTATTCCAGTACAGCGCCGGTATAGGCATCGATGACATATTCGTACTCCATGCCATCCGCCTTGAATTCCACCTCGTATACCCAGCGGCCATCCTCGTCATCCAGCTCCACATCCATGTCGTAGGCCCGGCTCTCTGACACACCGGCGTGGGTCAGGGCAGCGGCCTTGGCTGCGGCGTGGCCGATCTGCCCGGTGGGCTGGGTACTGCCGGTGGGCTGGGCATCATCGTCGTCATCGTCGTGGTCATCATCATAGTCATCGTGGTCATCCACATCGTCGTGACCGTCCGGCTCCACATAGGAGGTGAGCACAGCGCCGGTATAGGCATCAATGCGATACTCGTACTCCGTACCGCTGCGGTCCTCCAGCTCCACCTCGTAGTGGGCGGGAACCTCGTCCAGCTCAGCGTCCACCTCCTGCTTGGTCAGCTGGTCGGCGGACTGCCCGCAGGTGAGCAGGGCGATCTCCAGTGCTCGCTCCATGCCGATGGGCATGGCAGGAGCGCCGGTCTCGGCCAGATCCTTCAGCTCACCGATGGAGAGCTTGGACAGCTCCTCAAAGGACAGACTGTTGTTCAGGGCGAGGATACGGTTCACCAGCGCCGCCTTGCCGGTGGAGATGTGGTGGTCCTTGGCCTGCTTCTCCAGAGACGTGTCCTGCGTGACCGTCTGGGTCAATACGGAGGCCTGAGAGGCGCTGTCCCGCAGGATGCCGTCCACGGCGGCGGAGAGGTCCTGCTGCAGTCGGTGAGCCCGGCTCTGATCCCGATCCTCTACGGAGATCATGATGGCGGAGGAGATGCTCTCCAGATAGCCGTTGCGGACCAGACTGCCGACGATGGCGTTTACTGCCACATCCAGCTTGGCCCCCTTCAGATCCTCGCCGTCGCCCATATCCGCCAGAATGGCATGGGCGTCGTCGTTCATAGGCACGCAGGCCAGAACCTTTTCATTTTGGTTGACCCGCAGCTCAATGCTGGGGTTGACGTCGATGGAGACCACGGAGGCCACAGCATTGGCCTGCCGCAGAAACAGTCCGCCGCCGCACAGCAGCAGAAGGGCCAGACAGGCCGCCATCGCCATCCATTTTTTCAGGGAGTGAGGTTTTGTTTTCATGGGGATTTCCGTTCCTTTCCGCTTCTCACAGCGGGAGAGAACGCCGTCCACGTCATGGGGGGCTGTTTTTTCCAGCGCTTGTGCAAGGCACTGTTCCAGCTTTTCATTTGTCATGGGCGTTATCTCCTTCCAGATCAGCACGCATTTTTCGGATTGCTCGGTGATACTTCGACAGGACGGTGGGGAGGGGCAGCTCCAGCAGAGCGGCGATCTCCCGGTGCTTTAGCCCGGTGACGGCATGGAGCAGTACGATGCGCCGCTCCTCCTCCCCCAGACGGGACAGAACGTGCTGCAGCAGCGTTCGCTCCTCTGTGGTCAGACCGGTCTCCTGCTGGGGAATGGCGTCCCATTCTGCCTCGCTGAGAACGGCGTGGCGCTCCGTGTGCCGCAGGCGCATCAGGCACAGATTCCGGCAGACCGTCAGCAGCCAGCCCATGGGAGAGCCGGTGGGGCGATACTGCGGGGCGTGATCCCACACATGAACGAATACATCCTGCGTGATATCCTGTGCGTCGTGGGTGTTTTTCAGGTACGACAGCGACAGACCATACACCGCCGTTCGGGTGAGATGGTAGAGCTGCGCCAGCGCATCCTGCTGCCCGGCGGCGATGGCGGCCAGCAGCTCCGTCAGATGAGCACTGCTGCCGGCATATTCGGTTGTGGCGGGCCATGCAGTCATAGGCTTTTATCTCCTGTCATCCCTGTAATGCGTGGAGATGCGGTTTTATTGCGTAAAAAATAAAAAAATTTGCCAAGCCCGCAAAGAAAGACTCTGCGGGCCTGACAGACAGCTTAATTGTTGCCGGTGGGGATATAGGGCAGCAGGGCGGCGGCCACGCCGGAGATGGGCATGGTCTGCAGCCAGATACGTCCGGGACCGGTGAGGACGGTGTTGAAAAGGCCCTCGCCGCCCAACAGCTTGTTCTTCATGCCGGGAACCTGACGGATCTCCATCTGCACCCCGGCGGTGAAGCCCGCCACGTTGCCGGTGTCCACCACGATCTGCTGACCCGGCTGGAGGTCGTACTCCACCAGCGTGCCGTCGATCTCGGCAAAGGCCATGCCGCTGCCGCTGAGGCGCTGCATGATGAAGCCCTCGCCGCCGAAGAGGCCCGCGCCCAGCCGCTGGTTGAAGTGGATGGACAGCTCTACTCCCGGCACGGCGGCCAGAAAGGCGCTCTTCTGAAGGATCATATCGTGGCCGGGAGCGATGGCGATCTCCTTGATCTGGCCGGGGAAGCTGGAGCCGAAGGCGATCATCCCGGCGCCGTGAGCGGTGTAGATGTTCTGGAACATACTCTCGCCGGAGAACATTTTAGAGAACATCCGCCCCAGTCCACCGCCATGGGTCTGCATCTCCATATTAGGGCTCATCCAGACCATGGAGCCACGCTCCGTGACCATCTGCTCGCCGTCTTCCAGCTGACAGATCACCACGGGGAAGGGAGTGCCTTTGATCTCATAACGCATGGTGGTATCCTCCTTACGATTTTCCGGCAGAGAAGGGAAGAACCTCCGCCGTGTGTTTCCTAGTATGGCTCCAGTATAGCAGAGAAACGGAATAAAAGGAAGAAGAAAATATACCCGAAGCCTTACACTTTGCAAGAAGCGGCTCAGGACTCCGTCGTCTCCGGCTCCTTGCGGAGGGTCTTGACGAAGCAGAGGAAGCACACCAGATGCTCTGTCTGCCGCGCCGACAGCGTGCTCCATTTTGCGGGCATCCTTGGCAGCGGTGGCCTCGCTGACGCCCAGCCGGATGAGAAAATCCCGGAGCATTTGATTTTATTCGCAGATGCTCTGAGCGACCCCGGTCCCCAGAGCCGTCAGATGGATGGTCTTGGCTGGCGCTGCCTTGCAGAGAGGCGTTGCCCATGGAATACTGCTGCGGATTGCTGGCGTTCTTCATGTTGATGCTGGCGTAGTAAACACCGTCGGTAGCGCTCCTCCGTGGCCCGGACGGCCTCCATGGTGCTGTCAGAGCAGTAAAGCGCCCAGTAAAAGGAATCCCGCTGGGCGATCTCTAAGTCCACCCCCCAGAGAAGGGGTGCAGTGCGCTGGTGGATGCGGCCAAGGTGGTGACGGAGCTGGAGCGCATCGAGTATGTGGAGGACCCGCATCTGGGCAAGGGCTCCTACTGCGTGGTGGAGAGGCACGCAGACGGCGGGGGCGTGCAGCGTGCCGGACTACGCCGTCATCAAGCTCTTCCGCCACATCGTGCAGGGAGAGGGGCCGGACACCATCGTCCGGGGGATCGACGAGGCCATCCAGGCGCTGCCGGAGGGGTATGACACAGTGTGTACGGACGGGATATTCTCTCAGGGGAGTGGCAGCTGCTGTCCATTGCACGGGCCGCAGCGGCAGACCCCGCTGTGCTGCTGCTGGATGAGATCACCGCCAATCTGGATGCCGAGACGGAGGCCCGTGTACGGGAGGCCCTGCGTCAGGCCTCCCGTGGGCGCACCGTCCTCTCCGTTTCCCACCGCATCTATGAGAGTCTTGGCGGCAGGACTGTGGAGATCCGGCCCCAAGGACAGTAAATGCCGGGAGTGCAGCCCCGGAGGCCGTGGGGCCTCCGGGGCTGCAAAAAACCGGGGAAAGAAACGGTTGACAGTGCCGATGGGTTCTGCTATGATGAGTTACGGTCAAAAAAGACCTATTTCAACCATCAACGGAGGTGAATGTTCATGGATAGCTGCGGAAGTACAGGACGAAGCCGGGTATGCGGCCCGCAGAGACACAGGGTGTGGTCATCCATGGACAGGAGCTGACCACATTCTACTTTGTCGTGTCCTTCTGCACCGCACCGGAGACGTCTTGCTGTGGCAACTATCTCTGAGGCGGTGTATTTTTGCGCCCATTTTGCCCAAAGTAGCGTCAAAGGAGGACAAGAATATGATGAACAGAATGGTAAACAAGGAGTTCGCACAGGAAATCGCAGCGGTCATCCGCACGGCCCAAAACGGGGACCGTCTGCCGGAGCTGCTGAAGCACTATCACCAGCGGGATGTGGCCAAGGCCGTCACCCTGCTGACGGATGCGGAGCGGGAGCGGTTGTTCCGGCAGCTGGACGCCCGGACGCTGGCAGAGATATTCCCCTATCTGGACGATGCCTCCCGCTTCCTGGCGGAACTTCCGGCGGATCTGGCGGCGGCGGTGATCACCGACATGGACACGGCGGATGCGCTGGATATGCTGCGGGAGCTTCCGGCGGAGAAGAAGCAGACCCTGGCCGCCCATCTGGACGACGACACCCGGAAGGATGTCCGGCGGCTGCTGGCCTTTCATCAGGAGGAGATCGGCAGCCGCATGAGCGGCAATTTCGTCTGCATCCCGGACACACTGACCGTCTGCGGCGCCATGAACGAGCTGGTGCGGCAGGCCGGTGAGCACGACAATATCTCCACGCTGTATGTGGTGGACGGCAGCGGCGTCTTTGCCGGGGCCATCGACCTGAAGGATCTGATTATCGCCCGTGAAAACGATCCGCTGAGCGGGATCATCCGCCGCAGCTATCCCTATGTGTTGGCCCATGAAAAGGTGGAGGACTGCATCGACCGGATCGCAGAGTATGAGGAGGATTCCCTGCCGGTGCTGACGGAGGACGGAAGGATCGCCGGTATCCTCACCGCTCAGGATCTGGTGGAGCTGGTGGATGACGCCATGGGCGATGACTACGCCAAGCTGGGCGGCCTGACCTCGGAGGAGGACCTCCGGGAGCCTGCCGCCGTCAGTATGAAAAAGCGTCTGCCGTGGCTCATCGTGCTGCTGTTTCTGGGCATGGGCGTCTCGTCGGTGGTGGGCATCTTCGAGTCCGTGGTGGCGGTGCTGCCCATCGTCATCTGCTTCCAGTCGCTGGTGCTGGATATGGCGGGCAACGTCGGCACCCAGTCGCTGGCCGTCACCATTCGTGTCCTCATGGACGAGAACCTTACCCTGAAGGAGGAGCTGGCCCTGCTGGGCAAGGAGATGCGGGTGGGTCTTCTCAACGGCGGGTGCCTGGGACTCATGGCGCTGGCGGTTTTAGGGGTCTACATCCATGTGTGCAAGGGCTATGCGTGGGGGCCGGCTTTTCTGATCTCCGGCTGCGTTGGGGTATCGCTGGTGGTGGCCATGGTGATCTCCAGCCTTGTGGGGACGATGGTTCCCATGCTGTTTCATAAGATCCACATCGATCCGGCGGTGGCCTCCGGCCCGCTGATCACGACGGTCAACGATCTGGTGGCCGTGGTGACCTACTATGGACTGGCCCTGCTGTTTCTGGTGAATGTGTTCCATCTGTGAAAAAAGAAGTACCCCTGTAACCTGACGGTTACAGGGGTACTTGTCATAACGCAACACGATCCGCATGGAGGTATACGCTTTTTTTCCGCAACTGCCCGCAGGGACAGATACTGCCAGTCGTTCTGACTGTTGCGATCCGGATTGATGTTGGCGATCTCCTCGCCCTCCGTACCATCCGAATACTAAAAACGCAGCACGATCCCGGATCTGCGGCTTGTGCCGGAGGTCAGCGGCACGGAATCGCCTTTGGCCCAGCATCCTAATGCATGGATATCTCCAGCGCTGCCGGAAATAAGAATGTTTTGATAAGCCTGTCTGATAGAACTACTCCCAGTGCTCTCCGTTTTTCCCGGATTCTACCCAATCCTGCATTCTGAACATGATGCCCTTGTTCTTATTGGCCTCATACCATGTCTGGATAATATGGGTGATATATCGTTTTCCGACCTGATTCACAGCCTGATGAACTTCTACATCGGCACCACACAGGCCGGGGACAACAAATTTGTCTCCCTGATGCTGGTCTGTGCCCGCCACATGGCGAAGCCCAGTGGGGCTGCAAGAAATGCATGAACAGGAAGCATTTGGAGGCGGCTCTGGATGACGTCTCTATTGCCGGCTGACTTCACTCAGCCGGAGCCTGCAAACAATTTTGCGCATAAATCTTGACGGCGCTTTCGTCCCATTCCGTAATGTGGGGTGATGCGTTTTCCAAGATTTGTGCGGCATCCATGATGCGCTGATTGGCTTTTGCCTGTTCGCTGTTATCTGCGAGGATCCCGGACCGCTTTTCCTTCAGGAAAGTCTGCTCATCCAGTATCTCCTTGAACTGATCCCCACAGGCGATGGGATCATCCGCCGCCTTTTCCAGCAGTCTTTGGAACTGCGCCTCCAGCTCCGCCAGCCTGCGTTCGATGTCGCCAAGGCTCATGCCGCTGCCGGGGAACGGGATGACCTCCGCCTCCAACGCCTCCGTGATTTGGCGGATGCGGCCATTTAAATCCGGCAGGACGGTGTTGAGGGCGGCTATGATTGCCTGCTGGAGTGGAGCTTCATCCAGTGTGGGCGAGCTGTGGCAGTATTTCTTGCCATAGTCCAGACGGCTCACACAGCGCCACACGACGCACTTTCCATCGGGGCGCGTCCATGTGCAGCGGCGGTACAGCGTTCCGCACTCGCCGCACACCAGACGGTCCGAGAGGGCGTAGCGGCTGGTGTAGGCTGAAAGACCGGTGGAGGCTCTCTTGGAGGGACTTTTTGCCGCCTTGCGCCGCGCCATCTCCGCCTGCACCGCATTGTACTTCTTGCGGCCTGACGATGCCCTCGTGGTGGTTCTCTATGAGGTACATGGGAAGTTGGCCTGTATTCTTGATAGCCTTGCGGTTGATAAAGTCCTGCCGGAAGGTCTTCTGCATAATTAAAACCCATATATGGTTCCTCCGTATTCTGAAATTTGGTTGGCTGCAAATCTCAGAAACGGGTGGCGGGCCGCAGCAGCGGGGTCGCACACAGGGCGCAAAAAAGCCCACAGCGACACCGCTGTGGGCATGAAAGTATGCAAAAATGCGGACGCTGGGGGGGATGATCTTCGGATAGACGCAACGAATCAACTTGTCTTATGCTTGCGCATGGACAAATAGAGGAAGAATGTGCTTGCTTGGAGGAGACAGCGTCGGGGAGAGGAGGACATCCCATAGAAACCGCCCCTCTGACATAAAGCCAAGGCTATATCCTTGTTGGACAAATACGGCATCCGTGTGGATCTTGCAGCGATCATAGAGAAAAAATAAGAGAGACTGCAATACAGCAGTCTCTCCCACACTCAAAATTTTCACGAAAATTCAGGATCGTCATGGCACAAATGGCTTCGGTGGTTGTTATGCCGCCTATAGTCGAATATCTGCCGGATCTCTCAAAGCATCATATTGTCGGTTTATTCTGTTTTTATGCGGTTACACAGTGCGCAAGCAGATATGTCCTACCCGTCTTCACAAAAAGCAACAACGACGATTCCGGGTCCTCCAGCTCCGCTGCGCCCAGCGCCGCGTGGTGTGTAATCCGCGACACGGTGAAGGCATACCGAACGCCCCGTGCATCGGTGAACATCACGCATTCTCCGGCGTCCAGTTGACTGATAAAGGCGAAGCAGTCCTCACCGCCGCTGCCGCCAATGACCAATGTCCCGCTATACAGTGTTCCACTGTAGCATGCGGGGCGGAACGGGAACGATCCTGTGTCCCAATCCGCCGCCACTGGCAGCGAAACGCCGTACTCCGGCAGTTCTATAAGACCGATGTAGTCGCGCCCGTTCAGCTCCAGCCGGGGCATTTCCTCGTCGGCATGGTCGCCGATCACGCCGGCGATCGGCTCAGCCGTCAGCATTTGCAGCCGATGCGCAGCCTCGGTTCGCTCATCCCGCTGCGCCGCACTTTTCCATACACTGAGCAAGGCAAGCCCCACCGCCGCTGCCACCAAAATCGCTCCCGCAAGCAGGAGTAGCCCGGAAAACGTTCTATTTCTTTTCATGCTTCTGATTTCTGTTCAACACTCCCAGCAGTAGAAGCGCCAGCCCGGATACCGCCATGCAGACGATATACAGCGTCAGGTGGGACTCGTCTCCCGTCTGAGGTCTGTCTCCCGGCCCCGGCGTAGGTTTTGGGGTAGGCTCCGGCGTGGGTATCGGGTCGGGTACAGCACTGTGCGTATTGGTCACAAAGAAGCTGCTGCCGCTGCGCTGCACCGTGACGGCGTAGCCCTCCGGGACATTTCGCTCCAAAACGATCCATGTGCCGCCGACAGCCGTCCAGCGGTACATCCAATCGTTGTCGGCAGACAGCGTCTGCCTTTCCTGCTCCACGCCGTCTCTGTAGATGGCGATTTCCACGCTGGCGGGGCGCTTGTCTGAGGATTTTTCTCCCGCCCAGAGCTTTACCACCGTGTAGGTGATGGGCGTGTCCGGCTCGTCCCCGCCGGGCTTTTCGGTGTACTTGGGCGCAGCGGTCACATCGTATCTCCAATTTCCACCTTCGCCCACGCCGGGAACGGCAATGAGCGACGGCGCATACTGCCGGGTGCTGCCGCCAACTTCCATGTCGGCCTCATCCACAAGGTACATACCTGCGGAAAGCCCGGTAAACACAGCCCTTCCGTCTGCGCCGGTAACGGCGGTGCCGTCCGGTGCGAGGGCATCCGCCGCTATATACGCCAGCAGAGTGTCACGCAGGGCATCCCACTCCGCCTGACCGTTCCCGGCGGGCATAAAGATGCCGTATCCCGCGAACGCACCGCAGAGAGTGTAACGCCCGTTGGACGAAATGTCCGCCGCACGGTACAGCCGGACGGTCTGGCCGGAGGCGGCGTATTGCAGTGTCAAGGTGCAGCTGCGGGAGGTGTCCACGGCAGCATTCGGCTTTTCCGCAGCCTGTGCCGTCGTTGTGACCAGCAGCATGGAGAGCAGTAGGCAGAGCAGTTTTCTTTTCATTCGATCTCTCCCTCCTCATTTATGGGCAATTTTTTCTTGGGCGGCTCGAAAAACACATAGAGCATCAGTATAAAGATAATGGGTAATGCCACGATGGGTGTAACGATGAGCCTGTCCACGATAAAGGCGTCGGACAGCACCTGCATTTTCCGCAGATCCTCCGATGACATGCGGTGTCCCCGTATCAGCAGACGGTGGGTATTGATACCGTAGGGCGTACAGGTGATGAGCGTACAATAGTCCTCGCCCTCGGTGATGAGCAGGTCGCCCACATCGGTGGGCAGGACTGTTTTGATTTGATCGACCTCATAAATCATCGCCCGATCAAGGACGGTGATTCGAAAAGTGTCTCCGATTTCCAGCTTGTCGAGATCAGTAAACAGCTTTGCGCTGGGAAGCCCACGGTGCGCTGACAGTACACAGTGCGTACTCTCGCCACCAACGGGTAGGCTACTGCCCTCGATGTGTCCCACTGCGTGACTGAGCACGCCGCCGCTCACGCCGTGATAAATGGGCAGCTTCACCTGAATTTTATCGATGTCGATATACCCCATCATCCCGTCGCCGGAGGCATTCAGCGCAGAGTTATAGTCCTCCGTCAGCGCCGTATGCTCCGTAAGCGGGAAATCCAGCGCCGCGAGACGGGTGTTATAGTCCTCCGCCGCTGCGAAAATGTCCGAGTAGTCCTTAGGCGTCAGGCTTTTCAGCATGGCATCGTAGTCCTCCACCGCTTTGGACTGGGTGATGGAGTTCCAATAGCTGCTGATAGATGGGTATAACAGCAGGGAGAGACCTATGAAGAATATAGCAAGCAATATCAGCGTGATTTTTCGTCCGATCTTCATGGGCTTCTCCCTGCGGTCATGGGGCGGTGAGGCGGGGGAGGTAAGCTCCCCCGCCATGCCGCCGTTGAGTGGTTTGATTAGAAATTCTCCTTGGAAATGCGCTTATTGGTTACCAGGAACAGTCCCGTGCCGATGACAGCCAGTGCGCCCAGCGTGATGAACAGCGTGGTGCCGATGCCGCCCGTCTCAGGAAGGACGGTTCCCTTGTTGTTCTCGATCTCCTTTACATGGACATTCTGAAATTCGATGGGAGTATCCAGCGGTGATCCGTCAGCCTTCAGCGATTTTTTGACATCTGTGCCGCCGTGCCAGTCTTTCACCGGATATCGTTTCAGTGCGTCGTAGTTCTCATGATTCCCGCAGACGAAGGCCAGCGTGAACGGAAGACTTTCCAGCCAGTCCAATGCAGCCTCGTCACGGCCGTCTCCAAACCACACACCACCAAAGTCTCCGGCACAAATCACGATGTCCCGCTTTGTCATTTGTGCCTGCTCCGGGAAATATTTCGGCTTGAAGCGTTCAAAGTTTCCGTGGCAATCACCGGTTACAAAAATCATCTTTCCGCCTTCTTTCAGTACATAATTTTCTGGCAAATCTCAATGCCGCCCTTCATGGTTACTGCGATCTCATCCTTAGAGAGGACTTTTACTGTCTCCACCAGCTGGCGGACAGCACTCTCATCCCACTCTGTAATGTGAGGCGATGCGTTTTCCAAAGTCTGTGCGGCGTCCAGGATACGCTGATTGGCTTTTGCCTGTTCGCTGTTATCTGCGAGGATCCCAGCACGTTTTTCCTTCAGGAAAGTCTGCTCATCCAGGATCTCTTTGAACTGACCGCCATAGGCAGCAGGATCATCCGTGGCTTTTTCCAGCAGTGTTTGGAACTGCTGCTCCAGTTCTCTCAGCCTGCGTTCAATATCTCCAAGGCTCATCGTACCACCGGGGAATGGGATGATCTCCGTTTCCATGGCATCCGTGATCTGCCGAATCAAGCTATTCTTGTCGGCCATGGCTATGTTCAGGGCTGCGAGAATTGCCTGCTGGAGCGGCGCTTCATCCAGTGTGGGCGAATTGTGGCAGTATTTCTTGCCGTAATCCAATCGGCTCACACAGCGCCACACGACTCGTTTTTCACCGTTTCGCGTCCATGTGCAGCGGCGATACAGGGTCCCGCACTCACCGCAGACCAGCCGCTCTGAGAGCGCATACTTGCTGGCGTAGGATGCCATCCCTGAGACTGCGTTCTTGGAGGGACTCTTGGCCGCATTCCGCCGTGCCATCTCTGCCTGTACGGCATCATACTTTTCACGGCTGACAATGCCCTCATGGTGATTCTCGATGAGGTACATGGGAAGCTGGCCTGTATTCTTGATAGCCTTGCGGTTGATAAAGTCCTGCCGGAAGGTCTTCTGCATCAGCACATCGCCGCAGTATTTTTCGTTCTGCAGGATGCTGCGGATGCGGGAGATGGTCCACTCCGGGGAATCCTCGGAGCACTTGATACCTTGCTGTTCCAGTTCATCTTTGATCATCCGCAGGCTGGCCCCAGTGAGATAGCGCTCATAGAGCCATCGGACGATTTCCGCCTGTTCCGGAATGATCTCTGGCTGGCCATCCTCGCCCTTGCGGTAGCCATACAGCTTTTTATATTGGATGCTGACTTTGCCAGTCTCCATAGCACGGCGCTTGCCCCATGTGACATTGGCGGAGATGGATTCACTCTCAGACTGGGCGAAGGCACCGGAGAGGGTGATCCGCAGCTCACTGTCCTCCTCCAGAGAATTGATGTTTTCCTTCTCGAAGATGACTG
>OFMI01000008.1_pt1 | contig 184486 bp, 195 predicted proteins | sample 1541741 | NCBI WGS metagenome assembly OFMI01 (sample SAMN04209219, study PRJEB22552) | human gut metagenome | biome: gut; material: feces | host: Homo sapiens | place: USA: Oklahoma | reverse complement strand
TTGGGTATTGCAACAAATTGCTTGCTGAAATTCTGGAGGAAGATTTAATGGAGGCAGAGAGACTGGAAGTGGAAGAACAGGCCGCATAATAGCAGATTGATATATCACAAAAGTAACTTCAAAAGTAAAAATGAAATTCCTGTGAAAATTCTGGGATATTTACGGAAACCGCTCTGAAATTCTCTTTTATTTAAGTATAAGGGATTTTATGTAATTCCTTAAATATACTCGAAACGGAGGATGAGCTTTGGAGGAAAAATTAAAGTTGCTTTGGCTGGTATTGATCTTTGTTGATTTTGGGCTTATGTTTATTTCATTTCCAATTCTGATGTATGTAATTTTTGTCTGACCTGAATATAAAAAGCTTATTGTAAATGTCCTGTTTTCCGGTGAAAAACCGGAGGGGCATTTACATTATGCAACAGCTAATGTATATGTTTCCAGAGATGCGAGTAAAATACTACTCTGTTGAAACTATCTAAAGACATTCATGAAATTGACATTAAGAATCTGGAATGATACGATAAAATTAAACATTTTGCAAAACAGATTGCACAAAATTTTATTCTGATACGAGGTCAGAATTTTATACTTTATACCGCGTCTGCGGATCAACCGATAAAGACACAAAAAGAGTAAAATGGACTCTTGGAGTGTCTTTTTTTGTTTGGCAAAATGTTTTAACATATATCAGATCCAATCACGATAAAAGGAGGAAAGAAGTTTTTATGCCACGTAAAATCAGATCAAATTACATGGAGAAATTCAAATTTGTGTACAATGGCAGAACTTTTGAAAGTAAGCATAAATGCTGTAACTTTTATGGAATATGTTACCGTAGTGTAATGGCGTATCAGAATCAATATAAATGTAGAACTGAAGAAGCGATTACACATTTTATTGAATTGAAAAAAAGTAAAGAGATCATATTCCGAAATCGAAAATGGGCCAGCATTAAGACTTGTTGTGAATTTTATGATATAAACGAAGCTTCCGTTAAAACAGATATGTGGAATCGAAAGTGCACACCACAGGAAGCAATTGAACGGGCAATAGAATGGAAAAAGGCACATGAAATCACATATCATGGAGTGAAGTATCCATCACTTCCTCAATGCTGTGAAGAATTGGGAATAAATCCTATATCCGTACGTTTGTATATGGAAAAGAATGGAGTTTCTTCTACACGTGCGATTACACATTACATTAAATCTAAAAAGCAAAGAATCTTTGCATTCCGGGGAAAAGAATACAATAGTTTCACGGAATGTTGTCTCGCGTATGGCCTGAACCCCAAAATTGTAAGAAGTGCTGCCTATAGAACCAAAAGCTCCTTGCCAGAGACGTTGGAAAAAAATGTTTCTCATATGGAAGGTTGCGTGCCACAGGAATCCACCGGAAATGATGAGAATTCTGGAAACAAGGTAATATCAAAAAAAAGGCACCGCGCAAAAGAACCATTCTTTTATGAAGGGGAAAAATATGTTTCCCTTGGACAGTGTTGTGAGATATACGGAATTAATGAAACCAGTGTACGGACCAGAGCATGGCGGATTCATTGCACCTGGGAAGAGGCTGTAAAACATTTTATAGAAAAAAGCAATGCGGATGAACTAAAAAAGATATTTGTATATAAGGGAAAAGAATATCAAAGTGTTGCTGAATGCTGCAGAAAGTATGATGTTCGTGCCGCCAGTGTCCGTAACCGGGCTTCCTCGACTGGATGTAGTATAGAAGAGGCCCTGGATCATTTCATAAAGAAAAAAATAGTGACAAAGAAAAATGAATTTGTATTCCGAAATAAAATCTATGAAACGTTGGAAGAATGCTGTGAGGTTTATGGTGTGAATGCAAACAGCGTATCTTCAAGAAAGTATAGATTAGGGTGCAGCACAGATGAATCGTTGGAACATTTTATTGCAAACAAAGAGATAATAGAAGAAAGGATACAGAAGTTTACATTTAAGGGGGCGGAATACCCCAGTCTCCGAGCATGCTGCAAAAAATATGGCATTGAGGATGCGTGTGTAAGGCAGAGAGCCAGAGATAAAAATTGTTCCATAGAAGAATCATTTGAGCATTTTATGACAAGAAAAAGAAAAAAGATGCTGGATAATCCTGAATTTGATTATCATGGAACCCTTTATCCATCGCTTAAGGAATGCTGCGAAAAATTAAAGATAAGTAAAAATAGTGTAGTAAGCAAAAGTCGTCGGAGCGGATGCAGCTTACAGGAAGCGGTAGAATATTATGTAAAAAAGCAGCACAATAAATAAAACAAAATCACAGGGACTCGCAGGAAGTCCGTTTATAGAATCCATAGGAGAGGAGGAACAGCCAATATCATCTGCCTGCAGATATTGGCTGTAATTATATATGATACATAAAAAGAAACAACCGGCAGCAGATAACGATAAGATTCTTATATCAGTTAAGGAAGCCTGTGAACTGACAGGACTTTCTGAGAAAACAATGCGAACACTTATGAACAATAATACCTTCATGGTACGAATTGGGCGAAGAACCCTGATTGATAAGAAAAAATTTCAGAAATGGATAGATCGGCAGTCTTGAAAGGTTTTTGGGGTTGTGTTAAAATTAAGTCCAGTGCCATGCATGATCATCTATTGTTATTAGAAAAAGGATGGTAATGTTATGGGAAAAAATCTAAAAGGAAAAGAAATAGGTAAGGGAATCCGACAAAGAAAAGATGGGCGGTATGAAGCCAGAATCACAATTAAGGGTTCTGGCAAACCGCCTTTTTCTATCTATGGAACAAATCTTCAGCAAGTGAGAAAGCAAAGAAGCATGTATTTAGCGGAGGTTCTCCCAGGTGTTCCAGGCTTTGATTCGAGTATGTCCGTTTCAAAATGGTATGAGAAATGGATGGAACTTTATAAGGTTCGGAATCTTAAAGCAACCACGATAAGAAATTATGAAGATGGTTTTAGAAGAACAGAAGAATACATCGGTTACATGAAACTGGTAGATATCAAACCGGAACATATTCTTGACATGATTAAAAAATTGGAGGATGAAGGATACGCTCCTACATCAATCAAGCAATCATTAAGTGTCGTGCATCAAATGTTTGAGAGGGCAGCAGCCAGTAAAATGATTCCATCGGATCCTACAGCAGAAGTTAAGCTTTCCGTTGAGACACCGGGAGAAGTGTTGGCAGAACCTACAGAAGAAGCTTTGGATGTAAAAGAGAATTGTCTTAGTACAGACGAAAGCCATCGCTTTTTGGAAACCATTAAAGGAGACCGTTATGAGGAACTTTTCTTGATTTTGATGCATACGGGAATGCGTATAGGCGAAGTACTTGCCTTACAATGGAGAGATGTCAATTTCGATGAAAAATATCTTCGTGTATACAAAACGCTAAACAGAGTCAAATTGTATTATGACAAGCAGGGAAAGAAACTTGCTGAGCCGTATTATGTTACACAGATTACATCACCGAAAAAAAAGAAAAGTGTCAGAATAATTCCGCTGCCAGATATTGCAATTGAAGCTTTTTTAAGCTGGAAAGAAAAACAGAATCAGGACAAAAAAGTGTTAGGCAAGAAATGGGGAACTGGAAATGATCTTCTAAAAAAATATCCTGGACTGATATTTACAACATCAACAGGAATGAGTTATCTTCCTGGCAATGCTGAAGATGAATGTGAGCGAATCAAAAATATTGTAAATAAGCAAGAAGCATTAGAGGCTGAAAAAGAAGGTCGAGAAGCAGAAATGTTAGATGTAACTCCACATAGCTTTCGTCATACTTTTGTAACAAGATGTGTACAATCTGGAATGAAACCGGCTACGGTAGGTAAAATCAGCGGTCATTCTACTCAGAAAATGACAGAGTATTATACGCATCTTGAACAGGGGTATGTAAAAGATGAATACAAACGGTATGATGAAAAGTATGGAAAAGAAAGCTGATTTTGCTGATGAAATGAGATTTTAGGAAGAGGTTTAAATATTTGGAAAAAACAAGAAACACTGAAGAAGAAAAAAAAATGGGTCAAAAGTGGGTCAAAGAGGAACATAAAGCATCTACAAGCCGCGTAAATACAGGGTTTCCAGTTAACACAGGGAAATTATCACCGATGATGAAAGAATACGTAAAGACCAAAGAAGAGTACAGCGACTGTATCCTTTTTTACCGTCTGGGCGATTTTTATGAAATGTTCTTTGAGGATGCACTGACTGCATCCAGGGAACTGGAAATTACACTTACAGGAAAAGACTGCGGACTGGAAGAGAGAGCGCCCATGTGTGGCGTTCCTTTTCATGCTGCGGAAACTTATATCAACCGGCTGATCGAAAAGGGCTATAAGGTTGCCATCTGCGAACAGGTAGAAGATCCGAAAAAAGCCAAGGGTCTTGTTAAACGAGAGGTTGTCCGCATTGTCACACCGGGAACTACTCTGGATACCATGTCACTGGACGAGTCCAAAAACAATTATCTGATGTCCATTGTCTCCATTGGAGATCATTTTGGCTGTGCAATTGCAGATATCACAACCGGTGACTGTTTTCTCACAGAACTGGATAAACCACAGAAGCTTCTGGATGAGATCAATAAATTCACACCTGCCGAGATCATCTGCAACGACGCCTTTCTTTTAAGCGGTGTGAATGTAGCGGATCTGAAGGGGCGTCTTGGGATCTGTGTATTTGCTCTGGATCCCTGGTACTTTGACGACCAGCTGTGCCAGAAAACCCTGAAAGAGCATTTTCACGTCGGAAATCTGGAAGGTCTCGGGATCGGAGATTATGACAGCGGGATCATTGCTTCCGGTGCACTGTTCCTGTATCTGAAGGAAACACAGAAAACAGCACTTTCCCATATGGCAAGCATCCGCCCTTACTCTGCTGAAAAATATATGCTCATCGACAGCTCCAGCCGTCGTAACCTGGAGCTTGTGGAAACCATGCGCGAAAAGCAGAAAAGAGGTTCTCTTCTCTGGGTTCTGGATAAAACCAAAACTGCCATGGGTGCAAGAACCCTTCGTTCTTATGTGGAGCAGCCTCTGATCGATGCAGAGGAAATCGAAAAAAGACTTGGTGCCCTGGAAGAACTGAACGCAAAACCTATGGATCGTGATGAGATCCGGGAATACTTAAATCCGATCTACGATCTGGAACGTCTGATAAGCCGTATCAGCTACAAATCTGCCAACCCAAGAGATCTGGTTTCCTTTGCCTCTTCCCTGGAAATGCTGCCTTATATAAAGCAGATCCTTGCAGAATTTAACTCTCCGCTGCTTACGCAGATCAATGAAGACATGGATCCACTGTCAGACATTACCACTCTGATCCGTAATTCCATTGCTGATGATCCGCCCCTTGCCCAGAAGGACGGTGGTATCATTCGGGAAGGTTATAATGAAGATGTGGATAAATTCCGCCGCTCCCGGACAGATGGAAAGAAGTGGTTATCTGAGTTGGAAGCAAGAGAGCGGGAACGCACCGGTATTAAGAGCCTGAAGATCAAATATAACCGTGTATTCGGCTATTCCCTGGAAGTTACCAACACCTTCAAGGATCTCGTGCCGGAGGACTATATCCGCAAACAGACCCTTACCAACGCAGAGCGTTACATCACCCAGGAGCTGAAGGATCTGGAGGATCTGATCCTTGGAGCGGAAGATAAGCTTTATGCATTGGAATTTGAACTGTTTTCAGATATCCGTGATCAGGTTGGAGCTGAGGTTGTCCGTATCCAGCGTACTGCAAAGGCAGTAGCTGCTCTGGATGTTTTTGCTTCCCTTGCACTGGTTGCACAGAGGAATAACTTTGTCCGGCCCAAGATCAATGAGACCGGCCTCATTGATATCCGAAATGGCCGCCACCCGGTTGTGGAACAGATGATCGAAAACGATATGTTTATTCCAAATGATACGTATCTTGACAACCACAAAAAACGTATCTCCATTATCACAGGACCGAATATGGCCGGAAAATCCACATACATGCGCCAGACAGCATTGATCGTACTAATGGCACAGATCGGAAGCTTTGTTCCTGCGGACAGTGCGAATATCGGTGTGGTTGACCGGATCTTCACCCGTGTGGGAGCATCCGATGACCTTGCAAGCGGACAGAGTACCTTTATGGTGGAGATGACAGAGGTTGCCAACATTCTTCGTAATGCCACTTCCCGAAGTCTTCTGATCCTGGATGAGATCGGACGTGGAACCAGTACCTTTGACGGCCTTTCCATTGCCTGGGCAGTGATCGAACACATCAGCAACACCAAACTCTGCGGCGCCAAGACCTTATTTGCGACCCATTATCATGAGCTTACCGAACTGGAAGGCAAGCTTTCCGGTGTCAACAACTACTGTATCGCTGTCAAGGAAAAAGGCGACGATATCGTATTCCTGCGTAAGATCGTAAAAGGCGGAGCAGATAAAAGCTATGGTATCCAGGTAGCCAAGCTTGCCGGTGTTCCGGATTCCGTGATCCAGCGTGCCAAGGAGCTGGTAGAGGAGCTCAGTGATGCAGATATCACTGCAGCTGTAAAAGATCTGACTGCTCCAAAGAAAAAGCAGAAGATCACCTATGATCAGTTAGATATGGCACAGATGTCACTGTTTGACACGGTACAGGACAATGATATCATTGAAGAGATCAAAAACCTGGAGATCGGGAATCTGACACCAATGGAAGCTTTGAATATTCTCTATAACCTGCAGAACAAAATTAAGAACCGGTGGTGATCCCCTTGAAAAAAATTGCAGTTTTAGACCAGAATACCATTGATAAGATTGCAGCAGGAGAGGTCGTAGAGCGCCCCTCCTCTGTTGTAAAAGAGCTTGTGGAAAATGCCATTGACGCAGGTGCTACCGCTATTACTGTAGAGATCACAGACGGCGGAAAAAAGCTGATCCGTATCACGGACAATGGCTCCGGAATGGATGCAGAGCAGGTTCCGCTTGCTTTTCTCCGCCATGCCACAAGTAAAATTGAAAAAGTAGAAGACCTGACCCACATTGCCTCTCTTGGCTTCCGTGGTGAAGCACTTTCCAGTATTGCCGCCGTCTCCCAGGTGGAGCTGATCACAAAGACTCCTTCCGGGATCAGTGGTACCCGTTATGTGATCGAAGGTGGAAAAGAACAGTCTCTGGAGGAAATGGGGGCACCGGAGGGAACAACATTTCTGATCCGAAACCTCTTTTACAATACACCTGCAAGGAGCAAATTCCTAAAATCCGATATGACAGAAGCCGGTTACATCAATACTCTGATGGAGCAGCTGGCGCTTTCCCATCCGGAAATCTCCTTTAAATATATCCAGAACCGTCAGGTAAAGCTTTCCAGTTCCGGAAACTACAGCGTAAAAGATGTGATCTACAGTGTCTACGGCCGGGAGATTGCCAAGGCGCTTCTGGATGTTTCCTACGAAAATGATTTCATGAAGATCGAGGGCTTTGTGGGGAAACCGGAGATTTCCAGAGGAAACCGTACTTTTGAGAATTATTATATCAATGGCCGATATGTAAAAAACAAGATCATTACCAAGGCCATTGAGGACGGATATAAAGGACTTGTCATGCAGCATAAATTTCCGTTTGTCTCACTTCGGATCGAAATGGACGGCAATGACCTGGATGTTAATGTGCATCCCGCAAAGAGAGAAGTGCGTTTTGCCAGAGAAACCGAAGTTTATGCGGCCATTTATGAAACTGTCCGCAAGGTATTGACCCACAGAGAACTGATCCCTCAGGTATCTGTTGGAAAAGACGAACCGACACCCCGCACAGAACAGATAAAGCCAGGAAGTATTCCGGAGCCTTTTGAAGTAAAACGGCGGCAGGAGATGTACGGTCACCCGAATCGGACGGCAAATATAGCTTCCCATGCTGCACCGACAGCTTCTGAAGTACGTAGTACAGCGCCGGTTCCATCGATACCTTATAATAAGCCAACAAATGGTACCGCCTCCTATGGTTCAGCTGAAACAGCTCACAATTCTTCAGCTTCTTCTGCAGATAAATACAAACGTGTGGATTCTCTGCGGGAAAATCCCGTATATGAAGCGCAGCCTTTCACAAAAGAAGAAGAGGAAATGTTTTCCGGAACATTAAAAGACGGAAGAAATGAAAATTCCGCTGCAGAAACAGCAGATTATGAAGTGATTTCTGAAAAGCCTGCTGAATCGACATCTCCTGAGATAAACAGCGAGCCGATCAAATCCCTGGAACAGGAAACGCCAAAACAGCTGGAACTTTTCGAAGAACGGCTTCTTGCCCCGGAATCCAGAAGCCGCCACAGGCTGATCGGACAGCTGTTTGACACCTACTGGCTGGTACAGTTCGAAGATAATTTTTATATCATTGACCAGCATGCGGCCCATGAAAAAGTATATTATGAGCGGTTCGTAAAGCTGTTCCAGTCTCAGAACATCCAGTCTCAGTACGTAAGCCCTCCGCTGATCGTTTCACTCAGCCTTGAGGAAGAAAACCTGTTAAAAGCAAACGAAAAATATTTTCGAGATTTCGGTTTTGAGATCGAACCTTTTGGGGGAAGAGAGTACAGTATCAGTGCGGTGCCATCCAGTCTTCTGGGAATGACAGAGGAAGAGCTGTTTCTGGAAATGCTGGACCATCTCACTGCAGACGGCTCCAAAGATGCATTTGAACTGTTTACCGCAAGGCTTGCAACTATGGCCTGCAAAGCTGCTGTAAAAGGCAATCATTCCATGTCACCCCAGGAAGCCGACAAGCTGATCGATGAACTTCTGACACTGGAAAATCCTTATAACTGTCCTCATGGAAGGCCAACCATCATTGCCATGAGTAAGACAGAGATTGAAAAAAAATTTAAACGTATCGTGTAAGATACCTATCATAAACGGAGAAAATCTATGAAAAAACCTCTTATCGTCCTTACCGGACCTACTGCCGTGGGAAAAACAAAACTTTCCATTGCCCTTGCAAAAGCAGTAAACGGAGAGATCATCTCCGCAGATTCCATGCAGGTTTACCGCCATATGGATATTGGTTCCGCCAAGATCACACCGGAAGAAATGGATGGCGTCCCTCATCATCTGGTGGATGTGTTGGAGCCCACAGAAGATTTTAATATTGTCCTTTTCCAGCAGATGGCAAAAGAAGCCATGGAAAAAATTTATGATAAAGGCCGGATCCCGATCCTAGTAGGCGGCACGGGATTTTATATTCAGGCCGTAACCAGAGATATTGATTTTACCAGTTCCAACCAGGATGACCATTACCGCAGGGAGCTGGAAGAGCTGGCAGAACAAAAAGGCCCTTCATTTCTTCATGATATGCTTGCACAGGTTGATCCCAAGTCAGCCCAGGACATCCATGAGAACAATGTCAAGCGAGTGATACGCGCCCTGGAATTTTATAAACAGAACGGTACCAGGATCTCCGAACATAATGAAGAGCAGAAAGAACATACCAGCCCCTATGCCCTGGCATACTTTGTCCTGAACGCACCCCGTCCCCTTCTCTACGAACGCATAGACACAAGAGTGGATGAGATGTTGAAAAACGGGCTTGTAGAAGAAGTAAAAAAGCTCCGGGAAATGGGCTGCCACAGAGGAATGGTTTCGATGCAGGGACTGGGCTATAAAGAAATCCTGGACTGGATGGACGGAGAATACCCTTACGAGGAAGCCGTTCGCATCCTGAAACGTGACACCAGACACTTTGCCAAACGGCAGCTTACCTGGTTCCGCAGAGAAAGCGAAGTAACCTGGGTAGATAAAGATAACTTTGATTACGATGACAGCAGGATCCTTTCCTACATGCTTTCTGTATGCAGGGAAAAGGGAATCCTCCCTGCCAAATAAAATAAAAAAGGAAAAATGATCATGAAAGAATTATATGCACAGCTTGGAATCTCTTCTGCAGTTTACGATTTCGGTAAATCCGTGGAAGATTCCCTGAAAGAACGTTTTGAGAAATTTGATAAGACTGCAGAATACAACCAGATGAAGGTTATCCGCGCCATGCAGAAGAACCGTGTCAGTGAGGCTTGTTTCGGAGCTTCCTCCGGTTATGGCTACAACGACCTTGGCCGCGAAACTCTGGAGCAGGTCTATGCCGATACCTTCCACACAGAAGCCTGCCTGGTACGCCCGCAGATCACCTGTGGAACTCATGCACTTGCCATTGCTCTCTTCGGAAACCTGCGCCCCGGTGACGAGCTTCTTTCCCCTGTAGGAAAGCCTTACGATACCCTGGAAGAAGTGATCGGTATCCGCCCGTCCAATGGTTCCCTTGCGGAATATGGCGTAAAATATCGTCAGGTGGATCTTCTCGAGGATGGTACCTTTGATTATGAAAACATCAGAAAAGCAGTCAATGAAAAAACAAAGCTGGTAACCATCCAGCGTTCCAAAGGCTATCAGACCCGTCCTTCTTTCTCCGTAAAACAGATCGGTGAGCTGATCTCTTTTGTAAAAAAGATCAAGCCGGATGTGATCTGCATGGTAGATAACTGCTACGGAGAATTCGTAGATACCATCGAGCCCAGTGATGTAGGTGCAGATATCATGGTCGGCTCCCTGATCAAAAATCCAGGTGGCGGCCTTGCTCCTATCGGTGGTTATATCGCAGGAAGAAAAGACTGTGTGGAAAATGCTTCCTACCGTATGACCTGCCCGGGACTGGGCATGGAAGTTGGTGCAACTCTTGGTGTAAACCGTTCTCTGTATCAGGGATTTTTCCTTGCACCGATGATCACCAAAGGAGCTTTAAAGGGTGCTGTTTTTGCAGCGAACATTTACGAAAAGCTTGGTTTCCCGGTAGTTCCCAACAGCACAGAGCCACGTCAGGATATCATCCAGGCGGTCACTCTCGGAACACCGGAGGGTCTTGTAGCATTCTGCCAGGGTATCCAGGCTGCTGCACCGGTAGACAGTTTTGTGACACCGGAGCCGTGGGATATGCCGGGATATGACAGCCAGGTGATCATGGCAGCAGGTGCTTTTATCCAGGGTTCTTCCATCGAGCTTTCTGCCGATGGTCCTATGAAACCGCCTTATGCAGTTTATTTCCAGGGTGGTCTCACCTGGGAGCATGCAAAGCTGGGAATCCTGAAATCTCTTCAGTATATGGTTGATAAGGAACTTGTAAGCTTATGAAAAAATCCGAAGGACCGGACTTAAAAAAACAGATCTTTGTCATAGGAGCCGGTGCTTCCGGTCTTATGGCAGCTATTCAGGCTGCTGTATACGGAGCTGCAGTTACGGTTCTGGAACAAAATGACCGTCCCGGCAGAAAAATCTGTGCTACGGGAAACGGCCGTTGTAATATGACGAACCTGAATCAGGATAAAAACGCTTACCGGGGATCTCATCCTGAATTTGCCAAAGATGCCCTGGCACAGTTTCCTGTGGAAAAAACTCTGAAATTCTTTCAGGAACTGGGAATCTGTACCACAGACCGTAGCGGATGGATCTATCCCCGAAGCAACCAGGCACAGAGTGTGGTAGATGTTCTTGTCATGAAGGCACGCAGCCTGAAGGTAAAGCTGAAAACCAATCAGACCGTTACCGGCGTGTCTTTTGCAGACGGACAGTGGAAGATCCATACGGACGGATGGACCTACAGTGGTGATGCCGTGATCCTTGCAAATGGTTCCCGTGCGTCTTCCGTTGCAGGTTCCTGCGAAAGCGGATATGAAATTGCAAAAAGTCTCGGACATCATCTGATCGAACCCCTTCCCGCACTGACAGCTCTGAAATGTAGGGGAAATTCTTTTTCCGGCTGGAGTGGTGTACGGACAGAAGGGAAGATAATACTTTATATAGACGGCACACCGACAGTCTCCCAGCAGGGAGAGCTGCAGCTTACCGATTACGGTGTATCCGGGATCCCGGTATTCCAGATTTCCCGCTATGCTATCCGTGCCGTCCATGAAAACAAAAATGTGGAGCTTTCCATAAATTTTTTTCCGGAACTGAACCGGAAAGAGCTGGAAGAATACCTGGAGCACAGAAAAGCAGCCTGCCCTTACAAAACAGAAAAAGAACTTCTCATCGGACTTTTTCCTGAAAAACTGATCCGTGTTTTATGTGCGCAGAAGGATCTTATCCGCGGGATCACCGATTTTCGTCTCCCGGTAAAAAACGGCCTTTCCTTTGAACAGGCACAGGTTTGTTCCGGTGGAGTGGATACGTCTGAAGTTCACAGCAAAACCATGGAGTCCAGACTTCATAAAGGTCTTTATTTTGCCGGAGAGCTCCTTGACATTGACGGTACCTGCGGAGGTTATAACCTGCAGTGGGCGTGGTCAAGCGGAGCTGCCGCCGGTATCTGGGCAGCAAAGGAGGAAGAAAAATGATCCGGATCACACAGCTGAAGCTTCCCATCACTCATACAGAAGAGCAGCTTCACCGAAAAATAGCAAAAATGCTTCGTCTTGGAAATCAACCGTTCACCTATGAGATCCGAAAACAATCTCTGGATGCCCGGCACAAAGAGGACAAAAAATTTGTCTACACTGTAGATATTAAACTGGATAACGAATCCCGTGTTCTCAAAAAGGTTCACGATAAAAATATTATGTTAACCTCTGAGAAAAAATATCATTTTCCCTCATCTGGCTCTGAAACTCTGTCCCATCGTCCTGTAGTGATCGGAAGCGGACCTGCAGGATTATTCTGTGCCTGGTACCTGGCCAAAGCCGGGTACTGTCCACTGGTACTGGAACGGGGAGAAGAAGCAGACAAACGCCAGGAAACCGTGGAAAATTTCTGGAAAAACGGCATCCTGGATCCGGATTCCAATGTACAGTTCGGAGAGGGCGGTGCAGGGACTTTTTCCGATGGAAAGCTGAATACTCTGGTAAAAGATACTTTTGGAAGAGGAAAGGAAGTTCTTTCCCGATTTGTGGAGGCAGGAGCTCCCTCTGAGATCCTTTACCAGCAAAAGCCTCATCTTGGTACAGATCAGCTTGTAGGTATCGTTCAGTTTATGCGTCATCAGATTGAAGAAATGGGCGGGGAATTCCGTTTTCGTTCCACAGTAACTGATCTGATGATCCGTGACCGGAAGCTTACTGCAGTCATTGTCAATGCAAAAGAGGAAATACCGGCAGAAATCTGCATTCTTGCTCCCGGCCACAGCGCCAGAGATACGTTTGCCATGCTGGAAAAACACAATATTAACATGGAGCCGAAATCTTTTGCAGTGGGGGTACGTGTGGAACATCCGCAGACTATGATCAACCAGGATCTTTACGGGGAACCGGAAAACGACCGTCTGGGTGCATCCAGCTACAAGGTTACCCATACACTGGAAAACGGACGTGGCGTTTATTCTTTCTGTATGTGTCCCGGCGGATATGTTGTAAATGCATCTTCTGAAGAAGGTATGCTTGCAGTGAATGGTATGAGCTATCAGGCACGTGACAGCCATAATGCCAACAGTGCTATCATCGTTACGGTAAACCCTTCTGATTTTCCTGAAGAGGGAGTTCTCGGCGGAATCGCTCTGCAGCGAAAACTGGAGCGCGCTGCCTGGGAAGCCGGAAAAGGAAAAATTCCGGTACAGCTTTTCAAAGATTACTGTACCCATCAGAAAAGTACCAGGCTTGGAGATGTGATCCCCTGTATCAAAGGAGCTTATACACTTACCGATGTCCGCAGTATTTTCCCGAAAGAGATCGGCGATTCCATTGAAGCAGGAATCCATGCTTTTGGAAAAAAGCTTTCCGGTTTTGACCGACCGGATGCATTGCTGGAAGGAGTAGAAAGCCGTACCTCTTCTCCTGTACGGATCGTTCGGGAACCGAAAAAGCTCACTTCCAATATAGAAGGGATCTACCCCTGCGGAGAGGGCGCCGGTTACGCCGGAGGCATTACATCCGCAGCGATGGACGGGATCAAGGTGGCAGAAGCAGTCGCTTCTGTTTATGCCCTGCCTGTAAACAAAATGTGAAAAAAGTGGAAATTTCCGGGATAGAGTGTACATCCCTGCTTTTTTATGCTAAAATAACTTCTGCAATTTTGCATCCCCTTCTTCGAGAGCGAAAAGGGAAATCATATGAAAGATACTATAATGGAAATGCCAGATTATCAGCGTCCGTATGAAAAATGTCTGCGGGAAGGAGAACAGTCCTTAAGCGATCGAGAGCTTCTTGCTGTGATCCTGCGCTGTGGCGTACAGGGATCCAGTTCCCTGACTCTGGCAGATAAAATCCTGAATTTATCGAAACAGACCGGATACAGTGGCCTGCTTGGACTGTTTCATATTTCCATGCAGGAACTGATGAAGATCCATGGGATCGGTAAGGTAAAAGCCATACAGCTGAAATGTATCGGGGAACTTTCCAAGCGTATGGCAACCGCAGCTGCAAAACCGGAATTATCTTTTCACCATCCGGTAACCATTGCGAAGTATTATATGGAGCGGCTCCGGCATGAAGAACAGGAATTGCTTTACTGCATGATGCTGGACGGACATAACCATTTGTCGGGGGAACAGCTTTTAAGCCGCGGTACTGTCAATGCCACACTGATCACACCAAGAGAAGTCTTTGTAGAAGCTGTAAAGTATCGGGCGGTGAACCTGATCCTGGTCCACAATCATCCAGGAGGCGATCCCTCCCCCAGTCAGGCTGATCTGGATGTTACGGAACGGATCTATCATTGTGGTGAACTCCTCGGCATCCATCTTCTGGATCATATCATCATCGGTGATCACAGGTATGTCAGTTTCCGCGAAAAAGGGATTTTTGATGAATATACTTAAGTGAAGGGACAGATTTATGCTTTTTAGAAATAATTACGGAGTAGACCTTGGAAGCAGCTCTGTAAAAGTCTATTCATTTTTCAGAAACAAAAGTTACATAGAAAAGAACATGGTAGCCTACAGAGGACGCCGGATCCTTGCCATAGGGAACGAAGCTTATGAAATGTTTGAAAAATCACCTGCAGATATTTCCGTAAATTCTCCTATGGCTTTCGGTATGCTGGCAAATCTGGAATTGCAGGAGATCGTCCTTTACAGCATGATAAAAAAAATCGATCATACATCCGGTCTCGGAGCAGACATGTATTTCTCCGTACCACTTGATATGACTGCTATCGAAAAGAGGGCATACTATCATCTGGTCAATGGTCACTGGCTGCGGAAAAACCGTGTTTTTATGGTGGAGGCCCCTATTGCAGATGCCATTGCCATGGGAATCGACCCTGAAAAGAATCAGGGCAGCATGATCGTAAACATCGGTGCACAGAGTACAGAGTTTTCCATCATAACCGACGGCAAGATCATCATTAGCCGTAAGATCCCCATCGGAGGCAGACAGATGAACGAATCTATCTGCAGCGAGATCCGAAAACATTATAATCTTCAGATTGGAACACGAACTGCAAAACGTCTGAAAGTAGTTATGGGAAGACTGAATGATCAGAAAAAAGAAGCCCGAAAAGTAGTCGGGATCGACAGTATTTCCGGACTTCCACGAGAAGAAGTTATTTCTGCCTACGTTGTTAATGAAGGGATCGCCAACTGTGTGAATCAGATCGCAGCAGAGATGAAATCTTTTCTGGAACGTACCCCGCCACAGATTGCTTATCATATCGCAAAAGAGGGCATTTATCTGACCGGCGGCAGTACACGGCTTCCTTATATAGATAACTATCTGGCTAGCTATACAGGATTTGCCTTTAATCTTTCTGATCTGTATGAAACTTCTGCAGCATACGGCCTGGAAAAGATCATCCGCGACAGAAACCTGCGCAAATGGGCCCAGCCGGTAAAGCAGAAAAAACTGTAAAGGGGCATATATAATGAAAAACATCCGAAAAAAAGTGCGTTTTCATTTTAATTTAAAAAGTAAACATCTTCTGGTAATCATGACACTTTTCTGTGGAAGCTGCATTGTAGCTACAGCAGCCTCCGGAACCTCTTCCGCACCACTTCAGGAGGCAGCCGGTTTTCTTATCGTTCCCTTTGAAAAGGGGATCGCCGGTGTCAGCGATATATTTGGAAATGTAAAAAACAATCTTCGTGATAAACAGGACGTGCTTCAGGAAAACGAAGAGCTGAAAAGTCAGATCAACAGTCTTACGGAACAGAATAACATCCTGATCCAGGACCAGACAGAGCTCACACGCCTGAAGGAACTTTACGATCTTGATCAGGAATATACCGACTATCCCAAGGTTGCCGCAAGGATAATCTCCAAAGATCCCGGAAACTGGTATGATACCTTTATGATCAACAAAGGCAGTAATAACGGGATCCGGGTTGATAACAACGTGATCGCCGGAAAGGGTCTTGTGGGTATCGTTACAGAAGTGGGACCTTCCTGGGCTACTGTCCGTTCCATCATCGATGACAGCAGCAATGTCAGTGCCATGGCAGTCAGTACTTCCGACAACTGCGTTGTCACTGGAGATCTGAAACTGATCGATGAAGGCAAATTAAGCTTTGAGCAGCTTTACGATCAGGATAACAAGGTAACAGTCGGAGAACGTATTGTCACCTCGAACATCAGTGAAAAATATGTGGAAGGACTGTTTATTGGTTATGTCAGTGAGATCCAGCAGGATCCCAATAACCTGACAAAAACAGGTACGATCGTTACACCGGTTGATTTCGGTCATCTGAAAGATGTATTTGTGATCACCACCAATAAACAGGACGCGATAGACAAATCGGAGGATGCGTCCAATGAAAAATAGGATTATATTATTTATCACTATCATTGTCTGTTTTCTCCTTCAGTGCACAGTAATGGACCGTATTTCCATTGGATCCATCACTCCAAATCTGCTTTTGATCCTGTGTGTATCTATGGGACTTATGCGTGGAAGAAAAGTCGGTCTGTGGACTGGATTTTTTTCCGGGCTTTTTGTCGATCTCTTTTATGGATCATTGTTTGGATTTTATGCACTGATCTATATGTATATAGGTTTTATCAGCGGCTATGCATTCCGCAGTTTTTATGATGATGATCTGAAAGTTCCGCTTTTTCTTGTAGCAGGAACAGATCTTCTTTATAATCTGGCTGTGTATGGCCTCCAGTTTCTGCTCAGAGGCCGTCTTGGATTCTGGACCTACATATACAGGATCATTATCCCCGAGATTGTATATACGGTTTTTCTCACCATCATCGTATACCGGGTATTTTACTGGATCAACTACCACTTAATGGATACTGTAAGGAAAGAAAGTGAGTCTATTTGGGAATTAAAATAAAAAAAATCATCAAAAAAATCCGTCTGAAACGTACTACAGTTCTTGTGATCGTATTTATTTTTCTGTCATCTGTCCTGGTCCGGCAGCTTTTCAGTCTGCAGATCATACAGGGAGAGGATTACATCAGTAAATTTCAGACACGTACCACCAAAACACGCGTGATCAAAAGCACCCGTGGTAATATTTATGACCGTAACGGCACAGTTGTCGCCTCCAATGTACTTGCATATTCTGTCACATTCGAAGATAGCGGTACATACAACAGCACCAGAGAAAAGAATCTGACTCTGAACGGTATCGCCTACCAGGTATTACAGATCCTTTCCAAAAACGGGGACAGCTTATCTGATAATTTTCATATTACCGTCAATGATCATGGCGACTATGCTTTTGATGTAGATGAAGGATTTACTCTTAACCGTTTCCGTGCGGATATTTACGGAGAAGCACAGATTGATGATCTCAGTGATGAGCAGAAAAACGCAACCGCAGCCCAGATCATGGATCATCTTACCGGAAGCAGCGGATTTTCTATCGTTCTTTACGGAAAAGATGCCTACACCCCGGAAGAACTTGCCGCACATTCTCTTCCGGAAGAGCTTACCAAACAGGAAATCCTCGAAATTGCTATCATGCGCTATCAGCTGAACACCAACAGTTTCAAGAAATATATGCCGGTGACCATTGCAACAAATGTCAGTGAAAAATCTGTGGCAGCCATAAAAGAAAATCAGGCCGCTCTCCAGGGTATTGACATTGTAGAAGATTCCACCAGAAAATATGTGGACGATGAGAGTATGGCGCCGATCCTCGGTTACACAGGCCAGGCCTCTTCTGAAGAACTGGAAACCCTTCGTAAGGATAATCCTGATTATTCCAATGATGCGGTTGTTGGAAAAGCCGGGATCGAACAGTATATGGAGCTTGAACTTCAGGGAAAAGATGGAGAAGAAACGGTCACAGTTGATAATCTTGGTAAAGTCCTTGATATCGACAATTCCAAAACTGTTGATCCTGTGGCCGGAAACGATGTTTATCTGACCATTGATTCCGACTGGCAGAAGAGTATTTACCAAATCCTGGAACAGCGTGTTGCCGGTATTGTCCTCTCTAAACTGACACCAAATAAAAGCTTTGATTATGAAGCAGAGAAAGATGCAAGTAAGATCACCATCCCAATCTATGATGTATACAATGCACTGATCGCAAACAGTGTGATCGATATCAATAAATTCAGCGATGCAGATGCTTCCGATACAGAAAAAAATTTATACGCCAAATTTCAGCAAAAACAGCAACAGGTTTTTGATACAATAAGTAACAGGCTGACAGGTGACAATCCTCCAGCCTATAAGGATGAAGATACGCAGATGCAGGAATATCTTACCTATATCTGTGATGATCTTCTTACCAATACCCTGAAGGTACTGAAAAGTGATTCCATTGATACCTCAGATGAAACATACAAAGCCTGGAAAAATGATCAGAGTATCAGTCTGAAGGATTATCTGAACTACGCTGCCAGTCAGAACTGGATCGATATTTCCCAGATCTCAACCTCCGGAGAATATCTGGATTCTGAAGAGATCTATCAGGCTCTTACCGCCTATATCATTGATTACCTGAAAACAGATACAGGCTTTTCAAAGCTTCTGTATAAATATATGCTTCAGGAAGACACCATCAGTGGAGAAGATCTGTGTCTTGTTCTCTATGAACAGGGCGTTCTTTCCAAAGAAGACGAGCTGTATCAGACAATGGCCTCCGGTGGTCTTGATGCCTACACCTTCATGTATCGCAAGATCGCAAATCTTGAGATCACACCGGCCCAGCTTGCGTTGGCTCCGTGCTCTGCATCTGCGGTGATCACAGATACTACAACCGGAAATGTTCTCGCATGTGTTTCCTATCCGGGATATGATAATAATCGTCTGACCAACAATATGGATACTGATTATTATGCAAAGCTTTCCACAGATCTTTCCAGCCCGTTCTTCAACAAGGCAACACAGCAGAAGACGGCTCCAGGATCTACCTTAAAGATCTTATCTACTGTTGCCGGCATGTCTGAGGGCGTAATAGATGATGGCACATATATTGAATGTACAGGAAGCTTTGACCTTGTAACACCTCCGATCAACTGCTGGAATAAACAGGGCCACGGTTCTCTTGATATCCGTGAAGCCATTGAGCAGTCCTGTAACGTATTTTTCACTACGATTGGTTTCGAACTTGGTAAAGATTCCGAAGGTAACTTTTCTGAAGCCAGAAGTCTTGGAATGCTTCAGAAATATGCTTCCCTCATGGGATTGGATCAGAAAACCGGCATTGAAATTTCCGAAGCTTCTCCGCAGGTTTCTGACAAAAACGCCGTCCCTTCCTATATTGGACAGGGTACCAATGCGTTTACGACCAGCCAGCTTGCACGTTATGCGTCAACGATCGCCACTTCCGGTACGATCTATAAGCTTTCCCTTCTGGACCGTGTGACGGATTCCAAAGGAAAACTTATAAAGGAATATCCTTCCGAAACAGCTGGACAGCTGGATCTTTCCAGCAATATCTGGGATGACATCCATGACGGTATGTATCGTGTGGTGCAGACTCATGATCAGTTTAACAGACTTGGAGTTGAAGTAGCAGGAAAAACCGGTACTGCCGAGATTGACTATTATCATCCGAACAATGCACTTTTTATCGGATATGCGCCTGTTTCTGATCCCAAGTACGCAATATCTGTACGAATCGCAAACGGATATGCATCCGGTAATGCCTGCCTTGCAGCTAATGATATCTTTAAATACATTTTCGGACTTGCAGATGAAAGCACCATTCTCACTGGCTATGCAGCAAGCGATACCAGTAATGTATCGAATGACTAAACAAACTTTATGAGGATACCAGAAGTGTGGAACATTTTATAGGAGGAATCAGAAAACATGAGTGAAGTCATTGTCATTACATCTGGAAAAGGCGGTGTTGGAAAAACCACCACCGTGGCAAATATCGGGACCGGACTGGCTGCCATGGGAAAAAAGGTTGCAGTTGTAGATACCGATATCGGACTCCGAAATCTGGATGTTGTCATGGGACTGGAGAACCGTATTGTTTATAATCTGGTTGATGTGATCAATGGGAGCTGCCGCCTGAAACAGGCACTGATCCGGGATCGTCGGCATTCAGAACTGTATCTTCTTCCGTCTGCCCAGACCAAGGACAAAACTGCCGTATCTCCGGAACAGATGATCAAGCTTACCGATGATCTCCGGGAAGAATTCGATTATGTCCTTCTGGATTGTCCGGCAGGAATTGAACAGGGATTCAAAAATGCAGTAGCCGGAGCGGACCGTGCACTGGTCGTGACCACACCGGAAGTTTCCGCGATCCGGGATGCAGACCGTATCATCGGGTTGCTGGAGTCCGGAGGGCTCCGTGATATCCGGCTGATCATCAACCGGCTTCGACCGGAAATGATCGCCAGAGGTGATATGATGTCCGTAGAAGATGTGTTGGAAATCCTGGCTGTAGATCTGATCGGTGCGATCCTGGATGATGAACAGATCGTAATCTCCACAAATCAGGGAGAACCTTTATCCGGAAAAAATTCCCAGGCAGAAGAAGAGTATCACAATATCTGCCGGAGGCTTATGGGCGAAGAGGTCCCTTATGTTACTGTGCGTCGAAAAAATGGTGTATTCCACCGTCTTGGCAGCATTTTTCGAAAATAACAGACGCTTTGCTGTCTGACATTTTTCATCACAGGAGGAATGATTATGGGATTTTTCTCCGGGAAAAACCACTCTGCAGGCTATGCACGCGACAGGATGAAGCTTCTTCTTGTATCGGAACGCATAGACTGTTCTCCACAGATGATGAAGCTTTTACGGAACGATCTGATACATGCCGTAAAAAAATACGTTGTAATTGATGAACCAGGGGTGACCATACAGATCACACAGGAACCACCTGTTCTGCATGCAGTCATACCCGTACTTAAGAAAAGAGATGCATAATTTATGATTAAACAGTATAAGCTGCGGTTTTACAATTTTCGACTGGTGATCTTTCTCCTGGCGATCAGCTTTATTGGAATTCAGCTTGTAGGAACAGCTGCCGACTACCTTCGCACACGTCAGCTTCTGGGTGTGATCATCGGTGTAGTCTTTATGCTGATCCTTTCACTGATGGATTATTCCTGGCTGCTGAATTTTCAATGGATCATGTATGGATTTAATATCGTTATGCTTCTGGCTGTCCGGTTCTTCGGATCCAGCGCCAATGGTGCTGCCAGATGGGTGGATTTAGGTTTTATCCGTTTCCAGCCTACCGAGCTTTCAAAGATCATCATCATCCTGTTTTTTGCCAAATTTTTTATGGATCATGAGGAAGATCTGAATACCTTAAAGACTCTGATACAATCAGCTGTCCTTCTGGTCATCCCACTGATGCTGATCTATGTACAGCCGGATATGAAAAACACCATCACCGTAACAGTCCTGTTCTGTATTCTGATCTACATCGCAGGACTTAGTTATAAGATCATCGGAGGTGTAGCCTTGATCGCGATTCCTCTGGCCATCATCTTTCTGTCCATTATCGTGCAGCCGGATCAGAAACTGATACAGGATTACCAGAGAAACCGTATCATGTCATTCCTGTATCCGGAGAACGAAGAATACGCAGATGATATTGAACAGCAGAACAACTCAAAAACAGCCATCGCCTCCGGAGAGCTTGTGGGACGTGCTTTCAGTAATGACACCAGTGTTACATCCGTAAATGATGGAAACTTTGTTTCTGAGAATCAGACCGACTTTATTTTTGCAGTGGCTGGAGAGCAGTACGGATTTATCGGCTGTACTCTGATCGTACTGCTGCTGTTTCTGATCACCTTTGAATGTATCCGTATGAGCCTGCGGGCCAAGGATCTTGCCGGTAAGATCATATGCTGCGGTGTTGGAAGCATTGTTTCCATACAGAGCTTCATCAACATCTGTGTTGCTACCGGCCTTGCACCAAACACAGGTACTCCGCTTCCTTTTGTAAGCTATGGTCTTACTTCTCTGATCAGTCTGTTTATGGGTATGGGACTTGTTCTCAATGTAGGACTGCAGAGCAGTGCATATAATAAAGAATTACAGAAAAAAGGTCAGAAATCGGATACCTACTTTCGGAAAGAGGAATACTTATGACACGTAAAGAACCTGTAAAAAATCATATACGTTCTGGCAATCCTTCCAGAGGTCAGGCTTCCCGGGCTGCACATACAGCTTCCAAGGGGACAAAAACAACTTCCATGCCGTCTGACAGGACTGTTTCTGCCAGACGTAAAGCTCAAAATACCCGGATGAAACGGATGCGTCGTAAAAGGATCCGCAACACCATTTTTCTCCTTCTTCTGCTGATCGTACTATGCACAGCTGGCGGTTTTGGTGTTTACATGCTGAAGGGCGGAGATTTTTCCACTCCTGCAAATTCTTTCAATGCATTCTCCGAGTTTGATAATACTCTGACTTCCAAAGAAGAGCAGCGCGCGGCAGGTTTCGCCCATGATCTCTGTGTTGTTACAAAAGATGTTGCTCTGGATTCTGTCAGTCTGGATGACAGCCAGTCCGGTGTGCTTCTGAATCTCAGTGATAAAAAGGTACTCTATGCAAAAGGTGCCTACAACAAGGTTTATCCTGCCAGCATCACAAAGATCATGACAGCTATGCTTGCACTGAAATATGGAAACATGGACGATACAGTAACGATCTCACAGGAGAATGTTACCCTGGAATCCGGTTCTCAGGTAGCTGGTTTCCAGGCGGGAGATCAGGTTACCATGGATCAGCTTCTTCATTGTCTTCTTGTTTATTCTGCCAATGATGCAGCATCTGCCATTGCGGAACATATAGGTGGATCAACAGATAAATTTGTAGAGATGATGAACAGCTTTGCTGCAGAACTTGGCTGTACAGGAACTCACTTTACCAATCCCCATGGTCTTCAGGACGAAAATCATTATACAACGCCTTATGACATTTATCTGATGCTGAAAGAAGCCTTGAATTATCCGGAGTTTACAGACATCACACAAATGGCATCTTATACAGTTAGCTATAAGCATTCCGATGGCTCCGATGCAAGTGCTACCTTACCCGCTACAGATCATTATCTTACCGGAGAGGCAGCAACTCCTAAGGATGTCACTATCCTTGGAGGAAAAACAGGAACAACCGATAAAGCCGGTAACTGTCTGGCACTTTTAAGCCAGAATGCTTATGGGAAGCCATTTATTTCCATCGTCATGGGTGCATCCTCAAAGGATGTTCTTTATCAGGAAATGACATCCTTGCTCCAGAACATCAACTGACAGGATTCCATACAAAAAACAAAAAAGCAGATCTGTTTGAAATTTTATTTCGCAGATCTGCTTTTTTATTCTTTCTTTTACATTCAGTTAATTTCTACTATATCATCGGTGCCATCACTACCGGTATCTTCGGTCTCACTGCTATCAAGATCCGTATCCGAAGTACCACTGTAATCATTGTCATCGACAACTTCACCGGAGCCACTGTCCGGATCTTCATAATTGCCTGCGTCTTCACCGGTTCCATCTGAAGATGTATCTGAAGTATCCGAGGTATCTGCTCCATTGGCTTCACTATCCGTATTGCCGTCGTAAGAATTATCACCTGGATCATAAGTCGGCTCTTCCGTGTAGGAATCTCCGTCCCCAGTATCGTCAGAACTCTCGGGCTCACTGCTGTAGCTGTCCTCTGTATAGATTGGAAAATCCGCATCAGCAGTTCCCTCTGATGTAGAATCTGTAACAGGCTCCGCCGCATTATTATCCGGAATAGCAGTAAGATGAGAAACCGTTCCATCCTTTGGGACGACGATATAGATTCCCAGCATCACGATACATAATGCCATGGCTAATCCGGCAATCTTCATTTCTTCCATATGTTTCATCGCTGATGATCTCCCTGTCGTTTTTTTGTATTATAGCACAGAATCACTCATATTTGTAAAACAGCCATGTATTTCTTTTGTTTTTCTGTAACAGTTCCCGAAATTTATTTCGCGATCATATAGACACACTTTCTCTGGGTGTTTATAATAAATAATCATATTTATTCATAACTTAAAGAAAGGCGTAACATTTTATGGGCGACTGCATTACCACATATACTGGAAAACATTTTGATCCGACACATCCGGACGAAGAGCTGATCTGCATTGAGGACATTGCACACGCACTTTCTCTTCTATGCCGCGGAAATGGTCATGTAAGGACTTTTTTCTCTGTAGGGCAGCACTGCATCCTTTGTGCCAAAGAAGCCGAAGCACGTGGCTATTCCGGCCGTCTTATACTGGCGTCCCTTCTTCACGATGCCAGCGAATGTTATATGTCCGATGTTCCAAGACCATTTAAGAAAAGTCTTCCTGAGTATCGGAAACAGGAGGAAGCTCTTTTAAACATTATCTATCAGAAATATCTGGGATCCGGACTTTCTGCCATAGAAGAGCAGAAGCTGAAGGAGATCGACAATGACCTGCTCTGGTATGACCTGAAATATCTTCTGAATGAAACACCGGACACTCCAAAACCGGTTGTCCATGTTCCGATCCAATACCGGCAATACCCTTTTTCACAGGTAGAAGAGGAATATCGGAACCTTTTTGATCAGCTGTCTGCAAAAATCTGTAAATAGATATAACAGACACACTTTATACAATTGAAAGAAGAACCCTATATGGAACGATTGATTTTTCATGTTGATGTAAACAGTGCTTTTCTTTCCTGGGAAGCAGCAAAAAGAGTAAAGATGGGACTTCCGGATCTGAGAGACATCCCTTCCTGTATTGGCGGAGACCCCAGTAAACGTACCGGCATCGTTGTCGCCAAGTCCATTCCTGCAAAAAAATACGGAATCCAGACAGGAGAGCCTATGGCTATGGCTTTTCGCAAATGTCCGAATCTTGTGGCCGTTCCATCTGACTTTGAATTATACGATAAATGTTCCAGAGCCTTCAAAAAAATCTGTGGGTCCTATGCACCGGTAATGGAATCCTTTTCCATTGATGAGGTTTTTCTGGATATGACCGGAACCTCCTATATTTACCCGGATCCGGTGGCAACTGCCCATGAGCTGAAGGATAAGATCCGTACAGAACTCGGCTTTACCGTAAATATCGGCATCTCCACCAATAAACTTCTTGCAAAAATGGCCTCTGATTTCGAAAAGCCAGATAAGGTGCATACTTTATTTCCGGAAGAAATCCCTGTAAAAATGTGGCCTCTTCCAGTGAGAGAGCTTCTTTTTCTTGGCAGATCCTCTGAAAAAAGACTGCAGGACGCAGGGATCAGAACCATCGGAGATCTGGCTCATGAAAAAAAAGCAAAGATACAGGCACTTCTCGGTGAAAAAGCAGGACAGCAGTTATATCAGTATGCCCGTGGCCTTGATGACTCCCCTGTGAAAGCAAAACCTGATGAAGCAAAAGGATTCAGTCTGGAAACTACATTTAACGATGATCTGGTCTCACTGGAGCAGGCACTTCCGATCCTGCTGGAACAATGCGATATTCTGGCCGCCCGCATGCGCCGCAAAAAGAAAAAATGCACCTGCATTTCTGTAACCTTCCGTACCCTGGATTTTCGAAACAAATCTCATCAGACTAAACTGCCAAATGCCACCGATATCACAGAAGAGATTTACAGAAATGCCCAAAACCTCTTTCAGGAGTCCTGGATGAGACAGCCACTCCGGCTCCTGGGAGTATCACTGACCGGTCTTACGGATGATTCCTTTGAACAGCTGTCCTTTTTTGAGGATACTCACAAGAAGGAACGCCAGCAGAAACTGGATGCAGCACTGGATTCTATCCGTCTGAAGTACGGAAACGACAAGGTTACCCGGGCCAGTATCATGAACAGCACTGCCCGGATCGGAAGGAAAGCAAAAGCACAAATGGAAAATGAAAGAGATCAGTAAAGCTTGATTAAAATTACCAGTTTTTTTCAAAAAGCCCTTGCAATTTTATTCACAATGCACTATAATTTGAAGCATATCAATAGCAATTTTATTCAAAATTATTATATGTGTCTAAGGAGGAAAACAGGATGGTTGAACTGATCGTAGGAAAGAAAGGCAAAGGAAAAACAAAAGTACTGTTAGACAAAGTAAACGGAGCTGTTAAGGACGCCAACGGCAGTATTGTTTACTTAGACAAGAGCACCAAGCACATGTATGAGCTGAACAACAAGGTCCGCCTTATCGATGTTTCCGGATTTCCGGTTAAAAATGCGGACGAATTTGTAGGATTTATCTGTGGTATCCTCTCTCAGGATCATGATCTGGAGCAGGTATATCTGGACAGCTTCCTTACAACAGCCAAGCTTGAAGGAAAGGATGCAACCGAAACACTGAATCAGTTAAGTGCCATCGGTGAAACCTTCAAAGTTTCCTTTATTATCAGTATGTCTCTGGATAAAGAAGAAGTTCCGGAAGCATATCAGGATAAAATTATCTGCGCATTATAATAAAATTGAATATGAACGTCCTATTTTGTACATAAAGCATAAAAGAACGTAAATTTTTAAAGGGATCTGTCCTCAGGACGGATTCCTTTTTAACTGTAGGAAACTTTGTTTATTCTTCATTTCTGTGGTATACTGAAGAGCAGAATAAACACACAGGAGCGTTTCATATGAATCATTTACTGGAAAAAATCAAACAAAAAAATGCATCCGCATTCACCCACAGCGGGAAATTTCACGCAGACGATGTTCTTTCTGCCGCTCTGCTTTTATATCTGAATCCCGAGATCACCATCACACGTGGAAACCAGGTTCCTGAAAACTATGAAGGTCTTGTTTTTGATATTGGCAGAGGACAGTATGATCATCATCAGAAAGACAGCCGTATCCGCGATAATGGCGTCCCATATGCGGCCTTCGGCCTTCTCTGGGAGAAGCTTGGACCGGAAATCCTAGGTGAGGAGCTGGCACTAAAATTCGATGAATCCTTTGTCCAGCCTCTGGATATCAATGATAATACCGGTGAAAAAAATGAACTTGCCACACTGATCGGCAATTTTAATCCGGGATGGGATTCCAAAAGCAGCAATGACGAAGCCTTTTTCCAGGCAGTCAGTGTGGCAGGCATGATCCTGGAAAATAAATTCGAGCGTTACCTTGGAAATGAACGTGCAGACAGACGGGTGGAAGAGGTTCTTACAGAACATGCTGCTTCCCTCGCTTCGGGCGATACCCCGGCAGAAAATACCAATATCCTTATACTTCCGGAATTTATTCCCTGCCAAAAACGCCTTTCGGAAACCAACATTGCTTTTGTGATCTTTCCGTCCAACCGGGGCGGTTACTGTATCCAGCCACAGAAAAAAGAATATTCCATGAATTACAAATGCAGTTTTCCTTCTTCCTGGCTTGGCCTGGAAGGCGAGGAGTTATCTTTGGTAACCGGTCTTAAAAGTGCAGCCTTTTGTCATAAAGGAGGATTTCTCATGACCTGCGGAACCCTTGAGGATTCTGTTCTTGCCTGCAGGAGCAGTCTTGCCGCCTTCCATGAAGAAGCTGTGATCGTAAGCCTTGGTGGAAATAAAGAAACAGACATGCTGCTTCAAAAGCTTCCGGAGCTTTCTTCTGCCAGGATCGTACATCTGCCGGTTCCCCAATTACCGGAGCTGACTCTGAACGGAATCTACGGAGAACTCTCCATGGAAAAGACAGAATGGAAAAGCTTTATAAAAGACAGGATTAAAGAAATCCTCCGCTGCAAACCGGAAGCAGTTTTTGCAGATAATGCCATGTTTTCCCTGTATCCCATCGTTCATGCTCTGCGAAAAAAACATATTCCCGTTCTTACAGCAGTAGAAAAAGACGGACAGAAGCTTCTGGTACGGATCCCATCCGGTTCTTAAAGATCTTAAACATGTAATTAATTGTATTTACAGATATATTCACATTGTGTATTTATACAGAAAGAAGGCATGTTTATGCGAGAAGAAAAATTTAAAATGGAAAGACAGGGGCTGATCCAGGTGGGAGATAAAGTAAAGATCTCCGAATTTCTCTCTGCCACGAACTACAGCTATATCATTGAGCCTGCAGTAGCCATGTCTGGCTGCTACAGAAACGCAGACCGCATCAGATCCAAAGAGGGCATCATCAAAAGCATTGAGCATACGCCACGCGGCTTTATAGTTACTGCAGAATTTGACGAATAAACATATGTCCATCAGGTAAGATCCGGCAATTAGCAATATGCCGGATTTTTCGCTGAAAAACTGGCTGATTTATTCTGGATTATATTATAGGAATCTGGTATTATAGAGAAGATATTTGTGTAATTTCTCTAATTATCAGGAAATTGCAAATTTTTAGAACAGAGGTGTAATATTATGAGCTGGTACAACGAAGCAATCTTCTACCATATTTATCCACTTGGACTTACAGGCGCTCCAAAAGAAAATGATTACGGAACTCCTGTACATCGACTGAACACACTGCTGCCGTGGATCGACCACATCAAAGAGATCGGATGTACTGCCTTATATATAGGGCCGCTTTTTGAAAGTGTCGGACATGGCTATGAGACAACCGATTACAAAAAACTGGATTCCCGTCTTGGAACCAATAAAGATCTCACCAATTTTGTAAAAGCCTGCCATGAAAAAGGCATCCGTGTGATCTTTGATGGTGTATTCAACCATACAGGCCGTGATTTCTTCGCTTTTAAGGATATCCAGAAAAACCGTGAGCATTCCCCTTACGTTAACTGGTACTGTAATGTAAATTTCGGCGGAAATACCGAATATAATGACGGTTTTTCCTATGAAAACTGGGGTGGATACAATCTTCTTGTAAAGCTGAACCAGCGCAATCCGGAAGTACAGAACTATATCTGTGATGTGATCCGTTTCTGGGTTTCCGAATTTGATATTGATGGAATCCGCCTGGATGCCGCTGATGTTCTGGATTTTGATTTCATGCGTATTCTACGTCATACCGCAGATGAGGTTAAGAAAGACTTCTGGCTTATGGGAGAGGTCATTCACGGAGATTACAGCCGTTGGGTAAACGGACAGACTCTTCACAGTGTAACTAACTATGCCCTTCACAAGGCACTTTACAGCGGACATAATGACCACAACTATTTTGAAATTGCTCATACAGTAAAATATCTTCAGAATATGGGAGATCTGGACCTCTACAATTTCGTGGACAACCATGACGTAGAGCGAATTCATACTAAATTGCAGAACAAAGCACATTTTGCTCCTGTACATGTACTTCTTTATACTTTACCTGGCGTTCCAAGCATTTATTACGGCTCAGAATTTGGTATTGACGGAAAAAAAGAAAAATTTTCCGATGCCAGCTTACGTCCGGCACTTGATCTTAACGATTATGCGGATGCTTCAACAAAGAACCCATGTACTGCACTGATCGCAGCCCTCGGAAAGGTCCGCCAGGGAACTCCTGCATTAAGCTACGGTTCCTACGCAGAACTGGCTCTTACAAACCGTCAGTTTGCCTTTGCAAGAGATCTGGAAGGCATACGAGTGATCGTTACTGTGAATAATGATGACAGTGATTCAGAGATGAACCTTCCAACAGGAAGTGCTCCGGAATACGTAGGTGCCCTCACAGGTCAGAAGGTTTCCGCACAGGGCGGACGGATCCGTGTCCGTGTTGCAGCAAACAGCGGTGAGATCTGGCTTCCTGCAGGAGATATGCCGGAATATAAGCCGGTTCAGACTAATGTTCTGGAAACTGCCGCAGCAAAAGAGAACGAAAACGCTGCATCTGAGGCAGAAGAGGAGCAGGCGGCTGAAAACAGCACTGTAACAGAAGCTGCCCCGGAAAAAGAAGTTTCAAACGGTGAAAATACAGATAAAGCTTCTGACAATACAGCAAACGCAGCGGATATTCCGTCAACTCCTGAAGCAGAATCCTCCAATACACAGGAAACGGAAACGGTCACTGCGCCAAATCCGCACAAAACACCAGAAGAAATGACAGTAGGCGAACTTCAGGCTGCTATCCTTGCAAAAATGGCAGGAAACGGACCCGTAGATGACCAGATGAAAAAGACCGTATACGACAACATCTGGCATGATTCTCTTGTAAACTGGCTGAAGAGCTTCCGATAGGAAAGGAATAATAAAGTAAGATTCCATAAAAAACAAGGCAATCCGATCATATCTTATGCGGTGAGCCTTGTTTTTTTGTGAAAACAGATATTTATTTTACATAATATATATTATGTATAGTTATGATTCTGTTTTTCTGTAATTTAGGAGAACAAAAAAACAGCAGAGATTTCCAACTTAAATAGGTCAGAAATCCCCACTGCTTTTATCATTCTGTTTATTATCTCTCATCAAAAGGTACAAAATCTGCATGATGCCCCACATACTTATAAGCAGGACGGATGATCTTATTGGCACTGATCAGCTCTTCCAGACGATGTGCACTCCAGCCAGGCATACGTGCGATGGCAAAGATCGGAGTAAAAAGTTCTTCCGGAATACCAAGCATTGAGTAAACGAAGCCACTGTAGAAGTCAACATTTGCGCAAACATTTTTGAACAGCTTTCTGTGTTCCATGACCAGTTTTCCGGCAATACCCTCAACCTTATCATAGAGTTTAAATTCATCTATCATTCCTTTTTCCTCTGCAAGAGCCTGTGCAAAACGTTTCAGGATCACTTCTCGCGGATCGGAGAGTGTATAAACTGCATGTCCCATACCATAGATCAGACCTGCATGATCAAATGCTTCTTTATTCAGTATTTTCTGCAGATATGCCGTGATCTCCTCATCACTTTCCCAGTCCTTTACATTGGCCTTCAGATCTGTAAACATGTTCTGGACCTTCAGGTTGGCACCACCATGACGCGGTCCCTTCAGTGAACCGATGGATGCAGAGGTAGAAGAGTAGCTGTCTGTTCCGGAAGATGTTACTACATGTGTAGTAAAAGTAGAGTTATTACCACCGCCGTGCTCTGCATGAAGTACAAGTGCGATATCAAGGACCTTGGCCTCAAGCTCTGTATAATTGCCGTCCGGACGAAGCATCAGAAGGATATTCTCAGCAAGTGAAAGCCCCTTCTGCGGATTGCGGATAAAAAGTGTCTCGTCTTTACGGAAATGACGGTATGCGTGATAGGAGTAAACCGCGATTTCAGGAAGCTTAGCGATCAGTTCCAGAGACTGGCGGAGTACATTCTCCACAGAAATATCTTCCGGGTTATCATCATATGTATAGAGAGCAAGTACGCAGCGCTCCATAGCATTCATAATATTGGCATTGGTTCCCTTCATGACAACGTCACGAACAAAACGTCCTCCCAGATCCTCCATGTCAGAAAGAAGCTCAAGAAATCTGGAAAGCTCTTCCTTGCTGGGAAGCTTACCGAAAATCAGAAGATAGATCGTCTCCTCAAAACCAAAACGTCTGTCCTTCAGTCCGTTTACGATATCCTGCACATCGATTCCCCGGTAATACAATGCACCGTCTGCAGGAATACGTCTGCCATTGACCAACTTATAGCCGGTAACATCGGAAATCTCAGTAAGCCCTGTGAGAACACCTTTACCTGCGGAATCACGAAGTCCTCTTTTTACATCGTATTCCACATAAAGGTTGGGATCGATATGATGATTCTCTACCAGTTCCTTTTCAAAAAATTTCATTCTGCCTTTCAGCTGTTCGGAGTCCTCCAGACTCATCATTTCATGCTTTTTTTCCATAATCTTTTTCCTCGTTTCCCCATTGTATATTAAAAAACACTGATACAGTTAAGATTGGTTACATCTTTGTAATCAGTGTTCGGGTATGGCATACATTTGTGTTTACCTAGTTAATAATTCTACAGTAAAAGTTCCGAAAATGCAAGAGGGTATTTCTTTTTTTCGTGTATAAATATTCATAATATGACCTATTTCATTTATTATTACATTTATTCATCAAAATCCGTCTGGTTTCCACAACGAATCTATGTTATGATTATTCCGTAATTTTTCTTATAATAGTAGTTTGCTTCACATCGGACTGCTGCCGCCTATCTCTTTCTCTTGCTGTCGGAATCGGATTCACCACAGCAAGTGAGAGCGGGATCTGGGATATTTTCCCGTCGATCATACAGTCCGTTTTTGCGCAAAATGTAGTTGCTGTTGTATTTATCATATCCATTGTTTTAAGCTGTATCCTGCCTGAAAACATGGACATTGAAAAGATCAAGGAATAGGGATGTAAAAATGTTTAAAATTCTCATTGCGGAAGATGACCTGGAACTCCGCCAGCTTTTCCGGCATGTCCTCTTAAAAAACGGTTATACAGTAAAAGGGGTCTCTGACGGGCAGGAAGCGCTGGATGTCCTGGAAAAAGATTATTACGATCTGATCATTTCGGACATAATGATGCCCAACATGGATGGCTATGAACTGGTCCGCTCACTCAGAGATGCCGGAGATTCCATTCCTGTACTTATGGTCACTGCCAAAGATGCTTTTGATGATATGCGTATGGGATTTCTGTCCGGTACCGATGATTATATGGTGAAACCGGTCAATATCAATGAACTGGTTTTGCGGGTAGGTGCACTTCTCCGCAGAGCACAGATGATCAATGAGCGGAAACAGCGAATCGGAGATACCATTTTGGAGTGCGATTCCCTGACGGTCTCCACCTCCTCGGAAAGTATGGTACTTCCTCAGAAAGAATTCATGCTCTTATATAAGATGGTTTCTTTTCCGGGAAAAATCTTTACCCGGCAACAGCTTATGGATGATATCTGGGGATATGATTCCGCAAGCGATGCCCACACAGTAGATGTCCACATTGGAAGGCTTCGGGAACGCTTTCGCGATAATCCGGATTTTAAGATCGTGACGATCCGTGGAGTTGGATATAAGGTGGTAAAGGCATGAAAAAGAAACTCTTCATAAATTTAAGCATTCGTTTACGTTTTATCTTTATGATCATGTTGGAGCTTGTCTGTGTATCTCTGATATCCTGGCTTGTTATGGATGTACTGCATATTTCAGACGTTCCGAACATCGTATGGATCATCCTGGCCAGCGTGACCGCAGGGGGTGTCCTTAACAACTTCCTCAGTATCCGGTATTTCGGTCCTGTACTAAAGCTGAAAAAAGCCATGCAACAGGTTGCTGAAGGTGATTTTTCCGTCCGACTGGAAACGGAAAAGCAAATGAAGGAAATCCGGGATATTTATTCTAATTTCAATCTGATGGTCCAGGAACTGGAAGCAACGGAGATTCTGCAGACAGACTTTGTTTCCAATGTTTCCCACGAATTCAAAACTCCCATCAGTGCTATTGAGGGTTATGCAACTCTGCTGCAGGATGATGACATGCCTATATCAGAAGAGCAGGAGCAGTACATCAGCAAAATCCTTTTTAATACCAGAAGGCTTTCCCACCTGGCAGGAAATATCCTGCTGCTGTCCAAAATCGAACACCAGTCGATCCAGACCCGTCAGAACTGGTACCGTCTGGATGAGCAGATCCGACAATCCATTGTTATGATGGAACCGAAATGGTCAGAAAAAGAAATTGAATTTGATGTGGACATGATGGATGTGGAGTATCTTGGAAACGAAAATCTCATCTGTCATGTATGGGACAATCTGCTTTCCAATGCTATCAAATTCAGTCCCTGTGGTGGTACGATCTATATCCGGATGATGCCGGAAGGAGAAAAGATCCGTTTTTCTATAGAAAACGAAGGTCCCCAGATCAGTGAATACTCCATGAAACATATCTTTGACAAATTTTACCAGGGCGACAGTTCCCATAAACAGGAGGGAAACGGTCTTGGACTTGCCCTTGTAAAACAGATCCTGAACCTGTGTATGGGAACCGTTTCCGTGGAAAATATTCCCGGAAGCGGCTGTCGTTTTACTGTTATACTGTAAAACAAATATTTTACACATATCCATAAAACCCAAAAACAGCGGACACCTTATTTTTCATGAGGTTCTTCCGTTGTTTTTTATTTTATATAAACTTTTTCATAAACTTCAACAATTGTTGAGAAACAGTTGATGTTAAGTTGCAGATCATCTTTTAAAGTATAGGATAGTTATTTATGAAAAAATACAGGAGATATGGAATATGTTATTAAAAAAAGCACCTGCCTACCGGAAAGCAGAAAAGGAAGATTTTTCAATGATCCGGGAATTTATCCGAAGAAATTATAAAGACCGCTGGGAGTTTGAGGAAACACATACCGAAAAACGTCTGACCAGACTTTTCTTTTACACCTATATGATATACAGAGATAGCGTTACCGTGGCAACCTACCGTGATCAGGTAGTTGGGGTGCTCATTACCGGTAAAGAATCTCATGGCCATTTTGCCCCGATTTTCCGTTTGAAAAAAGGCTATCATTTCCTGCGCCTGAAGTTTACTAAGGAAGGCCGGAAGAATCTGGAGCATTTTAACAAACTTCAGGATATGAAAAAACAATTGACTGTTTCCCCGGAGAAACCGACTCCCGGAAATATCCTCTTTCTTTATGTAAGCAAAGATTACCGTAGAAACGGAATCGGTACCGGGCTTCTCAAACAGATTTCAATAGAGAAGGATACGGATTATTCCATATATATGGACCAGCTGGATCAAAGAACCTTTATGGAAAGTCATGGTTTCGTAAAGAAAAACGAGGTTTCCCAGATGCGGGAGCTGAACAAAAAACGCTTCCGTGAAAGTGTAGCTCTTTATAAAAAAGAACCGCGTTGCGAAACACATTCATAAATTACGCAGGAGATAAATGGAAAATGAAAAAAATTGGAATCATGGCTGACAGCCACAGTGGCATTTTAAAACAAGAAGCAGAGGAACTGGATATTCATGTCCTTCCCATGCCTTTTTATCTGAATGGAGAACTGTTTCATGAAGACCTGGATTTTTCCAGAACCGGATTTTATGAGAAGCTGCGTGAAGGAGCAGATGTTTCAACTTCACAGCCTTCCCCACAGGAAGTTATGGAAATGTGGGACGAAATGCTTTTATCTTATGATCAGATCCTCTACATTCCGTTGAGCAGTAGTTTAAGCGGTTCCTGCATGACTGCTGCCGCCTTGTCTCAGGAACCCAAATACGAAAACAAAGTGTTTGTGGTAGACAACGGGCGTGTTTCCACACCCCTTCACCGTTCCATTCTGGATGCGATAGACCTGGTGGAAGATGGATATACAGCACCGCAGATCAAGGATATTCTGGAAGCATCCCGTGAAAAAACCGTGATCTATGTCGGATTAAGCACACTGGAATATCTGAAAAAGGGAGGCCGTATCAATACCACCACAGCACTGGCCGCAAATCTTCTCAATATCAAACCGGTTATGAAATTTGGAACCGGTAAACTGGATGTTTTCCAGAAATGCAGAGGCATGAAAAAATCAAGAAAAGCCATGATCGATGCTATGCACAGAGAATTGGAAACAACTTTCAAAAAAGAATATGATGCCGGAAAAGTATATCTTATGGCTGCCTCCAGCAGCACTGCGGAAGTTACCGCAGACTGGATCTCACAGATCCGGGAAAGCTTTCCGGGAATGGATGTGATGTGTGATGATCTTTCCCTTGGACTTTCCTGCCATATTGGCCCGGACGGACTGGGAATCGGATGTTCCTGCATGCCTTTATAAAAAACGTCTCAATATTTTCTGCAAATAATCCAGGGTTGTGGTATGATATTGTTATCAATACATAACTAGCAGATTTTATCTGTTATTATAGCACTTCCAACCATTCATGTTCTGCACAGCTGAACTTGATGCAGTAATTTCTGGGAATGCTATGATCAGAAGGGAGAAATTATCATGGCAAAAACAATTAAAGAATTAACACAGGATCTTCTTCAGGCACCATCTGCATGCAAAGAAGTAAAAGAAGCGGCACAGAATTATCTGGATGCGGCAGGAACTGAGAAAGAAGCAGATGCGGCAACTGCTTACGTAAAAGAGCTGGAAGCAGATATCATGCCCATCGACGGACTGATCTCTTTTGCAGGTTCTGACATGGGCGCACAGGTATTTGGCGCAGATGACGCAAAAAAGATCCTGGCTCATGCTGAGGAGATCAAAGCTTCCGGTGCAAAATACTGTGACTGCCCAGCATGTGCAGCCTGCGAAGCACTTCTGAACAAAAAAGCAGAAATTCTGAAGTAATCACATGGCTCAGTTTGAAATTGAGATCAAGCTTCCATTAAAGGATCTTAAGGAAACCCTGAAATTTCTGACAGATCAGGGATTTCAGGAGACAGCACAGATCCAGGAAGAAGATACCTATTTTAACAGTGTCTATCATGATGTAAAAAAACGTGATGAAGCACTGCGTATCCGAACAAGCACAGACTGCAGATCCGGTATTTCTAAGACTCAGATTAATTTTAAGGGGCCCAAACTGGATAAAATCTCCATGTCCCGAATGGAACTGGAAACAGAAGTATCCGATGCAGAAGTGCTTAAAAATATTCTCATTCATTTGGATTTTTCTCCGGTAGCGTCTGTCATGAAAACGCGAAAGTATATGAAATGTGGCAGATTTACCGCCTGTCTGGATCAGGTAGAGGGACTTGGAGACTTTCTGGAGCTTGAGGTGATCGCAGGGCAGGAAAGTGAGCGGAAAGAAATTTTATCCAAAATGGAAGATCTGCTTGCCATATTGGGATATCACATGTCGGACACTGTACAGACTTCTTATCTCAGTATGCTTCAGCAAAAATTAAATAAAAATCTTCTTTAAACCAGCAGGAATATTTTCGTGTGAGTATCAAAGGTACAGAATACGGAAATGTTCCTGTTTTTTCTTTTCTTACAATTCTTCGGCGTTCCAAGTTTATCTACCATACTATAAATCCCACATCACAAAGCAACATCAAACCACATTCAATGTACATGTCATTACTATTGACCACTCGTGTTTTTTGCTGCTTTATGTTTATTTTTATGTGGTTTATTGAATGTTTACAAGATTTTTTGCATTTTACATGTGGATTTATTGATATTTTTTCAAAAAAGCTCTTTACAAATCCACATAATCGGGCATATAATAAAGTCACAAACAACAAGAAAGCATATTGAAGCAATCGCAAACCCAACAATAAACCACATTTAAACACGGAGGAAATATATTATGAAAATTCTTGAATCTAAATTCGTACAGGGCTTTATCAAAATGGCAGACGATGGATATCAGCAGGGATGGCACGAGAGAAACGGTGGAAACTTAAGTTATCGTCTGAAAGCAGAAGAAGTAGAGATGATCCGTCCACGACTGAACGCGCCAGGAGAATGGACCCCTATCGGTGTTGAGGTTCCGGGACTTGCCAGAGAGTTTTTCCTGGTAACAGGAAGCGGAAAATACTTCCGTAATATCATCGTTGACCCGGAAGTATGTCTTGCGATCATTGAGCTTGACGAGACAGGAACAAATTACCGTATCCGCTGGGGTCTTGTAGAGGGAGGAAGACCGACCAGCGAGCTCCCAACTCATCTGATGAACCATGAAGTAAAGAAAAAGCTTACCAACGGTAAACATCGTGTTATTTACCATGCACATACCACCAATACCATTGCACTTACCTTTGTTCTTCCTCTGGATGACAAAGTATTCACCCGTGAACTCTGGGAATCTGCAACAGAGTGTCCGGTAGTATTTCCGGATGGTGTGGGAGTTATCGGATGGATGGTTCCAGGTGGAAGAGAAATCGCGATCAAAACCGCTGAACTGATGAAAAAATATGATGTGGTTATCTGGGCGCATCATGGTATGTTCTGCTCAGGCGAGGATTTTGACCTGACCTTCGGACTTCTTCATACCGTTGAAAAATCCGCAGAGATCCTGGTTAAGATCTTATCCATGGCTCCGCAGAAACTGCAGACCATCACACCGAATGACTTCCGTGCTCTTGCAAAAGATTTCAAAGTAACTTTGCCGGAAGAATTCCTTTACGAAAAGAAATAAAATCCTTCATATGCAGCAAATCCTATAATCGGTATCTCTATCTGAAACTTTATCGGAAACAACCAAATATTTGCTGATTTTTGCCGATAAATCTGGTATGATAAAAACATATCTGGTTTATCAGCCAATTAATTTCAGAAAGGATATGGGATAAAGTATGGAAGAATTATATAAAGCGATCGAAGAGAAGATCAAAGCAAGCGGATACCCGCGAAAGATTTCCGGAGAGGACGTTTACGACGACATCTGCGATCAGATCGATGGGAAAGAGAATGGAAGCTATGTGCTGCTTTCCAAATTTGATGATGATGTGATCTTTGAATATCATATCTCAATTATGGACAGTGAATTTAATCTGGGTGTTCTTACCATGCGTACTCCGGAGGGTGTATTCGAGACAGATTTTGACAAATAAGTTAAGTACGGATTTTGATTTTGGGTCATGGATATAATACAGATGTCCATAACCACTGCTTAAGGTTTTTTGAACCCTACAGGGAATTTGAGATTTTCTTGATCTGATTAAATATGTAGAGGCAGTTAATTTACATAATTTATATTATGTGAACTAACTACCTCTATATTTATATGCAATGCATGTCAAACGAATCAGTTGCTCCGCAGTCCCATTATTCATCAGTCCTCGCGAAGACGTACCGCCTTGGCCGCCTGGCGCCGTCTGGCATCATCCAGAGCCGCATAATGCTTCTTAGTAGTATTGACATCCTTATGACCCAAAACATCCGCTACAAGGTAAATATCACCGGTTTCCTGGTACAGGGCAGTACCATAGGTGCTGCGAAGCTTATGCGGGGTGATCTTTTTTGTAGTTGTGATCTCCCTGGCATATTTTTTAACCAGATTCTCGATAGCCTGAACACCGATCCGGCGACGTTGGGTAGAATAGAAGAGAGCGTGCTCATGGCCTGCCAGAGGCGTAATATTCTCCCTGACTTCCAGATATTTCTTCAATGCTTTTTCTACTTCAGGACCAAAGTATACAACCATTTCATTTCCGCCTTTTCGGGTAACTTTGATTCCATTGTTTTTGAAGTCTACATCCTCAACATCCAGTCCGACACATTCCGATACTCGGATCCCGGTACCAAGAAGGAGAGTAACAATAGCAAGATCTCTGTCCTTCGTTTTTTCATGGTACATCCGTTTCTGCCCGGTCAGCGTATCTCCGCAATGCTCAATATAATCCAGCAGCATGGCAACCTCATCTGTATCCAGACGAATAATATTCTTATCATGGATCTTGGGCACATCGATCAGAACAGACGGGTTGGTGGTGATCATTTCATGTTTATAATAGTAAGCATAAAAACTTCTTAAAGCAGAAATTTTACGTTTGACGCCACGTTCACCATTTGTTTCCGTTTTGGAAGAGTCCGCGGATTTATAAACTTTGAGAAATTCTTCATATTCCTCAAGATCAACAGCCTTGACCTGATCCAGAACATCAACTGTGAAATCCGACATGGTTTTGTCTTTGAACATTGGATTTTGCTCCAGTAAAAACTGGAAAAATATACGAATGTCATATGCATAGGAAATTCTGGTCTTGGTTGTAGTCGTTGCATCGATAGCCCGGAAATAATCCCTGCAAAATGGCGGAAGCGTTTTTAAAACCTCACGGAGTTTTAAAATATTGTCAATGTCATTTTGTTCGTGGTAAGTAATTTTGTTATCCATAAAAACTCCTTAATATATAAATTTTACATAATTTGCAGGAAATACCTGAAACACCTGTTAAAAGAAGTGGTTTTACACTCATCTATATCTATACGACAAACCCGAGTTTTTCAAATAGATAGGTAGTATAAACAGCTACTTCCTGCAAAATTGCCTGTTTTTGATAAATTTTCAAGTAAATAAAGTGCCTCCTTATGGAAGCACTTTTTATTATTATTTGTCGTTACCCTCTGAGGCTTTCATCAAAAATAACGGTAAACGGTCCGTCATTTTCCAAAGATACTTTCATATCTGCACCAAAAATTCCATGTTCTACAACCGGAACCTGTTTACTGGCTTCCGAAATAATATATTCATATAATTTATTTGCTTCATCCGGTGCACCGGCTTCTATAAAGCTTGGACGGTTTCCCTTACGGCAGTTTGCATATAAGGTAAACTGTGAAACCAAAAGCAATTCCCCGTTTACATCCGCCAGGGACAAATTGGTCTTTCCATTTTCATCCTCAAAAATACGAAGTCCCAGAAGCTTTTTCAGATACCAGTCTGCATCCTCTTTGGTGTCCTCACGGCCAACGCCGATCAGAACAAGAAACCCTTTTCCAATTTTTCCGACAATTTCTCCGTCTACTTTGACTTCTGCATGATTTACACGCTGAATTACAAATTTCATAACCTGTTCTTCCTCCGTCTCCGTCTGTTTTTCTGCTTCAATCGAAAGCCTATATATTTCGCCTGAATAAATTTAACTAAAAATGTAAACATTCGTTTAATTTCATCCCAAGCCCCGGACCAGATTCTGTTTTTTTCCGCTTTTACTGTAACTTCCTGTGCTTTTGATACGGATTTTTTCACCGGCATTGGCAGGACCTTTCCGGAAACGGGGTCTACACAATCAATATCTCTATAAAACTCAGCATCTGCAGACATATCTTTTTCATCAAGACTACGTCCGATCAGCTTCCATACGGCAGCATTCAGCACAGCAAATACAGGAACTCCAACGATCATTCCCGGAACTCCAAATAAACCACCACCGACCATGATTGCAACAATAACCATAAAGCTGGACAGTCCGGTCGACTCACCCAGGATCTTTGGTCCAAGGATATTTCCGTCAAACTGCTGAAGGATCAGAATAAAGATCAGGAAATACAGGCTCTGAATGGGATCTACCAGCAAAATAAGAAGAATACATGGAACTGCTCCCAGATATGGCCCGAAAAACGGAATAACATTTGTAACACCAACGATCACACTGACCAGAATCGCATATGGGGTTCCGATGATCGATGTTCCAACATAACACAATACACCGATAATTGCGGAATCCAGGATCTTTCCGCTGATAAATCCACCAAAGGTTTTATGCGTAAAACGCATGGAATGAACAAGAAAGGTTGCCCATTTGGTTGGAAGAACTGCATAAACAGCCATTTTTGCCTTGGCAACAAATCCCTCTTTATCCGCCAGTATATAAAGAGATACGATCGCTCCAATAAGGAAATTCTTCAGAAAAACAAGAAGATCCAGAAAGCTTGCGGATATATTTTTCATCATAAACTGCATCTGGGGAAGGATCGTATTTGTCAGATACTCCTGTAATCTACTGGAATATTGATTGATCTGGCTGATCATATCCGGATTCAGTTTCCATCCCTTTTCCACGACGGAGTTTAACCAGTTTTCCACTACACTTACGTAATGAGGAAAACTGTAAATAATATTCATGATGCTTCGAATCAATTGAGGAAGGATCATCATGACAAGGGCATAAATGACCAGAAACATAAGAAATACAGAAAGGATCACACAGATCCAGCGTACTACTTTCCTCCCCTTTTTCTGAAGTGCTTTATTCCTTTTTTCAAAAATCGGAAAAATGATCTTCCTCTCCAAAAAATTAACAATGGGAGTTAGCAGATATGCTATGGCAGCTCCGTAAATGATCGGCGCCATAATACCGAAAAATGTTTTAATTCCGGTGATCAGAGATTTCATATGGAAAATCCCGTAATAAAATAAAATACTGGCAGCAATAACCAGAAATGCAGTCACACCTAACTGCACATAGCGATGGTTCCAACGAATTTTCATAGTAATTTCCTCCACCAGGTGATTATAACATAGCATCTCTGGTTTGTGTCTAAAAAAAACATAAACATTATTTTCCAATAACCTGCAAAGATAAATTCCGACTTCAGGGTATCGCGCTGATACAGAAAACACCCCGCCATAAAATGGCAGGGTGCCTAAAAATCTGATGTTTATTTTTTCAGGCTGTCATAAATGTGAATGGCTTCGATAATTGCCTTCGCAGTTCCATCAATGCCAAGCTTGCTGCTATCCAGACAAAGATTATAGCTGTCCGCAGATCCCCATTTCTTGTTGGTATAATAATTATAGTAGCTGGAACGGCTTTTGTCTGTCTTGTTGATCATGTCCTTGGCCTCTTTGGCATTTTTATTGTATTTCTGAGCAATACGGTTGATACGCCAGTCAAGGTTTGCATGAACAAATACACTGAAACAATCCGGATTATCTGCAAGTGCATAATCCGCACATCTGCCGACCATTACACAGGGACCTTCTGAAGCCAGCTTCTTGATTGCCTCAAACTGTGCAAGAAAAATCTTATGGTTCATAGGCATGTCTGTAAATCCGGCTGAGGAATACCCAAATGAATAAGTATCCATTACAAGAGAATAAAGAAAACTGTTTGTTGGCTTCTCATCATGATGCTCAAACAGCTCCTTGCAGATCCCACTGTCATTGGCTGCGTGCTCCAGCAGCTCTTTATCATAGCATTTGATTCCAAAATATTTAGCAACTTCCTGGCCGATCTGTCTTCCGGCGCTGCCATATTTACGACCGATAGTAATAATAGAACTTGTTGTATTGTTACTCATAACAGCCACATCCTTTCTGCTCAGATTCAGCGAATTTGCAAATATTAACTCCGCTTCCTCTTTAATATAGTTATTATACACTATATTCCACAAGTTTTCCAGCTATTTTCGCAATTTTGTCAGCAATTTAACAAAATATTCCGGAAGTGGGGCTGTAAATTCCATATATTCCCCGGTACGTGGATGAACAAATCCAAGGATCATTGCATGAAGTGCCTGTCCCTCCAGATGATAGGGATTTCTGGATGAACCATACACCGTGTCCCCAAGAAGCGGATGTCCGATACTGGCCATGTGCACACGGATCTGGTGGGTACGACCTGTTTCAAGACGACATTCCACATACGTGGCCTCGCCAAAACGTTCCAGCACTTTGTAATGTGTTATTGCATCTTTACCATTTTTATGATTGATGGCCATTTTTTTACGATCTGTCGGATGCCGTCCAATAGGTCCCTCTATTGTTCCCTCATCCTCTTTCAGATTTCCCTGCACAACTGCCCGGTAGCGTCTGCGGATACTGTGACATTTCAGCTGTTCTGCCAGATCCCGATGAGCAATATCATTTTTGCATACCAACAGTGCCCCGGTGGTATCCTTATCAATTCTGTGGACAATTCCAGGCCGCATCACTCCGTTAATACCGGAAAGGCTGTCACCACAATGTGCCATAACTGCATTGACCAGTGTTCCCTGATAATGCCCGGCTGCAGGATGTACAACCATCCCTTTGGGCTTATTAACGATCAGTACATCTTCATCCTCGTAAAGAATATCCAGCGGAATATCCTCCGGAACGATATCCGGCTCACTGGAATCCGGGATCTCCAGATGGATCCTGTCATTTTCACGGACCTTATAATTAGATTTGGCAGCCTTCTCTCCCACGGTAATCTGTCCTTCTTTCAGAAGTTTCTGAAGGAAAGACCTGGAAAGACCGCTGTCTTTCTCAGCAAGATAGCGGTCGATTCGTATACCTGATTCTTCTTTTTCTACTGTATAATCATATATTTCCATTTATATCTCCTACAAGAACAGACAGATACATGATATATCTCTCTGCCCGGATCACTGTTTGATATTCAGAAACGCAAAATCATCATCTCTGTATTTCGTGCATACAAACAGGATCAGAAAAATTCCACTTACAACCACATAAACATCCGCAAGATTAAATACCGGAAAATCGATCAGGGAGAAATAGATAAAATCGATCACATATCCTCTGAAAAAACGATCGATAAAATTTCCCAGTGCACCAGCTGCAAGTACTGTAGCAATGGTGAGCAACGGCAGATAAAACCGCTCTTTCGGAATACGGATCCATGCATAGAGGATCACTCCCAGAAACAGTACACTCACAATGGCAAAAAAGAGTACACTTCCCTGAAACATTCCAAACGCAATTCCCCTGTTTTCCGGATAGAGATAATGAAGTTCAAGTACGCCAGGAATCAGCGAAACCGATGGTTGTCCTTTCAGATACAGATATGACAGCCATTTTGCTCCCTGATCCGCAGCCACGAGTAAGATCAGCAAAAAAATGTCCCCCGACATACACTTACTAAAAGACATTTTCTGATGATGGTTAACACGACTGATCATAGAGTTATCTCCTGAATACAGGAAAGCAGTTCTTCATCGGTAACTGTTTTGTCGATAAAGCTTTTTCCGATACCATCCATCAGGATAAACCTGATATGTCCCTGTTCCATTTTTTTGTCTTTCTTTGTTGCGGAAAGAACTTCTTCCGGGATAAGACCATCTACATGCACCGGAAGATCGTAATCCGAACATCCCTGGCAGATTTCCTGATATTCTTCTTTGGTCAGAAGTCCTCGTTTCATGGAAAGATATGCCGCAGCTACCAGTCCGACTCCCACACACTGTCCGTGGAGCAGGGTGAAATTCTTAAGTTTTTCTACTGCATGCCCCACAGTATGTCCCAGGTTAAGAAGCGCACGCTCTCCCTGTTCCTTAGGATCACGCTCCACAACGCCTGCTTTGATCTCACAGCATCTGCGTACCATTCTGGCAATCTGTTCCATATCCAGCTTTTTGATTCCTTTCTGCTCACAGCATACATAGCGGAAAAAATCTCCATCACAGATCAATCCTGTTTTTAAGATCTCACCCATTCCGCAGGCAAACTGTTCTGCCGGAAGCGAAGAAAGAGTGCTTAGATTCATATATACAAGACGTGGCTGGTGAAAAGCTCCTACCATGTTTTTGTACTGCTGAAAATCTACGCCAGTTTTTCCGCCAACGCTGCTGTCTACCTGTGCAAGCAGTGTTGTCGGTACCTGAATGAAGTCAATCCCCCTGAGATAAGTTGCCGCGCCAAATCCGGTAAGGTCCCCTACCACACCACCGCCTAATGCAACAAGCAGACTTTTTCGGTCAAGACCATTTTGGATCAGGGCCTGATACAATGCCGAAACGGTATTAAGGTTTTTGTTTTTTTCTCCTGCCTCAAAGGTGAACACAGAAATATCGGAACTTACCTCACTTAAAACCTGCTTTACAGATTCTTCATACAGTGGTCCCACATTAGAATCTGTTACAATGCAGATTTTTCTGTCAACAAGTCCTTCTTCCTTCATAACCTGTGCCAGATTAGAAAAATCTTCTTCAAAACAGATGGGATAATGAAAATCACCTTCTCGTTTTACAAGTAATTTTGATGCTGTCATTGCGTTTTCCTCCTAGCTGTTCAGATATAAAGCAGAATCCGTACCCCAAGACGTCCTTTTTTTGTCTGACGGGATACTCCATCATAAATAAAACGTCCCTTTTTCCGAACGGATATGATGTCTCCCTCTTTGGGCTCATAACCATTGGATGTGATCAGTTTTCCATTTACAAAAACAAGCCCTTCTTCAATACAATGCACAATACTGCTTCTGGAAGTCCCAAAAGCCAATGCGATCAGAGAATCCAGGCGTACGGACGCACAGGTTCCACTAACTGGTTTCAGTTCCGACCTCGGAAGATCACCCGGATCTTCTATCTTCGACGCCACAACTGTGGTATGTCTTACACGACACAGATTCTCCAGAAAAAAATCTGTCATCTGACGCAGACAGAAAAAACTCGCAGTATGATCTTCTATAAGAATATCCCCAACAACACTCCTGTCAACCCCAAGATTCAGGATCGCTCCCAAATAATCCCGATGTGTCAGATCTTCTGAAAATTTCACTGCTTTTGGCTCAAGCCGGATACAATCAATGGGATAATCCCATGTAAAAGCAAGAGCATCAGGGTGAAAGGCTACCATCTGACGCTCTGCATTCTCATATCCGCCAAAACCTTCCGCTGTAACACCCAGCTTATGAAAATTCTGACTGTTTAAAATATTCCGTTCATTTAAATTAAGAAAATCCGTAAATGTGGTAATATCTCTCTGATAGGCCAGATTTGCCAGTTCACGGATTCTCTTAACAAAAAGTTCTTCTTTATCCATGAGGTTAATAACCCACTCTAACAGACGGCACAGAACCGCCAAGGATATTCTGAAGATCACCTGTAATATCTACATTATATGGTCCAAGTACAAAAATATAGCTGGATACCTGCTGAAGGCTTCCTCCAAGTGAATAACATGCACCGGAAGTAAAATCGATGATCCTCTGTGCAAGCTCCACATCGATTCCTTCAAGATTCAGGATCACGGTAGAATTATCGACCAGTGTATCCGCAATTTCTCTTGCTTCCTCCATGGTTGTAGGCTTGATCACACAAACTTCCATATTTGCAGCCTGGGAAGAACGCTTGCTTGTACGCATTGGGGTAATCTTGGAAGAAGGTGCCGGTCTGGAAATACGTTCCTGCCTTGCCGGGGCCTTGGCTGCAGCTGTCTTTGCAGATGACTTGGCAACAGGTGCCTTAACCGTTTCATCTTCCGGCTCATCCTCTAGAAAATCCTCTTCCTCGTCATTTTTTTTCTTGGAAAATTTCTCAAAAAATTTCTTCTTTGGTTTCTCTTCCATATCATCATCTTCATCGAGGAAATCGTCCTCATAATCGTCCTCATCCTCAAGAAGGCTATCATCTAACAATTCGTCATCGTCATAATCGTCGTTCAGTTTGATGGCATCTAAAAACTTGTCTAAAACGCCCATTTTAAATCTCCAATCTTATTAGTCTTATAATGCGTAATTTCTTGCACCAAAAATACCAGTGCCTACACGCACCATCGTAGCGCCCTCCTGCACGGCAACCATGTAATCTCCGGTCATTCCCATACTCAGAACACTCATATTAACATTATTAATGTTTTTAGCAGCAATGTCAACACTTAATTTCTTAAGTTCACGGAAAATTTCGCGATTTTCCTCTGCATTATCAACATAGGGAGCAATTGTCATGAGCCCCTTTATCCGAATGTGTGAAAAATCTGCGATCTGTTCTATAAACGGTAAAACTTCTTCCGGTTTCAGACCAAATTTACTTTCTTCCTGCGCTACATTTACTTCTATAAGGATTGGAACAATAACCGCTTTTTTCGCTGCTTCTTTTTCAATCGTCTCGGCCAGGCGAAGCGAATCTACAGAATGGATCATTGCAACTTTATCCACAATATATTTTACTTTATTACGCTGAAGATGTCCGATCATATGCCATTTGACATCTGAAGGCATCTGATCATATTTATCCACGATCTCCTGCACTTTGTTCTCTCCAAAGACACGTGCTCCGGCATCATAAGCCTCCTTCAGCATCTCCACCGGTTTGGTTTTGCTTACTGCGATCAGTGTGACTTCATTCGGATCTCTGTTAATTTTATTGCAGGATTCATTAATATTTTTCTGCACCTGTGCCAAATTTTCCGCTACCATGATATAAATCCTCCTTTAATCAGTAAAGTATATCCTGTTCACTTACTTTATCTGCATTTTTCACAATACGGTCATATCGGACAAGCCCATTATAGGTTTCCTTTGATACAACCGCATATTCCTCATTTTCATCCAGGATCTCGATCCGGCGGAATACCGCATATCCCTGATTGACACAGAAAACTCCCTCCAGAACTTCTGTATCTCCGATGATAAACTTCTCTCCACTATCCGGATCAACAAGAGCATCGCCTTCTTTAAATTTATTCTTGTCTACGTAATAAATATAGCTTGTTTCCTGTGTTTCTTTGTCTGTGATCTCATCACGGCCATAGATACCGGCATTGACAAAGGTTGTCGTACTGTCGCCTTTTTTATTTCTGCCGGAAAGCATAAATCCGGATTGCTGTGTTTCATCATCCGTCGTAAGATATTTGGAAGGTATTGCATAAAACTCCTTCGTTACGATAGAAGATAACGGGATCTTTAAACCTGTCACATTGTTCGTGACAAGTTCTATTTCCAGAAACCGGTCTGACGCATATCGGATCAGTCCCTTATTAAAATCAATCTTACCGTATTTAGCCCCATCGATCTCCATGATCGAAAAGTCTCCTGTCTGCGTCAGATCATCTTTCAGGAACTTGACGCGGATCGATGTACGCTCCTTCAGATTAGCAGCCTGCTTCTCACTTAAAGGGATCAAAAGACTCCAGCGTTCATCTGTAATGATCGTATAAATATCATCTCCGGCCTTTATCTGTCCATCTGTTTTCAGATCCGTTTCCTGATAGGAATTCTGATCAAAATCAGCAGCTGTGACATTATCAACGGTTTTGGTTTCGTAGCCATCTGTAGAATACAGGATGATCCCGTCTGTCTGCGCACGGCGGATATTTGGATCACTGGAAACTATAGTTGTAACTGTGGCTTCCTCTCCATCTTCAGACGTCGTGCTTGCAGAAGAAGCTCCCGAACTGTCTGAAGCATACTGAAGGATGCTTCCATTGAGCTGATATTTAAAACTATAGGCACTGTTGAATTTGCTGGGATCAAATCCTTTGGAAAAGCTTTGCATATTACTGCGTATATCCGCCAGTTCCTCTCTGCTCAGAGAGGTTACATTGTCTGCAGATCTTGAACTGTTCAGGCTGTAGACAGCACCGTTGGCATTGATCTTGGTACCTTCCCTTGCGTAATATGTAACGTAACCGCCCGCATCTGCCTGCACTACGTTCTCTGTCATGATCGCCAGCCCTGTGTATGTCTCATTCATGGATAACGGACCGGAGGGAACCTGATAAGATTCCATATGAGAAGCTGTAAGATAAAGAATCACACTAAAGATCATATAGATAAAAATTGCTCCGAACATTACAGTTCCAATGTTCAGACCAAAAATTTTACGAAGCTTTGCTAAGAATCCCGGAGTTTTTCCGGAATGTACTTTATTATCCGGCAAATGAATGCCTCCTTTACATCGTTCATCTCTTAAAGTTCGTTTTATTGTAACATTTTATTTAAATGAATACAAGCTTTAAAACGTGCGAACATACTTTCCGAATATCCGTTTGCCATTTTTTCAAAAGTATGTTATACTATTCAAAATATAATTTCGTGATGCTGTCATATTATGGTCGACAGCAGATAAAATCAACCCAGGGAGGTAAGTACACATGACATATGGCAGAATCAGTAAAAAGCAGCAGGAAATACTGGATTATATGAAAAATGAGATCCTTAACAGAGGTTTTCCGCCCTCCGTCCGTGAAATCTGTGAAGCAGTAAACCTGAAATCCACATCTTCCGTTCACTCCCATCTGGAAGCTCTGGAAAAAAACGGATATATCCGCAGAGATGCCACCAAGCCCCGTGCGATCGAGATCATTGATGATAATTTCAATCTGGTCCGCCGCGAGGTTGTCAATGTTCCTCTTGTAGGCACTGTTGCTGCCGGACAGCCGATCCTGGCAGTGGAAAATATCGATGCTTACTTTCCGATCCCGGCTGAATATATGCCCAATGAACAAAGTTTCATGCTGACTGTCAAAGGCGACAGTATGATCAATGCAGGTATTTTTGATGGAGATCAGGTTCTTGTAAAGCAGCAGGCAACAGCAGAAAACGGCGACATGGTAGTTGCTCTGATCGATGATTCTGCAACAGTTAAGACTTTCTACAAAGAAAATGGTTATTATCGACTTCAGCCGGAGAACGACAATATGGAACCGATCATCATCACCGGTAATCTGCAGATCCTCGGCAAAGTATTTGGTGTATTTCGTTTCTTTTCATGATAATATAAACAACAGATCCCACCCAATGTAATGTGATTTAAAAAGAGAGATATCTTTAAGGTAGCTGTACAGCCCCACAAAGATATCTCTCTTTTTTTTCAGCAGAAAACTTCTGCTTTTTGATTTCTTCTTATTTAGTTCACATAATATTTTTACAGTAAACTAATATAACAAATTTTACTCATTCTCACCAAGAAATTCTTCCGCATCAAGAATCTTGCCGTCTCTCCAAATCCTCTCAAGATCGTAGAAAAGTCTGTTTTCCTCATCAAAGATATGGATGATCATATCACCGTAATCCATGAGGACCCAGCTGGAGTTTCTGGTTCCCTCGATCTGTTTTGCTTCATATCCGGCACGGCCAAGCATTTCATCTGCATTGTCAACCATTGCCTGTACCTGATTCTGGTTGGAAGCACTTGCGATCACAAAATAATCTGCGATCACGGAAACCTCATGGATATCAATGATCTTGATATCCTTTGCTTTTTTATCATCCAGTGCCTTGCAGGCGATCCGGACCATCTCTTTTTCGATACTCATAGAATTTTAATCCTCCTGTCTGTTGGCTGCATCCTGCATTTTTCTGTCATGGAGTTCTTTATAATAAACATAAGCATCCCTGGTCGTACTGTCGATTTCCTTGGGATTTTCCTCCAGATATTCCAGTGTATCCTTTAAAATCTCATACATACACTCATCCAGATCTTCAAAAGCAATCTTTCGCACCTTCGCAAGATTCGGAGCTTTGTCACGCATTGGTTCAATATAGTCTGAAATATATACGATCTTCTCAAGAAGGCTCATTCCCGGTCTTCCTGTTGTATGATAAGTGATCGCTGTCAGGATCTCTTCGTCTTTAATATCATATTTACTGCTGGCCACATAAGCCCCCAGTTTGGCATGAAGAAGAAACGGATGATCCTTTTCAAAATCTGATACCGGAATATCATGCTGGCTGCACAGCTTCAGTTTCTTTTTATTAGGAATACACTTTGCACTGTCATGAAGAAGTCCTGCAGCCTGTGCATCCTCCAGATCATAATCATAAACCATGGCAAGCGCAGCACAAGTGTACATAACCCCCATTGTATGCTCAAATCTGGCCTCATCCAGATATTTGGAAAGTTTCTTTTTTATCTTGATAAAATCATATTTTCCCATCTGAATCATTTCCTTTATAGATATCGTTTTTCTCAATATAGGAAATCACAGGCTTGGGAACATAATAGCGGAGACTCTGCCCGCTTTCATGCCAGGAACGGAGCAGCTCACTGGAAACATCAATATTCATGGTATCCAGTCGAATAAAATTCCCGTTATACTTCTGTGACAGAAGTTGCATCTGCTGATCAAGTTCCTTCAATGGAGTATGATCTCTGGTTGCCACTACCAGTACTGCTTCCTGACAAATGCGTTCCGGTTCCATCCAGGTATCAAAATTAAAAAGCGAATCTGCACCGATGATAAAATAATACTCTGTGTCCGGATTCGCTTTATTCAGCTGTTCCAGAGTCCGGTAAGTATACGTATAGCCTTCCTCATGCATCTCGATCAGAGACAGCTCAAAGTGAGGATTATCCTCTATGGCAAGACGGACCATTTCCGCACGCTGTTCATCAGTCGCTCTGCCCTTACGGTTCCGTTTATGAGGTGGATTTCCGCAGGGCATGAACAAAACTTTATCAAGCTCAAGCTGTTCATAGGCTTTTTCTCCCAGGATCAAATGCCCCATATGAATGGGATCAAAAGTACCACCCATGATTCCTATTTTTTTTGTTGCTTTGCTCATTTATAACCTCCCGAGATTACGGAAGAATGATTTTTTTCTTGTCCTTTTTACCTTCTCTGTAGAGAACGATCTTTTTACCGATCACCTGTACTACCTGAGATCTTGTTCTCTCTGCAAGAACCTGTGCCATTTCACGTGGATCCTCCAGACAGTTCTGAAGAACGCTGATCTTGATCAGCTCTCTTGCTGCAAGAGCTTCCTCAACAGCAGCGGTATTTTCAGGAGTAAGACCACCCTTGCCAAGCTGAAGGATCGGATCCATTGTCATGGCAAGGCCTTTTAAATATGCTCTCTGCTTACTTGTCATTGTCATACCTCTTATTTATAATAATCAAAATCAAAGCCATACATACGAACCGTATCGCCTTCCTGGATACCGGCTTTTTCCAGTTCCTCCAGGATACCGCCCTCTTTCAGGAATTTCTGGAAGAAGGCAAATCCCTTCTCAGAATCCAGATTTGTATAGCCAAGCATTTTTTCAATCTTAGGACCTTCCACAAGGAATACTTCCGGATCTTCCTCGCTGCGCTCCACAGTAAACGGAAGATTTTCATTTACAAGAACATCTTCCGGGAAGAATTCCTGTTCAAACACTACCGGTTTCATCGGGCTCTTATCCAGAAGCTCTTTCACATGGAAAAGGAGTTCTCTGACACCCTGCCCGGTAACGGCTGAAATTGGATAAACCGAAATACCCTGTGGCTCAAATTCTGCTTTCAGTTGATCAATAGGGCTTTCTTCGCCATCATCAAAAATACAGTCAATCTTGTTGGCTGCGATCACCTGCGGTCTTGCTGCAATTTCCGGATTGTAGGCCTCCAGTTCTTTATTGATCTTGTGGATATCCTCCACTGGATCACGACCTTCTACGGAAGCGGCATCTACAATGTGGATGATAACTCGTGTACGCTCAATATGACGGAGGAATTCATGTCCAAGTCCCACACCTTCTGATGCACCCTCGATCAGTCCCGGGATATCAGCGATAACAAAACCGCCGTTATCAGTATCTACAACTCCAAGATTAGGGCTCAACGTTGTGAAATGATAGTTGGCGATCTTCGGCTGTGCATTTGTCACACGGGAAAGGAAGGTAGATTTACCTACATTCGGAAAGCCTACCAGACCAACATCTGCGATCACTTTAAGCTCAAGGAGAACCTCAAGTTCCTGAGCCGGCTGTCCAGGCTGGGCATATTTCGGTACCTGCATGGTAGCTGTTGCATAGTGCTGATTGCCTTTTCCACCACGACCGCCTTTTAATACGACCTGTCTGCGATTCTCACCGGACATATCCGCGATGACCTTGCCGGATTCCGCATCCATGATCACCGTACCTTCCGGAACCTTCAGGACCACATCCTTACCGTCTGCACCATGGCAGCGTTTTTTACCGCCTTCCTGGCCATCCTCAGCTTTATATTTTCTTCTGTGTCTGTAGTCTCCGAGAGTATTCTGGCCCTCGTCGATCTCAAAAATCACATCACCGCCACGGCCACCATCGCCGCCATCCGGCCCGCCATTGGGTACATACAGCTCACGTCGGAAGCTTACATGTCCGTCGCCGCCTTTACCGGAGCGGATAATGATCCTTGCTCTATCTGCAAACATATTACACCTCTATTCCAAAAAAAGGCTCCAAACCGGATCGATTTGAAGCCTTTTACCTATTTCATTACTCTGCGTCTACAGGAACGATAGAAACCTGTTTCTTATCGCGACCTTTTCTTGTGAATCTTACGACTCCGTCTGTAAGTGCAAATAAAGTATAGTCTTTACCGCAGCCTACGTTTTCACCTGGGTGAATCTTGGTTCCGCGCTGTCTGTAAAGAATGTTTCCGGCTTTTACAAACTGTCCGTCTGCTCTTTTCGCACCTAATCTCTTAGACTCGGAATCACGACCGTTCTTTGTAGAACCAACTCCCTTTTTATGTGCGAATAACTGAAGGTTCATCTTCATCATTGTTGTTACACCTCCTTGACTTTTACTGTCAAATATCGATTGTTATAACTACCAGCAATTTCCGTCAGACCGAGAAGTAAGGAATCCATAAGGAGCATCCCCCGTTCAGAAAGATCATTTCTGAAATGAATGGAAACAAATCCATCCTTTTCCTGCACATCAAATTTATCATCTGTGAATTTTTCAAGAGAATTCACCGTGGTAATGATCAGTGCAGATACCGCAGCACAGACAATATCCTGTCCGGCTTCTGCATAACCGGCATGTCCCTTCGAAATAAATTCTTCGTAAGATCCGTTTTTCTTTCTGACTTTAATTGTAATCATGATGACACCAGATTAACCGTTAATCTTTTCGATCTTAACTTTGGTGTACTGCTGTCTATGTCCGTTTTTCTTGTGATATCCAGTTTTGCGTTTGTATTTGTAAACGATGACCTTGCGATTCTTACCGTTTTCAACTACAGAAGCGGTAACACTGGCATCTTTTACATCCTCGCCAACCTTTAATCCGTCATTGCTGACTGCGATCACGTTGTCAAATGTTACGGTTTCACCAGCTTCTACACCGAGCTTTTCAACTTTAATTACGTCACCCTCGGCAACCTTGTACTGTTTACCACCTGTTGCAATAATTGCGTACATCTGTGGCACCTCCTAATTATTTACTCGCCAAATTCGGTGGCTCCTGTTCTGAAACTGAAGCTCTTTAACCTCTTTGTGCGGCATACTCAATTATCATAACAGTGACATACTGTTATGTCAATAGTTTTTTTGATATTTTTATTATTTTTTTGTAAGCTCCCGAATGTCCTCGATCACCGGACGTCTTACTTTCTTTCTGGTCATTTCCAGGATATGCAATGGTGTGATATCAATGGCCCTGCTCTTTATCGGATCTTTTCTGAGGAGCTTCTGTAAAACATGAAAGAGTTCATCTCTGTGATCCGGATTTTCCATGTTGATAAAATCGATCAGGATAATACCTGAAAGATTACGCAACCGTAACTGCCGGCCGATCTCCGCAGCCGCTTCCAGATTGATCTTGCGGAAGGTTTCTTCCATTTTCTTCTTTCCGGTATATTTTCCACTGTTTACATCAATGGATACAAAGGCCTCCGTCTGCTGGATCACCAGAAATCCGCCGCTGTTCAGCCATACTTTTTCTTTCTGGATCGCATCCAGTGCAGTTTCCACGCGATACAGCTTATAAAGCGGAAGAAGTTTGTCCTGATAAAAACGAAGCTTTTCTTTAAGCTCCGGGCTGATCTCTTCCAGATATCCCAGGATCATTTCTCTGATTTCCGGCACATCGGTAACGATCTCATCCAGGTCACGACCATAAGCATCCCTCACAGCAGCCACATAAAATGGTTCTGTCTCCAGTACAAGACTGAAACAGGTACGGTTCCGTCCCTGAACTACGGCTTTATGGTAGCGGCCCTTCAGCCACTCCAGTTCCTTCAGGATCTCTTCTTGGGAAGCGTCTGCGGCATTGGTCCGGACAATGATACCGAATTCCTTATCCGGACGCTCTGCTTCCTCTTTCAGCCATCCGCTGAGGCGATGGCGATCTTCCAGTGCCAGCTTGGAAGACAGACCAAACTTTTTATCTCCTGTAGTGAGAACAAGATATCTTCCCGTAAAATTCAGATTGGATGTCAGTGCCGGAAGTTTTCCCTTCATGGCATCCCTGCTCACCTGTACCAGGAGCTCATCTCCAGGCCGCAATGGTCCGTTTCCTTTTCTTCCTGCGGAAAAAACAGCTCTCTGTGCCTCTGCAAGAGAATAGTAGCATCTCTTTCCAGGCTCGATCTGCACAAAAGCCGCCTGGATATTGGATGCGATATTTTCGACCTGTCCGGTGTATATATTTCCAAGAATGGATTTTTCCTGATCGGATTCCAGTCGGATCTCAACGATCCGTTCCTCCTCCGAAAGAGCCGCTACTGTACAGGGCACACCATGGATCTCCATTCTTGTTATGATCAGTTTACTCAATTTCCTCACCTAATGATTCCAGAGTCACAAAACGTGGGCTTGCATTTTCTCCTTTATCGGCATACATTTCCAGACGTTTCACTGTGAAGGCAAATTCCGGAAGTTCTTCTCCAATCCAGTGGAAAAATGTGTTTGTTACCATCTCCGGCTTCGTATAATTAGAGCTTGCAGATGCCAGCATATAAAAGAACCCATTCTCTCTTACTTCCATTTTATAGATATTCGGACGAAGATCGATCTCCTTTTCGCTACGCTTGGTCTGCTTGGTCACTTTGATCTCCGGCTGTGCCAGAAATTCTTTCACACGGCTTTTCCAGTCAATAGAAGGCTCTTTGCCCGGACGGAACTCCACAAGATAATCTGCCGCTGCCACCAGTGCCATCGCTTTACCCGCTTTTCCATCCTCTACCTTGCGGACGCTAACGATATGCATCCCCTCTGCCATCTGTTCCTCCAGACGGGCTGCGATCTCTGCAGTAGGCATATCTTCTGCCATTTCCAGGTCAAAATAATCTCCGAGACTCTCCATCCCCACTCCAAGTGGAACCGCAAAAGACATGATCATATGCGGGCTGTATCCACCGGAAAACGCTACCGGAAGCTCTGCACGACGAAGTGCTTTCTGGAAATAACGCATGGTATCCAGATGTCCCACAAACTTCATAGGACCCTCTTTGCTGAATTTAATTCTTACCTTCAAGGCAGACACCTCCTTTAAATTTCATAGCTCCACATGCGGAACATTTCTGACGGCAGTTTTCCGTCACAACACCCTCTTTTGCACGCTGCCATTCACGCTCCAGGAATCTGCGGCTGACACCGGTATCAATGAAATCCCATGGAAGGATCTCATCCAGGCTTCTTTCACGAAGTGTGTAGAATGTCATATCCACTCCGCATTCAGCCATAGCTTCCTTCCAGATATCATAATCAAAATTTTCTGTCCAGGCATCGTAAAGGGCACCTTTTTCATAAGCCTTCAGGATCACATCCGCGCATCGTCTGTCCCCGCGTGCGAGAAATCCTTCCAGAGCTGTTACATCCGGTTCATGCCAATTATAACGGATACTTCTCTGATTCAGCTGGGCGCGGACTTCATTTTTAACCACCTTGGCTTTTTCCACAAAATCCTGCTCTGTATACATTGGTGCCCACTGAAATGGGGTAAACGGCTTCGGCACAAAGAAAGATGTGCTGACGTTGATCTGTACCTTACCTTTACGCTGTTCTTTCGGAACTACCTCATAATAGGTCTCTGCGATCTTCTGTGCCAGATGAGCAATTCCCTTCATATCGTCTTCTGTTTCTGTGGGAAGACCGAGCATAAAGTAAAGCTTCACCTGATTCCAGCCGCCTTTGAACGCCTCGCCAGCACCATGGAGGATCACTTCCTCTGTCAGTCCTTTGTTGATAACGTCACGGAGACGCTGAGAACCGGCCTCCGGTGCAAAAGTCAGGCTGCTTTTCTTTACATCCTGCACTTTGCTCATAACATCCAGTGCAAACGCATCGATCCTGAGAGATGGTAAGGAAATATTAACAGCCTTTCCATGAAACTCTTCGATCAGGAAGTTCACCAGTTCTTTCAGCTGGGAATAGTCACTGGAGCTTAAGGAACTGAGGGAAATCTCCTCATGACCTGTATTTTTCAGCATGATACGCGCAGATTCTTTCAGAGTCTCCACATCACGTTCACGGGTAGGACGATAGATCATACCTGCCTGGCAGAAACGACAGCCTCGAATGCATCCTCTCTGGATCTCAAGAGTTACACGATCCTGTGTTGCCTTAATGTGAGGAACGACCGGTGCTTCCACAGCACGATATTCCTTTTCCATATCAATGATCAGCTGTTTCTGGACCTTCTCAGGAACACCATCCGCCGTCGGTGCAAAGGATGCGATCGTACCATCTTCTTTATAGGTAACTTCATAGAGAGACGGAACATAAATTCCAGGAATCTTAGCTGCTGCCAGAAGAAAATCCTTCCTGCTGCCTCCAGCCTTTTTATTGGCCTTGTATGCATCAAAAAGTGCATCATAAACCGTTTCCCCTTCTCCGATATAAAACATATCAAAAAAAGGTGCCAGCGGCTCCGGATTATACGCACAGGCACCGCCACCAATCACAATAGGGAAATCCTCACCACGGTCTGCGCTCTTCAACGGGATACCACTGAGATCCAGTACCTGCAGAATATTGGTGTAGCACATTTCGTACCCAATCGTAATTCCAAGAAAATCAAAATCCCGGATCGGTTCCTGGGATTCCAGTGCAAACAACGGAATCTTCTTCTCCCTCATCACCTTATCCAGATCCGGCCATGGAGAAAAGAGGCGCTCACACCAAACATCCTCACGCTGGTTGAACATGTTGTAGAGGATCATCATACCGAGGTTGGACATGCCGATTTCGTAGACATCCGGGAAGCACATTGCAAAACGGATTTCTACCTCATTTTTATCTTTCATTACAGAGTTGACTTCGCCGCCAATATAGCGGGCAGCTTTATCAACTTTGAGCAAAATTTCATCACTTAATGCTAATTTTCTCATTCTATCCCTTTCTAAAATTAGTAATATTTCACAAAGAATTTAAAGATATAAAATTCAGTGAAACATCAAAAATGTTTATATTTGTAAGCCAATTCTTGTGTAAAAAGTTGCTATAAAATGGTGCCCAAAACCCCGTTTGGTCAAAAATGGACATTTTTTCAACTTGCCAACAATGGTTATCATTACCCACAAACAGTTAATATCCTGCGGATTTTCGCGAACTTATCGTAAAGAAAAATGGCATTTTGTATATTAAAATACAATGCAATGCCAAATATCATTAATAGCACAAAATTGACATACCTTCTCCCTATTATAATCATCTATGGTTAGGATTTCAAGAAAATTGTGTTCTTAACTGTATATAGCGATTGCATCCTTGTGCAGGGAGAATAATCCGGATCCGGACTCCAGTAAGGTTTCCTGGCATTTCATCAGTATTTAAGAAGAAATTCCACCATCTGCGTATTTGCACGTTTACTTTCCTCCATTTCAGGAAAAGTTGTACTAAAAGCATGCGGAAGTTTTTTGTCCACCTCATAATCTTCAAGATGACAGATCACACCGGCTTTTTTTATCGCTTTTGCATACTGTCTGCTATAATTTCGAAAAGTATCTCCATAAGCTGTGACCAGAAATGACGGTGGCAGGTTTCGGATAATTTCTTTGTTTTCCGGATTTATATATGGATAAAACGAACTCTTTTTCCAGTGTTTCCCGTAAATATAGGAGGGAAGAAAAATCCCTATACTGTCCGGTTTGGTTGTATAATACATTCCACTTGCCAGACCCAGCGCCCGAATTTTCAGATCATTTGGAACAACCTGAAAAGCCTTTGCCAATTCAGGACTTTTTAACATAGCGGCCAGATATACGCACAGGCTCGCCCCCGCACTGGTTCCTGTCATATAAATATGTTCTCCGTCACCATCATAGGTTTCAAAATATCTCTTTTTCCCCTCCAGCTATGAAACAATCTACTATTAATACAAATAAATTTTCTTCTCTACAAGTCTGTCACCTTCATACTGCAATTTTACAGAAAAAAAGCGTTTTTCTCCTGAAAGGAGCAGATCAAGAAATACCTGATCCCCCTCCCATGCCGGAAGATTCGGCACCATGGCTTTGTCAACCCAGCAAAGTTCTCCCTCATCACATTCAATCAGTTCTCCTGCATATTCATCGGCCGTGAACACACACATAAGTTCTGATTCGCATTCACTGTTTATAAATGTCACCAGGCCACGGAACTTATAGGAGGTAAGTGTCAGCCCTGTTTCCTCTTTCACCTCACGAACAAGGCATTCTTCCGGAGTTTCCTGACTTTCCACATGCCCGCCAACGCCGATCCATTTGCCCTCATTCATATCATCCTGTTTTTTTACTCTGTGAAGCATCAGGAATTTATCATCGTTTTCTATATAACATAATGTCGTTGTCGTCATTTGATCCCTTCTTTCAGTTCCATCATCCTGCCACTGCCAGTGTGATATAAACCAGGATTGAGACCACACAATACAGAGAATTTGTTGTGGATGCATAAGCACTGCTCTCTTTCTTTCTCAGAAAAGTCTGCATACTGAATGTAGCAGGCGAGGACATATATGTAATAACCGCCAGGTTCAGAAGCCTGGAACCTCCTACCAAATATTTTACTGCCATGAGAACTCCCGCAATCATCACTGCCTGCAAAAGGACTCTCAGCAATATGGTTTTGAGGCAGGGGCTGATAAGTTCCGGCGCAAGTTCCATACTGTACCCAACTACAATAAGAATAATCGGCGTAATGGCCGTTGTCAGAATATTCTCCACACTGAGATAACAATTGCCAAAAGGACTGTCCAGAAGCCGGGTGATCATTCGTGTCAGTCCCACAATAATTCCAAGAACCGTTCCTATAAAAGCAGGGGTTCGCAATGCACTGTAAAACAGGCTTTTTGCATTGATCTTTTCCCCGTTTTCCGTCTGTCCCAGCATTCCCATATACACACTGAATCCAAAAAGAAGTCCCGCAATATCCAGCACTGCAATCTGTGAAAGATTTTCGCTGCCACAAAGACTTGTATACAACGGGTAAGCCATCATTCCACCTTCATAGATACAGATCAGAAACGGAAGATATTTCTTATATGGCTCGTCCATAAATCTTTTCATCCAGAATCCTGCCCCAAATGAAATCAAGAGCATCACAAACATGATCAGAACCAAAATTCCGATCTTTCCACTGTACTCTGCTGTTGCCAGTGCATGAAAAATTGCCACAGGAAGCATAATATTTGTTACCAGTGTTTTCATGTTATTGACACCACTCTGATCTAAAAGTTTCCATTTTCTGCACAGGATTCCAAGAATGATCATCGCCAGTACAGGCAAAACAATCTCCAAAACTTCCATCCCTCTGTCTTCCTCTCCATTGTCTTTAATCTTTTGTTTTTATCTGTTTCTGTGCATCTGCAAAATCTCCATCATCACTTCATATACCGCCATATTCTCTCTCACCACCAGAGCCAGGCTCTCTTTCGCCTGATTCAAAAGATGAAAAAGTTTTCGTACACTGGAATATTTTTCCGCGGAGCACCTGGATCTTAAATATCCTTTTTCGTCGTAATAATACTGTTCATCCAGCAATACAACGATCTTCTCCGCATCTCTCACTGCCTGGATACCAAGCTGTCCAGAACCCTCTGGCATCCGCTGCTGATACCCCTGTCCCGCAAAATCATTCAGAAAATTTTCCACCTCGCGGTCATTATTGGCATACACCACTGCAATATGCGGATACCATCTGGGGCTTCTTTTTTCCGGCAGGTGCATCATGTTCTGGATAAAAGAGGAAAGTTCCGCATTGGTACGGATCCGGTTTGTCAGATGGAATTTCTGGATCTCCGACAGATTTCCCAGGCTTTCCACAATGCTACGATCCATCTCTTCCGGTGAGATCACATCCTCGGAATCACTGGAAAAGATCACCGGCCTGTGCTCACTCCATGTAAGCAGAACCGATAATTTTTCCAGGGACAGAAGATGTGCTTCATCTACCAGAATGCTGCTGTAACGGCCAAGATCCGTCGTTCCGTCCAGCTGAGTATCTGCCAGAAAATCTATCCGCCGCAGACGTTCATGAAGAATCTTCCATTCTTTTCCCGCCTCTCCACAGTGAATGATACAGACTCTCTGGCGCACGGACAACTTCATCGCAATATCATAAAGCAACAATGTTTTTCCGGTTCCTGGAAGTCCGCTGAACCAGAAATATCCTCCTCTTTCTCCACGTATTCTCTTCAGAATCTGCCGTTCAATATCTCTCTGCTGGGAAGTAAGGAAATACTCTTTTTTGAGAAAACGCTCCGGTTCTGTCAGCGGAGAGATCAGATAAAGCTCTGCCTGAAACAGATCCTCGATATCTCCCTCATAGTCCGGGCTTTCTTTCCCCAATGCAATACATAGCTGTTTCCAGTCCCCCTCCACAATGTGATCATGATTGGTCAGTCTCACCAGATAATCTTCGCTGCTGATATAGGTATAGGATAGGATCGGTTTCCCAAAAACAGACAGATAATACCGGTTCTGGATCAGCTGTCTTCGAATGGCCTCGTCCGACACAATGCCGCTTTTCAGTTCAATATTCACGATCTGGTCATCTTTGATCTGAAGAAGATCGAACTCCTTTCCAAGCTTCGGGATCTGAAACGAATAGAAAAAGCGCAGCTTATACACTTCCTCCATATGCAGTTCCAGTTGCTTCACCAGTGCTTTCATACTTTCCAGTTCCCACTCTTTGATCCTGAGAAAAAAATCTCTGCTGGAAAGCTGGCGTTCCAGCTTCTGGACACATTCCATATTCTGATTTCTTGTAAGTGCATAGATCGATATTGCCTTCATATTTTAACCCTTACCTGCTGTTTATTTCTTTATCCGCAGTGTCCTGAGATGATCCTTCTGCTCCTGTGTGATCCGGTAGCTTTCAATGGATTTCTGGATCGTCTTGTTATGAGTCCAGATATCCATTCTCTGCTCTTCCAGGAATGGAAGGATCTTCTCATACTGTTTTGCCAGTGCTGTAGCAAAATACCAGGCTCGCATCATATTTACATAATATTCTTCCGAGCGGATCGCTGCCACTTTCTCCGGATATTCCGGTTTAAATCCTTCGTCCAGATAATGGCGCATCAGCATACTGATCCCGAACCGGATAGTATAGGGCTGATCCGATTCCATCCAGCGATAAACCTCCCGGATAAATATATCACGGTGTTTTTTCATCATATGGAGCGTCAGCAGATCACAGGTCGCCCAGTTATCAATATACGGAAGAAAACGCTCCAGTTCTTTCAGACATTTATCATAATCTCTGATCTGCTCGATCAGCAGGCCATGGAGATTATTTTCCTCATAATACTGATGAGGAAGAACCTTCAGGAACATTTCGGATCTTTCTGTTTTTCCAAATTCTTTTGCAAATTTCCGGAGTATCGGTGTCCGGATACCGATGATCTTTTCTTTCTCCACAGTCGGAACCAGCCTTGCATGAAAATCCCGATATCCTGTATCCTGCATTTCAAACAGTCTTTTCCGGACATCCCGGATCATCTCTTCCTGATTCATTTATCATCCCCGCCTTTTATACCAAAGATCGCGATCAGAGAACTCACCAGCAGAAGCATGGGGTAAAACAGTTTCGGCATGATCTGAAAAGCAGAAAGCTCAAATCCCAGTTCCTTTGCCGCAGAAATGGCAACCAGCATCTGGGCTCCATATGGGATCACCCCCTGGAAAATACAGGAAAATGTATCCAGGATAGAAGCTGTCTTTCTGGAAGTGATCTTATATTCCAGCGCCATTTCCTTTGCAATGGGGTTGGCCATAACAATGGCCACCGTATTATTGGCTGTTGCGATATCCATAGTTCCAACCAGAAGTCCCATACCAAGAAGTCCGCCTTTTTTCCCTTTAAAAACTCTCTGTATTCCAGAAAGCAGTGCTTCAAAGCCTCCATGCTCCCGGATCAGCGCACACATGGCTGCTACAAGGATAGCCACCATACAGGTCTCGAACATTCCAGAAACACCGGATCCGATATTGGTCAGAAGCTCCACTGGCGTGATATGTCCTCCAAGAAGCATAATAAATGCTCCGGAGACAATTCCGATCAGAAGTACCACAAATACATTGATGCCGATAATCCCGCCAATCAGCACCAGAATATATGGAAAGATCTGTATAAGATGATAATCCTGTACCACTCTTCCCTGGATCTCTGTCTGAAAAGACAGGATAAGGATCAGGATCAGTGTAACAACAGCTGCCGGAAATGCGATCCAGAAATTTTCCCGGAATTTATCTTTCATCTGACAGCCCTGACCGTTGCAGGCTGCGATCGTGGTATCAGAAATAAAAGAAAGGTTGTCACCAAACATGGCTCCTCCCATCACCGATGCCACACAAAATGCTATATCAAAACCGGAAGCTTTGGAAACCGCTACCGCAATAGGGGTAAGAAGCGTGATCGTCCCAACGGAAGTTCCCATAGCCACAGATACGAAGCAGGCAACTACAAACAATACCGCAACAGAAAAACGTGCCGGTATCAGAGAAAGCATACAGTAGGCCACACTTTCTGCACTGCTGCGCCCCACAACACCCACAAAAGAGCCTGCGGTCAGAAAGATCAGAAGCATGGTGATGATATTTTTATCTCCTACTCCTTTTGCCATAAGCTCCAGCTTTCTGTCAAAGCTGATCGTTCTGTTCTGAACACATGCCACCAGGATCGCAGACAGAAAAGCCACAACGATCGGTACATTATAAAATCCCATAGGGATCTTCATCACATACTCAAACAAAATCCCCAGTCCCAGATACAGGACCAGAAAAACACCGATAGGCAGCAGTGCAATCACATTTCCTTTTTTCTTCATTTCCTCCATAAAACAATTCCCTTCATCACTTATTATTTTCCCGGCTTTTTTCTCCGGGTGATCTGTTTTCTATCATATCATATTTCCCCATTCCTGTCCTGCTGCTGACGGAAACTTCTTCATATTTCCGTCACGATCCTGTTATCTCTGATATTTTTTACCTTATTTAACAAGATTTTCACCAATTAAATCGTTCCTTCCGTTGAAATCCAGAGCTTTTTTCAGTATAATTGGCTGTAGACAATTGTGAAAAAGATATCCGAAGGATTTATGTTGATATCTCTGATCACAGTCATTAAAGGAGGAATATGATTATGGCAACATGGAAAAATCTGGACACTCTTGCTTCTTACAGCAAACTTAATAGTCTGAAAGATCACGTGAACATTGCAGAAGCAATGTCCGGCGAGCAGGGTGCAGAACGTGTAAAGAAGTACAGCGTACCGATGGCAGCAGGTCTGGCTTACAATTACGCAGCTAAGGAAGTGGACGAGACCGTTCTTGACGCACTTTCCAAACTGGCTGATGAGGCAGAACTGATCGAAAAATTCCAGGAATTATATAACGGCGCAGTGATCAACACAGGCGAGAAACGTATGGTCCTTCATCATCTTGCACGTACACAGCTTGGCGAGCCTGTTGTTGTTGACGGTGTGGACAAGCGAGAATTCTATGTAGCTCAGCAGAAGAAAGCTGCAGATTTTGCAAACAAAGTACATGCAGGCGAGATCACAAATGAAGCCGGTGAGAAATTCACTACGGTTGTACAGATCGGTATCGGCGGAAGTGACCTGGGACCGCGTGCATTATATATCGCACTTGAGAACTGGGCAAAGGCAAACAACACCTTCAAGATGGAAGCAAAATTCATCAGCAACGTTGACCCGGATGATGCAGCTGCTGTTCTTGCATCTGTAGATCTTGCTCACTCTCTTTTCATCGTTGTATCCAAATCCGGTACAACACTTGAAACTCTGACAAATGAGGCATTCGTAAAAGACGCCCTTACAAAAGCGGGCCTGAACCCGTCCAGACATATGCTTGCTGTAACCAGTGAGACCTCTCCTCTTGCAAAGAGTGATGAGTACCTTACCGCTATTTTCATGGATGACTATATCGGCGGACGTTACTCTTCCGTTTCCGGCGTAGGCGGAGCGATCCTTTCCCTTGCATTCGGACCGGAAGTATTCGCAGACATCCTTGACGGAGCTGCCGAGGAGGATAAGCTTGCAACAAATAAGAACATTCTTGAGAACCCGGATATGCTGGATGCCCTGATCGGCGTTTATGAGAGAAATGTACAGGGATATCCTTCTACTGCAGTTTTACCATACTCACAGGCATTAAGCCGCTTCCCTGCTCATCTTCAGCAGTGTGATATGGAGTCTAACGGTAAATCTGTAAACCGCTTTGGTGAGCCAGTGGATTATGTGACCGGACCGGTGATCTTTGGTGAGCCAGGAACCAACGGACAGCACTCCTTCTACCAGCTTCTGCATCAGGGAACCAATATTGTTCCGCTTCAGTTCATCGGCTTTAAGAAGAGCCAGCTTGGTGTTGATGTTGATATCGAGAACAGCACAAGCCAGCAGAAGCTCTGTGCAAACGTTGCAGCACAGATCGTTGCTTTTGCATGTGGAAAAGAAGATGAGAACCTGAACAAAAACTTCAAGGGCGGACGTCCTTCCAGTATCATTGTTGGTGAGGAACTTACACCGAAGTCTCTGGGTGCGCTTCTTGCACACTTTGAGAACAAGATCATGTTCCAGGGCTTTGTATGGAACCTGAACAGCTTTGACCAGGAGGGTGTACAGCTTGGTAAGGTTCTTGCAAAACGTGTTCTCGCTCATGATACAGACGGAGCACTGAAAGTTTACAGTGATCTTCTTGATATCTGATAAACAGATAGGTACCGTCCCGGAAAATGTTTTTTCGGGACGGTTTTTCTGTATATGTGACCTTAACCGGGAAAGGAAATCTTAAATATGCAGCAGATAAAAATGATCGGTCTTGATCTGGACGGAACTCTTCTGAATAAAAAAAAAGAACTCACAGAAAATACCAGGCGCGTTCTCAGGGAAGCTATTGATGCAGGTATCCTTGTTCTGATGGCTACCGGCCGGCCATATACCGGCATTCCCGCGGAACTGAGAAATTTTCCGGGAATTCACTATGCTCTCACCTCCAACGGAGCCAGAGTCCTTGATACAGACCATAATAAACTTCTTATCGAGCAGCTTCTTCCCATGGAAAGTGCAAAAAAAGCTCTCCGTATCTTTGAAAAATATGATACTTTAAGTGAGATCTATTTTGACGGCCAGGGATATGCAGACGCTGCCAAGCTTGATAATGTAGGAAAATACCATCACGACCCTAATATGTGGAATTATGTCCGTACTACCCGTATCGCGGTTCCAGACATCCAGGATGTCATTACAAAAGAAAACAGAAGCATGGATAAAGTCCAGGCGCTTTTTGCAGACATGGAGGAACGTGCCGCCGCCTGGAAGGAATTAAGTGAACTTAAGGAGCTGGAGCTTGTAGGCTCCTTAAGCTACAATATTGAGATCAACGCCGCCGGTGTCAACAAAGGAACCGCTCTTGTTGCTCTTGGCGAAATGCTGGGAATCCCAAGGGAATCCATTATGGCATGCGGAGACGGTGACAACGATGTCCATCTTCTCCGGGAAGTCGGTTTTGGCGTAGCCATGGCCAATGCACAGCCCCAGGTAAAAGAAGCAGCCGATTATATTACTGCTTCCAATGACGAAGACGGTGTAGCACGCGCCATTGAAAAGTTTGCGCTGCACCGATGAGATATTCTATTATGTATGCCAAAAAGGAACCGACAGTTTTTACGCTGTCGGTTCCTTTTTTAGAATGGGATTGAATAGCGGTACATTCACATTCGATCAATATTCATAGTTTCCTGCCGGCTGTTTGATCCTGGTAAGAAGATCATGCCAGGACTGGTCCCAGATATACCATTTTCCGGTTTTGGAGTGCTTATATGTACAGATCCATCTGGAACTGTCGCTGCCTGCAAAATCAGTAAATGATCTGTAGATCGCAGGAGTGGTCTGAGTCGGTTCAAAATACGGGATATCTTCACTGATGGAATTTCCCTTACCCGGAAGTGTGTCCTGTCTTAACGTAATGGAAATCGGTTTAGACGGAGTATAATTGTTGGCTGGAGTTGCTCCGTTCAGGTAAGAGTTGCCAAGATATTTATATCCGTTATCCGCTTTCATACGATCTCTCAAAAAGTTTTTGTAATACTGAGTCATCTCTTTATTGTTGAGATAAGAAATCATCTCCTCGCAGTCCGTCGGATTGGTCGGTGTCCAGGTACGATATGCAAGGATCAGAAGAGCCATGGTCTTATAGCGTCCGTCTGCCGTTGTGATATCATACTGTTTCAGCTCCTCTGCATTGGTCGGGATCGTGGTAAAGGTGTAAGTATAGGTATTTATCGTTACATTAATGACTTCCTTCTGTCCTTTATCATTGGTGATCTCTTTTTTTGCAGATTTAGTTCCTTTTGTAAGAACCGGCTCCACCTGTTTCTTTACTGTCTGTGTCACGTGGACAGTACAGCTGCCTCGCCAGGTACTCTTATCCCGGACCTGGATCTTTGTTGTTCCCACATTCACTGCCGTTACTTTGCCTTTACTGTCTACAGTTGCAACAGATGTATCATCACTGGTCCATACAAGAATCTCTTTATAATTCTTTACCTGAAGCTGTCTCACATCACCTTTATTCATATTTAAGGTGGTGGCACTTAAAGATGGTTTCGGCACCGGTGTAGGTGTCGGCTTCGGTTTCTGCGCTGCTTTTACTGTAACCTTACAGTTGAATTTCTTTGTATTTGCCTTCGCTGTGATCACTGCTGTTCCTTTTTTCACTGCGGTGATCTTTCCTTTGGAATCCACACGTGCGATCTTCGGATTGGAAGAAGAATATTTCACCTTCACAGTTGTTCCTGTCAATTTAATGGCACTGGATTTCTTTTCTGTTAATGTCAGCGATGTCCTGCTGAGCTTCGGTGTTTCTACCTTTACAACACATTTATATGTTTTTTTGCTTACCTTTGCATAGATCGTTGCGGAACCTTTATTTTGGGCAACCACCTGACCTTTGCTGTTTACGGTCGCAACACTCTTTTTGGAAGATCTCCAGGCAACCTTCTGCTTGGTCCCGGTAACCTTGAGTGTTGTCTTCTCACCTTTTAAAAGAGTTACTTTTGTTCTGTTCAGTTTTGGTGCGGCGCTGACCGTCACACTTCCAAATGCCATCGTAAAAATAAGGCTGATCAGCAGCACAAAACACAACAGATTTTTTTTCTTTTTCATTCTGATTTCCCCCTTTCCGGTAAAACGTATATTTACGTCATATATTGCTTTAATCATATTTTAGAGGAAATCCCTTATAAAAACACTAGCACTTATGATAGTATCCTTGTAAATATGATCGTTTATATTCTTTCATCGCCCATACCGGGGCTTATTGTCAGGAAACAAAAATAAAACAGGACTGATTTTTGATACAGATACTTGAAATCAAAAGTTTCATCTGTTTAAAAATCAGTCCTGTTATATAAAAAATATCATGGTTGATCCGTAATAGCAGGCAGATCAAGGCATTCGCTATCTGCTCATAATGATACAGTCACGCAACATCGCCAGTGCATGCGCTGTAGTCTGCTCGCGGATCCGCATGCGATTTCCTGTAAAGTGGAACTCTTTGGCAATAGCCTTGCCCTTATAGCAGCAGCCCATAAATACAGTACCAACCGGAGTTTCCTTTGTTCCGCCTCCCGGTCCTGCCAGACCCGTCACGGAAATACTGATGTCTGCTCCGGATGCTTTGCAGGCGCCCTTTGCCATTTCTCTGGCACATTTGGCGGAAACTGCCCCCTGCTCCTTCAGAGTACGCTTCTTCACTCCCAGACATTTATGCTTGGCCTTGTTACTGTAAGTCACAAAGCCATAGCCAAACACCTCAGACGCACCAGATACATTGACAATGCGCTGGGCGATCATACCGCCGGTAAGCGATTCCGCCAGGGAAAGCTTCAGATCTTTCTCTTTCAGAAGATCGATCACCGCTTCCTCCAGTGTCTTGCTCTCATCTGTGGCGAAAACATTCTCTCCAAAACGCTTCTTTAGCTCCTTGACAACCGGTTTGATCAGCTTTCTGCAGGCCTTTTCATTCTCTGCGCTTGCTGTCACACGAAGATGCACTTCACCGGTTTTTGCATAAGGTGCAATGGTAGGATTGGTCTGGCTTTCGATCAGATCCTGGATTTCCTCTGCTACCTGACTCTCACCGATCCCGCTGATCTTTACCATCTGGGACACAATGATCTCCGGTTGGTTTTTCTGCAGATACGGGACAACATACTCCTCGAACATGGGCTTCAGCTCATTGGGAGGACCCGGAAGAAGGATCGCGGTTTTTCCTTTTTTCTCAAGGATCAATCCCGGAGCAGTTCCGTTATGATTGTCAAGAACAATGGCTCCCTCAGGAACCATGGCCTGTTTATAGTTGTTCTTCGTGATACGTCTCTGAGGATTGTTTTTCTCATATTCCTTCAAATATTTATCGATCAGTTTCCTTGAGTGGGAATCTTCCTTAAGAGGCATTCCCATCAGATCCGCAGTTACTTCCTTGGTGATATCATCCTCTGTTGGTCCAAGACCTCCTGTGAGGATCACAACATCGGAACGATCCAGTGCAGTACGGATCACGTCACGCATACGGCCTTCATTATCACCTACTACATCCTGATAGTAAACACTTAACCCAAGCAGGGCGCATTTTTCAGAAAGATAGGCGCTGTTGGTATTTACGATATTTCCTAGAAGGATCTCGGTTCCTACGGATATCAGTTCTGTGATCATGAAAAGAAACTCCTTTCGTATACTCTGATCCCTACTCCTGCATGGAAAGGACCTTTCTGTTCTGCATGATATAAGTCAGCAGGGAGATAATGGTCAGTGCAACGGACAGCCAGATAAATATCTGTGTCAGCACTGCAAAAACACCTCCGAAATCCAGCATCAGAAGTATGATCATGATCATCTGGGAAACGGTTTTGAATTTTCCCCAGTAGTTTGCGGCAATGACAATTCCGTTCTCCGCTGCGATCAGACGGAAACCACTGATGATAAATTCCCGTCCGATGATAATGATCACAACCCATGCCGGAAGCTTGTCAACCTCGATCATGCAGATCATGGCAGAGCATACCAGAAGCTTGTCTGCCAGCGGATCCATAAATTTTCCAAAATTAGTTATCAGGTTATATTTTCTGGCAAGATGACCGTCAAACCAGTCTGTCACACTTGCTGCGACAAAAATCGCAAGACAGATCCAGCGGTTTGCTTCTCCTCCCCAGCCTGTCAGTAAGAAAACTACAAGAAATGGTACAAGTATCATTCTTGCAACTGTAAGTTTATTCGGTGTATTCATCGCTCAGCACTCCTATCAAATCATACTCAAGCGCACCTGTCACACGTACCTTTGCAAAATCACCTGTCATAAGCAGTTCGCCTGTCTGAACGAAAATGTATCCGTCAACCTTCGGTGCATCCCCGTAGGTACGTCCGATATAGGCACTTTCATCTGCAACTTTTCCTTCGATCATAACAAGAAGTTCCTGTCCGATACGGTCCTGGCCTCTGTCATAAGAAATCTCCTGCTGAAGCTCCATCAGCTCGTCTCTGCGTTCTTCCTTCACTTCTTCCGGAACCTGGTCTGCCATCTCTGCTGCCGGGGTATTCTCCTCCGGAGAGTAAGTGAAGACACCGAGACGGTCAAATTCCATCTCATCTACGAACTCCTTCAGTTCTTCATGGTCTTCCTCCGTCTCACCCGGAAATCCGGTGATCAGAGTTGTACGCAGTACGATATCCGGAATCTCCTTACGGAGCTTTCCGACAATATCGATCAGTTCCTGTTTGGAAGTACGGCGGCCCATTCTTTTAAGAATTCGGTCCGATGCGTGCTGGATCGGAATATCCAGATAATGACAGATCTTCTTCTCATCACGAATGGTTTCGATCAGTTCATCGTAAATCTCCTCCGGATAACAATAAAGGATGCGAATCCAACGGATACCTCTGATCTCACAGAGCTTCTTTAAAAGAATGTGAAGAGATTTTTTGCCGTAAAGATCCTTTCCGTAAACGGTGGTCTCCTGTGCTACCAGGATCAGCTCTTTCACTCCCTGTTCAGCCATATCCTCTGCCTGAGCAATGAGGCGCTCCATTGGGACGCTTCGAAATTTACCTCTGAGCTTCGGGATGATGCAGTAGGTACAGTGCTTGTCGCAGCCTTCCGCGATCTTCAGGTAGCCGAAATGTCCACCTGTTGTAAGGACACGTTTGCTTCCTGTATCCGGCAGATAATCAATATCACGGAATTCTTCGAAATGATTTCCGGCTACTGCTTCCTCCAGAGCCTTTACGATGTCGCCGTAGGATGTAGTTCCAAGAACAGCATCGACCTCCGGAACCTCCTCAATGATCTCTTTCTGGTATCGCTGTGCCATACAGCCGGTAACGATTAGTGCATGGCAGCTTCCTGTTTTTTTGTACTCTGCCATTTCAAGAATGGTTTCCACACTCTCTTCCTTGGCATCCTTGATAAAACAGCAGGTATTGATCACGATTGCATCTGCCTGTGTTTCATCGTCTGTGATCTCATGACCTCCGGCTGTAAGAAGTCCCAGCATTTCCTCAGAATCCGCCAGGTTCTTGTCACAGCCAAGAGAGATGAATAATATTTTCATAAAATTACTCCGCTTCTGTCTGAGCTGCTTCTGCAGTCTCAGTGCCTTCTGCGGTCTCGCCCTCTGCTGCCTCAAGAGCCTCCTTCTCAGCCTCAAGAGCCTCCAGCTCTTCCTCTTCCTCCTGTCCGGGAAGGATCTTTACTTTGCCCTTGTAAAGCTCATCAATGGCAACGGAAAGCGGTTTCTTTCCTGCTGCACCCGGTACAAGCGGCTCTGCTCCTGCGATCAGCTGGCGGGCACGTTTGCTTGCTGCAAGTACAAGAGAATAACGGCTGTTCAGCACGAGAGCCTCATCGTCGTCCTCGTTGTTTGTGTTGATAGCCTCAATTAATTCTGAATAAGATGGATGTATCATATCTTTTCTCCCTTCTGTAACGGCAGGGCCGTATTTAACTTGTTAATTGGTATTTATAAAAAAGCTTCCGCTTCTTTCTGGATCCTGGATACAAAATCATGATTCCTGGATGTACGCATGCGCTCACACCGGATGGTCTCATGAAGTGTATCAACACATTCCTCCAGATCATCATTGATCAGGAGATAATCATATTTATCCATTCCTCTGGATTCTTCAACCGCTCTTCTGAGACGCCCGTTGATCACATCCAGAGTCTCTGTTCCGCGACCTACCAGACGGTTCTTAAGCTCCTCCATAGACGGCGGACATACAAATACCAGCAGTGTATCCGGAAACTTCTCACGGATCTTCATGGCACCCTGGATCTCGATCTCAAGGATCACATCTTTCCCTGCGGAAAGCTGCTCCTCTACATATTTGCGGGGTGTGCCATAATAATTCTCCACATACTGTGCATACTCGATCAGTCCGTCTTCCCGGATCAGCTGTTCAAATTCTTCTTTTGTGCGGAAGAAATAAGCCTCTCCGTCCTTCTCGCCTGGTCTTGGATTTCTGGTAGTAACAGAAACAGATAATGCATAATTGTCATATTTTTCCATCAGCCGTTTCATGACAGTACCTTTTCCGGAACCGGAAAAGCCCGAAACAACAACTAAAATTCCCTTACTCATTTCCTTCCTCCCTCATTTCCTCTCCATACGCTTCCGAAAATCTCCTGGCAATAGTTTCCGGCTGCAGAGCGGAAAGGACAAGATAATCATCGGAAGTAACAATCACTGCTTTTGTTTTTCTTCCCTGTGTGGCATCGATCAGAGTTCGGGTCCCCTTGACACTCTGTATCATGCGCTTTACAGGAGCGGCATCCGGACTTACCACAGCCACGATCTTGCGTGAATTGACAACATTTCCAAAGCCTACATTAATAAGTTTCGCCATTTACGCTCTCCCTTTCTGTCTGTGTACAGCCTGTTTCCTGTCCGGTTACTCGATATTCTGGATCTGCTCACGGATCTTCTCGATCTCTGTCTTCAGATCGATGGCCGCGTTGGATACAATAAGATCATTGGATTTAGACAGGATAGTGTTCGCCTCACGGTTCATCTCCTGTGCCATGAAATCCATCTTACGTCCCACGCCCTCGTTCTCATCCAGGATCTTTCTCATTCCGTGGATGTGGCTTCGAAGACGTACCGTCTCCTCATCATTGCAAATCTTATCTGAAAAAAGTATCACCTCTGCGGCGATCCTGGAATCATCGATCTGGTTATCTTCAAGTAGCTCGTGCATCTTGGCTTCCAGTTTCTCCCGATAAGCCTTCACTACTTCCGGAGAACGTTTTTCCACTACATCGACCTTTGCTTCCAGTCCGTCCAGCTTCCCAAGAAGGTCCTGTTTCAGATTAGCACCCTCACGCTGGCGGGTCTCCACAAATTTCCGGCAGGCCTCATGAAGCGGACCTTCCAGAAAATTCCAGAGCTCTTCCTCATCCGGAGCCTGCTCTTCCATTGTAAACACATCCGGATATCTGGAAAGTGTGGAAACACGGATATCATTCTCGATCCCCAGTTCCTCACTCATCTGGTTCAGATAGCCCAGATATTCCTTTGCCAGCTCTGCATTGTATTTCAGAGCCATTCCGCCCATTGTATAGTCTTCATAGGTGATGAACACATCGACTTTGCCGCGGCGGATATAAGTCTTCATCACATTTCGGATCTCTCCCTCAAAATAGCTGAGTCTTTTCGGCATTTTGATGTTCAGATCCAGATATCTGTGATTGACGGATTTCAGTTCAACAGAAACCTTACGCTCTCTGGAAACTGCTTCTGCCCTGCCAAAGCCGGTCATACTTTTTATCATGTTATCCTCCAATACTGCCTCTTAAGTTTATCAGCTGCTGATAAATACAGTAACTGATTGCATACGGATTTATTATAGTTCATTCCAAAACCCTAGTCAAACTCTTTTTTTACTGTTATAATGATTGATGTTGAAATGGAGGTAAAATCATGGCATTTGACGGAATTACAGTTTCTGCTCTCGTGGCAGAGATCGATGATAATTTAAAAGGCGGACGTATCAACAAGATCGCCCAACCGGAAAACGATGAACTTTTGATCACAGGAAAGGGCGCAAATGGACAGAAACGTCTTCTCTTAAGTGCAAGCGCATCCCTTCCTCTGATCTATTTTACAGATAAGAACCGTATCAGTCCTTTAACTGCACCGAACTTCTGCATGCTTCTCAGAAAGCACATCGGAAGCGCCCGTATCCTTGATGTGAAGCAGCCTGGAATGGAGCGTGTGGTAGAATTTGAGCTGGAGCATCTTAATGAGCTGGGGGATCTCTGCAGAAAGCGTCTGATCATGGAACTGATGGGCAAGCACAGCAACATCATCTTCTGTGACGAAAAGGGAATGATCCTGGACAGCATCAAACATGTCTCTTCTCATATGAGCTCTGTCCGTGAGGTTCTTCCCGGAAGAGAATATTTCATTCCCAATACCAGGGATAAAGAAAATCCGCTGACTGTTTCCGAGGAGGAGTTCACACAGCACATCTGTAAAAAGCCTGTGAATATTTCCAAGGCGCTTTACACTTCACTCACAGGTATGAGCCCGGTAATGGCTGAGGAGATCTGCTACCGTGCATCCATTGACGGAAGCGATGCATCGCAGTCCCTGGATGAGGCAGCCTGCACCCATCTTTATCATACCTTTCTCCGCCTTATGGAACAGATTCGGAACAGAGCGTTCACCCCAAATATTGTCTACCGCGGAGAGGAGCCTGTGGAATACGGTGTCTTTCCTTATCAACAGTTTGGCAGTGAATACCGCAGCGAAATCTTTGACAGTGTCTCTGTTATGCTGGAGACCTATTACGCTACCAAAAGTCTGCTGACACGTATCCACCAGAAATCCTCCGATCTTCGCCGTGTAGTACAGACCGCTCTGGAACGTAACCGAAAAAAATACAACATCCAGAAAAAGCAGCTGAATGATACTGCAAAAAAAGATAAATTCAAGGTCTACGGTGAACTGATCAACACCTACGGATACGGGCTTGAGGAAGGCTGCAGATCCTTTACGGCACTGAACTATTACACCAATGAGGAGATCACTATCCCTCTTGACCCGACACTGACTCCGGCACAGAATTCCAAGAAATATTTTGATAAATACGGAAAGCTAAAGCGTACAGAGGAAGCCGTCACAGAACAGATCACAGATACGGAAAGTGAGATCTCTCATCTGGAATCTATCTCCAATGCTCTGGATATTGCCAGATCTGAAAGTGACCTTTCCCAGATCAAGGAAGAGCTCACTGAGTACGGCTATATCAAACGTCACTACACAAACAAAAAAGGCCAGAAAGCCCAGCCGAAATCCAAACCGCTCCACTACATATCCAGTGACGGTTTTGATATCTATGTGGGAAAAAACAATTTCCAGAATGATGAGCTGACTTTCAAGTTCGCAACCGGAAATGACTGGTGGTTCCATGCAAAGAAAATGGCTGGTTCCCATGTGATCGTCCGCACCAAAGACGGTGAACTTCCGGACCGTACCTTCGAAGAAGCAGGCCGCCTGGCAGCCTGGTACTCCAAAGGACACTCTGCTCCCAAGGTAGAAATCGATTATATCCAGAAAAAGCATGTGAAAAAACCTGCCGGTGCGAAACCCGGTTTCGTTGTTTATTACACCAATTATTCTCTCATGGCTTCTCCGGATATTTCGGATCTGAAAGAGGTTACGGAGTAATAACTATTCAACAAAAAACCTTCCTGTGTTTTCTTATTTCTTCAAGACCGGATACCTGTATCTCTGCAAGTATCTGTCCTGAGAAATTTTTCTGTAAACACAGGAAGTTTTTTTATTGAACATTCGCACTCCGCTTCATTACATGCTCACGAACAAAAATCGCAAAACGATTTTGTTCAGATCTCCAGTTTTTTCTTCACTGCCGGTGCAATAGACGTATCTGCTTTATGATATGGGATCAGTGTAGACTGCAGTGCATGGTACAGATCGGATTTTCCGGGCCATACGGTTCCTTTCAGATGATTCTGCTCATCCAGCTGATGAAACCAGGAGCCGTTTTCGTGATCCATGACCACTTCATCCAGGTACTTCATAAACGCAGCATAATCTTTCGCATATTTCTCCTTACCGGTCACCTGATAAAGAACTGCAGAGGTATTGATCGCTTCCGCAAGAGTCCAGTGCATACGGTCATGTACCACCGGTTTGCCATTCCAATCTGTCGTGTATACAATTCCCGGTGCACCATCTGCGTTCCAGCCGTCTTTTATTGCTGTTGTGTAAAGTTTCTCTGCTGCCTGAAGATATTTTTCCAGTTTTTCTTTCTCTTCTCCACAGTTTGCAAGCGTCCACTGTGTGATCAGCCTTGCCCATTCGATTCCATGTCCCGGTGTTGCGCCGTATGGCTTGAACGGATCATCCGGACGGTCACGGTTGCAGTCAAGATCTGCCACCCATTCCCTCGTAAAATGTTCCGGGATCCTCCAGGAGTTATCTTCTGCCCACTGGATCACATGATCAATGATCCTGCCTGCACGAATGTGATATTTTTTATCCCCGGTGACATCTCCTGCTGCCAGAAAAGCCTCTACCGTGTGCATATTGGCATTTAATCCCCGGTAATCATCCAGCACGGTAAATTCCGTATTCCAGGTATCGCAGGCCAGCCCCTCCTCTTCATTCCAAAAATGTCGGTCATAAACAGCCAATGCCTCTTCAAGGAGCTCTTTCGCCCCGGGCCTTCCGGCTGTCAGTGCGGAAGATGCAGCCAGGATCACAAATGCATGGGCATAACACTGTTTATTGGGCACAATATCTCCTTCCGGTGTTACACCTGCATACCAGCCACCGTTTTTTTCATCGTGAAGCTCTCCCTTCAGACCTTTCAATGCCGCATCCGCAAGCTCTCCGCTTCCCTCATGGCCAAGCATCAGACCCAGACTGTATACATGAGCCATACGACAGGTGATCCAGGTTTCCCGGTTTCTGTCCTTCCATGGTGTTCCGTCGTCCCCCAGATAATAGGAACCTCCATTCGGTGAAGGAAACCGATGCCCGAAATTCAAAAGCTCCTCACAGGATGCTTTCAGAAATTCCCGGTTTTCTTTTGTGCTGATCTCATATTTGCTGTTCATTTCAACCACCCCATCTGTTTTTCTTTAGGATATCATTCTTTTTAGGGAACTTCAATTCTTTTAGATTCTTTTAGATTCTTTTGGATTCTTTTGACAGATTGACGAAAAAAGGAGAATGCCCTATATGCATTCTCCTCATATCAGATTTCTTAATTCCATTACCGTAACGGTCACAGATAGTCCTGTATTAATCTTCAAAACAGGTGATCACATAACGCTCACTTTCCATGATCACATCAGAAACATTGTCTCTGTCCCAGATCGCATCACTGATGATATCTTTCAGCTTATCATCCATAACGATATTAAAATTCTCCTCGATCACCTGAAACGGGACTCCCTCATTCTCCTGTGCATACTCCATGATAAAATCAAGAATCTTCTCTTCCATACCTTAAAATCTGCCTTTCTGTAAATACTAACGTTTAATATATTACATCAGATTTCCGCAGATGTCCAGATATTTTCCAGCCATGTCCATGCGGTATTCCATAAGATATTATGCCAGTATACACACCCCTTCACATTTCGTTCTATATCAGAATCTGGTATGTCGGTTCACATATTTTGCTTTATATTTGGAGTACACAATGGTCTGATCCTTGTAAAGGCCATAATATCCCGATGCTGCATAGCTGATAGATACTGCGATCAGATAGAAGGATACTCCCTTAAAGCCAAACATTTCAAAAGCGATCAGGATCGAAGTGATCGGACAGTTGGTCACACCGCAGAAAACTGCTGCCATTCCGCAGGCTGCACAGATCGACGGAGAAATTCCCATAAGATTACCCATCACACAGCCAAAGGTAGCTCCAATGCAGAAAGAAGGTACGATCTCTCCCCCGCGGAATCCTGCGCGCATAGTCAGTGCTGTAAGCACCATTTTCCAGAAAAAGGCGAAAGTATCCGCCTGTCCGTTTTCCACCGCTTTTTCAATAAGCTCCGCACCAGCGCCCATATATTCATCTGTTCTCAGAATAAAGGTGACAACAATGACCAGGCAGGCGCCCACTGCAACCCTGACATATTTATTCTTAAACCATCTGCCATAAAGTCCTGCTGCACCATTCAGCGCAATACAGAACATAATGCTGACAATTGCACAGCCCAGAGCGATCACTCCCATTTTCAGGCCAGTTTCCACAGTCAGTGCCGGAATATCCGTCACATGAAAACTTTCCGGTGTGACTCCCATTCCGGCTGCAAATCCGGAAGCAATCAATGACGCGATCATACACGGCATCAGTGCTGCATAATACATCACGCCCACACTGACCACTTCCAGCGCAAAAACTGCCGCTGCCATCGGTGTTCCAAACAATGCGGAAAACGCCGCGCTCATGCCGCACATGACAATTACATGACGGTCCTCCTCGTCCAGATGGATCCATCTTCCAAGCTGGTTGGCAATACTTCCTCCAAGCTGGATCGCTGCTCCCTCACGTCCCGCAGAACCACCGGCAAGATGAGTCAGCGCCGTTGTGATAAAGATCAGAGGCGCAGAAAGGATTGGCACATCATCTCTGGAACGCACGGTAGAAAGAACCTGATTGGTCCCTCCATCCTCTTTTCCAAGCTTCTCATACAAAAATACAATGACAAGTCCGGATAATGGCAGCAAAAGAAAAATCCATTCATGCGCCTTCCGGTAACTGGTCACTGCCTTCAACGTAAAAGAAAACAGTGTGCTGGCAGCACCTACGATACATCCTGTAATGACAGCAAAAACCAGCCACTTGATCAGATTTGAGATATCCCGGCTGATTCTTGCACTGTAATAATATAAATGTTCCTTTAATCTTTTGTTATGATCGATCCCCATGTTCCTTCCCTTCTTTTCTTTACTGTCTGCATTATACTACATTTTTCCTCTCAGTAAAAGCAGGAAGAGAAAGCCCTGTTATTTTTTCTTCCGTGAAATATGCCTGTGTATCAGGATCGAGAATACACTGATCATCACAAGAAGCACTGCGGAGAGCCAGAATGCCGGAGACTTCGGATTTTTGATATTTGCTCCAAATATTGTAGCGAGAATAACTCCCGGCAGCGTTCCAAGCACGCCACCTGCCATATAGGTTCCAAATGGAATCTTTTCAGCTCCGAGAAACAGACTCACAGCATCTCCCGGTAAAAAGTTCAATGTCCGCATAAAAAATGAAATATACAGGCAATTTCCGTTCTGGTAATCTACTACTGTTTTCAGTTTCGGATATTTAGCTGTAAGACTTTCCACCATGGATGCACCTGAGAAGCGTCCCATCCAATATGGAAGTGCCAATGTGACTGCTCTTCCCAGAAAGTTCACCAGAAGTGCTGTTCCTGTAGAAAACAGATGCCCTACAGCAAGCTGCAGGATCGCAATTGGAAATATAAAAGAGACACTTTTCACTGCATAAAGCCCAAGCATAAGTAATGCAGCCTTAACAGGTTCCTCCGGTGTATAGCTTAAGATCCTTTCCACAGACAGATCCTCTCTATAACGGATACAGAAAAGGAGAAGCACAAGAAGGAGCACCGCCGGCAGATATTTTCTGATGTTATCAATCATTTTTTTCATGGTCTGATCCCTCCGTTTTCAAAAAAAGAGCACCGGCACCTGTTTCCGGTACCGTGCTCTTTCATAAGTTCTGCTTTTTTAAGTTTCAGGATCAGCAGCCTTTCTTCGCTGCCTTTCTCTCCTGGTCTTCCTTCCACATTTCCTCTGCTACCGGCTTCCAGTTTTCAGCATACCGGTCACATTTCGCACAGAGATGCTCTGCACTCTCCGGTGACTGAAGATCTGTGGAATGTGCTCCGGATTTTTCTACCATTTCTCTCAGCTTCTGCGGATTTTCAAGCATCGGGCATGGACGGTACATATTGTCATTAAACGGCTGTCCGTCATGATATGCCATCATCATCGGAGACTGCAGTGCTTCCAGAAGTGTTTTCTCGCGGATATTGGAATCAGAATAATGGATAAACACACATGGATCGATATCGCCGTTTGCATTGATATGCAGATAGCGACGGCCGCCTGCAATACATCCTCCCACAAACTCTGCATCATTCTGGAAATCCATGGCAAACAACGGCTTTGTTGCACGGTATTTACGGATACGCTCATAGGTTTCTCTTCTCTGTGCAGGAGTAGGAAGCAGCTCCGGTGCTGCATCATTTCCAACCGGCATATAATGGAAATACCAGATAAAGTACGCTCCAAGATCGATCAGGCTGTCGTAAAATGCCTCTGATGTGATAGACTCGAAATTTGCACTCGTATAACATGCAGAGATACCAAATACAAGCTTCTTCTCTCTGAGAAGATTGATGGCCTTGATAACCTTCTGGTATACACCATTTCCTCTTCTGCCATCTGTTGCAGTCTCAAATCCTTCCAGTGAAATTGCAGGAACAAAGTTTCCTACCCGAAGCATATCATTTGCAAAATCCTCATCGATCAGTGTTGCATTTGTGAAGGAAAGGAAGATACAGTCATTATGTTTCTCGCAAAGACGGATCAGATCCTTTTTTCTTACAAGTGGCTCTCCGCCTGTGTAAATATACATATAAACGCCAAGCTCCTTACCCTGGCGGATGATGTCATCGATCTCATCGTAGGTGAGGTTCAGCTTGTTTCCATACTCTGCTGCCCAGCATCCTGTACAGTGCAGGTTACATGCACTTGTTGGGTCAAGAAGGATTGCCCACGGGATATTACAGCCATATTTCTCACGGCATTCATCCTGTTTCTTCCAGCCTGCAAGATTTGCATTGATAAAGAAGTTTGCAACCAGAGTTTTCATAACATGCGGATCAATATCAGTTACCAATCTATGAATAAACGGATAATACGGATGTTCCGGATTAGAAATGGCTGCGCGGATCATTGCTCTCTGTGTAGGAAATCCACCACCGGAAAATTTATCTGCCCAGTCCATGATCTTGATAAAATTCTTATCCGGATCTTTATAAACATAATTGAATGCCTGTTCAAGTCCGAATTTCTTAAGTGTGTTCATTGCGCTCATACTATCTCTCCTTATTTCTCTCAATGTAAATATGCAATCTAGCTAAACGGACATCTTCATTCCGTCACACTGCATTTCGAGTACCAAAGCTTTCTTACTATCTTTGCCTGACTCATGGTGTTACTGTACGTTTTTTCCATTTGAATAACAATAGACAATATAATTGGCATGACCAAAAACTAGGCAAATCTGTTAAAATGCCTAAATATTATTGGCATTTATTCTAAATAACATTAGTTATTTTTGTGCATACTTACTTCACGATGTTTATCCATATAAAAAACACCCTGGCAAAGGCAGAAATATCTTCCGCCCTGCTTCGGGTGTTTTTGATTTATCTTATTACTTTACTACGATATTGATGATCTTCTTCGGTACGTAAATCTCTTTGATGATATTTCCGGAAATCTTATCTGCAACTGCCTTCTTTCCTTCGGCAATCGCATCTTCTTTGGAGATTTCTGCCGGAATACTGATAACAGCCTTGGTCTTGCCGTTGATCTGAACCGGAACCTCGATCTCATCATCCTTCATAAGCTCCTCATCGTGAGCCGGCCACTGTGCATGGAAAACGGAATCCTCATGACCAAGCTTCTCCCAGATCTCCTCTGCAATATGAGGAACAAATGGCGCAAGAAGAATGGTAACTGTCTCGATGGTTTCTTTGTCAACAGCGCCGTCGTTCTGCTTTGCGATAGCGATCAGCTTGTTTGTGTATTCCATAAATCCGGACACTACGGTATTCAGGCTGAAGGCCTCAAGTCTGCTGGTGATATCGTATACCATCTTATGACGGGTCTTCTCCATCTCTTTGGTAGCCGGGATATCTTTCTCAATGCTGTCAAGAGCCAGATTCCAGAAACGTTTCAGGAATCTGGATACACCATCGATTCCTCTGTCATCCCATTCTGCATCCAGTTCCGGCGGTCCTACAAACAGCTCATACATACGTAAGGAATCACATCCGTAATCATTTACAAGATCATCCGGTGAAATAACATTTCCTTTGGATTTACTCATCTTGATTCCGTTTTTACCTGTGATCATACCCTGGTTGAACAGCTTGACAAACGGCTCATCGAAATCAATAGCTCCGATATCATACAGGAACTTGGTATAGAATCTGGAGTACAGAAGATGAAGAACAGCATGCTCTACACCACCGATATACATATCTACCGGCAGATATTTATCAGCTTTCTCTTTGGAAACCAGTTCTTTATTATTCTTATTATCTACATAACGGAGGAAATACCAGGAAGATCCTGCCCACTGAGGCATGGTGTTTGTCTCACGTTTTGCAGGAGCACCACAGCATGGGCATGTGGTATTTACCCACTCGTCAATAGCTGCAAGCGGTGACTCTCCGGTTCCTGTCGGCTGGTAGCTTTCTACCTCCGGAAGTCTTAACGGAAGCTGATCCTCCGGTACCGGTACCGCACCGCATTTCGGGCAGTGTACGATCGGGATCGGCTCACCCCAGTAACGCTGGCGGGAAAATACCCAGTCTCTCAGTTTGTAGTTGACAGTCTTACGTCCGATACCCAGCTTCTCGATGATATGCGGTGCTTCCTTCTTCAGTACGGAAGATTCCATTCCGTTCCACTCACCGGAGTTGATCATGGTTCCGGAAGCCTCTGTGTAAGCTTCTGTCATATTCTGAATTTCTTTACCATCTTTTGCGATAACCTGGATAATCGGAATATCGAATTTCTTTGCGAACTCAAAGTCACGGTCATCATGAGCAGGTACACACATGATAGCACCTGTACCATAATCAGCAAGTACATAGTCAGAAAGCCAGATTGGAAGCTTCTCGCCGTTCAGCGGATTGATCGCATAAGTACCTGTGAACACACCGGTCTTCTCTTTATCCTGAAGACGGTCTACATTGGATTTCATGGAAGCATCAAAGATATATTTCTCTACAGCCTCTCTTGTCTCGTCTGTTGCAAGAGATTTTGCAAGAGCATGCTCCGGTGCAAGTACCATGAATGTTGCTCCATGAAGAGTATCCGGTCTTGTTGTATAGACCGTGATCTTCTCTTCTCTTCCCTCAACCGGGAAATCGACCTCTGCGCCGTAGGATTTGCCGATCCAGTCTGTCTGCATCTTTTTAACCTTCTCCGGCCAGTCCAGTTTATCCAGATCACTTAAAAGTCTGTCTGCATATTTTGTGATGCGGAGCATCCACTGACGGAGGTTCTTTTTGGTAACCGGAGTGCCACAACGCTCGCAGCATCCGTTTACAACCTCTTCATTTGCAAGACCTGTCTTACAGGAAGGGCACCAGTTGATCGGGAACTCCTTCTCATATGCAAGCCCCTCTTTGAACATTTTTACAAAGATCCACTGTGTCCATTTATAGAATTCCGGATCTGTTGTGTTAACCTCCATATCCCAGTCATAGATCGCTGCGATATCGTTGATCTGACGTTTGATATTTTTAATGTTTGCTGCTGTAGATACTGCCGGATGAACACCCATCTTGATGGCATAGTTCTCAGCCGGGAGACCAAAAGCGTCCCATCCCATCGGATGGATCAGGTAATAACCCTGGAGCATTTTATAGCGGCTCCATACATCAGAGATCACATAGCCTCTCCAGTGTCCTACATGAAGACCGTTTCCGGACGGATACGGGAACATATCCAGACAGTAGTATTTCGGTTTCTTGCCATCATTGACATTTACCGGCTTTTTCTCCCAGTTTGTGCGCCATTTCGCTTCGATGGCTCTATGGTTATAAGGTGCAGCCATTTTTTTATTCCTCCTGACAAATTACTCAGTATTAATACTTTAATGCTTTCACACACTGCTATTAATTTTAACTACTTATGATGTATTTGTCAAACAAAAATCCAAAAACAGCCCTTTTCCATCAAAATATACATGAACCTGCAATCCTGGCCTGGTTTAGTTGACGCTTCTTTTTTCACATGATATAATTTCCTGCATGTATTTTCCTATATTATACATACCATACATATTTATCTTAGGAGGGAACACATAAATGAAATCTTTTTATTCCTGGTACCGGAAGCATATTACCGGTGCGATCTTTACAGGACTGATCCTGGGTATCCTCACAGGACTTTTCCTGGCCGGACGGTTTGAACCTGTCCTCACTGTGACCAGTCTGATCGGAAGTATCTACATGAACGCCCTGAACATGATGATCTTTCCCATGGTCTTCTGTTCCATTGTCATTGGAATCTGTTCCATCGGAAACGCACGTACTACCGGCAAGATCACTGCAGCATCCATGATCTATTTTCTCTGCACAACGGCACTTGCCAGCCTGTGCGGACTGATCATCCCGAGACTGATCCATCTCGGAAAGGGAGTCAAATTTGAGATGGCAACAGCCGATATCCAGGCTACAGAAATGAGCAGTATCCTTGACACCCTGAAAAACCTGATCCCTTCCAACCCAATCGCCGCATTTGCTGACGGAAACATGCTCCAGGTTCTGGTGTTTGCCCTGATCATCGGTTTCACACTGATCGCAGTCGGTGAAAAAGGAACTCCATTCCTGAATCTGATTGATTCCATCAATGAAGTATGCCTGAAGATCATCACAACCATCATGTACTTTACACCCATCGGTGTTTTCTGTACCATCGTACCGGTTGTGGAAGCCAACGGAACTGAAACGATCATTTCCCTTGCAACACAGCTTGTCATTCTGTATGTGGCATTCTTTGGCTTCGCTATTGTAGTGTACGGTCTCTCTGTAAAGCTGATCGGCAAACAGAGTCCGCTGAAATTCCTGAAAGCGATCCTGCCAGCAGCACTGAACGCCTTCGGAACCTGCTCAAGCTCCGCAACCATTCCATTAAGCAAGCAGTGTATGGAAGAAGAAATGGGCGTATCCAACCAGATCACCAGCATCGCCATTCCTCTTGGTGCTACCGTTAATATGGATGCTGTATCTATCCTGATGTCCTTTATGATCATGTTCTTTGCAAACGCCTGCGGGATCCATGTAAGTATTCCTCTTATGATCATTATCCTTCTTGCAAACGTACTGCTTTCCGTTGGTACTCCAGGTGTTCCCGGTGGTGCTATCGCATCTTTCGCAGCACTGGCAACTATGGCCGGACTTCCTGCCGGAGTTCTTGGTGTTTATATCAGCATCAATACCCTCTGTGATATGGGCGCCACCTGTGTCAATGTTATCGGTGACATGGCATGCTGCTCTGTACTGAAAAATGTTATCCAGATTGAGGAAGAAGCATAAACAAATCTTTTTGAAGTGTTATTTAAACAGAATGCGAATTACTTTACATAAAATATTTTATGTAAAGCAGCAGTAGCAAAAGCCGTAAGATATATGTTTAAGAAACTTTCACATATACTTACGGCTTTTCTGTTTATCAACTGTTCACATCCTGCATTCTTTATACTGTTTAACGTAAATGATGTAACACAGAAATTTATATTTCATTTTGCTGACTTTATTTTTTCAGAACACGGTAATTTTCTTCTCTGTCGTAATCCTTATGGACCCCATCGTCCTCATATAAGGTATACTCCGCACCTTCATATCCGAGAAGCTGCATATTTTTTGTATCCAGAGCTGCCACACATTCCGCTGCTTCTGCAACCGGAATACATTTTCCCTTCCGGATAAACAACGGAATCTCATTCAGTGCCACCTCTACATAATGAACACCCTTTTCAAGGATCTCCTCTGCAATGGTTCCATCCGGAAGGAATTTCACAAACTTCATCTCCTCCGGAAGATATACATAACGGCCTCTTGCGTTCTGTTCATAAACCGGAGCGATCATGATCTCATTTCCAAGGAGCAGCTGGTCTTCCACATGTACAGCAATCTTATCCTCCGGATAAACAAAGCCCAACGGCCGGAAATACATATCATCGTTCAGAGCCGCCTTCATATATTCACTGTAAAGATATGGAATAAGACGATATCTTACACCGATCACATGACGGAAATCTTCCACATTTTCAAACTGGTAGCATTCCTGCTCTCTGGTACCGATCGCTGTATGATCACGCATCAGCGGTGTGAATACTCCAAGTGCCAGGAAACGAAGCAGCAGTTCTCTTGTTGTATCAGCGCCAAATCCACCCAGATCTGCTCCTGCATACAGGAAACCACACATATTCAGAGAGGGCATCATCTTCAGGTTCAAAAGGATATGAGCCCACCAGGATTTATTATCGCCGGTCCAGATCCCACCATAACGATGCATACCAATATAGGATGATCTGGAGAACATCAGAAAACGTTTTTCCGGATCGATCCGCTCAAAAGCCTCCCCTGCTGCTCGGGTCATATTGTAGCCAAACAGGTTATGGACTTTGTCATGGCGGATCTTTCTGCCATCCACATTATGGTAAAATCTCCGATAATCTTCCGGATTGTTTGCAACATTGCGAAGTGCACTCTGCATCTTCCAGATATGGATCTTTCCTTCCGTATCTTTTGCAAATTCTCCTGCAAGCTCTTTGACCTCTTTCATTCCCTCTGTGGAATAGAAGATCGCCGGCTCATTCATATCGTTCCAGAAACCGTCGATTCCCTTCTCGATCAGGAAACGGTATTTGTCACCGAACCATTTTCTGGCATCTTTGTTCAATACATCCGGAAAATGAGTATCCCCCGGCCATACAGCAGCTACAAAATCACTGCCGTCCTCTCTCTGGCAGAAGTAGCGGTTTTTGACACCCTCCTCATAAACATCGTATCCCGGCTCTACCTTGACGCCGGCATCGATGATCGGAATCAGACGGATATCCTGATCCTTCAGTTCCTTTACGAATTCCGGAAAATCCTGAAAATTCTCTTCACTTAATGTAAAGTCCTTATAAGACTGCATATAATCAATATCCATATAGATCATATCAATAGGAATATGATTTTCACGATATCCAGCTGCAACCTTCCGGAAATCCTCTTTTGTAGTATAGCCCCATCTGCTCTGGCCAAATCCAAAGGCAAATTTCGGCGGGATATAGCTTCTTCCGATCACATGACGGAACTGCTTTACAATATCATAGGGACTCTCCCCTTCGATCACATAAAGCTTCAGGTCTGCATTTTCGCAGGTTACCTTCATGGTATCCATTCTGGTATAGCCAATGTCAAAGGTGATCGCTGCCGGATAGTCAAAAAACATTCCAAAGGTTTCTTTTCCGGACACAATGATAAGATTATGTGCACCGTACAGGGAATGTTTATCCTCTGTATGCTCCGGATCATCGGTACAGTTACTGGTGTAAATGAATCCCCTCTTGTTGATGCCACGGTTGGATTCCCCCAGTCCGTAGACGATATCCTCTTCATCCATGATATATGTAAATGAAAATCCATTATCTGTACAGATTTCTCCATACCCTGGTCTTCCTTCTGCTGTTTCAATCTTTTCTGTCAGTGCCTCAGTCTCAAAAGGCTCTCCATATACATATTTTTTAATCATTTTTCATCCTCCTGATTTCTGTAAAGAACAAATGCCTCATAAGGTTTCAGGGGCACTTTCTCCCCAAAATCCTCTCTTCCGAGATTGGTGATCAGGCATTTGGCATTTTTCTGAAATTCTTCCGGAATTTCCATTTCTGCCACATGCTCACTGAAATTGCAGACTGTGAGAAGCTTCTCTCCCTCAAGGGTTCTGGTATATGCAAAAATCTGATCATGATCTCTGTAAAGTGCCTCAAAAGTGCCGTAAACGATCACCGGTTTTTCTTTTCTTAAACGGATCAGCTTCTGATAATAATGGAAAATAGAATTAGGATCTGAAAGCTGCTGCTTCGCATTGATCTCCTTATAATTGGAGTTTACCCTGATCCATGGCGTTCCCTCCGTAAAGCCGGCCTGATGAGAATCCTCCCACTGCATTGGTGTTCTGGCATTGTCACGTCCTCTCAGCATCAGGCACTTCATCATATATTCCGGTGTATAAATACCTGCTTCTGTATATTCATGGAAATACTGAATACTCTCGATATCACGATAATCCTTAAGCTCTGTAAAATAAGCATTGGTCATTCCAAGCTCTTCTCCCTGATAAACATAAGGAGTTCCCTGCATCATATGAAGACAGGTTGCCAGCATCTTGGCTGAAGTTTCCCTGTATGCCGGATTATCATTTCCAAATCTGGAAACACTTCTTGGCTGGTCATGATTTCCAAGAAACAGACTGTTCCATGCTTTTCCCGCAAGCTCTTCCTGCCATTTGATCATAACCTTTTTAAATTCCTGGAAATCGTATTTCTCGGTAGTCCATTTACCATGGTCTGATCCCTGATCCTCTACATGCTCAAACTGAAACACCATGTTCAGCTCATTCCTGTCCTCACCTGCATATTTCTGTGCCTCTTCGATAGTCACACCGGAGGTTTCTCCAACTGTCATCACATCGTATCGGGATAAAACCTCTCTGTTCATTTCCTGAAGAAACTCATGGACCCTCGGGCCATGGACGCAGTAAGGACCAAAATCACCGTATAATCCTCCATTCATTTCTCCATCCGGATATGACTGATCCTTGGAGATCATGCTGATCACGTCCATTCGGAAACCGTCGATTCCTTTTTCACACCAGAAATTCATCATATCGTAAACTTCCTGACGAACCTTTTCATTTTCCCAGTTCAGATCCGGCTGTTTTCTTGAAAACAGGTGAAGATAATACATCTCTGTCTGAGGATCATACTCCCATGCAGGTCCTCCGAACGCACTTCCCCAGTTATTCGGTTCTTTTCCATTCACCGGCTCTCTCCAGATATAGTAATCCCTGTAAGGATTATCTTTGGATTTCCTACTTTCAATAAACCAGTTATGTTCATCGGAAGTATGGTTTACGACCAGATCCATGAGGATCTTAATGCCCCGTTTATGCGCTTCTTCAAGAAGCTTTTCATAATCCTCCATGGTTCCATATTCTTTATAGATCCTGCGGTAATCGGAAATATCATAGCCATTGTCATCCTGCGGAGATTCCAGCATGGGTGAGATCCAGAGAACATTTACTCCCAGTTCTTTCAGATAGTCCAGTTTTTCTATGATCCCGGGAATATCACCAATTCCGTCTCCGTTGCTGTCCTTAAAACTTCTCGGGTAAATCTGATATACCACGCTTTCTTTCCACCAGTTTTTTTTCATGGTAAATGGCCTCCTTTTTCTGTTGATTCTGAAATCAGCATATCCTATCCACCATTTAAAATCAACAGGTTTCTCGTGAAACTTAAATTACTGCCAAACTTTTCTGTTTTTTTTATGCAGTTTTAACAATAAAGCACTACTGGCCTCTAAAAATAATTTCCAACCGTATTTCGATGATGTGCCAGGAAAAGTCATCACAACATAAAAAAAGAGATCCTGCTACTCTTTTACAGAATCTCTCTTTACAAGCCAGACAGGGCTTTTTACATTTTTTTCGGCAGGTTCCTTTCCCTCTGCCATAAGAAGCAGCTTCCGCAAGGCCAGAACTGCTTTCTGATGAACATCCTGATGAATGGTGGTCAGCTTTGGCCTGACGATCTGCGCATAAAAATTATCATCAAAGCCGGTAATGGAAATCTGATCCGGAATCCGGATTCCCCTGTCTGTAAAAAAATTGATAGCCTCCACAGCTGTGTAATCCGAAGAAAATGCCAGAGCCTTTGTCTCCAGAAAATGAGGCAGCAGCTCTTCATATTTTTTCAGTCTGCGCCGGGGTTCCTGGGGAACCACCACATAGCGGGAGCGGCTGCAGAAGCCGCCATTTTTTTCCATAGCCTGTTTGAATCCAAGCCATCTGGCATAATCACTGTCCTGCTCCGTTTCCGCAACAAAAAGTGCCCGGTGGTATCCACAGGAATGCAGATATTCCCCGATCTGATATCCACCGGAATAATCATCCACTCCTACATTCTGAAAGCTATATCCACCCTTCGGATAGGCATCGATCAATACCATTTTTTTATTCAGCTTTCTGGAAAGCTGATGATACTGTTCTTCATTATACCCTATAATGATAAGACCCTCTACATTCCAACGGGATGCCATATCTACCACATTATCGATCCGTTCACCGCCAATGAGCATAATATAATAGCCTCTGTTTTCTGCTTCGACCTGCAGCGTTCCGGTAATCTCTCCCACAAAAGAATCCTGCAGAGACTGCATACCATGAATGAAGGAAAAACCAAGAACCACTCCAATGATCCTTGAGCCGTGTCCGGATAGCATCACAGATCCCATGTGGGGAACATAATTCTGCTCCTTCAGGATCGCCGTGATCCGGTCAATAGTGCTCTGTGAAACCCGTTTTGTATTTCCATTGATCACATTGGATACGGTTGTACGACTAACACCTGCCATATCCGCGATATCCTGCAGCCTTATCATTTCATTGAATACTGCATCAGCTCATAATGAAGCTCACAGCCCTCATAGATTTCTGCCGGAAGTAATGCTCTGGCAACCACTTTCAGTTCCTCCTCCGGCTGATCCACACGCTTCAAATGTGCATAATCCCCGTCAATCTGTTCCACGATATAATCACATACTAACATTTTTTGTCCTCTCTCTTTTCTTTTTTGCTCATACTTCAATAACCTGTATGAGCGCAATTCGTTTCTCTGACTGCTTATTCACGAATGCATCTAAAAACAGGCTACAGCAAATGCTGCAGCCTGTCAACTCTTTATTCTGCCCTCAAAAAATATCTCTGTTTATTCGTCAGCACTGTCAACCTTGCTTGCGCGTGCCGCGATCTCTTTCTCCTGGATATCATTAGGAGCCTGCTCATAGCGTGCAAATTCATAGGAGAAATCTCCGCTTCCACCGGTCATGGAACGAAGAACAGTGGAATAACCATAGATTTCAAGAAGCGGAACATCTGCCTCAATGATGGTATTTCCTTCGTGGTCCGGATTCATTCCGAGAACACGACCACGTCTCTTGTTCAGATCTCCCATAATATCACCGGTATATTTATCCGGAACTGTAACCTTCATGGAGATGATCGGCTCAAGAAGTACAGGAGACGCTTCCATAAAGCCCTTCTTGAAGGCAAGGATAGTTGCCATCTTAAATGCCATCTCAGAAGAATCTACCGGATGATAAGATCCATCGTAAAGGGTTGCCTTCACACCAACAACCGGATATGCAGCCAGAGGTCCCTTGAGAACACATTCCTGAAGTCCCTTCTCAACAGCCGGGAAGTAGTTCTTCGGAACTGCACCACCTACAACTACCTGCTCAAATACATAAGGTGTCTCCAGATCGCCAGATGGCTCAAAGCGCATCTTAACGTGGCCATACTGTCCGTGTCCGCCAGACTGTTTCTTATGTTTGCCTTCTACATCTGAATTCTTACGGAGTGTTTCACGGAACGGAACCTTCGGTTTGGAAAGCTCCACATCCACTTTATAGCGCTCCTTCAGCTTGCTGACAACGATATCAAGATGCTGATCACCCATACCGTAGATCAGGCTCTGACGGTTTGCACTGTCATTGACAACCTTCAGTGTTCTGTCCTCTGTCATCATCTTGGCAAGGGACTGTGCGATCTTATCCTCGTCGCCTTTTTTCACTGCCTTAAATCTCTTATATGTATATGGTGTGGAAAGTATAGCCTTTGGATAAAGGATCGGATTCGCCTTGGTTGCAAGGCTGTCACCGGTCTGTACACTGCCAAGCTTGGCAATGGCACCGATATCCCCTGCAAAAAGCTCCGGAACTTCGATCGGTTTGGAACCTTCCATGACATAAAGCTTGTTTACACGCTCCTCTGTTCCTTTCTCTACATTAAGAAGTGTATCATCGGATTTCAGCACACCGGAGCATACCTTGATCAGAGAATATTTACCAAGGAACGGATCCGCGATGGTCTTAAATACATAGGCGGATTTTGCCTTGGCAAAGTCATAATTGGCCTCAAAGATCTCGTTAGTCTTCTGTGCGATACCATTGCAGGAACGTCCGCTTGGGCTTGGGAAATAACCACAGATATCATCTAAAAGGTTAGATACACCGCGAAGGTTCACCGGTGATCCCATGCATACCGGAACAATACTTCCATCCTGTACATTGGTTGCAATAGCGGCGGAAACCTCTGCTACGGAGAAGGTATCTCCCTCGAAATAACGGTCCATAAATTCTTCGCTTGTCTCTGCAACAGACTCCATCAGAGTTTCATGATATTTCTCAAGATATTCTGTCAGATAATCCGGAACCGGGCATTCTTCCTTGCCGGCCTTATCAATATATCTTCTTCCTGCCTGCTTCACAACATTGACATAACCTACAAACTTACCATCCTCACGGATCGGGAAATGAAGGGGAGCGATCCTCTTACCGTACAGCTCTGTCAGCTCTTCCACGACCTCACGATAGCTGACATCATCCACGTCCATATCTGTAACAAAGATCATTCGCGGAAGCTTATATTTCTCGCAGAGATTCCATGCTTTCTGTGTTCCTACCTGAACACCGGCCTTACCGGAAACAACGATGATCGCTGCATCTGCAGCACTGACTGCCTCCTCAACTTCTCCCACAAAATCGAAGTATCCGGGAGTATCCAGTACATTTACCTTCATCTTATCCCATGGTACCGGGATCAGAGAAGTTGTGATGGAAAAATGTCTCTTTATTTCTTCCTTGTCATAATCGCTGACAGTATTGCCATCCTCAACACGTCCGAGTCTGCTTGTCATACCTGCCAGATAAGCCATTGCCTCAGCCAGCGTTGTTTTGCCTGCGCCACCATGACCTAATAGGACTACATTTCTGATTCGGTCTGTTCTGAAAACGTCCATATGTAATACCTCCCTGTTTGTCTTACTTAATATGTTCACATTTTACTAAATTTCCATGCAAATTTCAAGTATTTTATTCAATTTTGACAACTTTTTTTCAGAAAGTTTTTCGTATTACCGTCAATTAATACAGAACAGTCGTCTATCTTTCAGAATTTCCGGTTTACATACTTTTTCACGGCATCCACAGAACGGTTCAGTACCAGCTCTTCCGGAAAATCCAGTTTAGTCAGAAGGTCTCTGGCAAGATCAAATTCCCCGATCAGAAGATCAAAATGGGCATCACTGTCCATAACCACAGGTACCCGATATTTTTTGCAGTATTCCAGCATGATGGTATCATTCTCTACTGCATTCTCACGGTTACAGTCAGGGTCCATGGAGTGATTGTTCAGCTCCAGGACTTTACCGTATTCTCTGGCGCCCTGTACAAGCGCCTCATAGTCAACCTCGTATCTTCCGTCATCCGGATGTCCGATGATATTGACACACGGATTCTTCATAGCATTAAGATAGGCCTCCGTATTCTCCTGTCTGCTGCCTGGTCTGATGCATGGAACATGAAGACTTGCAATGACCACGTCCAGCTTCTCCAGGGTTTTCTGCTCAAGATCTACCGTTCCCGCCGCATCCAGGATATTTACCTCCGAACCCAGAAGCAGCTGGATCCCGTACATTTCACGGGGTACTACCTTTATATTCTGGAAATAAAACTTATGACAGGTTCCGGGCATTTTCGGTGCATGCTCTGTGATTCCCAGGAGTTCAAGACCTTTATCGGAAGCAGCCCTGGCCATCTCGCGAAGTGTGCAGTATGCATGTCCGCTGGCTACGGTATGTGTGTGAAGATCCATAACTGACTGATATTTCATGATAAATTCTCCTCTGTATCTTATATTGTTTTTTTCTTATTATATTATACGTCCGAAATCTCCGATTTCTCAAGCCTTTTTCTATTATTACTGTTCACTCCGTTCTCAGCAACACGCTTCGCGATGCACAGAATTTATGCTGATCGCATAAATTCACGCGGTATGTCTCGGGTTTTCCGTGACCTTCGCTCACAAAAAACACCTCGCGGAATATTACCAATGAACAGTAACTTTCTATTACTCTTCCCTGTTCGCAAAACATTACGGTAAACAGCTATAAAAATGGCCTTCCTGTTTCCGCTAACATTTGTTGACATTTTTCACACTTTCTTTTACAATATAGTCGTGATTTACACTATTAAAGAATAAAAGTAAAAAGTAACCTGAAAGGACTCTGAAGTACTATGAAAACCATAGGTTTTATCGGCCTTGGACTGATCGGCGGCTCCATTGCCAGAACCATACGAAAATTTCACCCGGATTATCGCCTGCTTGCCTTTGACAAAGACAGAAGTGCTCTGGCAGAGGCAGTCAGTTTAAACGTGATCAACGGGATCTGTGATATTGACGATGAGCAGTTATATAACTGTGATTATCTTTTTCTCTGTGCACCTGTAGAATTTAATGTGGAATACATGGAAAAGATCAAAGATTCTCTTGGAAAGAACTGTATCCTCACAGATGTAGGCAGTGTAAAAAGCGTTATCCACGAAAAAGTAACCGAGCTCGGACTTGAAGGACGCTTCATCGGCGGTCATCCTATGGCAGGCTCCGAACGCAGCGGTTTTTCCAATTCCAGTGATCATCTTCTGGAAAATGCTTATTATATCATCACTCCGGGAGGAGAAGTTGCTTTGGAAAAGATTTCTGATTTCACAGAACTGATCTCCTCTCTTGGTGCGATCCCCCTTGTTATCACTGCAGAAGAACATGATTTCATCACGGCAGGAGTCAGCCACCTTCCTCATATCGTAGCCTCCGCTCTTGTAAATCTTGTAAATCTTCTGGATAACGACGCCCAGTATATGAAAATGATCGCAGCCGGCGGTTTCCGTGATATCACACGTATTGCCTCTTCTTCACCGGTTATGTGGGAACAGATCTGTCTGGAAAATCAGAAAAACATTTCCACGGTTCTGGATGAATTTATCCGTATGCTGATCCAGATCCGCTGTTCCATTGACAACAAAGAAGCTGACAACATCTTTGACATGTTTGCAAGCTCCAAGGATTACCGTGACTCCATTGACATTGTAGACAACAGCCTGATTCCCCGCTCCTATGTCCTTTATATCGATGTGGCAGATGAGGCCGGTGCCATTGCAACCATCGCAACCATCCTTGCAACAGAAAAGGTCAGCATCAAAAATATCGGTATTATCCACAACCGAGAATTTGAAGATGGCGTTCTGAAGATCGAATTTTATACAGACGCAGCTCTGGAGCAGGCTAAAGTGCTTCTTACAAAACGTAATTACAAGATCTGCGAACGCTGATATATAAACGGCAGCAGATATCCGATCTGCTGCTATGAATTTTAAAAATAACAATACAGGCAGGTACTAATATGGAAATCAAAAAAGCAAAAAAATTATCCGGCTCTCTTGCCATTCCCGGAGATAAATCCATTTCTCACAGAGCTGTCATGTTCGGCTCTCTTGCAGAAGGCACTACCCGGATTACAAATTTTCTGGAGGGTGCAGACTGTCTCTCCACTATTTCCTGTTTCCGGAAAATGGGCATTAACATTGAAAATACAGAAGGAGAGATCCTGGTCCACGGAAAAGGTCTCCATGGTCTCAGTGCTCCGTCAGAGACTCTTAACGTCGGCAACAGTGGCACCACCACCCGCCTCATCTCCGGGATCCTTGCAGGACAGGACTTTGTATCAGAGCTTACCGGCGATGCTTCCATCCAGAAACGCCCTATGAAACGGATCATGACTCCGCTTTCCCAAATGGGTGCCGATATCGTAAGTCTCAACGGAAACGGATGTGCACCGCTTAAGATCTCCGGAAAAAAGCTCCATGCCATCCACTACAATTCTCCGGTAGCATCTGCCCAGGTAAAATCCTGCGTACTTCTTGCCGGAATGTACTCTGACGGCATTACCCGTGTAACAGAGCCGGTCCTTTCCAGAAATCACACGGAGATCATGCTGAGTTACTTTGGCGCCAATGTAACCGCAGAGGGAACAACAGCATCCATCAAACCGGACCCATCTCTTTACGGACGTGAGATCCTGGTTCCGGGAGATATCTCTTCTGCAGCTTATTTTATTGCAGCAGGTCTTCTTGTTCCCAACAGTGAGATCCTTCTGAAAAATGTGGGGATCAATCCGACCCGTGACGGCATCCTCCGTGTATGCAGGGCCATGGGAGCAGATATCACTCTTCTCAATGAAACCACAGAGGGCGAACCTACTGCCGATCTTCTGATCCGCTCCTCTGCGCTTCACGGGACCACAATAGAAGGCGCGATCATTCCTACTCTGATCGATGAACTTCCGATGATCGCCGTTATGGCAGCTTTTGCAGAAGGAACCACTGTTATCCGGGATGCACAGGAGCTTCGTGTCAAAGAGTCCGACCGCATCCAGGTTATGACGGAAAATCTTCGGAAAATGGGCGCAGATATCCAGGAAACCGAAGATGGCATGATCATTCATGGTGGAAAAGCCCTTCATGGCGCAGAGATCGATTCTCATCTGGATCACCGTGTAGCCATGTCTTTTGCAGTAGCAGGACTGCTTTGTGAGGGAACACTTTCCATCAAAAACGGAGAATGTGTCAACATCTCCTATCCGGAATTCTATTCCGATCTTTATAGTCTGGCAAAATAATTATCTTATATCCAGACAGAGAGCATTTTCATGTATCACAACATCTGTTCCATCAGATGACAGTGCATAAAATGCTCTCTTTTTTTGTATTTCGTATAATTTTTATTTATTATGGATATCATAATTCCAAAACAAAACCATTTTTTTGATAAATTTTATCGCTTTCCCCACTTTCCAAATTCCTACTATTATGGTATTATTTTTTCGGAAAATAATTATTTCCAGAGAGGAGCAACGATTATGAAAATTTTGTTTTATGACACCAAGAGCTACGATAGGGAATTTTTTGAGAAGCTGCTTCCATCTTATCCAGGTATTGAAATTAAATTCATTGAAGCAAATATCCATGAAGAAACCGCAGCTCTTGCCCACGGCTACGATGCCATCTGTGCATTTGTAAATGCAGATCTCGGCGCACCGGTCATTGAAGAACTTCACCGCCAGGGTGTAAAACTGATCCTGATGCGCTGTGCCGGATACAATAATGTTGATCTGGAAACTACAGCAAAATGCGGGATCCAGGTGGCACGTGTTCCCGGTTATTCTCCGGAAGCAGTTGCCGAACACGCCATGGCACTGGCTCTTACCGCCAACCGGCACACCCACAAGGCATATATCAAATGCCGTGAAAACAACTTTGCACTGAACGGTCTCATGGGCGTTAACTTTTATCAGAAAACTGCCGGCATCATCGGCACCGGAAAAATCGGTCAGGCAATGGCAAAAATCTGTCGCGGCTTTGGCATGAAGGTAATTGCTTATGATCTTTTCCCTAATAAAAATCTTGACTTTCTGGAGTATGTTTCACTGGATGAACTTCTTTCCACCAGTGATCTGATCAGTCTGCACTGTCCGATGACTCCGGAAACAGAGCATCTGATCAACTCCGAAACGATTGCAAAAATGAAAGATGGTGTGATCCTTGTAAATACCTCCAGAGGTGGACTGATCAAAACAGATGATCTGATCGCAGGTATCCGTGATCACAAATTCTTCGCCGTTGGTCTGGATGTTTACGAAGAAGAATCCGCATATGTATATGAAGACATGTCAAGCAGCATTCTTCCTACTTCCACGATCCAGCGTCTTCTGTCCTTCCCAAATGTGACCATGACCTCACATCAGGGATTCTTTACGGTAGAAGCACTGACCAATATTGCGGAGACAACCCTGGAAAACGCAAAAGCTTTTATGGTTGGAGCTGAAATGAAAAATCTGGTCCACTGATCGGTCTCAGCCCTGACACACAAAATAAGCCCCTCGGATACTGATCGTTTATCTGTATCCGGGGGCTTATTTTGTTCTTTTGATTTTAATAGATCTCGTCAAAAGACTGTCCGTCATCGTCTGTGTAATAAATGCGCTTTGCATCCTGAGTGAAGATCAGCTTCTGTTTCCCTGCATCATCGAGGCTGCACTGCTGATAGGTGACGCCCTCCTCTACCGGAAGCATACTGTCTGCATTATCATAGTCTGCAGCAGTAAGATTGGAGGGTACATGGCCATACTCATAAATGTACTGGGCCACTTCATCTTTATCTGTATAGGTGCCATTTTCATCCAGTTTCTTTTCGCTCTGCGAGTCTGCTGCATCCGATGAATCGGACCCATCTGTATCTCCTGCTCCTGCAGCATTTTCAGAATCCTGCAGCTGCTCCAGGTCGCTTTCATCAGCTACTGCCATCTCATCGTCACCATTCTGGTCCATGGCCTCCACTTCATCCTCACTCAAAGGTTCCAGGTCATCCTGAAAAGCGGATTCATCATATTTTTCCTTATCTTTGCATCCTCCCAGCATCATCGCTGCCACCCCAGCAAGCACCAGGATAAAATATCTGAACTTTTTCATGGATCAATCTCCTTTCATGGAATATCGTTCTCGTAAAAGTGCAATTTCTCTTTTCCATCCTTCATCATCATTTGGTGTCTCCAGAATAAAGGGAATTCCCTCAAGAGCCGGATGGCACACCACATTCACAAGTGCATCCAGGCCGATCTGACCTTCGCCGATCTTTGCATGACGATCCTTATGACTGCCCAGTCCGTTTATACTGTCGTTAAGATGAACAGCCTTCAATCTGGAAAGGCCGATCACCCGGTCAAACTCATCAAGAACACCATCCAGATCATGGACAATATCATAACCGCCATCCCATACATGACAGGTATCCAGGCAGACACCCAGTTTATTATTTTTTTCCACCCTGTCAATGATATCACGAAGCTCCTGAAACGTTGCTCCTACTTCCGAACCCTTGCCGGACATAGTTTCCAGAAGGACGGTCGTACTCTGTTCTTCTGTAAGGACATCATTGAGGATTTCCGCAATTTTGGTAATTCCCGTCTCAGTTCCCTGCCCTACATGACTGCCCGGGTGAAAATTATAATAATTTCCCGGTGTATATTCCATACGTTTCAGATCATCTGCCATGATCTCTCTTGCAAAATCTCTCAGATTTTCTTTTGCGGCACAGGCATTCATGGTATACGGTGCATGTGCCACCAGCTTTCCAAAATGATTTTCCCTGGAAAGCTCCAGAAATCTTTCCACATCTGCAGGATCGATCTCTTTTGCCTTGCCTCCTCTGGGATTGCGGGTAAAAAAAGCAAACGTGTTTCCACCGTTTTTCAGCATCTGACGCCCCATGGCAGCATAGCCTTTGGACGAACTTGTATGATTTCCGATATATAATATCATATCAGCACCATCTCCCTGTAGTTTATATTTCTGCCTTTTGGCCTAATTATTATATCAAAAACTTCTTTTTCTGAAAAGTCCGCGATTCTTTCTTTACAATACTTACCATTCTTTCTATAATAAAGATATCTTTACATACGAAGGAGAAAAAGAATGGCAAACGACAATCAAAGGCGGCCGCCTCATGGCCATGATCCAGAGCAGGCACGCAGAGAAGCCGCCAGAGCACGGGAAGCACGGCGGAAGCATTCTGGTTCTGCATCCCGTAATTCCCGTTCACATTCCACCGGGACTCGCAGGAATGACATCAGCAAAAAATCCAGATATTACCAGGTACGCCGTCAGAAAATGTTTCTTGCAGCTGGCGGGATCCTGATCATACTTGTTCTTGTGATCATTTTTTCCGCACGTGCATGCATTTCTTCCCGGAAAGCTGCAGAAGCCGCCGCTTTGCAGAAGGCCCAGGAAGAGGAGGCCGCAAAAAAGGCAAAAGAAGAAGCTGCTGCTGTGAAAGATCCCGTTTCACTGACGCTCAGCGTAGTCGGGGACTGCACGTTGGGTACCGATGAGACCTTTGATTATGACACAAGTCTGAACGCATGCTACGATAACAACGGCAAAGATTATTTCTTTAAGAATGTAAAAAGCATCTTTGAGGCAGATGACCTGACGATCGCCAATTTTGAAGGAACTCTCACTGATTCCGATGCCAGAGAAGATAAAACCTTTGCATTTAAAGCACCCGCCGAATATGCTCAGATACTCACCAGCGGTTCCGTTGAAGCCGTAAACACTGCAAACAATCACAGCCACGATTACGGAGAGCAGAGCTACACGGATACTCTGACTGCTCTGGACAATGCGGGCATTACACACTTCGGTTATGATGATACTGCGGTTATGGACATCAAGGGGATCAAAGTTGGTCTTGTCGGAATTTATGAGCTGAAGGATCATCTTGGGCGCGAACAGCAGCTGAAAGATAATATCGCAAAGGTCAAAGCAGATGGAGCAGAGCTTATAGTTGTGATCTTCCACTGGGGCAATGAGACCGAAACAGTTCCTGATACCAATCAGATGACCCTTGGCCGTCTTGCTATCGATGAAGGTGCAGATCTGGTATGCGGCCATCATCCGCACGTACTCCAGGGAATCGAAACCTATAAAGGAAAAAACATCGTCTACAGTCTTGGCAATTTCTGTTTTGGAGGAAACAGTTCTCCAAGTGATATGGACACCATGATCTTCCAGCAGACCTTCACTGTCACCTCAGAAGGCGTACAGGCTGATAACGTGACCAATATCATTCCCTGTTCTATTTCTTCCGCAGATGGCTACAACAATTATCAGCCAACTCCTGCATCCGGAGATGAGGCATCCAGGATCAAATCCAAGATAGAGGAACGCAGTGCTGCGATTCCTGCCGCGGATTCTTCATCCGCTACATCGGAAGGCTCTGACAGTGAAGAATAAATAGCATAACAAAAAATAATATCCCAACAGATCCTGTAATAATGCATGTTTCCATGCTGCGATCCGTTGGGATATTATTTATATAAAAAGTAATTTTAAATCTTATTCGATCATCATGGCATCCCGTATGATTACGGGTGTACCACCATTTCTAACATTTGTTGGTGTTTTACTGGTTCTCGGAATACTCATATGTGTTCTCTCCAGTCATCATTACGGTTCCTTTTGATTCTTCGATGCACTCCTCATTATCCAGTGTGCCGTAAGTTGCTACTGCTGGTGTGCTTCCCTGGAACTGCAATCCGGATCCGTCACCGAAATCGATCGTAACCCAGTTGTAGCCACTGTCCTGGACTTTCTGATCGCAAAATTCATCGTAATGCTCCATTGTGACTTTCTTCATTGTCTCCAGAGGCACTGTGATATAGGCATATTCGCCCAGCTTGTCTGTCTTTGTTCCGTTCATTACATCGCCTACGGTTACCTCTGCATCCAGAAGTGGGTTCCCGGTCTCGCTTTTTCCTGATTCTGAAACGTTTTCCTGGCTTTCGGTATCGTTTTTAGCCGTTTCGGTCACGTTTTCATCCTTTTTGCTATCATTTTTCTCGGAATCAGTCACGCTTTCCTGTTTCTGAGCATCCTTCATACCGTCCTTCACTCCATCGGAAAAACCACATCCGGTCATTCCGACAACCAACATACATGATAAAATTGCTACTAAAATTCTTTTACTCATTTTCTTTCCTTTCCTTTCCGGTGCATCCTGACTGAGATTATACCACCTTGATCTCCGGGTTGTCTACCACATTCCCCAACAAAAGTGTGTATTCCTTTGTCGGACCGAGCGGCATTGCATCGTCTGTGGTGTTCGACACCATATAAAAGCCGACAGTTTCCATATATTCCTGATCGTTCTGGCAATATGCGGCGTATTTGCCGTAGCAGATCTCCATTCGGACTGTTCTATGCTCCGGATTGTAGATCACATCACCCTCAAACAGCCTTTCCCCGGTCATATCTTCCACACAAGCGAATCTCTGGATCGTTTCTGGGATCACTTCCATCGCCCGGAGTATCAGATACCCGTTTTCCTCCGAATAGCCATCCTGCATCAGCATGAATGATTTGCCATTTTCCACGCACACTACGTTTCCAATGTGCCACGTTCCAGACATATCTCCCATAAGTTTTGCCCGGCAGATTCCGGAAGATCCATTGTAATTGTATTCATGTAGAACTTTATTCTCCCATAGTGCCTCTTTGAGCTTCCTTCTTGCCTCTGTGAGCCTTTTTCGCTCGCTGTCCATTCTTCCGTTCACATGTCCGATGAAATCTGCCATCATCCGCATTGTGTCCTTGCAGAACTCCTCATTGATGATATATTCTTCATGCGTATACTCATGGAGGAAGGCGTCAATACGCCTCCTCAACTCATTTTTATTCCTGATGTCCATTCTGTACCTCCTCAAATCTGTACTCCTGGTCTGCATCCGGGTATTTCTTCCGATCTACTTTACCGACAAACATTCCATAAGGTCTGCTCCAGATAGCTCCATCCTCACACTTATAGACCACGTAGTATTGTCCTGGAGATTCCGTGTCCTGGCTGATCGCTATCACTTCAACGATTTTCCCTTTGAAATGTCTGTAGGTTTTCCCAACTTCCACACTTCGATCTTCTCGCACTGGATATTTGTCATGGAAATACTTCTCGCACTCTGCCAGGTCACAGTTTTCATAGTTCAGCGGATTTTCATCTGTCCAGTCCGGTATATCAGCCTCTTTGACGTGTACATGCTGTCCGAACGTGTCATTCAAATGCCTCAATTCCTCCCATATCCAGGCTGCTTCATTTTCTCCATTCGGATCCACCAGGTAACCGCTTATCTTAAAAATTTTTCCGTCCATAATTTCCTACCTTTCTTGCAGATTCTTTTAATTGAGCTTTCTTCTTTTGCTTTCCCTGAGTGTTTTTCCTTCCATTCTCTCAGGTATTCCAACTGTTCCTGATCCTCTTTTTCTCTTTCAATCATTGGTTGCCCCCTCCTCTTTATAATCACTTGAATTTCCAACAACCTCCATTTCCCAGTATTCAATATCGTGTACCGTAAGCGGCAATGCTCCAACACTATTATTCGGATACCCTTCATAGAACCACCCGTAAACTTTATCAACTTCATCCTCGCAAATATTGTCATATATCGGCTTCTCTGCGAAAATGATCTTTTTTAGGCTATTATCGTTTCCAAGAATCCGTACAACATCATTTTCAAAAATTTCTTTCCTCTCACATCCATAAAGCCCGTATACTGGCATAAGGTTCCCGGTTCAATCGAAAACACCTTAAATGATCCAGGAGAATAGCTTACCATCTTTGTAACGGATCCATCCGTACTGCAATAGTTCGGCAGCCCCTCCTCCCACTTTCCGATGTCTGTCGATTTGGCTTTGAACAAAATTTTTCTTTGCATTATCACACCTCTTTCTCCTCTCTTTTATACGGTTTTTGCCATTTTAAGATATTCTTTTATACTTTCTCCATTATTCTTGTATAAAAAGTTTCCAAGACCTTCATTGAGCTTATCGCATACCTTCTGGCACTCCTCTTCCTCGTTAAACAAGATGCTTTTCACTTCATCACTAAGATTTTCTATCGCTTTCTTTTTCTTGTCATCCGTAAAGTTGTCACATACTGTACAAGTGTATAATTCATAATACGTGTCTTTCTCATTGTAGCTGTTTTCCTCGGAGTAATGAGCTGTTATCCTTCCGTCTCCGTACCTGTCATTAAACTCACTTAATATATATCTTTTTGGGTAATAATACCTTTTACTATCTGTCATACATCCGCACGAATCTTTTACAATCTTTCCTGATGGCAATTTAACCTCTACCTCTCGATTAGAATCGCACTTGTCACATTTTGGACCATATACAAGCTCCCAAGTAATTTTCCATTTTATGACTTTATGATCCTTCATAAGATCAGCAAGTCTCATTTTTTTGGCGTTGTACTCGGCATTACGAGCAATCCGGTCGCACTCGTCTTTCTTTTTCTCGTAATCCTTTTTCACTTCCTCGAAATGTTCCTTGATACCCTGGAGCTTTTCGTTTTCCGTTCTCAGTCTGTTCATTTCTTCCAGGATCTCTGATTTTACCGAACTTCTGATAGCTTCTTTGAGGGCGTCTATCTGCTCCTGATACTCGCTTTCTGGGTAAAACTCCTCTTCTGGGTAATCGTAATACATGCTATTTCCTCCTCACTTTTTTCATTTTCAGAATATAATATTCTGTCCCAGGAACAGCTCCCCACTCCGTTTTTCCCTCTCCGACTGTCAATTTACAGTCTGCCAGGAAGTACGGGGCATCCGGAGCATATCCGTTCCGAAACTTCACGGTTCCAATATCCTGATCCACTGTTGCAGCCAGGTTCCGGAACTCGGAAACGCTTGCTTGATACTCCTGATTTTTCAGCATGGCGGCATTTCTGAATCTGGAATCATAGTACCGTTTCAATTCCCGGTACTCCTCCGTCTTTTCTCCACTCAGGATCATATCAAACCACTTTTTTTCGATCGTCAATGTCAGCAACTTTCCCACCTCCCTTCACTTGTGGTCTATTTGGTGCATACACCCAGATCATTACCAGAGTGCAGATCCAACACATAGCATACTGCCAGCAGCTGATCTCTCCGTCTACCAGGATCTGTATTCCCACGATGAACCAGGGAATGCAGTTGAAATGCTTAAAAATCATACGTTTGATTCTTCTCATGTCCTCTACCTCACATTTAACTGATTGCTAACTGCTCTTTATACAGTTTCTGGAATACATCACGCTCCGCTTCCGCTCGGATCAGGTTTTTCTCCAACTCTTTGATCCTCTCTTTGTCAAAAAAGCCTTCCGGTATCTGGATCGGAACTGGTTTCGCTGTTTCCAGGATCTGCATCGCTTTTTCTTCGATCGGATCCGGATCCGGCTCTTTGAACGCCTCCGCCCACTCTCTCACATATTCGGACATCTTCATATTCCCACCAAGTCCGATACTGACAGCAAGTGCCTTGTCGATCCGTTTCATTTCATCCATCGTGGCTTTTGCAAGATATTTTCCTATCCGCTTTTTATATACCGTCTCGATCTGCTCGCACAACGCTATGGAAGGGATTGGACTACTCTTGATCTTAACGTGTGTCGGCATTAGTTTTTTCTCCCTGGATGTCAGGTACACTACTTCCACGATCGGAGCGTGTTTGTTTCCAACGTCATTACTTACTATGATTCCAGGTCTCGCCCCCCCCTGTTCGCTTCCGGAGCTTTCGCCCTCATTGATAAAAAAGATTTCTCCTCTGTGATACTCATTTTCTGTGTGCATACTATTGTCCTCCTATAAAATCCCATATTGTCAGCTGTCCTTCCCGGAGCTTCGGTTCCAAAATTGACGATCCTAGGATTTCGTCCAGCTTTTTCCGACTTTCTCTCAAATATTTGACGTAATATTCCGGATCCTGGCATCTTCGCATTACCACCAGATCGTCCCTCCGGATCGCATCTTCCATTCCCAGGACATAGCGTACTGGGTTCATGCACTGACTGGTTTCTTTGTCAAGGTCTCCGCTGAGTTTACTTCTTAGGTACTGGAAGTCCTGATTTTCTTTCAGAACCTCCAGCGCAGCTGTTGACCTGCTCCGGATCCCGTCCGGATCTGCCATATAATGGACACTTACCTCAGCTGGGATTTCCAGGAAATACTCCTCCGGATAATTTTCCGGATCCAGCTCTGTCTCCACTTGCTTCCGGAAGTACATGACGTGGCTCCTGCATAAATTCATGTTTACCCCATCCGACCAGAAGGGATCGGATCCACCGTGTACTCTCAGATCTTCATACCTCTTCTTGCTGTCCCGGATCTCTTTTCCTAACTGTTTACTCCGTTTCTTCTGATCCGGCGTTTTCATCGAATTTTTCATTGATTGCCTCCATGATCTTACCGATCCGAACCTCTCCGATCCCTTTTACGGATCTGATTACCGCTTCAATGTCCTTCACGTCCAGGGCATTTACAGATGCTTTTCCGTCCTCCCATCCGCTTTTATAAATATCAGTGCAGAAATTCTCAAACTGCTGATGATCGTACTTTTTTACAGCCTTGTAAACTGCTCTGTTTACCAGATATCTCTTATTCTGAATTTTCTTTGCCATAATCACACTGCCTCCACATATGTAACTGTATTTGTCTTGAACCCGTTCTCTTTGCAGAAGTCCCGGAAGAGATCCGACAGCTCTTTGAGCGTTTTCACGCTCTCGAACTGTGTTTCGTCCTCCATTCCATCGCTATTGATGAAACCTATGTTGTACTTCTGATTGTATCTGGAATAGTTTCCCTTTGCTGCTCCTCTTACCGTCATGACGCCTGCACCTCAGCTCCCAGTTCTTCGATAACTCTTCTCAGGGCATACTTCCCATTGGATGTGAGCTGTCTCTGCCATGCTCCCTGGGATGGAGCCCATCGGAAACCATTTGCTTTCAGAGTGCTTCTGATTGCCTCATCTGGCTTTCCATCGAACACGATCTGTATTCGCATCAGTTCTGTATTCTCAATTACCTTGAAATCGCCATAATCCGCCTCAGAGGGGCCTTTCTCTTTTGTCTTTTTCAGTTCGTCAACTCTCTGCTGGCATCTCTTGATATTTGCCAGATTGTTTTGCAAAGCCCAGCTCGGATATGGAGATCTGTCATACCCGAACTGATTCATGGATCCTTGGAGCTTCTGGAGCTGTTTTTCTGTCAGGAGATCGCATCCCTCCAGCGTATGGTGCTTGCGGTAATACTTGTTGATCTCCTTCATGTTTTCCTGAACTTCCCTCAAACTGTCAATTTTCTCCTCCAGGGCTTCAATAGCGTTTTCGTCATCACTCTTGATAACCTCTTTTGAGTACAGAAGGTTATTCAGCTTTCCTCGGATCGACTGGCAGTAATTGTAGAACTCATGGTTTTTATCCCAGGCTTTGACCTGTTTCTCTTTCTTCTTTACCGGGAAGTTTCCGGCTCCAGAGATCATCACAGACGGACACATGCAGCCGATTCTTGCCTCCTCATTGAAATATTTTCCCAGGTTCTTTGCATATCTGGTTGCCAGTCTCCAGGCTCTTTCCCGGTATTCTTCTCCTCTTCTGGCAACTACTTCTTCCGCCAGATCATATACTTCGTTGACGTCCTCCTGGTATTCTTTGGTTCTGGATCCCAGCTGATACTCATTAAAAGACATCATATTCTGGGCTGTTCTGGCAGCCTCTTCATTGATTACTACAAATTCTCTTTCGCTCATGACTTACTCCTCCTCAATCTCTTCTATTACTTCGCATCTTATTTCCGGTTTTGATTCATGGTTCAATCTGGAAAGGCTCCACCCCTCAGATACATTACTCATGGAGATGTAGCCATTCGGTGTGATGTAGATATGCGCTCCGTCTGTCTGGATCTCTCTTTCATCCCCGAACTTTTTCAAGATATCCGCTACGATCGCAAGATGCGGAAAGCACTCAGCGTACATCTGTTTAAAATCCTCTTTTTCTGCCTCCAGGCGTTCCATTTTTGACATTGTAATTTCCTGCATTTCTGCTTCCTCCTTATATTCCAGTGACACATGCCACCAATTATCTGTTAATTTGATATCTCTGATAATGGACTTCCGGATCTGTTCCATTGTTTTCATGCTTACGATCTCCCTGGAAGTAAATTCCAGTTTTTCGCTCAAGTCTCCGGTCATCATTTCGTAATGGATCTCTCGCTCGTCATCCGGATCGGACTTACAGAAGTCCAGGAACTTCCTGCCGATCCATTTCTTTAAATCATCCACGCTTATTCCTCCTCGTAATCTTCATACTCGATCCCGGCGATCTCGCAGATGCTTTCATAGTCAGAACCATTTTCGTACATGTTCCGGATCGTTTGCCCGTGGATCGTGCCATCCCACATGCGGATCATGTTTTCGATTGCCTCATTCAGTCTCTGATTGCTTCTGTCTGCCATTATTTCTCTACCTCCTCAATAATCTCTGATGCTAGCTCTTCGCCGTATTTTGTTGCCAGGAACATTCTTGCATATCCCCATTCTTCCGGACTGTTGGACTTGTCAAACATTTCTACTGCATCTCTCCGGCACTGTTCTGCTGTCAGATCTCCACTGGCTACCGTCTCAATTCTCCTCCGGATCTCCTCCATGCGTCTCATTGCTTTCCGTCTTTCTTTGTCCAGATCCATCATAATGTTTGCAGCCTCCAGCATGCTCTTAATCAGTGGCATGCCTCCGGTTTCGTATAAAGTAGCGATCTGATCTTTTCCGCCGACTTCGTTGATTGCCGGGTGCCAGGTGTATACTGTTTCAATGATCTCGTAATTCTGATCGGAGATCTCGCCTCCAACTCTTTCCTCAAATTCATGCTTCATCATAGCTTTTGTCCTCCTCTACAAAATACAGCTTCCTTGCTTACTAAAATCTGCAACTCCTCTGTCCCATCCCCAGTTAGCTTTCTCTCGCTCCCGGATGTACTCTTGCTGGACCAGCAGCTCAGTTACCACTTTATTGATAAGGCTCTCTCCGGCAATCTCTTTCACTTCCTCAAGACTTCCAGTTGAAACCAACAAGCAAATGTTATCCAGGGCTTTCACGTTGTCTCTGTATTTCTGTCTGGTTTGTCCGATGGTTACTGTATTAAGAAATTCAGGTTTTTTCATTTCTACTCCTCCTCAACTTTCTTGATATAGATGTATCTCTCGCCGTTTTCGTCCTCATAGATGCCGTTGTACATGTTCCAGACTCTATCAGCTCCAGCCTCCGTGTAGTGCTGTCCCCCGAACATTACGTTGTCGTTTTCGTCAACGATGATGTAATTTTCTTTGCTGGCTGCTTCTTTTCTCAGCTTGTCGATTGTCAGAATCAGGCTCTGTTTTGAGGTTCCGTATAACTTCTTTCTGTCAGCTCCCAGTTCTACAGCCAAGTCTCTAAGTTCATTTGTGTTCATTCTTGATAAGCTCTTTTTCATATCTTTCTATCTCCATTTCCGTTCGTGTCGTTCATTTGTTTTCTGTTGATGCTTGAAGTATAACTCACTGTAGTGCGTTATGTCAAGGCGTGTTCTGCATTTTTTTGCAAAAAAATTAGAGGCATGCGTTTATGCCTCTAAAACAGTGCGTTTTTCTTTATTTTCTCACATATTGAAATTCATATCCCATAGCCTCCAGGATCGCTTTCAGTTTTCCGAATCCAGGTGCTTCCCGTTCAAAAACAGCGTACAGTGAGTTTTTATCAATATCCAACTCACCTCCATCTTTTTTTCTGATGTCTATATCACGATCTAGTGCGTTGAATATTCTTCTCACGGTGTTAAAGTTTGGATTTGCCCTAGTCAGGACATCAAACACCGATTGTCTCGTTAATCCTGTTCTTCGTCCTAACTCCATCTGAGTAACGCCCTCTTCTTTCATTGTCTGCTTAATATATTCAATCACTTCCATGGCTTTCCCTCCGTTTGCTATAGCATACTCCAGGAAGGATCGGCTTGTCAAGGCGTATATTACATTTCGGAGCAAATATCCAATCGTGCGTCATAATCGCATCTGGATCCGGACTTGTCGCACATCTGGCACAGCATTACTCTAGCTCCGCAGCGAGGGCAATAGGAAACCAAGCCCCACTCTGGATCCCAGGAAAACATGTTGTGTGTCTCACAGTACGGGCAAAACCCAGTTGTCAGAGAATCTTTGATGTCCTCCAACTCCTGGGCTGTCCTTCTCATGTTATTTTTTAGGTTCCGGTTCTCTGTCTCTCGCCTCCTGATGCGTTCATTCTGCCTTTTTAGCTTTTCCGATCGCTTTCGCAATCTTTTCTTCAAGATTATGTTTTCCACTTTTTTAATCATGCCTCAGAGCCTCCCTCCTGGTCATCCTCGAATACATACTTCGCACCCGGAAGTGTAAATGCTCTCGGAGAAAACTCCGGGCCAGAAATAATCAGCCCCATTTCTCGCATTTCCTGCATGTAATGACACGTTGAGCTGGTAGACTTCAATCCGATCCCGTCCCCGATCTCACGGACGCTCGGTGGAAATCCCTTCTCACTCATGTATCGCTTACAGAAATTCAAAATATCTTTGTGACGTCTTTTTATTACCTTTTTCTCTACCATATGTTGTACCTCCAATCCGGATCCACTTTGTAAAATATTGCTATAAATGCTGGATCATATTCTGCCGAAATCGGATATTCGCCACGGATCCGGAACACTATTTCCTCGATGTCCGGCTCGTTCAGATCTTCCAGCTTGCAACCATATTCTTTTTCCAGGTCATCTAGCTCGTCATCCAGGCTCAGAATCTGCCGCTCTGGTTCCGGTTTCCAGTCCTTCGGAACTCTCTCATACTCTTCCCGTCTCCGCTCCCAGTATTCGTCCTCATTCGGTATGCTCCACATTTTATTTCTCCTTTACAGCTGTACTTTCCAGTCATCTCCGATCAAGTAGACATTACAGCTATGTCTCTTCATCCATTCCGCAACCTTCTTACTACTCGTCATCCCTTCGCCATTGAATCTCAGGCTGTCTAGCAGTAATCCCAATTCTGAACTCCGGTAATCCTCATAATCAATCCCGATTGCTTCTAGGTCACTATCCGAGTTTATTTCCCGGTACTCTTTGATGATCGAATTGTAAATCTTTACAGTCCGCTCAGTATGCTTAAATTTTGCCATCTCCGCACCTCCTACTCCTGATTGCAATAATCAATAAATGCCGTGATTGTCTCGTCTGCCTCGCAGCGTGTATAAAGTCTCTTTTTGCGGTTTTTCTTTCTCCATAACGGTAAACCGTGCATTTTCCGCTGGTTATTTGTCAGCAACATCGGTTTCATGTTTTTCATGCTCTCTCCATCTCCGGAGGTCTGCCGCCTCCGGTCGGCACTATGTAATCAATCCAGAAGCAACTCCTGGCTGATCGTGTACTGTTCCTGGAGCTTTTCAAAAGCTCTTTCGGTTACGGTGTATTCAAACCATCCGTCCATGTACTGATAATTTGGTCTGAGGTTCTTTGCCTCTTTCACACCATCCTTTTTGATTCCTCTGCCTTTCAGCTCCAGTGGAGTGTTGATGTGGTAATGTCTTCCGTAATAGCTCCGCTCTGCTTCGATCTGACACTTTGGCTTCTGTTCTCCCATTTCTGGAGTGTAGCAGTACAGCCCCGGTTTCTCCGGAATCACTGCTGGCTTTTTTTCCGGTCTTGCATTTTCCAGGCGTCTTGTCCTGATCTGCTCCTGGAGCGTTTCAATCTCTCCAGGTTTGAAATTGCCCTCCTCATGGCAAACTGCCATGATCTCTGCATACTCCTCTACTACCTGGTTGTCAGATGCCAGATTGATAAGCTGTGTCAGGTTCAAAAAGATGTTGCTGTGCGTCTGTGGAAACTGAATAATTGTTGCTGCCATAATGTCTCTACCTCCCGATTATGCGTAAATGAATTTTCTGAGATCTTCGTCTCTGCAATCACTGTCTAACCATTTGTCGAACTGATCCGGAAATCTTTTCTCCAGCTCGTCCATGAACCATCCTCTCAGTGTAGGCGTGTTCAGATCAGTCATCGTAGTTGTTGCCTCCCACTGATCCAGGAGCTGTGCTGTTTTCAGGGATCTAACCAGGTTTCTCGCTCTCTTCTCCGGTGCTTGTTTGCTTTCCTCTTCGTCTATCAGCTCGATTTTATCCATCAGAGTTCTCCAGTAAAACACTCTGCCATCACTTGTTACAAGAAATTCTTTGTGAAGATTGCTGTTTTCTTCTTTCAGGTCATATGCTTTACATTCAACCACTTTTCCGTCAATATATTCGTGTGTGGTATCTTCAAATTCCGCCTTTTCTTCCAGGTATGAAATAAACTCTCTGACCGTGAGCTTATCCATGAGCTTTTCTGTAGCAATCATAAAATTTACTCTGTATCTGTTAGCGTCCTCGTTTTTATATCTCATGGTGTTCCTCCTACCTTTCTTCGACTGATCCGATCTCCAGATCATACGATCTTGTTTCTGTACCCTTCATGTATCTTTCAAGCGATTTTCTCAGTCTTGAAATAGCATCATCTTCATCCTTGCCAGCGATTACTCTTGAATCAAGATCGCCTTTAATTTCCTCGTAGTCGTTAATCATCAGGTACTCGTTTATTCTGAAATAGATTTTATATTTTTTCATTTCGTTTTCCTCTTTTCCGTTCGTGTGTTTGTTTTTCTTGATGCTTGAAGTATAACTCACTGTAGTGCGTTATGTCAAGGCGTGTTCTGCAAATAATTAAAAATATTTTTCCGGGTGGATTTTGTGATACTCACTGTAGCGTCACGAAAGAGAAAAGAAAGAAGCAAAGAAAAGAGAAAATATAATATTTATATATAATAAATAATATATATGTGATAAAAAATCACTGTAGCGTATACAGTGATAGTCACTGTGATAATCACTGTAGCAATCACTGTGATAATCACGGACTGTTTGCATTATATAAGGAAGAAACACCTAACACTTGTTGAGAATACCTTTTTACCGGGATCAGGAAAATGCTCTTGCCGAGGATCCGGATCTGATGCTTTTTGTCACTTGTGAAATGTCACTGTGACATCACTGTGGTAGTCACTGTATATGCTACAGTGAACGTCACATAACGCACTATGGTACTTTTCCACACTTTCCACAGTGCGTTGTGGATAATGTACGTTTTCTGAACCTGTTTTTGTGCATTTCAACCATGCCGGGCTTCTGATCCGGATTTTGACCTTTTCCAGGAACAAACTCACTCGCCTGGAGGTGCCTAAAATGCCTCAGATCGCCTTTTTCTTCACGGGCAATAATCAGATCCTAAAATTTATTTTCGTGCGAAATCAAAATTTTGCACAACTGAAGCTTTGCTGATTTGTGGAAAAACCACATTGACAAAAAGACCGTTTGCTGTATAGCCTTTTTCAGAATTTTACGAGATTTTCAGACAATAAAAAATGCCCCAGGTATCCGAAGATACCCAGGGCGTGTGTGACATATTATTTCCTCGACCAAAAGGTTTGCTGTTACTTATGCGTTACAGACTTGGTTTGCTAGTTAAAAATTTACTCTTAGTTAAAAAGTGCGTACCAGGTATCGGCTCCGCACCATCCGTCAGCATCCAGACCATTCGCTTTCTGGAATGCTGTGATCGCCTCTACCAGCTTGCTTCCGCAGCTGGCATCCATGGCTCCGGTATAATATCCTTTTGCGGATAAAATGAACTGAGCTATGAATGTGAATGTACCGACCGTTCCACTGTGAACTCCGGCTTTTCCGGCTACTTCCTTGCATGAACCATAGAAATTCTTGTTTGTCGGAGTGAGCTTTGTTCCATACTTGCGGTTCATAAGATCTTTCCAGATCGCAAGGGCTCCCCATCTGGAAGCTGGACCGTAGGATCCATCCACCTCCAGTTTAGCTCCGCAGAACTGGATCAGCTTATTGCCGTAATTACTATTCAACCATTGCTGGCCGTTCTTGATGTTCGCTGTTTTACTGTTTCCTCCGGAAATTGTTCCGGATCCGCTGTTTGCTGATCCTGAGCCAGATGTTCCGGCTCCTCCAGACTTAGAACCATCCTGGACATTTGTTGCCGTATGATGGCTGTCGTTCAAAAGGATATCTCCGGCTAAAAGATAATCAGGACCAGTAAGATACTTCGATTCTGTCAATACCTGGAATCCAGCCGCCTTTGCTCCGGATCTCAGATTGCCAGTATATGTTGCGTTAATGTTTTTCAGTGCATCAATCCCCAGGAGATAACCAGCCGCTTTAATATTAGCGATCACTCCGGCAGAACAATCCGCCTCGCAAGCGATTGTGATCTGTGAAGGATCGTAATTACTTGCTTTCAGGTGTTCCCAGTATGTGCCTCTCTGCCCCTGATCGTAACCAACCAGATCATTTTTAGCAGCCTTAATTCCAAGTTCTGCCAACTTTGCTCTGACTTTTGGATCCGGATGCCTTAAAACGCATTTCCAAGGTCTGTTGTACCATGGAATCAACGCCCACTCTGTTCCGGTCTGATCTCCAGCTTTTCCTCCTGAATACTTCCCGTTTTCATCATGTCCACTGTTTGAAATTAAACTCATGCTTGTTTCCTCCTTTTTGCTGTCTTGATAGATTTTTAGGTACTGCTCCCCGTAGGAAGCTCTTGTCTTTTTGACTTCTGATCCGGTATTTGCCGGAGCCTCAAATTTTACCAGGAAGATGTCTGATGCCTTCTGGACTGAGGTTGCCGTTTTCAATACCTGCAGAACACTCTTGTAGCTCCGATGTAATTCTTTCAGCATGAACTCTACCTGAGTGTCCGGATCTCCGATCGACACGCCTTTTGATTTAACCAGATCGTACAGTCCTGCTTTTCTTCCAGCGGAAGTCCACTGGCAAAAACCATAACCATATTGTCTGGAATCTCCCAACGGATGTAAAAAAAGATCCCTTGTGATCTCTCCGCTGTCTACCGCCTCCGTGTATGTGTCATCGGTGTATTTGTAATTCAGCTTCCTCTCGCAGAGGTTCTCCAGATTACGGGGATTTGCCCCGGATTCTGCGTAAATATTCCCCATAGCTCCGCATGCTCCGTATATTGTGCATCCAGCAGCCATCAAGCCATTAAATAATGTGTCTGTATAGGTGTTTCGTATAATTGCCATAACTTCCTCCAACGTAAAAGAGTGGGGATTTCTCCCCACCCAGTTATAAGTACGTGTCCTCTTCCGGATCCAACTTTTCGTCCTCCTCCGGATGCAACTGCCCCATTTTATCCATCAGGATAAATGTGAGTGGCAGAAATATTGCAAATAAAATTACAAGTGGCCAGAAGATCCCTGCCAAAACCATGAGTACCATTACCAATGGGTAGTTCGGTTTCCTCGGTTCGTAATACAAACCGTTATCCTGGCAATAAAGCTCTTCGTCCTCGTCCTCCATTCTGCATAGCGTCCCGATCGCCCAAATGTATACTGGCTGACTTAATAAGATTCCTAAAAGGTACACGAATAGGATTACATCCCACATAGCACTCCCTCCCTTCTCTGAGAGTTATTTCTGGGAGCCATTTACTCTTCCGTCATCCAGAAGATCTTTTACCCCCTCAAACCATTTATCAATAACCTTCATCATTGCTTCCTCGGTAACGAATATCTGGAGCCACTTAGGTAACAATCCTCTTGCCTGGCTTACAACATACTTTAATTTCTGTTTGCCCTGACCAGATTCATTGTAGATGTGCTCTGCTTTCAAGATCAGCTGATATACATCCTGACGGATTCCGTCCAGCCCCTGCATCTTTGCATACTGGTAAGCTAAAACAATCGTGATGATCGCTAAGATCAGAAGAGCCACTGCAATTACTGGCAATGGGATCTGAGATAATACATTTACTAATTCCATTCTTGTTTCCTCCATTTCTTTTCATGCCCTCTCAGGCTTCCGTACAGCCTCATGGGGCTTTGTTAATTGGTTACATGGTAATTTCCTTGCATAAGCTACTATCATGCGGATTTGAGCCGATTAGTGCTTTTAGTTTCCGGTTATATGATTTACTCCCTGACGTGTCAGGAAATTTTCCAGATCGTGTTTCGCTTCCTGCTCATAATCCAGGGCTTTGTGCATGTCTCCGTTGCACTTGGCGTCCGGGATTCTCTGCACAGCTTTTGCTGTAGCTTCTGACAATGCAAGAGCTCCGTCCAGGGCTTTTACTGTCATGTACTGGAGTTTTTCCCTGTTTTCTTCTTTGGCGTCCTGCTCTCTCTGTCGGTTTAGCCTTTCCTCTTTCTCAGCTTCTGCTCTTACCTGGATTTTTCTTTCGATCAACCAAAAACAAAAAGCTGTGATCGCTGATGGAACTCCGGCAGCTATCAATAAGTCCATTGGATCTGTGTCTCCTTTCTCCTATTACTTCGGAACTTTTGAGCTAATTCGTTTTCCGGGCTGCGCTCGTATCTGCATATGTAACACCTCCTTCACTGCTAATTGCTATCTCATCATCATCGCAATCTGCATACCTCCGGCATGCGTACTCGATAACGTCAAGATCTGCTTCGATCTCCTCCAGACTTTTAGTTGGCGTCCCCTTTATCAGGAAGATTAGATCATAGATTGCCGACCATAATTTGGAGATAATCTGTAACTTTGTCATTTATCGCCCTTCCTTTTCCTGAAAAGATGGTAGTGAGGCTTCTCTTCGCCAAATAAAAGCCACCGGATCAGATCATCCAGGAAGATCCCGAATGCTGATAAAAAGAACCACAACAGCGTAAATTCCGGACATATCTGGCCAAGTATATTCCCAGGCATGTTACTGTAATCCCACATGTTCAGTCCCAACCATACATTCAGGATCAATCCGGAAATAAACTCAATCACTGTGATCCCGGATGCAGCTATCAACTGCTGGAGAACCAATGGCATACATCGTGATCTCTCGTTAATCACTCCGCAAATGATGAAGCATAAGCCTCCGCACACTGCCATTGCCGGAAATGAATATCCCCGGAAGATCACTTCCAGGGAATAATAAAAAACTCCTCCGATCAGGAAGAGCGTCAGGTACTTTATGAATTTTTTCACTATGCAATACCTCCGGATGCGATGATCTTCATGTAATCTTTCAGGACTTCATTCTGGAACTCCTCTGGGACTTTCGCTCCCCACTGGATCTGATCCAGATCTCCAGGCTTTGTTACCGACTTGATCCACATATTCAGGGCATTACAATACGTTGTGTTATAAGAGACATAGAACATTGCCTTGTTGACGATGTTCTGCATGTCCTCAGCAGAAAAATACTTACATGGCTGTCCGTCCTCATGGTATTCCAGCTTTTCCTCTCCGGCCAGCAACTGCATTTTCTTGCCGAATAAATTGATCTGATCTTTTTCTGTCAAACTGAAATGCTCCACTCCGGAAGATGTGCTCACATCTACTCCGGCATAGATCGTCTGCTCACAAGCAGATGCGATTTCCTGGTATTTCGCTTTTCTGGCATCCTCCAGGCTCAGATCTTCCACACTGGAAGGATCCGGAACCTCCTCCGCTTTTGCGTACCAGTAATCAAAATCAGATTCGATCTCTTCCTGAGTTACTTTGCCCTGGTAATGGAACTGGACCTCCTCACACTCCCACACCTTGTACTTATTCTTTTTCCCATCCTGGATGTCCTCTTTATCCACCAGCTCAATGTTTTTACGCATAATAACATCTGTTCCGGAAAATACCGGATAGACCTCAACTGCTGAGGGCTGCGATAAGTAAGATTCTCTTCTCATTTTCTACTTCCTTTCCGTGCTTACTTGCACTGTATGAACACATTTTGAATAGCTTATCAAAACAATACTTCATCCGGAATTTCAAACTGTCGCTATGCTTTATCCAGCCTTTGTATGCTGCAATCCGGCAGGCTCTCCACCATGGGATAAATCCTTTCGTCTTGAAATCTTCCCAGGCTCTAAGCACTTGCCTCCGGATTCTCCGGAATACTCTCCCACGGATGATCGTGTATCTCCTCCGGACTACATAGCCCATCATATCAACTCCGGGCGTCCTTTTCTTACTGCCTTTCCTTCGATCTTCCAGGTTCTCCCGTTCTTCATCGAACGAAGCTACCTGGTAGAATTGCCAGATATCCTTGATTTTCAATCCGAACTTATCATGAGCCCAGATCGTAGCTTTCTTCATTGCCTTTTTCAGCTTTGAAACATCGCCATAGATCGTGAAATCATCTGCATAGCATACAATCGCATATACAAGCCTATTCCGCTTTCCTCTGCGTATCTGGGCTTGCTCGTAAATATATCTCAGAACATAAGACATCACGTAATTGAATAGCCATGCTGGAAGATATCCGCCTATGCAAAGATGGTTCCCGGGATAATTGCTCATAAGAGCACCCAGGAACCATAGCAGCACTTTGTTCTTACCTATGTCTCTTCTCAGCATCTCCATGACAACCGGGATTGTCACTGAGGGATAGGCTTTTGTAACATCTCCTTTCAAAGCAACTACTTTTCCGTGGAATTTCTTCCGGAGTAGTCTTTCGATCTTCCGTTTTCCGGCTACGCCTCCCTTGTTTGGGATGCTCCCGTACTGGATCGGTAAAATCTTCGCTCTAAAAAGAGGTTTCAACGCATATACTCCGATATATTCAAATACCTGCTGTTCTGGAGATTCCTGGCAGATATCACGGAGTTTCTGCGTCAGTCCGTCAATTCTTTGAAATTGGCGAATCGGTTTTAATTGTAAATCTCGGTTGATTATACGTTGCGTCAGCATCTTTGCTACTTCTGATTCAGCTTCCAGGGTTCGTTTAAAATCCTTATTCAACTGATCTTCTGCGATCTCACGCTTTGTTATTTTCCCGGTCTTGCATAGCAGACGTTGGAAATCTTTTCTGCTCCGCTTATTCCGGAAGCATTCCACAACGGCAAGTTCATTAAATTTCCAGTCCTCAATATTGACCGTTGCTGGTTTGCAATATGTTTTCACACATCAACCTCCTTAATATTCATCTGGTTACTTCCGTGGCTTTCCCCGTAGGTACTAGCCTCGTTGGTTTCAAGTTATTTTCGCACATAAGCGAGGATTATACGATGCAATGATTTTTTAATACTCTTTTCAAAATTGTACCAGTTGCTCCGAGAGAGCCGTTCCAGTTAGCGTTAGACACCCCATTGTTCGAGTTACGGCAAGGAACGCCAGCATTACCACCGTTGTTCAAGTTACCAAAGCACCAAGCCGCACGAACACCAGACGCCGCAGGTTCGCAATTGAAGCCAGCTCCCAGACACCGTATAACCCTAAAATTATTTTATTTGCAAATAAGACAATAAAGGGGCTTACTGCCCCTCTGCTTCGCATTCACCCCGTTTTTAACCCTCAAGACCAGGTGCTCCGAGAGAGCCGACCCAGTCAGCGGAAGACACCCCACTGTCCGAGTAACGGCAAGGAACGCCAGCAAGACCACCGTAGCTCAAGTAACCACAGCACCAAGCCGCACGAACACCAGACGCCGCAGGCGCGCAAGTGAAGCCAGCTCCCACTCCAACGCCGCTTCCGCTTGCGTTGGTTGCCTCCGGCCATAGAACATCATCATTGATTGCATTATCAGTAATATACTTCCATGTCCAGGCAGCCGTATCTTTCGGAAATACCAATGTTGGAACATTTACTTTTTCGTAGTTCTCATTGATTGCAGAGCCTACTTTTGACTGATCGTAACATTTGTAGCAATCAAAGCAATAATTCTCATTCGCATCCTGGCTCCACTGCCATAATTCATCGGAGACAATCAGATAGGATCCGTTCATAAATTCTACACCCTGGATCATTCCTGGTTCTTTTCCGGAAGTCGGGCTGATCTTGCTACCATCTCTGCCAAGAACATTATCATTCCATCCGGAATAATACGGGCTTGTAGAAAGATATGTGCTTCCGGCTGCTGTGTCAAAAGTCTTTCCTCCGTTATCCACATAGACTGCTGAATATTCTTTTGTTTCAATAGTCACTGTTTCAATGGCTGTAATCAGTTTTCCATCGAAGATAGAATAGTTACTTGCTGTGTTTCTGTCAGATCCGCTCTGAATGCCAAGCATAACAGCCGATCCAACCAAAAGGTTTGCAGCCTGCTCCTTTGTCAGAATCACTCTCTCTACGCCCGTTTCGCTGACTGCAGCCGTATACTGGTAGTTGTAATTTACGCACCCTTCAATCTTTCCGGAATTTCCTTTTCGTCCATATTTCAAACGCATCATAGCATCCAGGAACTTGATAAGAGATCCAGAAGCTCCGGAATACTGTGCTCCTCTGCCTCTCCATCTGGTTACGCCTGTCTGGTGGGATGTTCGGTTGGCTGGCTTCAATCCGGTTCCGCATGTGATACCCCCGTCTGCATCAATTCCGGCATAATACTTCGGGTGTGCCATATACTCATGCACTTTTCCGGTTCGATCGGTTCCCTCTTTCCATCTCTTGTACCCCGGTGCTGGTGTGCATCTGGTTTTCAGATATTTATAATCTTTATCCTGCCACTCTCTCTTGTAGGTATTCTTCTGGAGAACCCAGCACAGGTGTTCTCCGCCTCTGACCTTTGCAGTATCGTCAATATGCTCCACATAAAAAATCTCATGGGAACCATCTGCTTTTTTCTCTGCCGCAACCTCAAGACACCAGAACTGCGGAAGGTGTGCAAAAGGATCGGATCCGGCTGTTGATTCTGTAGACGGTGTGCAAGTTAATCCAGTGGAATCATCGGTCAACTCTCCGATCATGGATGTGCTTTTTGAATATCTCGGTGTGGTTACACCATGCACTCTAGTATCAACCAGGACATTCCCGAACCATCTCTCCAGCATTTCGGACTTTGTAAAAAGATCCGGGTTATACTGAATCTTCCACCATTCAGCAAAAAGGGCGTCCACCTCTGCTTTAGAAGTAGCCGCCGCAACTTTCTCTTTGTATTTCAGATCCATCTCTCCGGCGATCTGATCTCTGTGTACTTTCACAAGTAACTGCATTGTCGTGTCTCTTGGAATGTTTATAGTTTCACTCACTTAACTTACCTCCTATGCACTTAAAATAACAACGTCAAGACCACCATCGCCCTCGTTGATCCGGAACGCAATGGTGTTGGCTTGGTTGACAAGTAACTCTGTGGCTTCTTTCGCCTTGGCAATGGCATCTGCTGTATCTGCCTGCCTTTTCTCTTCATTCTGATTTCTGGTAGTTTCCGAATTAGCACGGGCAGTCTCGGCATTGGTGCGAGCTGTCTCAGCCTGGGATCTTGCCTCCTCCGCCCTCACTCTGGAGCTTTCAGCATTGGCACGAACTTTCTCAGCTTCATTCGCCGCTTTCGTAGCTTTATCTGCATTTCCGGCAGCCGTATTTGCTGTAGATGCCGCCTGGTTCGCAGATCCAGCTGCTGCAGAAGCAAGGGAAGTTGCCTGGTTTGCATTTGCAGCCGCAGCGTTCGCAGCACTTACTGATGTCTGGATCGCAGAATCAATCTGTTTCGCATTGTCTACAACTTTCTGTAATGCCGTTTCCTGGCTTTTTCCGTTCTTTGTGGCAGTCTCGGTCGCAGTCTGCTGGGTTTTTGCCGATTTCGTGACGTTTTCAAGGTTTGTCTGCTGGGTTTTCCCGTTCTTTGTGGCGGTCTCAAGAGCTGTCTGCTGGGTTTCCCCGTTCGAGATAGCAGTTGTCAGATCCTGCAATGCTTTCTGAACTTCTGCAGACTTCGTGTTGATCGCCTCCACCTGCTGTTTCATGGTAGCAGCTGATTTTGCAACTTCGGTCTTGATGTTATTGTAACTCTCGTTTTCTTCATGTATCTTTTCCATGCAGGAAATAAAGGCACTTCGTACTTCTTCCCCGTATTCAGCGTTTCTCAGCTGTTCAACCTCTTGAGAGATATCTGCCATTTAGTCCACCTCCTCGATTTCAGTCTCCTCTTCAATGCACTGTTTCTCTTCTGTGGTCTGTGGTTCCGGATCCGGTTCTGCACTGGGAGTTTCTCCAGGATTCTCCGGATCGACCGGGTTTTCAAAAGCCTGGATCAGGTCAGCTTTCTCTTTTTCAAAAGTCTCTTGCATCTCTTTAGCCTGGGCTTCGTAATACTCCTTTAGTTCTTCCTCATACCTTGCGGTATCGTCTGCCAACTCATTTCCGGCATTAGTTCGGATCTCAGCCAGGATCCCACTCAGGATTCCTTCTGCCATAAAAATAGGCAGCCCGTAAGCCGCCATTGTATTTCCAACCTGCCTTGTCAGAGCTTGTTTTGCATCTGCATAAATCACGCTAAACGGTCTGGTTGGTTTCTTTCTCTCTTCCATCTTTTTCTACCTCCTGCTCTCTTTTGATGGTTCCTATAGCTACACTGTTTTTTGCTGTTTTTTTAGGTTCTTCACCTTTCGGAAAAATAAGTTCCATGCTCTCACCTCCTAATTCCAGTAGCCGACAATAATTCCGTTGTATACTCTCAAATGAGAATACGTCCAGCTATTGCCATTGTTTGTTATCTCGCACACAATCGGTATCGCTCCGCTAAAAGCCGTATATCCTCCTGCTGATATGCTTCCAATTTTGAAATTTTTTAATGTATACCAGTTTCCAATCAAATTGCATCCCAGATTCACTCCGTATTCATCGTAAATACTGTTTGCACGGCTAAAACACAACATGGTAGTGTAGGAAGTAGCTGAGGAACTTGCTTTTTGAGCAAATGCCATATACTTTCCTTGTGGTTCCAAATCGAACACTAATCCCTTATGAGCATTGTTCCCTGACCACTGGTTTGTGCCGATCGCTCCGACATAATACCCATCTCTGTAAAAGTGATTACCCGTTTCATCGAATACAGCACGTTTCTTGGAGTTCTCTACTCCATAATTGTAAATAGCAATTTCTCCTGGGTTAATCTGCACGTATTTTGAGTTTTTATTGAAAGCTATAATCACGTTGTTGTAATACTGTGTGATGTAAGATCCCATTTCTCCTTTGCTTACCTTTGAGGTAATAGCTGTGGCGTTTTGCTTGATCGACGAAGAAAGTTTTTCTTCTCCGGCGGTAGCTCTTGACACCTCGGATTCGATAGAATCTTTCAACACTTGAAGCTGGCTTTCCGAATATCCTGAGATATACCCCAGGATCTCAATATCCGTGATATAAACTTTTGTTCCGGAAGTATAGTTGTAAACATAGAAGTACCAAGAATTGGCAGTTACATTATCGAACTCCAGCTCAAAAGTTTTATACGTTTCTGTTACGCTTCCGGCATCTGTGTACTTATTGGTTCCTGCAAAATATATCCGGATCCGTGATGTCTGACCTTCTCCGCACTTTGCCTTGAATCTCACTGTAAATGGGCCTGCTTTTGGAACTTTTACAATTTGTCTCAGGTAATAGCTGGATGTCTGTGTCTCTCGATCCAACAACGCCCAGTTCTTCGATCCATCCTGAACTTTCGTGATGTATGTCGTGTTTGATCTGTACCAGTTTTTGAAAGCGTCCTCAGAATCAGAAAAACTGCCGTTCTGGCAGTAATCGTGTTGAACGTTGGTATATACTTCTTTGACCGATGCAGCCACTTTCCCGACTTCGACCTCCAACTTGGCGTCTACGTCATCCAGAAGCTCTTGCATATCCCGGAGGCAACGGATGTCTGTGATATACAATACAGATCCGGAATATCCGTATACTGTTACCGCCACAGATTTTGACGCCCTGGTAATCTGCACTTCCTTGCTAAAAGCATTAAATTCATCCGGATTATATCCACTCAGGTACGAGGTGGTTTTGTTCTCTGAAAATCCATACTGGATGTAGGAAGGTCGGTACTTCGATCCTTCCGGATATGCTGCTTCAACAGCAATCTTATATTTTCCAGCTTCCAGGATCCCTAGATTTTGTGTAAGTGTTACCGATCCGGATCCAGTAAAGGTCAGCTTAAATGCTTTCGTATTCCGGAACTCTGATTTTTCAACCTTGCAGTTTCCGGTTGCTCCAGATAACGTAAATTTGCCGATATCAAGCGTTTCCTGCTCTCCTCCGGCAATGTAGTTCTTTCTGGCAACTGTTTCTTTCACACTTCTTACGGACAGTGCGATTTTGTTCTCCATGTTGGTTATGGAGTTCTCTATCTCCTCACGGGCTACTCTTACGGATTTATCTGCATGATCTTTTGCAGCTGTTTCACTTTCAGAGATCTTCGTCTCTACGGAAGTTCGGTAACCTGCATCTATGGATTCTGCCACGATGCTGTTTGCCATAACCATCTTACCGTTGATCTTTCCATCCATCGTGAGCGCTACTCCGTCAGCCGGACCGTCATATCCATTGCTGTAGTGAGCAAGTCCGCCCAGCCCCCATCTCCAGAGGTTCTTTGCGTTTGCTACTCCTGGAGTATCTGAGACAATGAACTCATTTTTTGTGTGGATCGCATTACCGTTCTGGTTCATGTCGTTTAATAGGTTCGTAGCGTCCCGTAACGCCTCCTGGAGGATTTCTCCTTTGCTCGGTATAGAATTCATAGTCTTTTCTATTTCCTCGGCTGTATGGCTATTTGAGGATGTGTAGGTGTTGCTCTGTTTTTCCGTGCCTAATGTAATTGTATTCTTAGCAAAATTGCTAATATATACTTTCAGGCTTGACAATGGCAATTTTGAATCAAGCCCATGTGGAGGAGAAACACAACGAATCAGATCTCCGACCTCGAACTCCTGGATATCATCATCCGTCAGATTCAGATCAATAGCTTTCAATTCAAGGACCATATTCTCAAACTGTACGCTTTTCAGATATTCCCGTCCTTTTTTCATCAGGTTTGATCCTACTTTTACATCATCCCACGTAACGGTCTTGTAGATTCTTCCGTAAGCTGCTACTGCACTGTCATCAGAGACGTAATCAACGCCCCCGTTCACTTCTTTGATTGTCAGTCTCTCTTCCAGACCTTCAATGCTGGATTCCTCCAATTTCGCCCCCAGAGGGATAACACACGTTACTAGGTCGGAAGCGTCCATGTTTTTAGAATAATCAAGCAAATTCTTTCCGAACCTGATCTCCTGGCTGTTCTGGGTATAAAATTCATCATCGTTCAGATAATCCAGGTAGCGGATGCCGTCCTCTTTCCGGATTACAAGATGCCCTCCCAGTCTGTCTACCAGCTTATCTTTTAGGGTTTCTCTGGTAGTTTCCCAGTTAGCGTACCGATATAGGGAATCGTTCGGATCCGCAACCGATACACGTCCCAGTGTGAATTGCTTTCGCTCCTCAACTTGGGAATTGTGATTGTCAATTACTGTTTTCAGGTAATTCTTGACCGAAATATTATGATACACTGTCGGCCTCTGAATGCTGTCGCAAAAATAGGCAAGTTCTCCTTCGACGAATACTTTCTTAACGCCCTTGGAATCTTCGTCATCATAGAGAACTCGCCCAGCAAATTTTTCTACTCCATCTTTGTAGAAAACAATGTCAGTAGTGAGCTTTTTCACGTACTGGTAATACGGGTGTGTCGGGTAGACTGAAAACTCAGCCTGCCCGTTCACATTATCTCCCTTCTGGTAGTAGGGATCCCCGACTATTAGTGCCTTAACCCGTGGGTTATGGATCATGTACTCTTTCCCATCCACAAAAGCCTTAATTGTATACATTTACAACATACCTCCTCTGTGAACGATTGTTATTTTTCCTTTACCTTGGAAGTACAGCTTATTCTCTCCCTCGTAAAGTTCAATGTCATACATGATATTTTCTCCGGCGTATATATCATACGTTCCGTTTCTGTATTTTACTTTCATTGAGGCGTTTGAAATAATTTTCAGCGTATCGTTATACGGATATCCGTCCAGGATGATCTCTTTCCAGGATGTCAGACTGTTGATGTCAATGTCTGAAGTATTCCGGATCACTCCATCTATAAAGCTGAACGTGTCCCATTTCCACGGTTCATTGGAAGATGTGACATCCAGCTTATAAGGATCGCACGTACATTCAATGCTGATTTCCGCAAGCTCCTCATTAGTTTTCTTAGTGTCAATATGACACCGTCCGGTATAATAATAGCCGGAATCGACATCCAGGATGATCCGCCTTTCCTTCCCCTCGATCGCTCTCGCAATTCTGCTGATTAGTCCAGTCCAGCGGATGTAGCTGCAATCTCTGGCGTCAAATGTAAATTTCAGTGTTCGCATTTCATACACTACTCCACCATTCTGAGCTTCTGTCAGATCCAGGGATCCATTCATGCCATTTACACTAACGTATACCGTCTTTGCTTTCGGAACTCCGATAGACACGCTTTTCAGCTTCAATCCCCAGTCATTATATGAGTGGGCGTCATCGAAAGACACGCCCGTTACTTTTACTGGCATTCATTAACCCCCTCTCTTTTTATGGGTGTCTATTCTACCCATATCTTTATCTACGATAGGTGTTGTTGCGTGACCTATCTCCTTTTCATCCAGGTCAACGTGTACATGCGTCTCCCCTTCGATTACAACCTCAGTTTTGCTTTCAACGAATGATTGTCCGTTTTCCTGCTCAACTTTGTATGTCTGGCTTGTATTCTTATCCAGTGTGATCTTTCCGGTTTCGACATTTACTGCCGCCTGCATTCGATCCGCAAGTGCTTCCATTTCTTTGTCTGTCTGTTTCTCCAGATCCGGCATGGAATCTTCAATACCAACTCCTACACCAGGAGGGATCCACTGACCGACTTCTTTTGCGAATACTCTTGATGGAGAATGTATTCCGAGAGCCCCTTTTACTCCGTCAACAATTCCAGAGAAGAAGCTCTTAACCTGGCTCCTGAACCATCCAGCTGCATTGCAGATTCCGTTCCAAACACCTGTTACGATGTTATGTCCGACCGACATCATCTGTGACGGTAAGTTTCTTACTCCGTCCAGGACAGCATTTACCAGCTTATTAGCCGCTTCACGTCCCTTGGACATCAGATCTGATCCCCAGGAAACTACTTTTGATGCTGTATTGCACAGCCATGTCCAGATCTTGCCTGGAAGCTGAGAGAAAAAGTTCACGATTGTAGCGATCGTGTTGCTTGCAGCTGTTCTGGCATTACTCAGCATATTGGATCCCCATGTAACGAGGTTCTGGAGCGTGTTATGGAGCCATTGCTGTACCTTTCCTGGTAATTCGGAGAAGAATGTCACAACTGTATCAATTACGTTCTGTGCCGCTTCTCGTGCTTTCTGGAGCATGTTGCTTCCCCAGGTAACAAAATTGTTATAGGTATTCGTGAGCCATGTCCAGATCTTGCCTGGCAATTCACTGAAAAATGTAACAATGTTATCAATGATGATCGGAACATTCGTTTTTACCCAGTTGACCGCATTTATACCAAATTCAATCAGCTTCCCGATGACAAATCCCAGGGCGTAGCCGATCTTGTATGGAAGATCTGTAAAAAATTGCACGATCGCATCAATCGCAGTGCTTACCACTTGTGATGCAGATTCCAGTAAATTAGATCCCCACTCCTGGATCCCTGAAATGACCTGAGACAGGAACTCAGAAATACGTCCAGGCAAAGCCTCGAACCAGGCAACCACGGCATCTACAATTTCACCGATTTTTGATGGAATTTGCTGGATAAATTCAACGATCTGATCCCAATGCTCCTTTATCACGATAACCAGATTTGCAACCGCAAATACAATTCCAGCAATCGCAGCCGCTACCAGTGCAGGTGCTCCCAGAATTACCGCTCCGACCGCAGCCAGGGCAATTCCAACTCCCATCAGGATATCTTTTATTATGCTGAATCCGTTCTTGAACATGTCAATGAAATTTGTGACCGCAAGAATCGCACCAGCTATGATAGATCCTACCCCGGCAATGACTGTTCCGAAGGTAGCAAAAAACTCTCCGATCGCAGAGACCGCAGAGCCGATAAATGATCCGATCTTTGTCATCACGGATCCTGCTGTTGTAGCAAGTCCGCTGAGTTTTGTTCCAAAGGCAGCCAGTTTAGGGAACTCTAATGCAATTACTTCTCCCAGGGTTCCTGCTCCGCCCTTCCAGAGGGCAAACCCTTCAACCGCTTTTCCTACTACTCCGACAATTCCGGAAACTCCACCCTTGAATGTTTTCAGGATAGAGAAAAGACTGCTTACTGATCCTACAACATCTTTAGCAACTTTCAGTGCCGCAATAGACGCTGCAATGGTTCCGATCGCTTTTCCGATCGCTTCCATGGTAGCCGGATCCTGGCTGTCGATCACGGAGAAAATATCTCCAATCAGATCTACGACACCTTGTACAATTTCCCCGGCAGTATCTAAAAATCCCTGGAAGAATCCATCCAGCAAAGCAGAAACACCAGGAAACTCTTCACTCAGCCCCTGGCAGAATCCGGCAACAAAATCTTTTGCCGCCTGGATAATCAATGGCAAGTTTGTTTGAACAGCCTCGCCAATTTTACTTATCATTTCACCGAAGGACTGTCCCATTTCTTCTGAATGGTCTGTCATCGCCTGGAGAAATTCCGTAAACAGATAAATTCCAGCCGACCACATATCCCCGGCAACATCCATGATCGCACGTACCAGTTCCGCAACCATCATTGCTCCGGCAGCTGCAAATTCGCTCTTGTGATCTACGATTCCCTGGATAAAGGAACCTACGAGGTTTTCAGCAGTTCCGATCAGTTTCGGTGCCGCTTGTGCAACCTCGGTTACGATCTGAGCCATAACTTCCCCGGCTTTTGTTACCAGGGAATCAAGTCCACCGTCATTGAATGCCTCTTGCAGTCCCTGGACCATCGTCTGGGCTTCTTTGACGATATCTTTTAATGGTGTCTGCATCTCCTCGTACAAGGAAATAGCAAGACCTTCTAAACCTGATTTCAGGATCGTAATTTGTCCGCTCAGGTTGTCGTTCATGGTTTCCGCCATATCAGCGGCAGCACCATCGCAGTTTGCAATAGAATCCGACAGCTTGTTAAAATCATCATCGGAAGCATTTACGATTGCAAGCAATCCAGACATTGCTTCCTGACCACCTAAAGCGGCAGCCATTTGAGCTTTCTGATCTTGTGTCAGTCCGGAGAAACCTTTTCTCAGATCCACCATGATCTCATTCAGAGATTTCATAGATCCGTCACTCTTTGTCAGAGATATTCCAAGGGCATCCATAGCTCCCTGGACTTCCTTAGTCGGTTTCGCCATTCTGGTAAAGATGCTTCGCAGAGAAGTACCTGCCTGGCTCGCCTTAATTCCGGAGTTAGCCATCAGTCCGATTGCTGTAGCACAATCCTCCGCAGAGAACCCAAGAGCTCCGGCAACTGGTGCAACATACTTAAATGTCTCTCCCATCATGCCTACGTTGGTGTTGGCATTGGATGATGCTTTTGCCAGGATATCTGCAAAATGCGTAGAATCCGATGCGGATAGCCCAAAAGCCGTCAAAGCATCGGTAACAATATCACTGGTTGTTGCCAGATCCTCTCCGGAAGCAGCCGCCAGGTTCATAATACCTTCGATACCGTCTAGCATGTCGGCGGTTTTCCATCCAGCCATTGCCATGTATGAAAAGGCATCTGCTGATTCAGAGGCACTAAATTTCGTTTTAGCACCCATCTCTTTTGCTTTATCCGTCAGGCTTTTCAATTCATCCCCGGTAGCTCCGGATATTGCTGCCACATTGGACATAGACGATTCAAAGTTTGCTCCGGTTTTGATCGCCGCAGTTCCGATCCCCACTACAGCTGTTGCCGCCCCTCCGATGATCGCAGTTGTGGCTTTTAATGCAGTGGAAGCACAGGAACCAATTTTGCTGATACCGTCCTGGAATCCAGAAGAATCTATGGAGGTATCAAATTTTAGTGTGCCATCATAGCCCAATGTTTTCACCTCACTTTAAGGGCAAACAATGGATTATCGGCTCATAATGGCACTACTTAATCTGTTGTCCGTATTTAATTTTCACTTCAAAAACATTAGAGCACTTTCGCCCTTTACAAGCTACTTGCACTCCCTTACACTCTGCCTCCTCAGTAAAGAAAAGAGGCATCCGATACCCACATGCAGGACAAACCACCTGGGTATACTTCTTTCTGTCTATTTTCAAACTATGCAGCCACCTCCTTATACCAATCCGGTAAGATCTCCGCCATGTAGCAGAGCTTCTGTCAGGAGTTCGTTTGCCTCCCTTTCGGCATCCGGGATAGGAAGGGCATGTACAGTCTGCATTTTCTTGTAGAACTCTCTCTGTTCCTTAGACATCGTGGAGGTTATGTTGATACTTCTATACCCCATGATCTTTACAAACTCCGTGTCCTCTCCCAGTGCCTTAAATAAAGCCCTGAACTTCCACCAGTGAAGATCTTCCACATCTTGTAAATCAATACCGTATTGCTCCAGGAAAGCCGCATAGATATAGTCATCGTCATATTCAAATGAGTACACTTGCTTTGATCCGCTTCCTCCGGATCCTGAGCGATCGCTTTCGGTTTCTCTGCCGCATCTGTAAAACCAGATCATTTTCTCGACCGCTTCTGTCATGTTCTGTGGAATCTCCGGGTAATAAAGTTTTAACCCCTGAATAAGTTTCTGACGTTTTCCCACCTCATCGTCCTGCATGAGTAATTCAAACAGAATAGAAATGCGGAAATCGGAATTGATCCGATACTCCGCACCGTCTATTTCTACTGTTTCAGGAAGCACGTCCAGAATGATGTTAGCCATTGTTTACGGCATTAAAATTGTTTCTGTTCTGGTGCTTGTTTTTGCCACCTTTTCTCTGTTCGGCTCTTCTCTGCTGTCTGTTCTGCACTCTTCCAGATCCGTATTTTGCTGAAAGATCATCCATAAAGGTTTTCGCCTCTCCAGACAATGCAGTTACCTGGGCGAATCCCTCCATACGGATTCCCAGGTTATTGTTCTTGTGGAACACCTTCTCGGCTGTTCCGGCTCCAAACAGTTTATCGAAGTATTCATTTACGCAGGTGCACTGATATCTCATTCCATCAGCCGTTGATAAGCCTTCATACGCATTAGGATCCTGGATCTTTTTCACGATCCATTTATTCAGATCCTCAAATTTTTCTACTACGTCTGCATCCATCAGATCCAGTTCAAGATCTACTCCGTTAATGGTAACCTTACTCATTTTTCTTTACCTCCTGAATTAAAAATCAGCAGCTCCCTACTCGGTAGCCGCTGTGAATGTTTTTGTCTCCGTATTGAATGTACCGAGGATCGGATCCCCAACTGCATTCAGGTTTCCTTTGACAACCTGCTTATTCTCTCCGGAATAATCAGATACCTCGCATGAAACAAGGAATTTTCGTGCTTCAAATTCGTTCTGACCTGCTCCTTTGTTCCAAAGTTCAACTCTTACATACTCAAACTCTGCATCGGATCCGGTGTAATGGTTTCTTCCAACCATGTAAAGAGCATCAACGGCTTTTTCCTCCTGGATATGGTCTGCCTCGAACGGGAAGCTGGTTTCATATCCGGTCACGGAAGAAGAAGAACTCTTCTCGTTGACATATTTCACAGATTCCGTCTGTGCTCCTGGGCTTTCGTCCAGGGTAGTAAATCCGGTTCCCATGAGTGCATACTCCGCTTTTTCAGCAGTGCCTACATTCAGGTAATCGGCAATCATGTGACGCATTACTGCTGTTCGTTTTGACATTCTTGTGCTACCTCCTTCTGGTAAATCAATCTTAACTGTATCTGGTATCTGGCGTTTCTCATGGATCCATCAAACATGTACCCATTGGAAAGCACTTCTATCTTCTCCGCATAGCAATTTTCCGGAAGATCCGGATAAATCTCTTTACGGTTCTGATCCTCGATCCAATTTGCGAATTTCTCATAAAATGCGCTGTTCTGGATGTTCTGGATCCGATCCATGGAGTAATACTCTCTGCTCCCAAAATTAAATTGATACTGCTTCACTTCGTCCCCATTGACGTAACGTTTGATAACAGGATCAAATACTCCGGTTTCGATCGTGTACTCCACAGCCTGATCCCCCAGGGCATCCACACGGAATACCCCATCTTGCAAAAGAGGGCATGTCGCAATATGTTCGACAATGCCCTCCAGGATTGAATCAGCCATGCTATCCTCCTATTTTCCTTGCACCTTCCAGGATCTCAGCTTTCTCAGCCACCTTCATTCGTTCAAACCACTTGGCTCCTCTATTCGGATCATAAGCTCTCGTTTCGGAAGTGTCCCAGTATTGTTTTCTGGCGTATGGTGCAATATACTCCACAATTCCGCTTCCTACTGTGGTTCCCAGTTTTCCGGATTTTTCCAACGTTCCAGTTTGAAAAGGTACTCTGGGGCTGCATCTTCGCAGCACCTCAGAATCAACGAATTTCTGCATCCGGGTAAACTTCTGGTTTGTTTTTGGAACAAATGAAGAATCCCACTTTAGTTCTGCTTTCCCGTTCTTTCCCTGGATGATAACGCCTCTCGGTGTCGTGATCTCCTTAAAAGCCACTAAGCACCACCTACTCTCCAGTGTTTTACGGCATCGGATCCCCTCCGGGTGTTGTCTGCATACTCGGTAACATGAACGATATCACGATCATACTTGAAAAGATCCAGGAAGTCCCGGATCCGTGACGATGTAATAACTCCACTGCTGAAATCAAAATCATCAAACTTCCATTCTCCATTGTAGAAAATGGTTCCGGTAATGATGTAACAGCCTTTCTGCAACGTCCAATGTTTCTTAGCCTCTTCATCGTCTAGGAGCTTGTATTTGTCCTCTGAGATGTATGTTCGTGAATCCTGCACTCTGGCATTTACTGGGATCCTGATTCTAAAATGCAGATTCTCTTCACGTTCTGAGGCTGATCCTCCGGAAGATCTCATATCCACGAATGACACCTCCGAAATGTTGGTAGGGATAAAAACCTCCCTCCGGTTTTTTTTGTCCAGGCGAAGGTTAAAAATAGTGATGTCCTGGTTTGTAATCATACTTCCTTGACCTCCCTCTGTACGTTAAGCCAGTGCCGGACAGATAGATCTTCATGTCAGTGATCACTTCCTGACGCATATCTGATTCTTTCCCGGCATCAGCGTATGATACTGAATATCCATCGTTGCTCTCAGACTTCAATTCCTGGTTCCGGAGTTTTTGGTATGTGGAGTATTTCTCAACTGCACAGCATATCGCATCTTTTACGCAGTCAGGGATAACCTCCAGGCTCCTGATCCGTCCGAAGGTTATTGTATCTATCAGAGCCGTAGCCCATTTCAGATTCTGCTCAAAAGTGGTTTTACTTGCCTCTGTACCTCTGTAGTCCTTGGAATAGTAATCATAGTCAACGTATGGCTTCTGTATAGCCTCGTCAGACATTTTTAATACACCTCCCGTAGATTTTCCCGTCTAAACAGGAAAGAACCTCTGAGGCTTATTTCTCAGCCTTAGAGGATGCCTTTGTAGTTTTCTTTGTTTCTGGAGCCGGTGTTGCCGCCTGTTCTGTAGCACCTGCAGAAGCAATCTGGGCTTTCAGATCCTGGATCTCTTTCTCTGCCTCAGCGTTTTTCTTCTCCAGATCCTCGATCTTCTTATCTGCATTTTCAGCATACTTGGAAGCCTCCTCCAGCTTTTCTTTCAGATCCTGGATCTCTTTCTCTGCCTGTTCCAGCTTTTCAGAAGGTTCTACGTGTTCATGGATCATATTACCGTCCATGTCTGTGATCGTATATCCCAAGGCAATATATGTTTTTTTCTTTTCGTCCGGGATCTTCAATACTCTGTTTGCTTTTCTTGCTTTTAACATTATTTCTCCTTTCTACGGGAAAAGAGCCATTTCTGGCTCTCTCCCATAACAAACATGGTTCAAATTATGCGTGTTTTGTAATGTTGAATGCGATTGCATTAACCTTATTCGGAAGTAAGAATACGTCCTCGAAGGATTCCTCGAAGTATTCCCACTTACCCTCAGATCCAGCAGACGGAGGATCCAACTGTGCAAACTCATAGTTTGTAGGTGTAATGACTGCCAGTGGATGAACCAGGCACATGTTGATCTGATCTGCTGTAGAATCAACTTCCCAACCCTCTGTAAAGTCATATGCAGTTTTCATCATGTCAGTAGGTACACTGTCCGGGATCTCCACTTCGTCAATGGATGTGATCGCTCTCTTTAATGCTTCAGATCTCTTGGACACGTCAATAGTCTTGACGATTGCCTTTGCATTGGTAATGAGAGTACGGACATCCGGAGTAACGTAGAGAATACGTCCAGCTCTCGGAACTCTCGCATTGTCCATTGCAGTCATCATCTTATCGAATACGTCAAGGACATTATCTGTTGTGAGGACTGTCTGATCTGCTGTCTTGCTCTTTGCAGTGTAATCCGCATACAGTTTGGAAATGAGATAGCAGTTCATTTCTGGGAACTTCTTCTCCTCGTTGAACACTCTTGTAATGTTCGCAATGGAAGCTACCTGGTTTGTTTCCTGGATATCACGAGGATGAACCAGTGTGCTCCATGTTCTGTGGTTAGTTACCTGGAGTGGTGTCCATGAGTTGTTGTAGTTACGTTTCTTCTGACCGATTGTGTCTCTGTCTCCATCCACACGTCCGGTTGTAGTGATTGTCGGAATCTCGATCACGTTTGAATTTACCCAACGGTATCTTCCGTTGTTCGGTGTTGCAAAAAGAGCACCGAAGTAGAGTACATAAGGGAACTCCTGCTCCAGTGCCTGCTGGTATTCTTTAGCGTAGTTTAATGCTGCCATATTCTGTTATCCTCCTTAATTTTCTTTAGGCTGTCTTAATCTGTTGAAGCCCATGTTCAGGAATGGGTTCTGATTTCCTCCGGCTGGTGTTCCTCCGTTTGCTCCGGCAGAAAATCTCGGTGGATTTCCGCCCTGGCCTCCGGCACCTGCTCCGGATCCTCCGTTGCCACCTTCGGCACCGGATCCAGCACCTCCATCCTTGTTTTCGGTTACGAATGCACCTTTGTAGTCCTCGTCCCCCATAAGGGAATCCATGAACTCTTTTGCTCCCAGGAATGTTCCGTTGTCATCCAACTGGAATTTCTTGGATCTCAGTTCGTCCAGTACGCCTTTTCTTGCGGCTTTTGATGTGAACTTATATCCAGAGAGGAACATATCCTCAGCGTGGGATCTGCTCTGAGCTGCCATCTGGTCTCTCAATGCCTGAGTATCGGTGTTATACTTCTGTTCCCACTCAGAAACCTTTTTCTTGATTCCGTCAACGTCCTGATCTTCAAAAGATTTGATCTGAATGTTGGCATCGTCCAACTGCTTTTTCACTCCCTTGAGCTCTGTTTCCTTCGCATCGAATTTATCCTTTGCGATATAACCACCTGATGAAAGATCTACTACCTTGATGTTTTTATCTGCATCAATGGCAGCCTCCAGCTCCTCGGCAGTCATGGGAATGATTGCTCCGTTTTCGTCCTTCTTAAAAAGTTTCTTCAAAAAATCGTAAGCCATTGTCACTTACCTTCCTTTCTTCGCTGATTTCATTTAGATTCCGGTTCACTCCGGCTCTGCTATCGTACATTTATATCCCGGCACGATGGGGAACTGAGTAGTTTATATGCCATCCCTCCAGGGCAAAACAAAAGGATTGCCTTTTATTGACAATCCCTCTGCGTAAAGTGTACCTGAGAGCTTCGTATAGCCTCATGCACACCTTTTATTCCATTGTGTGAGTATTTCTCCATTCTTACCGCTGATCGCCTATATCCGCCTCCTATTTAACCCATAGGTGGGAGATATCAGGATCACCGCCTTTCTACTCTGCTGTGTAATCTTCAATGACCGGAATACCGTACTCAATGGCACATGTGTTTTCGATCTTGCATCCTCTGGCGTCCTGCCAGCCTTTCGCAAAGTAGGCAATGTCGGCACCAGCCAAAAGTTCCAGGGATTTCCCAAGGATCCAGAGTGGTTTTGCATACGCTGGAGCTCTCTGGGTGAAAGAATCAATAACCTCTACTGGCTCCCCGATCTTCTCCTCTGCACTCTCGATAGCTTTCCGACGTTCTACCAGGATATCTGCAATAGACTTCCCTTCCATTGGTTGAGAAATAAACAGTTTCTTCATGGCCTTGTACCTCCTAATTTGATTTTTTATTCGCCCATACAGCCTTTTGAGCTGTGGATCTTCCAAAATTGACAATCCTTCCTTCACTGTCTTTGTACGCTACCACCTGGGTTCTGGCACTGTCATAGTTCCGGTTAGTGTCTTTGCAGAAGGATTTCAACTCCCTCTCTTTCTTTTTCAGCTTCACGCTCTCCGATGTAAAATCCTCCTGGATGCACTGGATCTGTGCTTCACTCCTGGATTCCTGCATTGCTGCATCATAGCTTGAAAGAATCCGTTTGATCTCACGGATCTCTCTTTCATACGCCCTCTGGATCTGGGAACATTCATAGTCCGTCAGCATATCGCCGTTGTATGAGTATTTCGCCCGATCGTATTCTGCCAGCTTCTCTTTTGAGTATGCCGGACTTGATATTCCAGGCCAGTAAGGATAGAAGCTGTGTCGGCAGTTCCACCCACATAGTCCTGATCCTGATCCGTACCCGGTAGAATCTACGAAATTTGGATAATCCGGAGACGATCCGTGAATCTTAAAAACCCTCCCTTGCCATTCAGCATGAGAAGGTCTTGCTCCGGCATGGGCTGTGGTTTCGTAATATTCCACATCCATGTCCTCAGCGTATAACTCTGTCAGTTTTCCAGCTGTCTGATTCAGTCCGGTTAATACAGATCTCCGGATCGCTACGTCAAGCTGTGATCTGTTCCCTTTCCCGTACAACACGTACCCACCATCTTTAGCAGCTTGTTTGATTGCCTCTCTGATCGCCTCATAGTACGAAAATCCGCCAGAAGTTGCTTTCATGTAGGCAAGGTTGGTTGCCTCCAGATATAAGCCTCCTGTGGTGGATCCGGTTGTCATTGTCAGGTTGCGTATATTGCCATTCGTCTTTGCAATGGCAGCCTCTAACACCTGGTTCATTGCCGGAGATAATTTCAGGTCGATATCATAACCAGCTTTCAGAAGCGGTTGTGCATCATATCGCACCCCGGTTCGTGCAGAATCCTGAAAAAGTCTTTTTACCTCATTCTGTGACTTTCCGGATATCCTGGCAACGTCCTTCACGATGTCCTGCATCAGTTCTCCATTCTCTCTGAGCTGTTTTACCTGCCATTTCGCACTATCCGTCATTTTTCCGGTCTTTACAATCCTACGGGCAATATCTTCCGCAATGGACTGATTCAGTGCGTCATACATGCCAAGCAGATAATCAGTGCATGAGTTCAGATACTCTGGTGTCAGCATGTGCCGTTTTCCTGATCTTCCGGATCATTCCGGATATGGTAAAAAGGGCATGTCCTTTTTATTTCATCCGTACACTCTGGTGGATCTGTTTCACAGTCCCGGCACTGGTGGACGGACATAAGAAAATCCGGAACATTGTCCGGACTACCTATCATTGCCATATTCTCCTCCTACTCTTCCGGCGGATATGTGTTTTCCTCCGGGATGTATTCTTTTGCTTCCTCCTCGGTACAACCGAAGTACCACGCATAGAATTTCTCAATCTTTAATTTGCCAGCAAGCACCATGGACCATCGTCTCTGATACTCAACCTCAGTATCTTCCAGAACGCCATCCCCCCAGGAGCACAGCTTCTGGATCTCTCCAGCCGGAGTGATTCCGTACAGATCGCATAGCGTGTTCATAATTTCAATCAGACTGTTTAATCCATTATCCCAGGCTTTCTGCATGTTGCTGACCGTTGTATAGGATCTCTGTTTTGACGCCTTGATCTCTGTAGCTGTCTTGTCAACCTGGTTCGGGTTGGATAATGTCCCGTATGCGAGCCCACACAAAAACTCTACTCTCCTGAGTAATTCATCTAGCCCCTTGAACATGGAACTATCCCGGATATCTGGGCTGTAAGGCTGGATCATAGCGTTATTGTTCTTTCCCTCCATATCGTAGGTACGGAACAATCGCTCACGTCCTCTCGGAAGGATCGGCTGTGCGTTCTTGTCAATATCGAAGATATCTTGTGATGCATCAATAGCAGCCTCTTTTGCTTCGTACTCCCAAAGGATCCGGGAATACTGGATATCTGCCTCCTGGATCACTTCAACTGCTCTGGAATAGGACGATGCTCCCAGTGGGGAATGAGGATCAATGTTGTTCGCTCTCGGAACCTTTACATACAAAAAGAACGGTCTTTCGATCCCGTCCATTTCCGTTACCGGCTCCAGTCCAGCCCATTCTTCGATTGTCTCCAATGGAATCTCCTGCATGAATGGGTGCTCCACGCTGATCTGATCGTCCTCGGTTGTCATCGTGTTTAGCCTCTCAGATCTGTATGCCTTATTTACTACTGTGTAGTGATCCCCCTCCAGGTTGTGATGCTCCAGGCGTGTATAGAGGTAATCTCCAACACGTTTAGAGTCAATAAAGACAGCTCCCGTGATCTCTTTGTTGCTGTTGAATGCTGTTGGATAGAATCTGTTCGCCTGAATAAAATCCAACTGGATCTTGTCTGGCTTCCCGGTTAATGGATCCGATCCGGAAACATACGGCTTTATCGCAATTCCTCCAAGGGCTGCCCACATTTCTACGATGTTGTCAAAATTGCTGAGGTAGTTCTGGAATTGATCGTTGAGGAAATCAGCTCTCGCACTCCCCTCCAACTTGAACTCAAACTCTGTCAGGATCAGTCTGGAGAACTCCTCTGCGATTGCAGCCGGAAGGTTCATTGTCCTGGTGTCCGCTTCGCCTCCCATCCACGGGGGCTTATTTTCATACATTTGAAGCCATAAGGAAATAGCATTATCCATTACTCCGGATGTTGCTATCTGCACATTTAGCTTCCGTTCCAAATTCTGCTTCGGAAACATCTTTCCTACCACCCTCCTTAAAAAATCTGTAATAGCCAACTGCTTCCACCTCCTATGTGGCTTTCTTGATGTATTTGCCTATATCTCTTTCCCAGGTGTACTCAAAGGCATCCAGTGTATCTATATCGGACGTACCATCGTCCAATCTTTCCAGATCAATATTCTTAGGGTTCCACACTGCCATGCTGACAGCTTCCTGGAATGTCTCACATTCCTCGGTATAATAAAGCCGCCCCATAGCAGTAAGGGCGGTTGTGGCGAATATTCGATCATTGATTTTTGATTTCAAAGCATTTACGACCTTGATAGTTGCAAGTCCATTCTTTAGCAATGCTGTTTTCAATCCACGGATCAGAACCTGTTCTGCGGAATCTGCATATACCTTCGTGATATATCCATAATCTTTCAGGATCTCGTTTACAAACTTCACAAACAGCTTGCCAAGATCTTCCGGATCAATCTCCGCTACTCTCTTCTGGGTTTCCGGATCAATAGATCCCTCCAGGTATCGTTTGCTTTTCAAGACGATCAGTTTCTCGAATCCAACTGTCTCTCCGATTGCAACGAAAGAATGTCCAGATCCATTTCCACCGAAGTCCACACCGATGTTTATTCGTGCGAATCCGCCTTGTTTTGCCAATTTCTGGGCTTCTTTCTTAGGCATAAGGTATTTGTTATCCCTGGCTGCTATCGAAGTGGCTAATTTAGCGTAAATCAAGCCTTCTGCAATGCTTCGTTTTCCTTCAATATCCCGGATGTACCAGATACTTCCTGGATCGTATCGGCTGATGATCTCGTCAATACGTTCCTGGGTAATGTTGATATTGTCAAAAATGGTAAAGTGTTCGTAATTGTAACCACCTACCAGCGTTCCCTTCCGGTTCTTCTCTTCCCACTTATCCAGATAATCAACATAGATCGGAGCTTTCGGGTGCTCAGGGTTCAGATCCCAGAATATCTTGATCTTCTTAGCGGCTAACTGTCGGTTGAACGCCTCTTTTATGGTGTTATCGTGGTGCAAGTTGATCTCTGTAGCAATCCACATACCGTATGAGTTACCACGGATCTTCTTGTAGCTGTCCGATGATTTACCACCAGCAAAAATGACTACCTTTTCTTCAAAGTTCGTGTATGGACCTCGAATAATCAGACAGTCATTGTCTTTATACTTACTCCATCGGCATTGTCCCCGGAAGATATACTCAAGTCCAAAGCCGTTGGCATCGCCTATATTCAATTTTGCATTCGCCATCGTGGATCCGGTGGCAAGGTGGAATTTATCCGGAGCACGGCACAATTCATAGGCGAAAGCAATAACATTATCTACCGTCTTTCCGGCACGAACAGCACCCTCAGCGATATTGTAGGTGTTATAGTGACACTTCTTGATATAATCCAGATGTTTCTGACCGAAATTGTAAGTGATGGTCTTGATCGGCATACAAACTACACCATCGTTCAGGATCTCTTCCCATGCGCTGTACCCGTGAATCAGAGCCAGGACATCTGAGATATCCTCGATCTCGACCGCCGCACCCTGTTCTTTCTGTTTCTCGTACTCGAACATTTGCTCTTTCAGTGCAAGCTCCGGATTAAATCCGGCAGTATCACGAATGAACTCCATCGCCCGGACATTTCCCTTCATGGCTTGTTGCATCGCACATACGTTGATCCAGTCAGCATACGTCCAATCGCAGTCCAGAAGTCCCAGGCTTTGCATCTGGGCTTTCATTGCTGGTGTAATTTCCATGTTCAGAAGCTCTTGCATGGAGTTTTTCATGTTCTTTCTCCGCTTCTTAGCAGCCGCTGACGCAAGACCAGCTTTCCGTGCGTTGGCACGGCGTTGTTCCGGAGTTATATCCGTTCTGTTTTGTATTAAGTTTTCCTCATTTGACACATCACCACCTACCAACTTTTGTTATATTTCTGAGGAACGAAAAAGGCACCTCCGGATGTCCGGAAATGCCTCTCATTTGCTTTTGTGTTCTATTGTGGGTGCAGGATCTCGGCTCCGCCTCCCTGCCACCTCTCGGCTTTACATTACGCCTATGTTGATATCATCAAAAAGGGAAAGCTGTCTGTATGCAAGTGACTGATCCTCTTCTATGAAGAAATCTGCCTTTGTCTTGCCTTTCATTTTTCCCTGGCGTGTATGTACGTCATACGCATAATCAGGAATCGGAATGTTTTCATTTCTTGCCTCTTCCATGTAGGCGTTGATCTGATCGTCTGTGAGCCCTCTTTTCCGATCGTAAACGAAATTGGAAAGTACGTCCGCATCTCTACTGTGTGGCTGAGTGCATAATAAAATGACCGCTTTGGAAATAAAGATTCTTCCTCCGAGCTGATCCCCTCTCTTTCCCTTGTTCACTATCTTGAATCCTTCGTACAGTGCCATGATCTCTTTTGTGATCGGGCCATAGCAATCTTCCGCCGATACTGTCAGCAATCTCTTCCAGCAATACTCACTGTACTTCGGGAAAAGTTCCAGTGCAAAATATCCTGCACATCTGACGTCTCCTCTTCTGATTGCTTTCTGCAATGATGAAGATACTAAGTAAAAATCGTAGCCTCTCTGTGTTCTCAAATCATATCCCATATTCTGTTACCTACCTTTTCTTTTATTGTAGCGTACAGAAAAACCGATGTAAAGGCGTATACTGCAATTTAACGAAATGTTCACAAAACCCTGATTTTACGGTGTTTCCTGGTCTTTCAGGATCTCTTTTCTCCTTACTCCTGCCTGGTACATGAGCATATCGTTTTTTATCCCTTCCGGGATCTCTGCTTTCCTGATGATCCCCAAACATTTCTTTGTATTCTCATTGAACTTGATAATTTCCTGGAGTAGTGAAGCTTCATATGTGTCTGCAATAGCTGGCACATCCTTATCCAGGCAATGGCTACTCCAGTACGGATGCAGCCGATCAACGAATGTATGAGAAGGGTTTACTCTTGGATCCAGCACGAACAACTCTCTCAATTCCTCATAGTCTACATCCATTTCAGAAGCGATAAAATAGAATTGCTGGCAAAAGGAAACTTTTGTTGCCAGAAAAGAGTTCTCCATGTATTTTGTTAATTCTGCCGTTCTACTGTCCGTTATCCTAAACTGGTGTCTGGCATCGTATACATGCTGTAAAGCCTGGATGACTTCAATGCAAGCCTTTCTCTCTCCTCCCAGGATTGTAAAGTCGAAGCGAAAGTTGTTGCAATGCTGCGTACCTCCGTAGTATTCCGGGCTGAATATGATTCTCTTTCCGGTTTTTACCCGGAGTTGTTCCGTGGTTCCTGGAGATACTGTGCTCTTAATCACGTAGATCTCCGCTTCATTCTCCATGATCGCATTTTTTACCTCTGAGGTGTCACATAGCACGTGCTCTTCCTTTCGGATCGGCGTGTCCACACAAATAAATGCAATATCGTAACGGGCTCCGTAGGGAACTTCAATTTTGTTCTCTTCCGGTTTATATTTGTCTATGACGTCCGGGTGCAGCACTTCCAGTTCCTTCTCCAGGTTCTTCCCTACTACCCCGTGTCCAACTATCAGGATCCTCATTCTATCTCCTCACTTTCACTTTTGACTGATTGGTTTTGAAATTATGTTCGTAATATTTCCCCCACTTATTTTTCAGGTACTCTATGGTTTCATTCATGGTGCTTGAATTTTTATTCGTGTTGTTTCCTCCACTGTTCTTGTCATACTGTGCTTTGGCTCTCAGGTATTCCGGAACAATAATGATCCGGTTATTCAGAAGCTCGCTCAGCTGGAAATCCGTATCTGCCTTGAACCGGACATTTTCATCATATCTGGATTTTAATGATGCCTTATTGAACCAGCACACTAATCCGATCGTAGAGGAAAACCGGAACTCCTCATTATACTTGATAACGGATTCCTGCATCCTGATACTTGCAAACCCCAGGTTCAGATCGCTCAGGATCTGTCCGATCCGCACCAACTCGGCGTCTATGATGTCCGGATCCGGGATCTCTTCCATGTTGACTTTATTCACATAAGAAAAACGCTCGATGTCATCATCAATCTGTACGATAATGTCCTCGGGCGTATGGTCTATGATCCACTGTCTGATTTTTGGCAAGCTGTCTATTTCCTGATCCGGTGCAGCTAGTATCTTCCTTACTCCTGCATCCCGGTATAGCTGTTCTTCTGATTCTCTGACTACATAGGTGCAATCATTCAGAACTTTATCAGTCTTTATGCAGTCATACCTCTTGTAGGATGGAACGTAGATCCCGAAGGTTTTATCCCTCTTCATCCTCCACTCCTTCCTGGCTTTCCTCTTCCTGATCTGATGATCCGGCATCCGCAGCACTTACAATCTGGGCTTTCATATCGTGATACCAAACAGCCCGTGCTTTCAATTTCTTCTTTGAACCCATCCGGACGATCGCACCATCAATTCCCAGGTTCCGGGTAAGCTCATTATAATCCAGCTCATTCTTGCAGACGATCAATACATAATTGTATTTCTCCAGGTTGATAAGCTCCATTTCTTTTTTCTTCCGCTCGTTCGGATCCAGCTCTTTCAGATCCAAACCAAGATCCGTTGTCAGATCAGCTGTCCAGTCTGCCAGCAAGTCCAGATCCCACTCTCCGGCGTGTGTATTGTCCTTTATGTTGATAGCTCTCAGATCCGCCTCAGAATAGCCGATCAATCGCTTACATAGAACAATCCTATCCGGATCCTGAGCAGCCATTGTGGTTGCTCTCTGGTTGCCTCCAATGGCGTTATTATTTTCATCAATCAGGAATAAACCGAAATCTCCATACTGTTCTATGGATCTTTCCAGCTCTTCTTTCTTTTTCTTTTTGATCTTTCGTGGGTTCCCGAATCCGAACTTAATATCTCCTACTCGCATCTCCACTACTTCGATCCTCTTTTTGTTCGTTTCATCCATGCTATTGCACCACTCCTTTCCCATTCCGGCAATAAAAAAGACCGTATCATCCGATACGATCTCTTTGGAAGAATTATACGTCAGGGTAGAAACAATTCTGTGTATCATGCTTCCGCGGATATCCCAGGCATCCGAAGATACCTGGGAATCATGGGAAAGAATGAGTACACCACAGCACCATGCAAATGCAAGCTCGGTTCCCCTTGCTTCACAATTTGCAGTTTATACTATATCATCGGCTGAAATGACAGTCAAAGGAAGAAAAACGGAAATTAGTCCCGGATCTCATATAAAACCATCGCATCCAGCCCAAAAAATAATGTGGTCAGATCGTTTCTTGCCTCTTTTGCGTCCTTCTGAATATTGCTGATATCTGTCTGGTAGATCTCAGCGATCTCTTTTGTTGTTTTCTTGGCGTCCTCCCTCTCCAGGTACATGTATTCGATCACGAACCATCGTCTGTGCATGACTTCCTGGGATGAATTAAGGCAGTTGCTTTTATATACCTCCAGCATCCGATCAACATGTGCCATGATAAACTTCACAGCATTTACTCCCCTGAGCTGTCTGTGCAAAGTCTTGTCATCCTCGAACAATTTGAACTTCATAAGTACGTCCATGTTCACAAGTGTTTCATCGACTTCCTCTGCCTGTTCCAGAGTGACAACTGCCTGTTCTGCATAATCCTTCAACTTTGTGTAATTCTCCAGGAGCTTCTTAGTCCTGAAAAGAAGCCCTCTCCATTCCTGCTTTTTCTTCTGGTTCTGCACGGTTATGTATTTTGATACGCCGTCCTCGACTGCTTTCTGGCAGAGTTCTTTCAACTCCTCCTCGCTCAGTCTCACTGTCTTTTGTTTTCCTGGTGTGTTTTTACCCATCTTACTACCTCCCTGGTGTCCGTTTCATTGACTTTTTTGGATCTTCATTTTATAATTTTAATCAGCGAATATTTTTAGAAGATCCTCTGTCTGCTACATGGCACCAGGGGATTTTTATTTATAGTTTATAACACAAAAAATAGGAACCATACCAACGTTGCAAGGCTTGTGATAATCGCTGCGAAAAATACAATCATAAGCACTACTCTTTCTGGTGTCCACTTCAAATGGCCTCCAAGTGCCATCTTGATCTGTTCTTCTCTTGAAATATTAACTCTTACAAGGTATTTCACCAGGAAGAATGCAACCCATAGTAAAATTGCTGATTTCCAAATCATCTTTACTCTCCTTTCTTTGTCATCCCAACCCTCAGTGCCTCATTCAAGATCGCTGCAAGCTCCGTGATCGGAACTGCAATCCCGTAGTCTCTCTTCCGGTCGTAGATGCTCACTACCCCGGTTGATACAGCTGCTTTAATTCCTACATCCGTTGTTTCCTGCTTGATGATGCGTTTCTCTGCCTGGAATAGACCTTTTCCTCTGAACTTTGTATATACTCCCACAGTCTCTGCACTCACTCCGTCAATCGGACCTTCTTTCGGATCCGTCACACGTCTGATTGTAAAATCATTCATTTTCTTCTGGCACCTCCTCTTTCTGAAAGATCGTCATGTACTCTCCTCTTTTCACTGTAACCACTCCAGTATCAACAACAACCTCAACCATCGGATCATAATACTTCTCCAAAAATCTCCTGAGAGGCTCTGCAGCCGCTTTGATCTCTTTCGCCATATCCTCTAACTTTTCCTGCTCTTCCTTCTCTGGATGTAGAAACTTGTCGTAATCAACCCAGTGATTGTCAATGTATCTTCTCTCCAGAAGCTTTCTTTCTCCGTGTTCTTCTATGACAACCTGATCTTCTTTTACGTTGATAATCTTTACCGGCTCGTCCATGTATTTCCGTGTGGATCCAGGTTTAGGCGAAAGCACTGGAAAGCCGAAAACAAAGTGTACTGGTGGGAATGGTTCAGGATTGAACGCCTCCGCTGTTCTGATTGCTAATTTGCCTACCATATCTTTCAAATACATTATCATTTCCTCCTGAATGTCTGTGCGTATTCGCATGTTGCAAAATGTGATACATAACCGAACCCCTGGGCTTCCCCAGGATCGGTTACGATAGTTCCAGATGTTACTTCTCCGTTGGCAAGGACAATTCTGTCCTTACCACCATCTCTCCGGAAGTTTACGAAGTTTGGGTTGACTGGCATGCTCTTTCCGGATTTCATTCTCACGAATATGATCCGTGCTCCGCACTTTCGACACTGCGAGAATTTGTCCGGTGCTTTCTCTCTTCTCATTCCGGCATACCCTCCTCTGGATCTTCATACTCATAATCTCCGTTGTCATCCGTGCTGTCTGTAGCTTCCGTATCGCCTCCAGGAGCGTTTATTTCCTCCTGATCGGTAATTTCTTCATTAGCTGGCGTATCTGCCTGATTTTCGGCTTCCTCGGACTGATCCACTTCCTTAAATTCTGCATCAATCACTCCGTTATCCTCCGGAAGTGTATTTGATGGACCAGGAAGCATTGTACTTTCATCCAGATCTGCTCCAGCTTTCAGGTTCTCTTCATAATCCGGATCAAAGAGGCTCTGCTGTCCTCCCTCATTGATGTATTTCAGGACGTACCTTTTCAACTCTTCGTCCCATACCAGGTTCATTCCGGCGTCTTTTTTACCATCCATGGAATCTTTTACTGGAACCGCAATGGAAACCTTATGTTTGATTACCGGCTTGTTAATCTCAATAGATCCTCCTTTTCCATCCGGAACCCAGTCCTGGCTCATTTGCAGATCTACTTTCAGAGTAATGCTTCCTTCATCGGAGTTATTCTTCTCCATGCTCTTGAAAAGCCTCTGCATCAGCAAATCAAAATTCTCCCTGGCTGTGGCGAATACATCGCTTTCAATCCTCATTTCTTCGTAATTGTTCATTATCTCGCTCCTTCCTGCCTATTTTGGCTCAATAGATCGTATGATTACTTCTACCCTTGGTGTCTCGGAGTAGAACTTCCGGCACTGGCAATCTACAATCTGTGTATCATCACGATATGCCACCTGATTCAGTGAATCCGCTATGATCTTAACTACATTATCCATGTCCGGCTTCTTTGTCGGTCTGATCTCATTTGCCAGCATGGATGCTTTTTTCTTTTTAGATGCAGACTTTGGTATGGAATAATACGCCATAATCCGCATATCCAGCATCGTACCATCAGGGAACTTAAATTCCGGGTATGCAGCACTGTACTCTGTACGTACCAGTGTTTCATAATTCACGGTATCTTTCGGTGTGATCGCATGTCCCGTATTTCTGCAAAACCTTGGTCTGCCTTTTCCTTTCGGTTCTCCTCGTATCGTAAATCTTACTTCCATGTTTGCCTCCTACTTCGATGTATCGGCGTTGGTCGCAAAATCTTTTGCATGTACGAAATAATCCAGAGAATTTCCTTTCCCTTTCTGGCGTTTATTCTGTCCCACATCGTACCCGTTTTTCGCCAGGATCTTAATCACCGTCAGGCGATCCTCCATGTTATAGATCCTCAGCTCTGCATCCCACTCCGAATCTGGCTTTTTCTCCGGTTCTTCCTCCGGGATAATTCCTGCCATCAGGTTATTGAAATCTACGTTTGCTACCTCTGCAATTTTATAAAGCGTTGATGCCAGGATGTCTGTTCTATCGTTTTCATAGCTCCAGATCTGGCTATCACTCTTTCCGATCAGTTCCCCGAACTGCCTCTGAGACAGCCCCATCCCTTCCCTGATCCGCTTGATGTTCTCTCCTAACTTTCCCATTTCCTACCTCACTGTAATAATTCTTTCATGTCATTGAATCGCTGTGCTGCTTCGATCTGCCGGAAGGATTTTCCCGGCATCTCAACCGGATAACATGTTTCAAAAATCCGGTCGTAAACTCTTCTGTAGCGGATATCTGTAGTCTGAAGCATTTCCGACAACTCCAGGTTAGTTGTCAAGATCATTGGCTTATCTGTCCGGATCCGGCTGTCAATGACGTTGTATACCTTTTCCAGGGCATAATCTGTATTTCGCTCGGCTCCCAGATCATCAATGATAAGCAATGATGCACTGTTTAGAATCTGTATGTAGCTCGCTTCGTCTCCGGTTCCGATGTCCTGGAGGATCTTCACGAATGACGTCATAATCACTGTGATGTTTTGCTCCATCAGGGCGTTTGCAATACAAGCGGCAGTGAAGCTCTTTCCGGTTCCGACCGGACCGTATAGCAACAGTCCCTGGTTCTTTTTCTTCATTTCACGGAATTTCTTCACGTAATTCTGTGCCAGCTTGTATGCTTCCTGGTTCTCCTTCCTGACCTTATATCCAGAGAAATTCGCATCCCGGAACTTACTCGCCATCATGGAAGCATCTTTCAGGCGGTTAATAGCGCGCATCTGCTGTTCGTATTCGTCTTTCTGCTTTTCCTTTTCGATCTCGTCAGATCTGCACTTGCAAATGCAAGGCACAATCTTCTTGAATCCTGAGATCTCAATTTTGAACTGTTTCCGTTTGCCGCATACTCCGCATCGGATCAGACCATCTTCTCCAACGTAATCTCCCTCTTTGATCGGGCTTATCTCTTCCTGACTATGAGAGGGCAACATGCCTCCAACTTCCATTTCCAGTTATCCTCCTTCTGTCTACATGAACGGATTTTCGCCTTTCCTGAACGTTTTCGCTGGCTCCTGTGTTCTATTATCCAGGAAGTCCGTAAATGGCATTGTATCGCTCAGGAATGTCTTTGGATGCTTGATGAACTTTGTCTCTGTCTTTTCTCTCTGGCACTGATTCGCATAATTGGTTGCAGCTGTCAGCAACTCCGCATCCGAATATCCGTCATTCAATCTTGCCTGGTACTTCTTATAAGCGTTTCCTTTATCCACTTTTCTCGGATAGACCTTCCAGAACTCCTCAAAAGCTACTGCATACTCATTACGTTTCGTCTTTCCGGATCCCTCCGGCTTTTTCTCCGGTTCCGGATCCTGGCTCTTTTTCTTTCCAGCTCTATAATCTCGCATCCGTTCCGCATGTTTCGCTTTCTTCTGCTCATATGACGTATAATAACTTCTCCAGTCCATCCAATCATGCAGATATAAAGAACCATCCTCCTGGTCGATCCATCCACACTCAATCAAATTGTCAACGATATTTGAAATTGTACTCCGATCAATCTCCAGGAATCCCGGACGGATCGCTTCCTCGATGTCCTCATGTTCGGCAGCTACAATCCGTCCACTCTCTTCTGCATTGTCAATTCCCCACAGCCAGAGGCGAATCAGGATCCCGATTGCCTCATTCTGGCTGATTCCGGATCTCTTAGCAAAATCCCTTAATTTACCTCCGATCAGCTTCTGATCCACCGTGATCCATGCCATCTCCTGCACCTCCATACTATAAACTCGCTGTCAGATCCCCGATCCCGATCGGCTTTGTCAGCACCTTGGTGTCTCTACACCAGATGCACTGCTCGCATCGGTCAGGTTTCGCTCCGTGATATTTCACTTGTAGGATCCTCGGCATCCGGCTTTCTATTACCTTCATCGCCTCTTTCAGGTAGTTGTCATGTATGTAGATCACTTCGATGTTCATTGCCTCTTCTTTGGAAATTCCAGCAATGTAAAACGGCAATCTCTTTCCGGTGTTCTGGTAAACGATCTCCTGGTAAATAGCTCCCTGGAGGTCATATCCCCAGTAGCGAACAAAATCCAGATACCCGATGTCCGGAACATATCCGAACTTTGTGAGTGACTGCATGTATTTCAGATCCACAATCGCTCTGCCCGGATGGTAGCTGTCCATTTTGATCTTCCACTTGGATCCAAACAGCTCTCCGGTCATTATGACCTGTTTTTCTCCAGACATGTATTCCTGGAAAAGCGGATCTCTCAAACTTCTCGCAATCGCCTTTTCTGCCTTTATGAAATTTGCTTTTAATTCTCCGTCCTGTCTGAACAACTCTGCATGTTCTTCTTTGAATTTATCCAGAGTACCCTCATAGAAGGAATCCACGTAGCTTCCTTCCAGGAGTGCTGTTCGATCCGGTTCTTTATATTTCCCACGAATCTTAGCCATCGCACACTCTTCGCATCCCAGTTTGCCGTATGTTCCGGCAAAATCTTTGAACTGGGAAACTGACATGTACTCATAATTGGCTATGTCGGAGTAATAATTCTCCGATGTCAGCTGAAAGCCCATGAATTATACCTCCTCGTAGTCAATTCCCATTGCCTTAATGTACTCAATTACCTTCTGGTAATCCTCCGGGGATCCCGTGATTCTGATCGTCTGGCTCGGTTTCGGATCAAAAGGAATCTCCGGATCCTGAACTGGTTCCGGTGCCAGCTCAACGATTGGTTCCTGGATCGGAGCTGATGCTGTCGCACTGGCAAATACCTTTCTTTCGATGCTGTCAATCGTCCTTCCGATGTCCGGCTGTGGTCTTTCCGGATATCCGGATGTCTGAGTAACCTCCTCCTGCTGATTCTGAGCCGCAAGTTCCGCTTCACGTTTTGCAAGCTCCTCCTGACGTCTGCGGCGTTCCTCTTCCTCACGTCTCTTTCTCTCTTCCTCTTCCTGCTGTCTTTTCAGGATGGCTGCTTCCTGGGCTCTCAGTTCCTGAACTTTCTGCATTGCATCCGCAAGTCTCAGGTTCGGTCTGTACGCATCCATGGCGTAAGATCTGAATTTCTCCTCGATGCCAGCCAAAACCTGCAGATCTGACCTGATTGCATCCGCCCTGGCATCAATGGCAGTCTGCCATTCTGATTTCTTAGCTGTCGCATTTTCCCAGCGGTCATCATAAAGAGCGTTCTTGGCTTTATCTGCAATCTGCTGTTCGATCCCTTCAAATGCTTTCTGCATATATTCCAGGATCACAGCTCTTGCTTTTTTTCTTCTGGCAGTTTCATATTCTGTCAGGCGTTCATCAATAACTGCAATCGGTTCCTGGATAATCGCCATCAGCTCTTTTGCCTGGGTTTCAATCAGTTCATATGGTTCCAAACACTTTTTCTTGATCTCGATCTTTCTGGCGTTTACAGACTTGGAAAGATTGTTTAACATTGCTCTGTCTTTCTTTGCCTGACCGATGTTCGAATCATCGTACTCCGTGGTCTTGTATACTTCCAGAGCGTTCGTGATCGCCTTTTTCAGATCTTCATAATTCCATGTTACTGTTCCTGGTGTCTGCTGTACTTTTACTTTTAATTCATTCATTCCCATTTCCTCCATTTACTTACTTGAATGGTAACTCGTTATCCGGAAAATCCTCCGGCATCATAAAGCCTTCCTCCGGCATGCTCTGTGGTGCTTCTTCTGCCGGGATCGGTTCTCTCTCCGGTGCTTTCCGGAAGTCCTGCGGTGTTACTGCCGGCTGTGGCTTCTGTTCGATCGTTTTCTTCCCGGCTGTCTGCCCCGGTGCAAAGGCATCAACCACATTGTCCGATCCTGGAAGCTGTGCTGGCTGTCTGGTAGATCCTCCGGAGATCTGCTGATTCTCAAATTCAAATCCGGATCCCTCTTCATAAGCCTTAATCAGTTCCACTTTATCCAGGTTCAGATCTATCAGCTTACTCAGTCTGCGGATGACTGTTTTCTTGCACATTTCTCCGAATGATTCTTTCCATGCCTGGCTATTCGCCGCTTTTGAGTAGACATCTTTTGTATGCTGGATCTCTTCCACACTCATACTGTCGTATTTAATGGTTCCGTCTGCATACATGACTACCGCAAATGCTCCAATGATATTTTTGTTTGAGAATGGAACTGGCTTAAAGCTCAACTTCTGAACGCCTGCCTCCACTCCTTCATCGTAGACATCTCCTTCACGGACTACTTTTGCATAAATATCTTTGATCGGATCATCACTGAACCGCTTGCAAACCTTAATTTCGCCTTTGTAGTCAGTCTGGAATGTCATTTCGCCCTTATACGGGATCGCATAACATTCCCCGTTCAAGAAATCTAACCCCAGGTACGCTCCTTTTATCATACAGAGCACGATTGAATTGATATCAACCGTCTGGAGCTGTTCTCTTTTCTTGTAATCCTTCATCATGTCCCGGATCACTGTGATACAGTTCAGAGCGAATCTCTGCTGATTGAATCCAGGCGGCATAGCGTCTTTTTTCTCAGTCAGTGTTTTCATTAACTGGTTCTGGATCTGATCCAGGTACTGATCTGCTGTCATCTGTCCCATGTTTTCCTCCTTTAGGCTACTGCCATATTTATAAGTGAGATGGCTGTTACCGTGTTGCGAAAGTAGTAATTCTTAATTTCATCCTCCAGAAGCAGCGGTACATAATCCCTGCCCTTTCCGCACCGATCACTCTTTCTGATCGTGTACTCCAGGATGATCTGATACTCTTCCTCGGTCAGCACATATCCTTGCTTTTCCATGTCCTCACGGACTTTCTTTGTTTCTGCTGTAATATCAAGCATCGTACTCCTCCTCTTCATCTTCGTAGAAGGATTCTCCCGGCTCGCAGAAAGCCTTATATTCAAGAAAGAGCACTACCGGAAAAATCAGTCTTTCACTCCCGATTGCCTTATATCCTCTCTCAGCATATGCCAGCTTGCATCCTCCGATCTGCATGATCGCCGCAATCGCAAGCATAGCCGATACTTTAACTAGCTTTCTCAATTCCGTTTACCTCCTTCACGAATACTCCAATGTCAATAGGTTTCTGATGTGCTATAGCGTCCATGAGTTCCTGATCGCTATGGATCCCGTACTCCTCGGACAGCTGTTTTTTTAATTTCTCAATTAGTTCCATCCGGTGTACCTCCATGCTTTTTCAAATACATCCTGAGTTCCATCACGTCATCCGCAAAATCGCTCAGGCATGCTACTATCTTTTTCAACTCTTCCTCTTCTCCACGATCCAGCTTTCCATCACTGGCAATTCTGAGAAGTCCTTTCTTAATACTGTGTAACCGATCATCGTCTGCATGATTCAGGAGACTGCAAGTAATCTGCTCAATCCCCCGGATCTTTGTTGCGATGTTCTGCCTCTTTCCAATAGGGCAATCATTTTTGCAATAGCAAGCCTCCAGTTCCGGTGCTCCGTAAAGGTCAGCCATTCTTACAACAACATCGGTCGGTACTGGTGTCAGTCCCAACTCATAATTGCTCAGGCTTGATACAGATACATTCAGCATCTCGGAAGCTCCCTCACGGCTACTCAGCCTATCATTGTATTTTGCAGCTTCTTTTCTACACTGAAAGTAGATACTTCCACCGCAATTCATACATTCTTTCTCCATGTTCTAACGTCCCTCCGTGAGTTACTATTTAATCATACAGTTGTGGTGTCACTGTCAGCGATCCCCAGGTAATCAGAAATCTTTTTGACTGCCGGAGCACTGTAGACACGCCCGTTCAAGATCGAACTGACATAGCTTCGGTTCATATCCAGCTCCTTAGCTAACGTTGTGGTTTTAAGATCACGGTTAATCATTTCGATCTTGGCGTTTTTGCACCACGCAGACAGCTTTTTTTCCATGAGTTCCCTCCTTTTCCTTCTTTACTTACCTAACATTTGTTGGTATGATAGAAGTGCTTTTTCAATTATTAAATTGATTATGTTTTGTTGTTTATGTTTGTTAGTATAGCTCACTGTAGTGAGTTTGTCAATGCCATAAACACTCTTTTAGTGAGTTTATTTTTAGGAGGATTTTATGTTCTACGATAATCTGAGAGCTGTTTGTGCAGAAAAAGGCACTACAGTGACTACTGTTTTAAAGGAATTACATATGAGTACCGGAAGCACCGGAAAATGGAAAGAAGGATCCATTCCAAAGATCGATACTGTCATGCAGCTTGCGGAGCATTTGGACGTATCTCTGGATTATCTGGTATATGGGAGAAAGCTTTATACTGAGGTTTCCGGTCTGGATCCTGAATGGATTGAGATCATCACGCACATTCCGAACGATAAACAGGAAATGTGTAAAGACTTTCTCCGTACTCATATGGTTATTCCGGAAAAGTACGCAGATCGTAAAAGGGGATAATATCATTACCATATTTTACATGGCGAAGAAATCATTACCATGACACTTAATACATAGCGAGGAAGATGAAAATGGATTCAAAGAAAAACCGCATCGGTAATATATCCGATTTATTATCCGATAAGCTGCATACTGAAAATATGGACCGCTGGTTGGACTTTCGTACCCTTGGTTCCCCTTCTGGGTTTTCAACTGTTGACTTCTGGGAATGGTACGCATCGTACTCTATTGATTCTTCTGTACGTGGTGCCTTAGCGGAGTTCCTTGTGATGAAAGCTCTTGGTATAGAGCAGCGGCGTAGCCACTGGGGAAAATGTGATCTTGTATCAGGCTCTTTTTCTTTTGAGATAAAATCATCAGCTAAGATCACATGCAAGCATCCAGAAAGTGGTGCCATTTCTGAAAACAAACGGATTGTTTTTGATATTGCAGATAGACACCATCATATTACCGGAGATTCTTGGAGTGAAAAGGAACGATGTTCGGACATGTACATTTTCTGCTTTCTCTGTGATCTTCCAGTAACAAATACTGATAATTGGGAATTTTATCCAGTTCTTACCAGTGATATTAACGCCTCTTTCGGACACGCAAAAACTGTTTCTCTTTCCAGGATAAGAGAGCTTTCAGATCCGGTATCTTTCCAGGATCTCGGAACAACTGTAAATAAAATATCTGGAGGTGTACTTATGAGCAGCACTGAAACTCAGGAAGAAAAAGAACGCCAGGAGCAAGTCCAGGAATTGCAACGGCTACTGGCTTGTTATCAGGTCGCAAGCCGTGATGACAAAAATGTAGTATGGGCGGCACTGAATAAATACATGCCGTATGTGAACTAAGTATAGCCCCGTGGAGGGGCTATTTCTTTTTGATGGAGGAATTATGAAGAAAAACTTTAAGATGCCCGGATCGGGCTCAGAAACGCCTATCCGGGTGGCGATTTACGTCCGTGTTTCCACGGTCTACCAGATAGATAAAGATTCATTGCCAATGATGAAACAGGATCTCACTTCTTACTGCAAGTATATCCTGAATACCGATGACTTTGTGATTTTTGAGGATGCCGGATATTCCGGAAAGAATACCGACCGTCCGGCATATCAGAAAATGATGTCACAGATCCGGCAAGGTCTTTTTACTCACTTACTGGTCTGGAAGATCGACCGAATCTCCAGGAACCTTCTGGACTTTGCGAATATGTATGCAGAATTGAAGGATCTTGGTGTCACGTTCGTGTCTAAAAACGAGCAATTTGACACCAGTACAGCTATCGGAGAAGCCATGTTGAAGATCATCCTAGTATTTGCAGAGCTTGAGCGTAACATGACCTCGGAACGTGTAACAGCAACCATGATTAACCGTGCCTCTAATGGTGTATGGAATGGCGGGCGCATTCCGTTCGGTTACTCTTATGATAAGCCTACTCAGGTATTCTCTATTGATCCGGAGGAAAACAAGGTCTACAACTTCTTGGTAGAAACTTACGAAGATACACAATCCATTGTACATACTTCCAGGAGGCTGAATGAGGCTGGATATCGCTCCAGAAATGGAAATATGTGGAGCCCAGTGGCAGTATGGACTATTTTGCGTAATCCGTGGTATAAAGGCGTGTATCGGTACAACTATTACAAGATTCCAGGAAGAAAAGCGATTAAGGACGAATCGGAGTGGGTTATCGTAGAAAACCACCACCCGGCTTCCATTGATCCGGATCGGTTCGATCGGATCCAGGCTACCCTTGATAAGAATGCCCGGTATCGGAATACCCCAGGAAGAAAGACGGCTCAGAAGAATGTTCACGTATTCTCCGGACTTGTCTGGTGTGCAGAGTGCGGATCCGCTTTTACTGCTTCTCCAGGCAAGCTCCACGTCTCCGGATATCGTCCGTCAAAATACGGATGCCCGAATGTCCGGAAAACGAAAACTTGCCATGCAAAATATACTTCAGATGTTGTCCTGGGCGAGTTCCTCCTGAACTACATCCTGAATATCCTGAATGCTCAGAAGCAGTTTGCTTACATCCATTCCACGGATGATCTCCAGAAGCGCTTGCTACATGGCAGCACTTTTTCTAATGTCGATCATGTAAATCCTGACGGGTTGGCGTCTCTTCTCAATATGCTGGAGAAATGTTCCGGAAGTGATCCGGTACTCTTGAAGCGTCCACGATCAAAACCTAAGATGGATCCGGAGTTAAAGCGTATGATGGCAGATCAGAAGAAACAGCAACGTGCTCTGGATCGTCTGAATGATCTGTACCTCTATAGCGATGATTCCATTTCTGAGCGTGAGTACCTTGTCCGGAAACAACAGATCACAGATCGGCTCCAGGAGATCAACGAGGCTATTGGCATGATGTCTCAGGAACCATGGATGCGTACCATGAACGATGAAGAATTTATCCGCCAGGCATCTTCCTTCATCCTGACGCAGAAGCTGGCAGATAAACAGTACATCTACTATGAGAACCTTGCTGAATCTCTGGATCCGGAGATCCTGAAAAACTTCTTTGTCTCAATTCTGGATTCTATCATCCTGAGAAACGGGCGTCCGGAAACGGTTGTGTTCCGCAATGGGCTGTCCCATACATTCACTTATAAGGATTCTTGATACAAAAAATACCCAGGAGCATTTACACTCCTGGGTTTCTCTTTGTCCCACTATTTACTTTTTCCTGATTCCTGGGATAACCTCACATTTGTTAGATTTGGAGGCTACACGATCATCATCGCATCCCCGAAACTGAAGAAACGATATCTTTCCTTCACAGCTTCTTCATAAGCAGCCATAATATGTTCTTTTCCGGCAAGGGCTGAAACTAACATCAGAAGCGTGGACTCCGGCAGATGGAAATTAGTGATCAGTCCATCGATAGCTTTGAATTTATATCCAGGATAGATAAAGATCTCTGTCCATCCGCTTCCGGCCTTCACGATTCCATCCTCTCCGGCTGCGGACTCCAGGGTACGGCAGCTGGTAGTTCCCACAGAAATCACTCTTCCGCCGTTTTTCTTTGTATCATTGATCAGTTTTGCCTGATCTTCTTCTACAATATAAAACTCCGAGTGCATATGATGCTTTTCTACATCATCCACCTTTACCGGGCGGAAGGTTCCGAGACCTACATGCAAAGTTACATGTGCAATATTCACACCCTTCTCCTTTACTTTCTCAAGAAGCTCCGGCGTGAAGTGAAGTCCTGCGGTAGGTGCGGCAGCAGATCCCTCATTCTTTGCATATACAGTCTGATAACGGTTCTTATCCTTCAGCTTGTGGGTAATATACGGCGGCAACGGCATTTCTCCCAGCTGATCCAGGATCTCTTCGAAAATCCCCTCATAATGGAACTGGATCAGACGGTTTCCCTCATCTACAATATCAATGATCTCACCCTTCAGGATACCGTCACCAAAAGTGATCTTTGCACCGGGACGTGCTTTTTTTCCCGGCTTTACAAGACACTCCCAGATATCATTTTCGCGGCGTTTCAGAAGCAGGATCTCGATCAGCGCTCCTGTTTCTTCCTTGTGACCATAAAGACGTGCCGGGATAACCTTGGTATCATTGATCACAAGACAGTCTCCCTTATGCAGGTAATCCAATATATCGGTAAAATGACGATGTTCGATACTTCCATCTTTCAGGGACAGATGCATCAGTCTGGAAGAACTTCTGTCCTCCAGCGGATCCTGAGCGATCAGTTCCTGTGGCAGATCATAATAAAAATCTGATGTTTTCATAATTATTTTTCCACTTCCTCTTTCCACTGTTTGCGAAGCCTGCGGACCTCGTTCCACTCTTTGTTGGTCAGATCAGCTTTTGGTAAAAGATCCGGCCTCCATTTGGCTGTACGGATGATAGACTGCTCTCTTCTCCATTTATCCACATTGGCATGGTGTCCGGAAAGCAGCACCTCCGGAACCTTTTTGCCATGCCATTCCTCCGGGCGGCTGTACTGGGGATACTCCAGAAGATTCCCGGAAAAGGATTCCGTCTCACCGGATTCCTGATTATTCAGAACACCTGGTACCATTCTGGAAATAGAATCCATCATGACCATAGCCGGAAGTTCTCCACCGGTAAGTACATAATCACCAATGGAAACATAGTCTGTTACGATTTCTTCCAGAACACGCTCATCAATTCCCTCATAATGACCACAGAGGAAAACCAGGTCTTCTTCCAGGGCAAACTCTTTTGCCATATCCTGATTGAAGGTTTTTCCCTGAGGAGTCAGAAAGATCACGCGAGGTTTCCTTCCAATACGTTCTGCAATGGATTCATAAGACAGATATACCGGCTCCGCCTGCATCAGCATTCCGGCTCCGCCGCCATAAGGATAATCATCTACCTTCTGGTGCTTATTGAATGCAAAATCCCGTATATTGATCGCTTCCAGTGATAACAGTCCCTTTGTAATGGCACGGCCTGTAATACTTGTGTTCATTCCGTTCTCGATCATTTCCGGAAATAATGTAAGTACATGATAATTCATTTAAACAAGCCCTTTCATCAAATGTACAGTCATGGTATTTTTTTCCACATCCACATCAAGAACACAGTCATGGATCGCAGGAAGCAGGATTTCCTCGCCATCCACACGATCTACAATATAAACATCATTGGCGCCGGTCTCCATCACATCACGGAGCACTCCGAATTTCTCCCCATTCTCCAGAAGTACCTCCATTCCGATGAGATCCGCCACATAATATTCGTCCTCGCCAAGCTCCTGTGCCTCTTCACGTGGGATCCAAAGCTCACGGCCCTTATACATTTCAATATCATTGATGTTGTCAATGCCTTCAAACTTCAGGATCGCAAGATTTTTAAAAAACTTTACATTCTGAATATTCAGTCTGCGAAGCTCTTTTCCTGTATCCAGAAGCACATATTCAATATCAAGAAAACGCTCTGCGTCATCCGTTGTCGGAAAAACTTTTACTTCACCACGGACGCCATGGGTCGTTGTAATAACTCCTACCTTTAATAAATCTTCCATTTTTGCTCCCTTTCAGAGTAAAAACAGGAGCCATGGAATCCACAGCTCCTGTCTCTTTTTCATTGCAGAATATCTACAATCACTTTTTTGCTGCTTTTTGAAGAAGCCGCTTTCACAACAGTACGGATTGCCTTGGCAATTCTGCCCTGTCTTCCGATAACCTTACCCATATCGGCCGGTCCGACCTTCAGTTCAACAACAATCGCGTCGTCTTTTTCAGTCTCAGTAACGACTACTTCATCCGGATTTTCAACAAGAGATTTTGCAATTACTTCTACAAGTTGTTTCATTACATACCTCCTTGCTCCTGCCTCATTGAGGCCACAGATCCAAATCTGTCAGGTATTATTTCTCGATTCCGGCAAGTTTAAGAAGCTTAGCAACTACCTCTGTAGGCTGAGCACCAGCTGCAAGCCATTTTTTTGCTGCCTCTTCATCGATTTTGTATACGCTTGGGTCAAGGTTCGGATCATATGTTCCGATCTCTGCGATGCATCTTCCGTCACGTTTGCAGCGGGAATCTGCTACTACGATTCTATAGAAAGGTGCTTTCTTCTGTCCCATTCTTCTTAATCTGATCTTAACTGCCATTTTTGTTTTCCTCCAATTATCTTTCTGAAAATTTATTGTTATTTATTAAAAGGGAAGCTTAAAGCCGCCTCTTTTTCCCATATTCATCTTGCCGCCTGTTAATCCCGGCATCTGTTTCATCATCTTCTTGCTCTGCTCAAACTGCTTCACAAGACGATTTACTTCTGTAATATCCACTCCGGCGCCTCTGGCGATACGGTTCTTGCGTGAGATGTTCAAAATGTTGGGGTTACTTCTCTCCTGAGGTGTCATGGAAAGAATGATGGACTTGGTACGGTCCATAGCCTTCTCATCGATCATACCCTCGATATCCTTCATCTTACCGCCCATTCCGGGAAGCATGTTCAGGATACTGGAAATACCACCCATCTTGTTCATCTGCTCCATGCTGGTAAGATAATCATTGAAGTCGAAGTCCATTTTCTTCAGCTTCTTTTGCATCTCCTGAGCCTGTTCCTGATCCACAGATGCTTCCACCTTCTCGATCAGACTCATTACATCGCCCATTCCAAGGATCCTGGAAGCCATACGTTCCGGATAAAACTGTTCCAGATCAGAAAGCTTCTCTCCCATACCAACATAGAAGATCGGTTTGCCGGTCACAGCTTTAATAGAAAGCGCAGCGCCGCCTCGTGTATCACCGTCCATCTTAGTCAGGATCACGCCATCAATGCCGACTTTATCAGAAAAGTTCTGCGCCACATTTACTGCATCCTGTCCTGTCATGGCATCAACTACAAGCACTGTAGCATCTACATTCACATTCGCTTTGATATTCTCAAGCTCCTGCATCATATCCTCATCAATGTGAAGACGTCCTGCTGTATCGATGAGCACAACATTCTGCTGATTAGATTTCGCATGCTCGATAGCTGCTTTTGCAATATCCACGGGATTCTGCTTATCTCCCATAGAAAAGACCTCGACGCCCTGTTTCTCACCGTTTACCTGCAGCTGTGTGATCGCTGCCGGACGGTAAACATCACAGGCCACAAGCAGTGGTCTCTTTCCCTTGGATTTCAGTTTGCCTGCCAGCTTGGCAACCGTCGTTGTCTTACCTGCACCCTGAAGACCGACCATCATAAGAACGGTAAGATCCATTCCCGGTTTGATCGGAAGCTCTGTTGTCTCACTTCCCATCAGGTTGACCAGCTCATCATTTACGATCTTGATCACCATCTGTCCCGGATTCAGACCATTCATAACATCCTGTCCGATAGCCTTTTCCTGAACGGATTTCGTAAACTGCTTAACGACCTTAAAGTTAACATCCGCTTCCAGAAGCGCCATCTTAACTTCCTTCAATGCTACCTTGACATCAGCCTCTGTGAGACGACCCTTGCCCTTCAGCTTCTTAAATACATTCTGCAGTTTATCTGTTAAACTCTCAAATGCCATTGATCATAACTCCTCTAATATCACATTGGAAATCGCCGCAATATCTTCGGCGTGGTACTTGTCAGCCAGTTCATGGATCTTTATGACCTGACTGCGGATGTTCAGGAATTTCTCGACCAGATGAAGCTTCTCTTCATATTCTTCCAACGTCCGATTGCACCGTCTGATCATATCATGCACACCTTGTCTGCTGATGCCAAGTTCCTCAGCAACCTCACTTAAGGAATAATCCTCAAATACCACACTGGTATACACCTGCCGCTGCCTCTCTGTCAGAAGCTCTCCATAAAAATCAAATAAAAATGTCTGCTCTACAAATTTCTCCATCTGTAATCACCTTGGCTATCATACACGATTCCATCATACCTGTCAAGGGTTTTTGCTTTACAAATTTATTTTTTCCTGAATTTCACAAAAAAAGACCGGAAAAGCACTTTTCTGCTGGGTTTTGCAGGCTTTTCCGACCTTTGTTATTCTATTTGCTTCTTATTAATAGAAGGCTTGTTTCTGCACTTGTTTTTTCCTTATGATTCTATTATACTGTAAATCAAAAGAATCACAATTCCACATAACACGGCTATTATTCCTGTTTTTTCCTACAAAATATAGGAGGGAGGATTTTCCTTGAAACTCAGTGCAAAACTCATCTGCTATCATTTACAGAAATCTTTTCCCATGCATACATCCAGGCTGGATACATTCCCCACCCTTTCCTGCCCTTCCCGCTTTGAAAAGAACACCTCTCTTCAGGATGGGCGTGTTTACCTTATCACAGATCCGGATTTTCAGCTCACTTTTCATCATCCCAAAAATATTCTGTTCCTGATGATTGGAAAAATCTATCAGAACTACGAATTAACTCAGCCAAACATGTGTATCATCCCTGAAGATATTCCAGTCAATATTGTCTTTAACAGGATTCAGGATATTTTTATCCTATATGATCAGTGGAATCAGTCCCTGATGGATTCCCGTCTCCGGAACGCATCTATCCAGGAGCTTCTGGATCTTACAGCTTCCATTATTCCCAATCCAATGATGCTGATCGGTATGGATTTTACTATCATTGCCTCCAGAGACTGGAATCTAAGTGATCTTTCCAATTCTGTTTTGGGTTCCACTGAAAATTCCTGGGCTATTGTGGACAGCCTGAAGCAGGATCCTCATTACGAAGAGGCTTTTTATAAAACCGGATATTTTTATTATCCGGGAAATGGCCTTACTGCTCCTTCTCTTTGCGTAAATATCTCCAATAATGATAAAGCAGTATACAGGCTGATGTTTTCCGAAGGTGAGGTTCCCCTGGATGATACGTTTGGTTTTGTTCTGGAGTACCTTTCCCAGATGGTATCCCATGCACTTTCCACAGGAATCATGCACAGCCGGGATAAAGCTTTTCCTCTGCATCAGATTTTTATGTCCATTCTGACTGATCCCGGAGCTGATTATGTAAAAGTCAGTCAGCAGCTGACAAATGTAGGGTGGCTTTCTTCCCATATATATCAATGTATTTTGATCCAGACCGGGCTGATCGACCAGAAAAATCTGACCCTCAATGCCATCTGTAATTATCTTGAAAATACGATCCCGGCCAGCTGTGCTACCGAATATAAAGGAAATGCGGTGCTTTTTATCAATCTGGATCTCTGCACTCTGACTATCCATGAGATTTCCGATAAGATCGAGGGTTTTATCAAAAGCAGCATGTTAAGCGCCGGATACAGCCGGAAGATGCTTGGACATTTCAATTTCCACCGGCAATACACGCAGGCTTCTGTTACCCTGCAGGTTGGAAAACGCAAAAATCCCGCAGAAAGTATCCACTATTTTGACTCCATCGCTCTGCCCTATATTCTGGAACAGGCAACCAAAAAGCTTCCTGCTTACATGGTCTGTCACGAAAAGCTTCTGTCAATGAAATATAAGGATGAGGCAAAGCAATCTCATCTCTATGAAACACTACGTTGTTTTCTGGAGCACAACCAGAACATTTCTCATACTGCCAGCGCTTTATTTATCCACAGAAGTACTCTTCTTTATCGTCTGGATAAGATCAAAGCTTTTCTGGATTCAGATCTTACAGACAGAAACGAGATCCTGTATCTGTTGCTTTCTTTTCATCTGATGGATATGGAAGAAGAAAACCGGAATGCAAGATCATAAAAACGGGAACTCTCTTAAATATTTAGCGTTTTCCCAGCTGCCAAAATGCAACTGCACTGGCTGCCGCCACATTCAGTGAATCCACACCGTGTGCCATTGGAATACATACTGTATAATCACAGTCCGCAATGGTCTTCGAAGCAAGGCCATCCCCCTCTGTTCCAAGAACTACTGCCAGTTTTTCTTCTGCCATCAGATGAGGATCATCAATATCAAAGGAATCCTCCCTAAGAGCCATGGCTGCCGTCTTAAATCCCATCGCTTTCAGAGACCGGATTCCTTCCGTTTTCCACTCTGTTTTTTCATCAAAAAATGTCCATGGTATCTGGAATACGGTTCCCATGCTGACACGGATCGCACGGCGGTACAATGGATTGCTGCACCCCGGTGTCAGCAGCACCGCATCCATCCCAAGAGCCGCCGCAGAACGAAAGATCGCGCCTATATTAGTAGGATTTACCACATTTTCCAGAACTGCGATCCTGCGGGCATTTTTGCATACATCGACTATATCAGGAAGCGCCGGCCGGCGCATTGCACAGAGCATTCCTCTTGTCAGCTTGAATCCAGTCAGCTGCGTCAACACATCAAATTCTGCCGTATAAACCGGGATGTCTCCACAACGACGGATCAGTTCTTTTGCCTCACCCTCAACATGTTTATGTTCCACCAGAAAAGAAATCGGCTGGCACCCGGAATCCAAAGCTCTCTCAATAACCTTCGGGCTCTCCGCAATAAAGATCCCCTTCTCCGGTTCTGCCCGGTTCAAAAGCTGTATCTCCGAGATCCTGGCATATACATCCAGCTCCGGAGCGTTGAAATCTGTGATTTCTATGATATTTGACATGGTTATTTTTCTCCTGTTCTATCTTCTTGTTTTCATCCTGCTATTGTAACAGAATCTCTTTGCAAAAGAAAGCCAGGTGTTATATGTTTCCACCTGGCTTTGCTGCTACTTGTAAAACAATTTGTTTATATTCAGATTCTCACTTCCATCCACCGGATCATATCCCCGATCACTTCATCTTTACAATACTCATTCAGGATCTCATGAAAAAGTCCGCCGTAGATCTTCATCTGCTTGTCTTTTGATCCTGCTTCTTTAAAGAAATCATAGGTATCCTGTACACTTACCAGACCGTCTTTCTCGCCGTGTGTCATAAGGACTGGATAATGGAACTCTGCTTTTTTCTCTTTGAACCAGTCAAGTCCGTCGCAGATCGCATAGCATAACCCCGCTGTAAAGGACTGTTTATTGTATGGATCTTTTCCGTACCAGTCTACCACTTCCTGTACAGAGCATACGCCTGAACCCAGCTGATTGGCAAGGCGCGTATGTACATCCATTTCTCCCGGCACACCACGTATCAGATTGCCGTTATCTGCGGTTAGCGCACCACTGGTAATGATCCCCCGGAGCTTTTTGTCCGGATATTTGGCTCCGTACAGAGAAACCGTAAATCCGCCCATGCTGTGTCCCAGAAGAAATACCGGAATATCTGGATTTTCCTCAATTGCCATATCCACAACTACGTTGGTGTCGTCCAGAAGCTCATTGAAATCTGAATAAAAAGTCTCTTCACCCTCAGACCGTCCATGTCCTCTGTGATCAAAACGATAGGTTCCGATTCCCGCCTCATGAAGTTTTTCCGCAAAATAATCGTACCTGCCCTGGTGCTCACAGAGTCCGTGGACAATCACGATCACCGCTTTATTGTCTGCTGCCGTTTCTTTTTTCAGATACAGTTTCGTTCCGTCAAACGATGTGATCATACTTTCACCCATAATAAAACCCTCCCTTTTCTTTCTGCGAGATACATATCCCCATTATATGTCTCACGCTATCTGATAGGTTTATCATATCATGAAATCTGTATTTTGATAACCCTTATTCGTAATTATCAGCAATTATATGTTTTTTTACAAAAAGTAATAAAAAATAAAGGGGTGACATATTTTGTTCTCTGAACTATAATCACCTCAGTACAAAGGGGCTGTCGCACTAAAAAATTAGTGCGACAGCCCTTTCTTTTTTCATTGTTAGGGCAAATCCCTAACAAAAACAGCAGCGGAATATCTACATTTCCGCTGCCTGAATTTCTTATTCTACTTCTTCCGGCTCCATGCTGAGCATATGGCCTTCCTGATTTCCAATATCATATTTCTGTCCGTATTCCTTGAAATACTGGTAGTAGTCCGCACTGTTTGTGGGATAGATCTTAGAATCGTGAATATGAAGATCAGATCCTGTCTCTCCGCTCTTCATAAGTGCCACCATAGCACTTGCACAGTGAGTTGCGATACGACAGAAACTGTTGAGGATATCACTAAATACCGTTCCCTCTTCCAGTCCGCATTTGCCCTGGCTCAGTCGCTCTGCATGACGCATCTTCAGTACATCACAAAGTCCTGTGATCACAGCTCCGAGAGGTGCTACTCTCTGTGCCATTTCTTTATCGTCTTTCATGAAAGCATTGCAGGTTATATTGATATCCTCACGAACTGCCTCCATAACAACATTCAGCTCATCCCAGGCTTCCTGTGAAAAATTCGTATGGTTATCATGCATTTCATTGGACATATGAGCAATGTAAGAAGCATGATCACCGATACGCTCAAAGTCATTGATCGTATGCAGATACAGTGAAGTCTGTCTTGTCTGTGCAGAATTCATCTCTCTCTTTGTCAGCTGGATCAGATACTCTCCTAGACGACTTTCATACTTGTCGATCAGATCCTCTTTTCGCTGAACCTTATCATACTTATCCTGCTGATAATCATTCAGAAGATTCATGGCTCTGTTGACATTCTTACGGAGCTTCTTGGACATTCCGTTCATTACACGGTGACACTGTGCGATAGCAAGGGCCGGGTAATTCAGAAGACGCTCTTCCAGAAGATCAAAGTCTGCCTCATCTTCCAGATCTTCTTTGTCATCCTTCACAAGCCAGCATACCAGCTTCTCGATCTTTGGAATGAATGGAAACAGCACGATAACCGTTGCCAGACGGAACACCGTATTCAAAAGTGCGATCGCTACCGGTGTCATGGTCATATCCATAAATGTAAAATGTACAAACGCATTCACGGTATAAAAGATCACTGACCAGAGGATCAGACCAAACAGGTCATTGATCAGATATACAAGAGCAGTTCTTTTACCGTTCTTATTTGCTCCGATGGCTGAGATCAGAACTGGACATGCAGCACCAACACCGATACCAAGAACGATCGGAAATGCACTTGCAAATGTCAGGATACCGGTTACGGAAAGAGCCTGGAGCACACCGACTGTTGCAGACGCACTCTGGAGTACCGCAGTAAAAGCGATACCTACGAGAATACCTGCGATCGGATTGGAAAACATAGTCAGCATCTTGATGAACATCGGACTCTCACGCAATGGAGATACCGCACCACTCATCATCTGCATACCTGTCATCAGGATCGCAAAACCAAGCATGATATTTCCCACGTTCTTATGTAAGGTACGCTTACAGAACATACGGAAAATAATACCAACTACAGCCACAACAGCAGAAATAGTTGCTGTGGAAAGAACGCTGGCGATTCCATTGGATCCTTCAATATAAGAAAGACATAAGATCCAGCCAGTAATACTGGTTCCGATATTGGCTCCCATGATGATACCGATCGCCTGTTTCAGTTTCATCATACCGGAGTTTACAAAACCGATCACCATAACTGTCGTCGCAGAAGACGACTGGATCACACTGGTAACACCAGTACCAAGTGCGACACCCTTCAGCGGAGTATTGGTCATCTTATAAAGAAATGCTTCCAGCTTATTACCTGCTGCCAGCTTCAGACCATCGCCCATTAGGGACATACCAAACAAAAATAATGATACTCCACACAACAAAGATAAGATCATTGAAAAAATTGCCATAATTTTCTCCTTTGTCATACTCGCTTCCTGTCATAATCTGTCAGGAGCCATGTTATCCTGAAAATGCAACTTTACATTTCCTTAATCTGGATTTTTCTTATTTTTAACATTTTCCCATTTATTATGCCACATCAATTTCCATATTACAACAACAGATTTATTTCGAAAATAAAAAAAATCGAAGGCAGCGGATCATCTTCCAAAACTCTGCCTTCGAAATGAGTATTTTTGAGTTATTTTTCACAAAATTTTTTATTTTTCCAGGCGCATCAGCATATCATCCAAAATATTTTCCAGGTACTCTCCCGTTGTTCTTTCCCCTTCTTTTTTTATCTGGAGCATCGCTTTCAAATCTTCATCGGACAGGCAGATGATCAGTTTCCCGCTTTCCCGTAGACTTCCCCGTGCAGCCATTTTCGCATGTTTATCCGCTCCTTTTCTGGAAATAATGATCGCAACTTTACGGAGAGCTTTTTCGTACAGATATTTTTCTGTAGTGTAAATTTCCCTCTGAGTAATAGGCTTTTCATAGTTTTTAAACTCGAACACGATATATTTCGTAGAAAAATACTTACAGATCGTGTCAAAAAAATCCTGTGTCACCCCGTTTTTGATCTTACAGCACATGTCAAAACGATACAGATTTTCCTCTGTTGTCTTCTGCTGCTCCCACAAAGTCAGATATTCTCCAAGGATATATTTCAGAATAGAAACACAAAGTTCCTCATATTTCTTGAAAGCTGCACTACCGGTCTCCAACACTTTTAACTGCGCTATATAGCTGTCAGCAACCGATTCCGGATCCGTATTCTCCATCTGGCTGCTTTCCTCAAAGATAAAAGGCTCCGGTCTCTCCGGTTCTATGTTTTCCACCGAATAATTCAGAATCGAGATCAGTTCGTTCTTCAGTTCCGGATAGTCCTCAAAGAGCCACAGCACATTTCGGATGTCCCAGACATATCCAAGCTTCGCCTCTTCGTACTTTCTCTTAGTCTCATCAGAGACCAGATTCGCCACTACACAGATATTTTGTAATGGCAGATCCTTTTTCTGATCTGACACTGCTTTTCCAACCAGACGGCTATAACTCTGCAACCGTTTAAGTGTAGCGATTTCTTTGGAATCACTGTACATTCTGGTCATAAAGACCCATTCATCGCTTTGGAAAGAAACCCCTTTATATGTAAGGTATTTTTCAAAAAGCTGCTTAAAGCGGGCCATATTTTCCCAGTTTTTCATCTGCACATCACCCTCTGAATTTATATAGGGTTCTACGCAGAGATTGCGAACGACCTGTTCTGTCACTTTTATGTTCGGCGCATATATCAGGCTTCTGTACATCCGGCTTTTGTTTGGCACAGAACGTGGAAAATCTTCCGGAAATCCCTTTAATCTGGCTATTTCTTTGTGTGTGATCTTATGATAGACGCCATGGATACGGATCAGCGGCATTTTTATCAGATTCAGACGAACCTGCCCGGATTCCCGATAACCGCCTTTTTCCCAACACAAAACGCTGTCGCCGGCATGCGAAGCATCTATCTTCTCTTTCGCAAAATCAATCCTGTAATACCAGGAATCCTGTGGATTCATTTCCACCCAGCCATCCAGCAGGATACTACTCTTATGGAACTGCACCGGCATGATCATATCCGAAGCATTCACTCTTTTTAAAACAATATATGCAAATTCTTCCCGCAGCGGAAATGCAGTAACCTCCGAACTCTGGATATTTTTATGCGTGATATGGTATCCATATTCTTGCAGCTGAAAAATGTGCTCCTTTATGAACCCTTTCCATAATTGCTTTTTCATAACAAAAAGAATGACCGGCGGCCGTCTTCTTTGCACCAGGGCCAAACTACGAAACACCTCTTCTTCTTTCGACTGCGTCAGACCAAAAGCCCAGACATTACTATCCGGAACTGTGGCAGGATCTATGGAAGAAAGGCTGCATGCAGTTACATTTTAACTTATATTTTCCTGATAGATCTCTGTCACTTTCCTGTCCGGCTCATATGCTTTCAAAATCTCATAACCGGCATTTTTAAAACCCAGAGTCAGTGCACCGATACCGGCATTAAAGATCACCACTGTATTCTTCATATATTTTTTCCTATCTTATTATTTGTACTGTGACAGCAGCTCCAAAAGCTTACCACTGTTGATTGGTTTGTTATAATTGATCCCCACAAGCCAGGATATTCCCTGTACATTTCTGTAAAGACTCCGGATAATTTTTCTCCTTTATCTGCTCTATGGCTGTCCGGGCACTCTGGTTTCAGTTCAATCTCCTCTCTGGCACTACCGGCATAAGCATGTACCCGTCACCCCTTCTTAATATCCCCTGAAAAGCAAAATAATTTCACAGCATCATATGTCTATATGATACCATGAAACTATTTTTGCGTAAAGATTTTATAAAAAAGCCTCAGAGTATTTTCGCATATACATACTCTGAGGCTTTCTCTATAGTCCATATATATTTTTTACTCCACTGTCACGCTCTTCGCCAGATTTCGTGGTTTATCCACATCCAGGCCTTTGGCTACGCTTACGTAGTAGCCCAGAAGCTGAAGCGGGATCACTGCCAGGGATGTTGCAAAGTGCGGGTCTGTTTTCGGGATGTAGACGGTGAAGTCTGCGGTATCCTCGATATTGTAATTGCCAAATGTGGTCAAGCCCATAAGGTAGGCGCCACGGCTCTTACACTCAACCATATTGCTGACTGTTTTTTCGTAGAGATCCGGCTGGGTCAGCACACCGATCACAAGAGTCCCGTCTTCGATCAGGGAGATCGTTCCGTGTTTCAGCTCTCCGGCAGCATAGGCTTCAGAATGAATGTAACTGATCTCTTTCATCTTCAGACTGCCCTCCAGGCTGATAGCGTAATCAATTCCTCTTCCTACAAAGAAAGCATCTTTTACATTTGCCTGTTTTGAGGCAAACCACTGGATACGCTCCTTATCTTCCAGGATCTTACAGATCTTATCCGGAAGTGTCTGCAGTTCACTGATATAATTGCTGTAGGCTTCTTCTGTGATCGTTCCTCTTACCATTGCAAACTGGATCGCAAGTGTATAAGCTGCGATCAGCTGTGTGCTGTACGCCTTGGTAGTAGCTACAGAAATCTCCGGTCCGGCCAGAGTATAAAATACATTATCAGCCTCACGTGCAATGGAAGATCCCACTACATTAACGATTCCCAGTGTACGAATACCATTTTCCTTGCATTTACGAAGTGCTGCAAGACTGTCTGCTGTTTCACCGGACTGGCTGATGATCACTGCAAGGCTGTTGGTGTTAAGGGCCATTTTTCGGTAACGGAATTCGGAAGCGAGCTCTACCCTTACCGGAATCTGTGCAAGATCCTCGATCACATACTGTGCTGCCATTCCTACATGATAAGCGGAGCCGCAGGCTATGATATAGATCTGCTGGATGTTCCGGATGCTTTCTTCTTCCAGGCCAACTTCACTGAGGTCGATCTTTCCATCCTTGAGCACGGAATTCAACGTATCCAGTACTGCCTTTGGCTGTTCATGAATCTCTTTCATCATGAAATGCTCATATCCGGCTTTTTCCGCTGCTTCTGCATCCCATTCAATGGTTTTCAGCTCTTTCTCGATCTCATCTCCATCAAGATTGTAGAAGGTGACTTCGCCTTTTTTCACACGCGCCATCTCCAGATTGCCGATATAATATACATTGCGGGTGTATTTCAGGATCGCCGGTACGTCAGAAGCGATAAAGGATTCATCTTCTGCCACTCCAAGGATCATGGGGCTGTCTTTTCTGGCTACATATATTTCACCCGGATAATCCTTGAACATGATCGCAAGGGCATAGGAACCACGGATACGTACCATGGAATGTGTGATGGCATCCACCGGTGTTCCCTCATATTTCTTGTAATAATAATCGATCAGCTTGACTGCTACCTCGGTATCGGTCTCAGAATAGAAAGTATAGCCTTTACGGGTGAGCTTATTTTTCAGTTCCTGATAGTTCTCAATGATGCCGTTGTGGACTGCTACGATATTACCGTCGTCTGTCATATGCGGATGTGCATTGTTCTCAGAAGGTTCACCATGAGTTGCCCATCTGGTATGACCGATACCACAGGTTCCCGGTACAGTCTCTCCGCCGTTTGTCTTTTCTGACAGAACTTTCAGTCTTCCCTTGGCTTTGATCACTTCCGTCTCGTCCTCGCCGTCACGTACGGCAATTCCAGCGGAATCATATCCTCTGTATTCCAGCTTGGAGAGTCCATCTAAAAGGATCGGAGCTGCCTGGTGTCTACCTGTAAATCCTACAATTCCACACATATTTATCTGTCCTTTCTGTCTATGCAGGTATTTTCGCAAAAGACCGGGCTGTTACATCATATGCAACAGTCCGGTCAGAAGTTTCAGTTATTGCAATATAACACGTCCTACAGTATAGCACGTACCACTCTCGGTTTGCAACCCGCTTTTTCCAGAGCTGCAACGATCTGATTCTTATGATCTGTTCCGAATGCCTCCATAGTGATCCGAAGTTCTACGGCTGCATTTCGGTTGGTACTTACAAACTGGTTATGATCCAGTTTGATAACATTACCCTGATTTTCAGCGATCACACTTGCAACACGTACCAGTTCACCTGGCTTATCCGGAATAAGTACAGATACAGTAAAGATACGGTCGCGTTGGATCAGCCCGTGCTGTACAACCGATGACATGGTGATCACATCCATATTTCCACCGCTTAAGATGGAAACGATCTTCTTATTCTTTACATCCAGATGACGGAGAGCTGCTACAGTAAGAAGTCCTGAGTTCTCTACGATCATCTTGTGGTTTTCTACCATATCCAGAAAAGCCACGATCAGCTCATCATCATCGATGGTAATGATATCGTCCAGATTTTCCTGGATATATGGGAAGATATTTTTTCCCGGAGTCTGTACTGCAGTACCATCTGCGATAGTATTTACGTGAGGAAGCGTTACGACCTCCCCTTTCTCCAGGGATGCCTTCATACATGCTGCGCCTGCCGGCTCAACACCGATGACTTTGATGTGTGGGTTCAGAAGCTTCGCAAGTGTGGAGACACCTGTAGCAAGTCCGCCCCCTCCGATCGGTACCAGAATGTAATCTACAAGCGGAAGTTCCTGTACGATCTCCATGGCGATAGTTCCCTGACCGGTTGCTACTGCCGGATCGTCAAATGGATGGATAAAGGTATAGCCTTTTTCTTCTGCAAGGGCAAGTGCGTGTGCGCAGGCTTCGTCATACACGTCGCCGTGAAGGATAACCTCAGCACCGTAACTCTTGGTGCGCTCTACCTTGATCAGTGGTGTGGTAGTTGGCATGACAATGACTGCTTTTACTCCATATTTATGTGCAGCATAAGCAACACCCTGGGCATGATTTCCTGCAGATGCAGTGATCAGACCTTTGTTCCTCTCTTCGTCAGAAAGTGTGCTGATCTTGTAATATGCGCCACGCACCTTATATGCACCGGTACGCTGCATATTCTCTGGCTTCAGATAAACCTTATTTCCCGTCATATCTGAGAAATAACTGCTGTATATCAGCTTTGTTTCCTGTGTCACTTCTTTTACTTTTGCTGCCGCTTCCTCAAAGCTCTCTAATGTAAGCATTTGTATTTAGCTCCTTTCTTCTACATCAAAGAGGGCGTTTACAAATGCGTCTGCATCAAATTTCTGCAGGTCATCGATACTTTCGCCTACTCCGATGTATTTTACTGGTATGTCAAGCTCAGACTGGATCGCTACTGCGATTCCGCCCTTGGCTGTACCATCAAGTTTGGTAAGAATGATTCCGGTAACGTTTGCGACCTCGGCAAACTGTCTTGCCTGGGAAAGCGCATTCTGGCCCGTGGTTCCGTCAAGAACTACCAGCGTTTCCAAATATGCTTCCGGATACTCACGTTCCAGAATACGGTAAATCTTGCGAAGCTCTTCCATAAGGTTTTTCTTATTATGAAGTCTTCCTGCGGTATCGCAGATCAGAATATCTGCATTTCTGGCTTTGGCTGCTGCCACGGCATCATAGACAACAGATGCCGGATCTGCTCCGTCCTGGCCGCCGATGATCTCAACGCCTGCACGGTTAGCCCACTGTGTCAGCTGCTCTCCGGCTGCCGCACGGAAGGTATCTGCAGCTCCGAGGATGACCTTTTTTCCCTGATCCTTTAATTTACCGGCCAGCTTGCCTACAGAGGTAGTCTTACCTACTCCGTTGACACCGATCACAAGGATCACGGATTTCCGGTTCTCAAACTCATATTCTGTGCTTTCTACCTGCATCTGTTTTTTGATGCTGTCGATCAGAAGCTGTTTGCACTGGGACGGCTCCTTGATATGCTGCTCAGCAACCTGCTCCTTTAAATGCTCCAGAATGGAGGTGGTTGCGTTAATGCCGATATCTCCCATGATCAGGATCTCTTCCAGTTCTTCATAAAAATCATCATCAATACTGGAAAAACCGCTGAAAATGGAATCAAAGCCGGCAACGATATTGTCTCGCGTTTTGGTAAGTCCGCTTACCAGACGTTTAAAAAATCCTTTTTTTTCTTCTGCCATACTGATTCATCCCCTCTGCTACTGGGTAAGCTGGTTCTCTACTAAATCTACGGATACCAGCGTGGATACCCCTTTTTCCTGCATGGTAATTCCATAAAGCCTGTCTGCTGCATTCATGGTACCACGTCTATGTGTTATTATAATAAATTGTGTGTTCTTCGTCAACTTCTGAAGATATCCCGCAAAACGTCCTACATTGGAATCATCCAGTGCAGCCTCGATCTCATCCAGAAGACAGAATGGTGAAGGCTTCAGATTCTGGATCGCAAAAAGAAGTGCAATGGCTGTCAGTGCTTTTTCTCCACCGGAAAGCTGCATCATGTTCTGAAGTTTTTTTCCGGGCGGCTGGGAAATGATCCGGATCCCTGCCTCAAGGATATCCTCGTCTTCCGCAAGTTCCAGAGTTCCCCGGCCTCCGCCGAACAGTTCTTTGAAGGCTTTATCAAATTCTTTCTGGATCTCTCCGAATTTTTCGGTGAACTGCTTCCGCATGCCCTCATCCAACTCCTGGATGATCTGTTCCAGCGTTTTTTCCGCCTCCAAAAGATCGTTGTACTGACCGCTTAAGAACGTATGCCGTTCCAGAAGTTCTTTGTAATCCTCAATGGCATTGACGTTGACAGAGCCAAGAGCTCGGATCTCGTCCTTTAATTTATGGATCTGCTGCTTCATCACATGCCTGTCATTCATTTCTTCTTTCCTGTACTGCAAGGCATTATTCGGAGTGATCTCGTATTCTTCCCACATATAGGAAATCCTTGCTTCCCGGTTCTCTTCGATCTTTTCTGCCTGAGTCTTCAGTCGGAAGCATTCTTTGTCCAGAAGACTGATCTGGCCAGACAGCTCATCACGCTTTTCAAAAAACTCCTTATGGCTTTTTGTGCGCTCTTCCTTTTCCTGCTGCCATTTTTCCAGCTGTTTTGCAGCCGCCTCTTCTTTTGCGGCAAAGCCTTCGATCTCCTTACGGACCTTGTCGATCGTCTTTCTCTTTTCTGCAGTTTCCTGGCTGCCTTTTTCCAGAGAATCCAGAATTTCTTCCCTCTCTTTCGAAAGAACTTCGATCTCCTCTTTCAGACGCCGCAGATTTTCCTTTATGAAGCTTTCCTTCTGCTGGGATGCAGATGCGTCAAGACGAATCCTTTCCAGCTTCTCTGAAGTCTCCGCTTCGTCCTTTTTCCAGTCCTCCAGTTCCTTCTGCCGGGTCTCGATAAACGTTTCCAGCTCTTCCTCATCCCTTTTGGATGCTTCAAGTTCCTGCGTGATCTTTATGTTATCTGCCTGCATGTCTCTTGCCTGAAGACGGATCTCCTCCTGCTCCCTCTCAATCCTGGTATAACCGCCGCGGATCTCCTCCGCTTTTTTCTCCAGCTGTTCAATGTTCAACCTGGCTGTATTCTGCTGAATGGATTGTTCCTGAAATTTCTGCTGCAGCGCCGCCACAGCATCACGCATCTCATTTCTTCTGCTGCGGTTATCTTCCATGGACTGTCGGATCTCATGATACCCGGCTGCCAGCTCTTTTACCTTCTTTTCCAGTTCCTCGATCTCACGACGACGCCCAAGAAGATTGCTGTTGTTCTTAAAAGCTCCACCGGTCATGGAACCGCCTGGACTTAAGGATTCTCCCTCCAACGTTACCATACGGATACTGTGTCGGTATTTTCTGGCAATGGCAATAGCATGATCGATATGATCCACCACCAGCACTCTGCCAAGAAGATACCCGATCAGACCGTCATATTCCTTCTCTGCAGTTACCAGGCCACTGGCAAGACCAATAGCTCCCGGTTCGTTCAAAGCACCTCTCTGATTAAACTCGCCTCTTGAAGAAATGCTGTTTAACGGGAGAAAAGTCGCACGACCATACCGGTTTTTCTTCAGGAATTCGATCATCTGCTTAGCAGTCTGCTCGTTATCCGTAACGATATTCTGAATACTTCCGCCAAGAGCTGTCTCAATAGCGATCTCATAATTTTTTTCAACGTGAATGATATCCGCCACTACGCCACGGATCCCAGGAACATGATTCTTCTGTTCCATGACACGGCGGATACTGTTTCCATATCCATCATAACGTTCTGTGATATTGCGGAGGGATTCCAGTCTGGATGCCTCTCTATGATAGGACGTCTGTTCCTTTTCCAGCTGTGTATTCTGCTGTTTAAGGGTTTCCTGAATGGCATGTATCTCTTTTGTAAGACGGCTGCCTTCTTCTCTGGTTTCCTGAATGGCTTTCGTGATAGTGTCGTATTCCTTCTGTGCCTGATCGATCGCTGACTGCTGCTCCTCTTCCTGGGTTTTCAGGGAAAGGATCCTCTGACTGATTCCTGCTTTCCGGATATCCAGCTGCTCCTTCATGGCATCAAAACGCTGTGCCTTACCTTTGGTGTTTGCACGGGAATTAAGGATTTCAATGATCTCATTCTTACCATCTTCCACTGCCTGGGTGCATTCTTCGATGCTGCTCTGGATATTGTCCATTTTTTTCTGCTCGTCAGCAAGTTTTCTGTCGATCTCCCGTAAATTTGCCTGAAGATCTGCTTTTTGCTCTTCCAGAGCCTTCTGGTCTGCAGATTTTTTCTCCGTATCTTCCTGAACTGCTAAAAGACGGCTGCGATAATGACTGTCATTCTGCTCTCCTGCCAGGATCTGTTCATGAAGAACATTGATCTCACCGGACAGCTGTTGTTTACGGATAGCACGATCCCGGCTTTCTTCCCGCAACGCCTCCATCCGCTCATTCAGCTCTTCCAGTATTTTTTCCAGACGTTCATATTCATCCTTGGTACGACTATGAGCATCCTGGGCTTCTTTTAACTGATTTTCTGCGATCCTGGTTTTTTCTTCCAGCTCGCGGATCAGATTTCCGGTGTGTTCATATTCCAGGAGGAACATATTTATATCCAGCTCTTTCAGATTTTCTCTTTTTGCCAGATATATTTTTGCAGTCTCAGACTGACGTTCCAGCGGTTCCAGCTGCTTGGTCAGCTCACTTAAGATGTCCGTGACACGGACCAGATTCTGTTGTTCTTCCTCAAGCTTCTTCAGTGTGGTATTTTTTCGTCTTTTAAATTTGACGATCCCGGCTGCCTCGTCAAAAAGCTCTCGGCGTTCTTCGGGTTTTCCACTTAAGATCTTATCGATCTGACCCTGTCCGATGATGGAATATCCTTCTTTTCCGATACCGGTATCATAGAACATCTCATTGATGTCCTTTAAACGACAGGAGCTGCCGTTGATGCGGTATTCGCTCTCACCGGAACGATACAGTCTTCTGGTAACGGTTACTTCTTCAAAATCCACCGGGAGCTTGTGATCACTGTTATCAAGTGTAATAGCCACGGACGCAAAGCTCAGAGGCTTGCGAAGCTCCGTTCCTGAAAAGATAACATCCTGCATATTCCCGCCTCGAAGCTGCTTGGCGCTCTGTTCTCCCAGAACCCAGCGGACTGCATCGCCAACATTACTTTTTCCGCTGCCGTTAGGTCCTACGATGCCGGTGATCCCGTTATGAAATTCAAAATTTATTTTCTGTGCAAAGGATTTAAATCCCTGCACCTCTATATTTTTCAGATACATTGGCCACCTGCTGTTATTTTATACTGCGTATTGCCTCTAGAGCTGCAGCCTGTTCTGCTGCCTTTTTTGTATGGCCGATTCCGGTTCCCATACTTTTTCCATTGATCAGCGCCTCCACAGTAAAGCTCTTGCTGTGGTCCGGTCCCTCTTCTTTCAGAAGACGATATTCCACCGGATGATTTCCGCCTTCCTGTACCATTTCCTGAAGCACTGTCTTGCTGTCATAAAAAATCCTCTTATCCTCCAGATCGTTCAGGATAAATTTCATAACAAAAGCCTGTGCCGGTTCAAATCCACCGTCCAGATACATAGCCCCGATCAGAGATTCCAGGGCATCAGAAACGATGGAATCTCTTTTACGACCGCCCATCATTTCCTCACCTCTTCCAAGGAGGATAAACTCCGGAAGCCCGAATTCTCTTGCACAGTAGGCAAGACTCTTTTCACATACCATGCTGGCACGTTTCTTGGTCAACTCACCTTCCTGATTATTCCGGAATTTTTTGTACAAGAAATCACTGCTGATCAGCTCCAGCACCGCATCTCCAAGAAACTCCAGACGCTCATTGCATCCAAGCTTTCCAAGGTGTTTTTCGTTGGCATAGGAGCTGTGTGTCATTGCCTGCTCCAATAAAGATTTTGCGGTAAACTGGTATCCGATAGTCTGCTCCAGCTTTTTTAAATTATTTTCCATTTCTTCTTCCCTTCGTTACTCGGCGAAGAGTCTCCACTGCATCGCCGACAGTAACGATCTCCTCGGCTTCCTCCGGGGCGATACGAACATCAAAAGTTTCCTCCAGATCAATAAGAATCTGAAAAAAATCCAGAGAATCCACTCCCAGATCATCCACAAAGGTAGTTTTTTCTGTAATGGCATCCATATTTCTTCCCAGAGTTTTTTCGATGATGGTCTTCAGCATTTCCAGTTCCACGACTGTTCGCCTCCTGTTCTGTCTGTAATATTTCCGGCAATCCCGGTTTTATTTTTTTTCGCTTTTTTCTTCTGCCTGTGCTTTCTGCTCGGCTGCTATAAACTCCTCGATCTTTTCATTGATCTTCTCTTCCTTAAACTGCTCGCACTGAAAGATCGCATGACGGATTTCTACGCTTTTGGCACTTCCGTGGCTTTTGACCACAAGACCTTTCAGACCAAGAAGCGGTGCTCCGCCATATTCACTGGCATCAAATGATTTTAAGGTTTCCTTAAGAGCAGGTTTTACCATCAGAGCTCCCATTTTACTGCGAATGTTTGTCATCATACCTTTTTTGATCATAGATATCAGAGTAGCTCCAACACCTTCATAAAGCTTGAGGATCACATTTCCTACAAAAGCTTCACAGACTACTACATCTGCATAACCTGACGGGATATCTCTCGCCTCAATACTTCCGATGAAATTGATATCCTTACATGCTTTTAACAGAGGGAAGGTAGCCTTTACCAGCGCATTGCCCTTTTCTTCCTCAGCACCGTTATTAACGATAGCAACTCTTGGTTTCTTAATACCCACTACATTTTCCATATAGATGGAACCCATCTGCGCAAACTGTACCAGATGATCTGGTCTCGCATCTACATTGGCACCACAGTCGATCAGAAGGGAAACGCCCTTTGCCGTAGGGATCAGCGGAGCAAGAGGTGGTCTCCGGATCCCTTTGATCCTGCCTACGATCACCTGGCCTCCTACCAGTACCGCACCGGTGCTTCCGGAGGAAACAAAGGCATCGGCCTCCTGTTTTTTTACAAGATTTAATCCCACTACAATAGAGGAATCTTTCTTTTTCTGGATAGCCATGACCGGAGGTTCCGCAGTCTCGATCACCTGAGACGCATGCACCACACGGATCCTGTCCTTAGGATAATCCGGGTATTTCCGAAGCTCTGCTTCGATCACATCCTGTACTCCTGTAAGGATGACCTGGATGTTCTCTTTTTCTTTCACAGCTTCCACTGCGGCTTTTACCGGTTCCTCGGGAGCATTGTCACCACCCATTGCATCTACAACGACTTTTACCATTTCTGACATATGTTGTCCTTTCTCTGTCCGAAATCTTTTCGGAATGCATATGGTACACTGTAGTGAAAATCCTCATACACATCCGTATAAGGATTTTCATTGCAGAGTACCAAAAGTTAAGCGGATATTCGAAATCCGCATTCGCTACCTACTCATAACCGAATAACTGCTTTGCAGTTTATCCGGTTAACGTACCGTTATTTATGATACTAGAGTTTTGCCTGAGAAGTCAATATCTTTTACTCTTTCTGATTTTCAATCTGCTCTGCAAGATCATTTAAATATACCCAGCGATCCATTTTTTCGTCCAGCTTCTGCTGGATTTCCTGCTGCTCGTCGGAAAGCTCCCGGAGTTTTCCCGCATTTGTGGCATTGGCAGCCATCTCTTTGTCAATCTGCTCCAGACGTTCTTCCAATGCTGCAATGTCATCGTCAATAGTGTCAAATTCTTTCTGTTCTTTATAGGTGAATTTCAGTTTCTGTTTCCGGTTCTGTTTCCAGGTATCTGCAGCGGATTTCTTTTTCTCAGGCTCAGCTGTTTCTCCCTGTACTGTACCGCCATTCATATCTGAACGCGTTTCCAGAGACTGTCCCTTTCTTTCCTTTGCTTCCAGATAATCCGTATAACCGCCCTCATACTGGACAAGCCGGCCATCTCCCTCAAATGCCATAATACGGTTCACCACATTATCCAGGAAATAGCGGTCATGGGACACCGTGATCACGATGCCGGAAAAAGAATCCAGATAGTCCTCAAGAATGGTCATGGTGGGAATATCAAGATCATTTCCGGGCTCATCAAGAAGAAGAACATTTGGCGCCTCCATCAGAACCTTCAGAAGATACAGTCTTCGCTTCTCACCTCCGGAAAGCTTCTCCACCGGAGTGTACTGCATGGCCGGATCAAAAAGAAATCTCTCAAGCATCTGGGAAGCTGTGATCCTTCCTTCTTTTGTCGGAACATATTCCGCCACCTCACGGATATAATCGATCACCCGCTGTCTTCCATCCATATCCGGAACGTTTTGGGCAAGATACCCGATACGGATCGTTTCTCCGATCTGAATCTCTCCGGAATCCGGCAAGATCAGTCCATCTGCCATTTTAAGAAGTGTGGACTTACCGCAGCCATTTGGTCCGATGATCCCGAGACGCTGATCACGAAGAACAATATGATCAAAATCATTGATCAAAAGACGACCTTCGATGGTTTTACTTACATGATGAAACTCTATGGTTTTCTTTCCCATACGGGTCTCAATGGAATCCATTTCCACATTCTGCTCTTTCAGCGGGGTTTTTCCCGCCTTCAGTGCTTCCAAACGGTCAAGCCTTGCTCTCTGTTTTGTACTTCTGGCACGGCAGCCTCTTGCTGCCCATTCCAGTTCCATCCGAAGTACACTGCGGCGCTTCCGGTCACTGGCAAGCTCCATTTCCTCTCTCTGCGCTTTCAGCTCCAGAAATCTGGAATAATCTCCTGCATAGGAATATAATTTTCCGTGGCTGATCTCCAGGATCCGGTTTGCCACACGATCCAAGAAATAACGGTCATGAGTGACCATGATCACCGTCCCACGAAAATTCCGGAGAAAATCTTCCAGCCATATGACCATTTCTCCGTCCAGATGATTGGTAGGCTCATCCAGGATCAGAATGTCAGCTGGATTTAAAAGCATCCTTGCCAGCGCCACTCTTTTCTTTTCACCACCGGAAAGATTATCCATATTAATATTCTGATCGGTAATACCAAGTGTATTCAGCATGCGTCTGGCCTCACTTTCGGTACTCCAGTCCTTCTGCCATTTGCCTTCTGCCACATAGTCCAGAATGGTCATATGCTGCGGAAATTCCGGAGTCTGGGGAAGCCAGCTGATCCGGATCCCGTTCTGGGTGATCACCTGCCCTTCGTCCGGTTCTTCCTCTCCAGCGATCACGCGGAGCAAAGTAGTTTTACCGGTTCCGTTTACACCGATGATACCTATTTTTTCTCCCTGATCGATGCCGCAGGAGATATCATCAAATATCACCTTATCTCCAAAAATTTTGTGGATATGTTCTATATTAAGAATGTTCATGCGCATTTTCTCCGTTTTTTTCCAAAGTATATAAAAATCATTTCCATGATAGCGAATTTCCACGATTCCGTCAAGAATCACTGTTATGACAGGGGAAAGGGCTGTACCTCGAATCTGGAAGTACAGCCCTCTTGGGGGATTGTTTTTTATCTGGATCTTGGTCAACAGTTTCTGGTGTCGCCAGCTGCTGCCATTATTTTTCGTATATCCACCGCCTTTCGTATCTTTTGACGCTATTGTAAAAAAAATAGCAGGAAATGACAACAGACCTGTGACAAAATGACAGTTTCCATGAAATATGACATTTTTATTTTAAATATCTGCTAAAAGCACGTTTATCCCTGATAATTTTCTACACAATACGTCATTTCAGGCCAAAATCCGATATTGGATATACATAAAAGTTATGATATACTATTTTTACTACTCTTTTATAAACCGGAGGTTATATTATTTTGAATATTGCAATTATTGATGACATCTCAACGGATGCAGAAACCCTGAAGAATATCGCTGTTTCCTATTTTGAGAAAAAACAGATCCGGGCAGAAATCTGTCATTTTTCCAGCGCAGAAGAATTTTTTGAAGATTATCAGCCCGGAAAATTTCAGATCCTGTTCCTGGATATTTATATGGACGGAATGACAGGTATGGAAGCTGCGCGCAGGATCCGAAGACAGTCCGATAACTGCATCCTTGTTTTTGTCACTACCAGCAGTGATTTCGCTGTGGAAAGCTATGATGTAGGAGCCTCCTATTATCTTCTGAAACCATTTCAGCCAGAAAAACTCTGTTCCATTCTGGATTCCTTTCAATCCAGGCATTTACTGGCATCCCGTTACATTGAGGTCGTTTCTGACCGGGTTCCCATCCGGGTCCCTCTGCGCAGTATTTTATATGCAGATACATTCCGAAATGCAGTGTGCCTTCATACCGACGCCGGTCCGGTCCGTTCTTATCTTACCTTTCACAAATTTGAGGAGCAGATCCGGGACTGTCCCAATTTTCTCTCCTGTTACCGTGGCTGTGTCGTCAATATGGACCGTATACAGGAAGCTTCTGAAGAAGGCTTTCTTCTGGACAACGGGGAGGTCGTCCAGATCCGGAAACGTGGCTCTTCTGCTATCCGTAAAGCCTATCTTCAGTATCTCTTTGCGTCAGATGAAGAAATATCTCAGCTTTAAAAATGCCATTTTCAGACTGAAAATCCGCAAACCCTCCATAACGTGCCGCAATTTCCATGATCGACGCAGTTCCGATCCCCTGTCCGGAATGCTTACCTGAAAAAAATCCTGTTTTATTTCTGCGTAAGGGATCTGTGCAGCTGTTTTCTTCTTTTATAAGAAGTTTATTATTTCTGGTACGTATCTGTACACGGACAAATCTGGAACTGCCTTTCGGACAAAGCTGTGCCGCTTCTATGGCATTTTCCAGAAGATTTCCAAAGAGACGACAAAAATCTGTATCCTGGATCCCTGTTTTTTCCGGTGCCTCTACCTGACACTGAAAAACGATCCCGTTTTTTCTGCATAGTTCTTCATAATAATGTAAGATCGCATCGGCAACCTGATTTTTACAGTAAGAATGATAGGTCAAACGTTCCTGGAATTCACGGGTATACCGGCAAAGGTATTTCTGCATTTCTCCATACTGCTCACGTTCCAGTAATGCAGACAGAACACGAAGGTGCTGACGCATATCATGACGGACACGGCTGGTTTCTTCCATCTGTTCTTTTAATCGGTCGTAATGATTTTTCTGGGCAAGGAGACGAAGTTCAGTCTGATGACTATATACCTCATAAGTCAGACTGATCTTATATGCTTCTGACAGGTCTCTCCACAGAACACAGCCAAACGCAGCTGTCAGTATCAGCCCACCTGTCTCCGGGAAACCTCCTCCCAAAATCGGCTCATAAAGATACCCTATCCGATCTGCCACAAGGGAACAGGCATAAATCGTTGTTCCCACCAAAACGATCTTTCCATATCTGCAATCTGTTTCTCCAAAAGTATTGAGCAGCATATAGATCGCTGCCACCCATTTGACTGCCTCACTGATCCAGACAACATCATAAAGAAGCCTGGCTGAAGGAAGTATATCCGCAAAAATCTCCAGAAAGAAAGCTACTACGATCCAGAGATCGATCAAAAGAAACAGATATATGCCCCTTTTTTTTCCTATAATACAATCCTCAAGCCGGATCATGCAGGAAAGGATCAGATAATAGATCATAGTTTCCAGGGCATACCAGGGCCTCGTGGGAAGAAGAAAAAAATTATGTACCAGGGAGCATAACGAATATCCTGCCACACAGAGACAGACCAGATTAAAAATAGCAAATTCTTTTGTCCTGGTTCTGACATGTACCATAAGAGTCCCAAACATGATACAGATACAGAACGCAATGGCACAGCCGCTTCCGAGTACCCGCAGTCCTCTCTGTATGCTTACACGGACCGGAGATCCCAAAACCGGAATAGCCTGGATTCCGGATCTGATATGGCTTTTGTCTGCTACTGCTATGACAATCTCCACAACCCCGGATCCCTGAAACGCAAAAACACGGTTCATGACCCGGTCCATATAGGTTTTTTCGTCAGGATCCCCCACTTCCCCGGCCAGTTCTCCATTGATATAGATTCGGTATGCGGAAAAAACCTCCGCCATAGATATAGCCCAGATTTTTTCCTCTTCGGGCAGGATCAGAAACATCCGGTATGTCCCACATCCATACGTAGAAGCCTCTTTATTCCCCAGTTCCATTTCATTACGTTCTCCAATCGAAATATAACAACTGTAATATCCTGGATCCTTTTTCAGCATCTCAGGTGTAAGCAGCTTTCCCGGAAAATATTGCCATTCCCTGGCAAGATAATGTAGCTTTGCCGCCGCATCTTTATCATCCAGACAAAGGATTCCCTGAATGGGCTGCTCGCCTTTCGCTGTATATTCATTATTTATGAGATACATCATAAAAAAAGCAGTCATAGATAACACCACAGTAAGTCCAAAGATCAGGGTCCATTGCCTACTTTTCTCCTTTATGACTGTCACCTCGCTTTCCGGATCTGCTTCGGATTCCTACGATCAGCACTGTTATCATTGTTGCTGTCGTCAGGACTGCCACTGCAAAAGGATTCTCTTCTATATCATCTATTTTCCGACCTCTTACGCAGAAGATTCCTGTCTCGTCCGTGTCAACGATCAGAAGATCCTGCTTTTTATCTAGGAATGTCTTTAGTTTTCTTCCTCGGGAATCCGTAATTTCCATAGTTTCCGGATCTCCGTTGGGAAATATCTCTTTTACCGGTATCATGATCCGGCTCCCCGGAATATCCGTGATCTTCTGAGTGCCTTTATAGATCTTTATTTCATATGAATGATTGCAACGGTGTACAAAGGGAACATAATAAAAAACTTAATAATGGACTGCCAATCTTACACAAAGTACCGCCCAAACGAGACTACGGGCGGTATTTTTGTATCATGGCGGAGAAAGGAGGAACTTCCCACGGGGGCTTGACTGAAAAGTTGAGCCCCTTTTTTCATGCCAAAAAACAGGAGGTAAATGCTTATGGCAGATGATAAAACCACAAAAACGCCGGAAC